>OCPQ01000029.1_pt1 | contig 185435 bp, 150 predicted proteins | sample 1538251 | NCBI WGS metagenome assembly OCPQ01 (sample SAMEA2580249, study PRJEB22360) | human gut metagenome | biome: human gut; feature: human-associated habitat; material: faeces | place: Denmark | collected 2008/2010 | reverse complement strand
AGGATCTTTCGATCGTTTTGAATTACTTATTCAGAACTTTCGAGGATGTGTTTCATTGTTTAATTATCAAGGATCTTTGCTGTTCTCTCGATCAGCAACTCGTTTATTTTATCAAACTCATTTGCATTTGTCAAGAACTTTTTTCAACTTTTTTTCAAAGCCGAGCGGAGAAGGAGGGATTTGAACCCTCGCGCCGCTATTAACGACCTACTCCCTTTCCAGGGGAGCCCCTTCAGCCAGCTTGGGTACTTCTCCATAGTTTGCCTGATTCATAATCAGATATTCAATTAACTGAGTTTTGAGCGGAGAGGGTGGGATTCGAACCCACGCGCCCTTTCGGACAAACGGTTTTCAAGACCGCCTCGTTATGACCGCTTCGATACCTCTCCGTGTGTGAATTCAAATCTCGGTAACTCCCGAAATCATCTCAGTTTTTGGCTTGTCAGCTTTGCGTTTTTATCTCTCTCGCTCAGCGACATTCGTTATTATATCAGCAGTGTTTCAGAATGTCAACCACTTTTTTGAATTTTTTTACATTTTTTTCAATTTCTTTTTCGTTTTCGCTGTTTTTCCCTGTTTTGCAATTCACACATTTGTTTTTATCTATTTATAGTTTGCTTTCTGTATTTTGCTTTTTTCTATTTTTCTGCCAGAAAGCTCTCTGCAACGAGCAGATCCTCCGGTGTTGTGATTTTTATATTTTCATAGCCGCCTTTTACCATCACTGATGCGATTCCCATCTCCTGCTCCACAACCATGGCATCGTCGGTGATTCCTTCTGTGGAATGCTGCATCAGTTTTTCGAATGCCGGAAACAGAAGCTCTGCTGCAAAGGCCTGCGGGGTCTGTGCCTGCCATACGAGATCTCTTCGCGGGCTTTCCCTGATTTTTCCGTTTTCATCGGTAAGCTTGATGGTATCCTTGACCGGCATGCCAAGGACACAGGCTTTTTCTTCTTTTACACATGCGCAGAGACGTTCCAGCATTTCCTGGTTTAAAAACGGGCGGGCGCCATCGTGAATCAGAACGTAATCGGTCTTCTGATCCTGTTCGCTTTCCAGGCTTTTCAGCGTCTGCAATGCTTTCCAGACAGATTCATACCGTTCCCTTCCGCCTGCGCATACGGAAACAGTTTTCTTAATTCCATATTTTTCGATAATCTCTTTCTGACAGTATTCTATTTTATCCGCACCTGTCACAAGAATGATCTGGTCAATCTCCGGCGAATGTTCAAAAACCTCCAGCGCGTAAACCACGACTGGTTTTCCTCCGATTTCCAGAAACTGTTTTGCTACGCTTCCGCCCATCCGGGTTCCCTTTCCGGCTGCCAGGACAACCACAGTGTATTTTTCTTTCTTCTCGCTCATCTTTTCCTCCGTTTTCTACAAATGCAAAAACTCCGCAGCAGATCTCTCTTCTCCGTTCTGCTGCGGAAGTTTCTTTTTCTTATCGTTCTCCAAGCTTCAGGTTCGGTACGGCATTCAGGTCCCAGCCGTGGCGGGTTCCCTTCTGGTACTCGTAGTAAGCTGCCACACCGATCATGGCCGCATTGTCGGTACAGAAGATCGGGGACGGACGGTAAAAGCGGATGCCCTCTTTTTCACATGCTGCTTCCATCGCCGCGCGGAGTGCCCCGTTCGATGCAACGCCGCCGGCGATCGCCAGACGGTCCATATGGTAATCTTTGGCCGCACGGATGGCATTATCCACCAGAACGTCCACAACGGCCTGCTGGAAGGACGCAGCGATGTCTGCTTCGACAATTGGTTCGCCTGTCATCCGGCATTTGTTCAGATGGTTTAAAACGGCAGATTTTACGCCGCTGAAGCTGAAGTCATACGGCGCATCCTCCATGTGGGCACGCGGGAAGTCGATGGCGTGCGGGTTTCCTTCTTTTGCCAGCTTGTCGATCTTCGGTCCGCCCGGATAGCCGAGTCCGATGGCACGGGCTACCTTGTCGAAGGCTTCTCCGGCTGCGTCGTCTCTCGTTCTTCCGAGGATTTCGAAAGAACCGTAATCTTTTACAATGACAAGATGGGTATGGCCTCCGGAGATGATTTCACACAGGAACGGCGGCTCCAGATCCGGGTGTTCGATATAGTTCGCCGAGACGTGGCCTTCAATATGGTGAACGCCGACCAGCGGTTTCTTTTTTGCATAGGCGATCGCTTTTGCCTCTGCCACGCCGACGAGAAGTGCGCCGACAAGACCAGGGCCGTACGTAACACCGATCGCATCGATATCATCCAGAGTGACATCGGCTTCTTTTAAGGCCGCTTCTACAACCTGGTTGATTTTTTCGATATGTTTTCTGGATGCAATTTCCGGCACAACACCGCCATACAGGGTATGGATGGCGATCTGGGATGAAATAATGTTAGACAGCACACATCTTCCGTTTTTCACGACGGAGGCTGCGGTTTCATCGCAGGAGCTCTCAATTGCAAGAATCAGGGTATCTTTTTCACTCATTTTTCGTTTCCTCTTCAAATAACAGTTCTACTGATCTTCCGTCTTTTCCAAGCTCTGCGGCCGGGAAAATCTTCTGTACCTCATCCATGTACCGCTGCGGGCCGACGAGCGACGGGGAAAAGTGGGTCAGCCACATTTCGGCAACCTCGGCATCTTTTGCCAGTTTTGCCGCCTCGTAGAAGGTCATATGCTTAAATTCTTTTGCTTTTGCCTGTTTTTCCGGCTCGCCGTACATTCCCTCGCAGATGAAAAGGTCGGAGCCTTTCGCATGTTCGGAGATCGACGGAATCGGGCGGGTATCGGTGCAGTAGGTCACCTTCAGTCCCTTTCTGGCAGGGCCGAGGACCATGTCCGGCGTATACGTCTTTCCATCCAGGGTGACAGTCTCGCCTTTCTGCAGCGGATTCCAGCATTTAATCGGAATTTCCTGTGCTTTAGCGCGCTCCACATCGAATTTTCCCTTGCGGGAGATTTCCAGCGAATAGCCGTAGCAGGTGATATTGTGCTGCACGCGGAAGGCTGTGATTTTGTAGCCGTTCATCTCGATCACTTCCTCCGGCGCTGTCACCTCGTGAAATACAATCGGGAACGGCAGCTCCGGGCAGATGACGCGCAGCGAATTGACGACGCGCTCCAGGCCTTTTGGGCCGATCATGGTCAGCGGTTCTCTCCGGTCAGTGTTTCCCATCGTCAGGAGAAGTCCTGGAAGGCCGCTGATGTGGTCTGCGTGGTAATGGGTGAAGCAGATGGCATCAATCGGCTTAAAGGTCCAGCCTTTTTCCTTGATGGCAACCTGGGTTCCCTCGCCGCAGTCGATCAGAAGGCTGCTTCCGTTGTATCGGGTCATCAGGGCGGTCAGGCGTCTGCCTGGCAGAGGCATCATACCGCCTGTTCCCAGTAAACATACATCTAACACGTTTTTCCTCCATATTCTATCCGGCTTTTTCGAAAGCCGGTCAGGTATTTTACGTTGAAAAAGCGTGTCCAAAACGGTTTGTTTCAGACACGCTCTCATCTTAACACAGTTTTTTCAAACACGCAATGACGCGGGTTTTATTTATTTGCTGTCATGACAGCTTCCTTCATCATGCGGACATACGTATAGATGTGCTGCTCCGCATGAGTGCCGTACTTCGCAATCATTTTGACGATAGCGCTTCCGACGATGACACCGTCCGCAATTTTTGCAATGTTGGCCGCCTGATCGGTCGTGTTGATGCCGAAGCCTACGGCTACCGGAATATCGGTTACTTTGCGGATTGCGGCGATCATGGAATCGAGGTCTGTCTTGATCTCGCTTCTGACACCGGTAACGCCCAGAGACGATACGAGGTAGATAAAACCTTCGGCGTCTGCGGCAATTTTCTGGATGCGCTGCTCAGACGTCGGCGCAATCAGGGAAATGACATCTACCTGATGGCTGCGCGCAATATCGTTTAATTCGCCTTTTTCCTCATACGGCATATCCGGGATGATGATGCCATTGATGCCGACTTCCTCGCATTTTGTAAAGAACGGCTCGTATCCGTAATGGAACACCGGGTTTAAGTAGGTCATAAACACCAGCGGAATGTCTGTTTTTTTGCGCACGGAGGCTACCATATCGAAAATTTTATCGGTGGTAGTTCCGGCTTTTAAGGAACGGAGGTCTGCCTCCTGGATGACAACGCCCTCGGCAATCGGATCCGAGAACGGGATTCCGATCTCGATCAGGTCTGCGCCTGCTTTTTCGAGCTCCAGAATATAATTCTCTGTTTTTTCAATGTTCGGGTCTCCGGCTGTCAGAAACGGAATGAATGCTTTGCTGTTTGAAAATGCTTCTGTTACTTTACTCATGAAGGTCCCTCCCTCTGTATCTTGCAATGGCTGCTACGTCTTTGTCTCCGCGTCCGGACAGGCAGATGATGATGGAGTCTTCCGGATCAAATTCTTTTGCGATCTTCATCGCATGGGCTACTGCATGGGCACTCTCGATCGCACAGATGATACCCTCGGTTCTTGCGAGGTATTCAAAAGCTTCTACTGCCTCATCGTCCGTTACCGGAACGTATTCGGCGCGGCCGATGTCATGCAGATATGCATGCTCCGGTCCAATGCCCGGGTAGTCAAGGCCTGCGGAAATCGAGTAAACCGGTGCGATCTGACCGTATTTATCCTGGCAGAAGTAGGATTTCATACCGTGGAAGACGCCGAGTGTTCCGGTTGCAATGGTTGCTGCAGTCTCTGCGGTGTTGACGCCGCGTCCTGCTGCCTCGCATCCAATCAGGCGGACATTTTTGTCATTGATGAAGTTATAGAACATACCCATCGCATTGCTTCCGCCGCCGACGCATGCCATGACGGCTTTCGGGAGTTTTCCTTCTTTTTCGAGGATCTGCTCTCTTGCCTCTTTGCTGATGACAGCCTGGAAATCGCGGACGATGGTCGGGAACGGATGCGGGCCCATAACGGAACCGAGAACGTAGTGGGTGTCATCGACACGTGATACCCACTCGCGCATCGCCTCATTGACGGCATCTTTTAAGGTCATAGTTCCGGTAGTAACGGCATTTACTTTTGCACCGAGAAGCTCCATCCGGTATACATTGAGGGCCTGACGGTCGGTGTCTTCTTTTCCCATGAAGATCTCACACTCAAGTCCCATCAGCGCTGCTGCCGTTGCGGTTGCCACACCGTGCTGGCCGGCTCCGGTCTCTGCGATGACACGGGTTTTTCCCATTCTTTTTGCGAGGAGGCACTGTCCGAGCACGTTGTTGATTTTGTGGGCTCCGGTGTGGTTCAGATCCTCTCGTTTGAGGTAAATTTTTGCTCCGCCGAGATCCTTTGTCATTTTCTCTGCGTAGTAGAGAAGGGACGGGCGGCCCGCGTAATTTTTCAGCAGGTCATCGAGCTCCTGGCAGAACTCCGGATCGTTTTTATAATAATTGTACTGTTTTTCCAAATTGATAATTTCATTCATCAGAGTTTCCGGTATGTACTGGCCTCCGTGAATACCAAATCTTCCGTCAGACATGTCTTATCCTCCTTATGCATTCTGTGATTTTTTTCGGGTCCTTTACGCCGTCTGTCTCGACACCGCTGCTGATGTCGACGGCGAAGGGATGTGTCTGTAAAATCGCCTGTTCCACATTTTCGGCGTTCAGGCCTCCCGCAAGGAAATACGGGCGGTCCATGTTTCTGATCAGTGACCAGTCGAACGATTCGCCGGTACCGCCTTTTCCGTGGTCGAGAAGGATGTAATCGGCGCTGCTTTTTTTCGCCTTTTCGACGTCCTCCCTGGTTTTGATGGAAAATGCCTTGATCAGTTCCCCGCCGGTGCGGAACCGGAGCGAATGGATATATTCTTCACTCTCATTTCCGTGGAGCTGTGCCAGATCGATGACGCCCTCTTCGAGGTATCCTGCGACAATCGCCGGAAGCTCGTTCACAAAGACGCCGACCGCCTGGATTTCGGGATCCAGATAGCGCCGCAGCGTCACGGCATGTTCTTTTGTAATCTGTCTGCGGCTTTTTGCAAAGACAAAGCCGACATATTCGGGCTTCAGCTCATTCACCGCATCGATGTCTTCCAGCCGTGTGAGCCCGCAGATTTTGATTCTGGTCTGTTCTTCCATAACGTTTGACTCCCCGTGCGCTCTGTTTTGTTTTGCACACTTACGTTACCACTTTAACACATTGAAGAGAGTTTTTCAAGCTCTGCTTTTTTGTTGCTGCTCCGCATCAGCGTTTCGCCGATCAGAACGGCATCGGTTTTATTCTGATACAGTCTTCCGACATCCTCCGGCGTTTTGATGCCGCTCTCGGATACGAAAACAATGTTTTCCGGGACAAGCTCCCGCAGCCGCTCACTGTTGTGGATATCGACCGTGAAATCTTTTAAGTTGCGGTTGTTGACACCGATGATCCTTGCTCCGGCGCGCATAGCCTGTGCAACCTCCGCCTCATCGTGGGCTTCCACAAGAGCGGAAAGGCCGAGGGAATGCGCTGTTTCCAGATATTCTTTTAAGGTTTCCTCCGGCAGCAGCGCACAGATCAGAAGGACAGCGGTGGCTCCGAGCACCTTTGCCTCGTAGATCATATAGGGATCCACGGTAAAATCTTTCCGCAGAACCGGGATGGATACGGTTTCTGCAATTTTTTTTAAGTAACGCTTATCGCCTTTGAAGTATTCCGGCTCGGTCAGGCAGGAAATGGCGGAGGCACCGGCCGCTTCATATTCCTTTGCGATCTCCAGATAGGGGAAATCTTCTGCGATGATGCCCTTCGACGGGGAGGCTTTTTTTACCTCGCAGATAAAGGACATGCCCGGCTTTTTCAGCGCCTGTTCAAACGGGAATCCGGTGTCCGGGTTCATCGCCGTTGCCTTTTCTTTCATTTCTGCAAGAGAACACTTCTCTTTTTCTGCAGCGACACGTTTTCTTGTGGCTTCTGCAATCGTTTCCAGTATCATATGTTTATTCCTTTTCTGCCAATTTGTTGGTGAGTGACACAAACTCTTCGAGTTTTTTCTGTGCTTTTCCGCTGTCGATCAGCTCCTCTGCCAGTTTTACAGCATCCTGCATCGGAATTTCTTTTGCTACATGAAGGGCTGCGGCGGCATTCAAGACAACAGCGTCTCTTGCCGGGCCTTTCTTTCCTGCAAGAATTTCTTTCGTAATTTCAGCATTCTCCTGCGGAGTTCCGCCGACCAGCTCTTCTTTGGTGCAGCGGGTCATGCCGAACTCTTCCGGTGTGATGACGTATTCCCCAAACGTTCCGTCCTTGATCTCGCAGACGCTTGTCGGTGCGCTTAAGGAAATTTCATCGAGGCAGTCCTGGCCGTAGACAACCATGCCGCGTTTGACACCAAGATTGGAGAGAACTTCTGCCATCGGGCGGACAAGTGCTTCCTCGTAGACACCCATCACCTGCATCGTGGCTGCTGCCGGGTTGGTCAGCGGTCCGAGGATGTTGAAAATGGTCCGGATGCCGAGCATCTTGCGGACCGGTGCCACGTATTTCATGGACATGTGGTATTTCTGTGCGAACAGGAAACAGATTCCAAGTTTTTCCAGAACTTCTTTGTTTTTCTCCGGCTCCAGGTCGATTTTGACGCCGAGCGCTTCGAGACAGTCGGCTGCGCCGGATTTGCTCGATGCGGCGCGGTTTCCGTGTTTTGCAACTGCGACGCCGCCTGCAGAGATCACAAGGGATGCTGTTGTGGAGATGTTGAAGGAATTGGATTTATCTCCGCCGGTTCCGACGATTTCCAGAACATCCTTGTCATGTTCCATGTGAATACCGTGCTTTCTCATGCCGTTGGCACATGCGGTGATCTCTTCGATTGTCTCGCCTTTCATCGTCATGGCAGTTAAAAATGCGCTGATCTGGATCGGATCGGCTTTTCCTCCCATGATTTCATCCATGGCGCCCTCTGCCATCTCGTAGGTTAAGTTCTCTTTATGTACCAGTTTTACAATCGCTTCCCGAATCATATTCCGTTCCTCTCTTTCTTTGCTGTCCTGTGATCTATCTTGTAATTTTTAAGAAGTTTTCTACCATCTGTCTGCCCTGCGGGGTCAGAATGGATTCCGGATGAAACTGGACTCCGTAGATCTTTTTCTCACGGTCCTCGACTGCCATGACCTCGCCGTCTGCAGTTCTTGCCGTTACCTTTAAAGTTTCCGGCAGTGTCGCTTCATCAGCTGCGAGGGAATGGTATCTTGCAACCGGAACGGTTTCCGGCAGCCCCTGGAATAATTCCGAGGTAAGATCCAGCGTTGTCTCGGACTGTTTGCCGTGCATCAGCTGTTTCGCATAGGTGACGGTCGCGCCGTACGCGGCACAGATTGCCTGATGGCCGAGGCAGACACCGAGGATCGGGATCTCGCCGCCTAATTTTTTTACAATCTCCATGCATCGGCCTGCCTGCTCCGGACGGCCCGGTCCGGGAGATAAAATGATGGATGCCGGTGCCAGTGCGCGGATTTCGTTGATCGTCATCTCGTCGTTCCGGATGACCTTCATGTCCGGATTGATCGAACCGGCGAGCTGATACAGGTTATAGGAAAAACTGTCATAATTATCTACCAGCAGTATCATAAGTTGCTTCCTCCTTCTGCCTCTGCAAGTGCGACCATCACGGCCTTTGCTTTGTTGATGCATTCCTGATGCTCTTTTTCCGGTACGCTGTCGGCTACAATGCCGGCGCCGGAGCGGACGAACACTTTTCCGTTTTTCTTAAACGCAAGCCGGATCGCGATGCAGGTGTCCATATTTCCGGTGAAATCCAGATAGCCGATCGCACCGCCGTAAATGCCGCGCTTGTTGTTTTCCAGCTCGTTGATGATCTGGCAGGCACGGAGCTTTGGTGCACCGGAGAGGGTTCCGGCCGGGAGAACGGAATCGATGGCATCGACTGCGGTCTTGTCTTTCCGAAGCTGTCCTTTTACAGTGGAACCGATGTGCATGACGTGGGAGTAACGTTCGATTGACATGTATTTTTCTACTTCCACGGTTCCGAAATCACAGATCTTTCCGAGATCGTTTCTTCCCAGATCGACCAGCATATTGTGCTCGGCACGCTCTTTTTCATCGGCGAGGAGTTCTTTTTCCAGCCGCTGGTCTTCTTCATAGCTCTTTCCTCTCTGCCGCGTTCCGGCAAGCGGGAAGGTCCGGACCTCTCCGTCCTCGACTTTTACGAGAGTTTCCGGGGATGCACCGGCGATCTCAACATCATCACTCGAGAAGTAGAACATGTACGGCGACGGGTTCGTCGTGCGGAGGACGCGGTACGTATCGAGGAGGCTTCCCTCAAAATCAGCTTCGAGCCGATTGGAGAGAACGAGCTGGAAGAGGTCTCCCTCGTGGATATAATGTTTGACCTGCTCGACTTTCTCACAGTACGCTTTCTCATCGAAGAGCGGGCGGAACTCGGATTTCAGGTGGCCGTCTTTCGTCTCGGCCGGTTTTCCGAAGCGGATCAGCTCTTCCATTTTTTCGAGTTCCTGTACGGCTTTTTCGTAATTTTCTTCGAGATTTTCGGTTTCGATATTAATCATCAATACGATTTTCTGACGGTAATTATCATAGGCGATGACCTTATCGAACAGCATCAGGTCGACATCTTTGAAATGTTCCTGATCTTCTGCGTCCAGCTTTAAGGTCGGCTCGCTGTACTTGATGTAATCGTAAGAGAAGTATCCGACGAGGCCGCCGGTGAAGGTCGGCAGTGTCGCGATCTTCGGACTTTTATTTTTCTCAATCAGGGTTTTGATGACGGCTCCCGGATGGGCTGTCTTTGCGGTCAGCCGGATCTGTCCGGTCGGAAGATGTTCTTCGTGGCTTTCCGGAATGTCTTCTACTTTTTTCATCTCTGCCGCATCGGCGGTGATTGTCAGGTTTCCGTTGACACAGGTGAGTTCCAGCGACGGATCGTAGCCGAGAAAGGTGTATCTTCCCCACTGTTTTTTATCCTCCACGCTTTCGAGCATATAGCAGTGGCTGCTGACACCCTGCAGGACTTTCAGTGTTTCTACTGGTGTACGGATATCCGAATAAATTTCTCTGCTTACCGGGATTTTCCGAAAAGTTCCCGATGCGGCTGCTTTTGAAATTTCTTCTAACGTCATCTGTTTCATCTTGTTATCTCCTCTCCTTGTGTCTGCAAAGGCTGTCATCAACACTGGTCCTCAGAACCAATTTCTGATATACAAAAAACCGCCCCCGGCAAAGAATCACTTTGTTCTTTGCCAAGGGCGGGTATATTTTTATACTCGTGGTGCCACCTTGTTTTGCGATTGCTCACACGCTCTGCAGAATACGATCATATTCCTGGCAACTAACGTATGCCTGCACGTTACAGAATACTCAGACGGTTTCCCGCTTTTCCCTGTACCCTCCGTGGTCCATTTGCTGATCCGCTTTCTGTCCGGCTTCCACCTGCCCGGGTTCTCTGTGAGTGCGCTTCCAACGTTATCTCCACTTCATCGGTTTCGAAGTATTTACTTTTTTCTTATGCGCTGTATTATAGTCCCATTCTTTTTTGCTGTCAAGTAATTTTTTTGTTCTTTTTGTTCAAAGTCCGGTATTTTTATGATATTCCCGTGTCCACGCCGTAAGAGCTTCGTCCAGATCGTGCGGGAGCTCGACCTGCATTGCCTCGGTGATCTGGCGGTCCATCTCCCGTTTCGTCTCGGCATCCACTTTCCGCTCGGTGCACATCTGCTCATAGGCGTCCTGTCCTTTGCTCATGTAGACCGCAAACAGCCAGCTCTTTAACGATGCTTTCGTGTGCAGCTCTTCATTTGCTTTCTGAAAGCACGTAAGTGCTTCATTCATCTGGAACAGACTTGCGTAGGCACAGCCCATGTTGTTGTAAATACTTCCGGTGAACTGGCTTCCCATGTTGGTTTCGTTTTCCTCGGTATCTTTCAGCGTTTCCTGGTAAACCTGGATCGCATTGATATATTTTTCGTGGTCGACAAGGTAGTCTCCCTTGATTTTTTTCCGCACAATCTCCGGCTGCTCCTCGAACCGTTTCAGGCGCTCATTCATCTCACGGAACTGATCGTGGGAAAGATAATTGATCTCCTTGAAGATCGGCAGGATAAACTCACCGATGTTCTTTTTCTCCTCCAGAAGGACGTAGAGACGCTGGTACAGTCTTCTTAAGTGGAGTTCTTCTTTCATCCACACCAGCAGCTGCTCGTTAATGATGGTCTCGTCCAGCAGATAGATGTTGTGGTACAGATAATAGCACAGTTCCTCGATGGAATATATATTTGTGCTGATGTTGGAAATATAATACGGATTTTTCGCCCGTTTGACCTGACATAAAATATAACCGCTCATCGTTTACACCTCCCCCATCGTCTCGTGCCAGATTTTGTGGCTTGCCGGGAACATATCGCCAAACCCTAAATCCTCTGCGGTGATCTGACACGTAACCGGAGAATCATACTCCAGACGCAGACGGATCCGTGTTGTCTTCGGCGGCCGTTTGGGCAGCCCGTCCAGCTTCATGGTATAGCGGTTTCGTTTTCCGCTTTCCATGGAGCTTACAACAAATTCCAGCTCCTCCGTTCCGTCGAGGATCAGCTCACATTCTTTTTCTGCTTCATACCAGTTCACACCGGCTGCAATCAGCGCATAGTATGCCGGAGAACCATTGATCGTCATCTCCATGCCGATGTTGTAGCGCACGAGGTCATTTCCGAGGAAGAGATAGCCCTTTAAGCGGCGCTCCTCCACTTTTTCGCGCGCGGAAAAGCAGGCGCCCTGTGCAAACAGGTTCGTTCCGCCGAAGATTCTTCTCTGGTTTTTCTTTAACTGACGCAGAGAGTTGTCGGCCCAGGCAAGGTCGAACTCCTCGCTCACCAGAAATACGCTGGAATAAATTTCATTCCCCATCGCTTCTCCCATCAGATGGCAGAAATCGCGGTCGCGCTCCATCGGCTCGATCGAAAGTGCGGCTTTTGGCCCTCGTTTTACGGTCACAGTTGCCGGCTTCGTTTTACGGCTGATGGAAAGTTCAGAAAACGATGCCTCCTCATCTTTCAGGAAAAACAGACCGACTTTACGGCTCCAGAGCTCCGGCTTCTGGTTCAGCACATGGCAGTAAAAGCTCTCGTCATGCTCCTGCAGGTAGGCTCTGCCGCGCGGCAGTCCGATTATCTTGTATGCTTCACGCACATTTTCCACAAATGGACGGGTCAGATGGCCCGTGGTGATCATCATCGCCTGGATCTGCTGGTCCGGACGCTCGATGCCGATCATCTTCAGTGCTTCGCGAAGGAACGTGCCAAGGACTTCTCCCGGCGTGTAATCCCGGTTTTCGATCTGGCAGATGCGGGATCCCATGCAGATCTCGTACAGATTGTCCAGCCAGATGCCGTTTTCCGCGTGAGCAGATTTTTCTGCATCCGGTCCTGTTTTCCACGTTTCCTCATTCCGTTTTTTGGCAATGGCGGTCGGAAATTCCACCGCCTCTTCTCCTTCTTTTACCGGGATGGAGACAGCCGTATGGGTTCCCCTGTCATAGCAGCAGAACTGGGAATATTTCTCTCCAAAATCAAATCCTAAAATCAAATTTTTCTGTTCCATGTCGTATCCTCCTGCTGCTTCTTTTCCTCCACAAGTGCAAAACAGTTCCGAACCAGAGCCTCCTGCTGCAGATACTTTCGGAATACTTCTTCTGCCTTTGCCGTATTGCCGAGGGTTCGCGCCGCAATCATCTGATTCAGCAGCTGGTACCGCGTCTTTCCTGCTTTTGGTTCGCCGGTCATGGAGACGGTTTTCACCTCTGTTTTTCCCTCACCCTGACGGTTCGTAAAGGTCAGGTAATACTCCATTTTCTCGCCGTAGAACAGCAGAAACTCTTTCACAAAAATGCCCTGATACATATTGCGCATCGGTTCGCTCTTCCATGTTTCTTCGGCGTTTGTCCGGTAATGAATCGTCACCTTTGCCTCCGCTCTCTGGCGCTCCTCGATGAACATGCGGTCGCCGATCTGGAAGCCTTCGGTCAGGTGCTCCGGCAGATCCTTGTAGAAGGCAAAGCGGAGTCCCTGTTTCGTAAACGCCAGAAGCAGGGTATGCGCCTCTTTTTCTTCCTCCTCAGAAAGCTGCGGCTTCGTGGAAAGATGTTTCAGCATCGCAAAACGGCAGATCTCGTCCAGCTCCCAGCCCTGTTTCCAGGCGCGGTCCAAGTAGTCAAACATCTGATCCGAAAGCGGTTTTCCGTCCATAAAATAGCCGATCGCAAGATACGTCAGGTATGCCAGAATGACATGCTCTTTTCCGCTCTGGCGGATGTAGCTCTCCAGCATTTCCTGCTCCCACTTCGGGTGGCTGCGCACAAAGACGGACCAGGTCAGAATGCGCTCCTCCAGCTTGTCGCTCTCCATCTGAAAGCCGCGGATTTTATCCCATAAACTGCACATATCCTCAATAGAACCGGTGAAATAATCTCTCAGATAGCACAATACAATTTCATCGTAAATGCCCTGTTTTACCACGTAGGATGCCAGATAGAGAAGCTCCTCGTCCTCTGTAAACTCTTTTTCCAGAATCATCGCATGCGCCAGACGGAAGAGACACGACACCGGGATCTTTTCGTAGCCGTACCGATCCGTCAGGGCAAAGGCGCGGCTGTAACAGCCGTAGCGTACCAGAAGCTCGATCGTAGAAATACGGTCCACCTTTGCGTAAGCGCTGTCCTCCAGCTCTGCAACAGCCGCCTCGGTCTCACGCTCATCCGGATGGGCAAGATAGTATTCCAGCAGTTTCTGACGCACTGTTTTCCGGTAAGCACTGGAAAATGCGCTCGTGCGCGCTGCCTGCTGATACCAGGCAAGATTTTCTGCAGTAAGCTGCATCTCCTCTTCCTGCTCCCCGCACAGGTGTAGCAGCAGACCCGGATTTTCAATGGCAAAACCGCCGCAGGCACGGGCAAGCTCTTCATCCGTAAACAATGGCTCTATGCGGCAGGTTTCTGTCACCGCATATCTTCTGCGCTGCTCATCTTCGAGAAGAATCCGCGCTTTTTTGCCGTACAGACGGATATAAGCACCCTGTTCCGTCATCGGATAAGACGTTTCGCCCGCCATCGCCGGATGGCAGACGATCACACGCGTGATTTTCGGATTTTCACACGTTACATGATGGGTAAACAGCACATTTGCGATCGCTTTTGCGCTGTCGGGATCTTCCGGTTTTTTCAGAAAAGTCCGGTACAGTGCGGCGTATTCGCGGTTCATGCGGCCTTTCTGGATCTGTCTTGCCGTGAAAACCTCCATCGCCGGGCGGTAGCTCTGGAATGTATGGCGGTCTTTTTCGCGGTTTTTGATCACGTTGGCGTAGATCAGCGCTTTCTTCTGGCCTGCCAGTGTGTTGCTGTAGGAGAAATACATCCGGATGACCTGCGGAAGGACCTCGTCGAACGACGCATCCATCGTTTCGATATAGTACTCGTACAGGCGCGTGATGCGGATGTTCCGCTCCACGGCTTTTGCATACCACGGGAAATATTCCTTCCGCACCGGGCGGCCCTTCATCACCAGTTTGCAGATGGCTTCGAGCACTTCATCGGATGGAAAACGCTCATAGCCCGCAGTCAGAATCTGATAGACATTCTCATCGAACGTTTTCATCGTCTCTGTAAGATAAGCGGCCCGTTTTAACAGTTCCCCGCTTAAAATGCCTTCTTTCTGCGCAAATTTCAGCACCTGAACGGTGAACGGCGAAATCCGGCGGAGCTGTCCCTCCTGGCGGAGATAGAGCTGTGCCGCATCCAGATACAGAAGCGGGCTCTTGCACCCGCACTCATAGCAAAGTTCCATCGCGTAGAGCTGACGGGTCAGCGACTGCTGCCAGGAATCGTCGGCATCAATGGCAAGCTTTAACAGAAAATAGCTTGCACTCTCCTGCCGCATCAGTGTTCCAAGGCGTGATACCAGCTCGGTATGGCCCACTTCCATTTTCAGCTTCCATGCCAGATACAGGTACGCTCCTTTTTTCTCCGCGGTGTCCAGCAGTTCCTGATGCTCTTTTACGTAAGAAAGCGTTTCTCTTGCTTTTCCGGTTTCCTCATGGCTCTCGTACAGCCATGCTTTTCCCAGCGTCACCCACGCCATGTCTCCGCCGGCTTTTTCGAACTGCTCGATGGCCTCCCAGGTGTCCTGATACCAGGTACGGTAGTCGCGTTTATGGACTGCCAGATCGAGATAGCCGCGCGCGATGGCAGTTATCTGACGGTCGCGCTCCGTATTTTTCCTGCTGGTCACATGCTTTTCGCTGTTTGTCACTTCCAGTTCAAAGCGAAGCTCCTGTTTTCCCTGACGCACCGTAATTCTGCCGTAATGGCGGCCGTTCCCGATTTTCTCCTGATGGATAATGTATTCCACACCGTAGACGCTTCCGATGAAATCTTCTGAAGTGACGACTTTCTTTTCCACTTCCAGAAAGTCTCCCTGCACCTCGATTTCCATGCGGACGTAGCCCCAGGTATTTTTATACAGATACAGTGTTTCCTTGCGCGGCTGGTCCACGGTAAGCACAGTTTTCTCCGGCTGTTCCGCCGAAAGCATCACCGGCTCTTTCTGACCGAGGGCAACCAGAAATTCCTCCAGATGCTGAAATGTCACCGGCTTGTGGGACAGTCCCTGATAAAGTGCCATCTGCTCCGGTGCCTCTTTCTGAAGAAGACGTGCAAACTCTTTTTTTACAAAGAAGCGGTACGCTGCGCCGAAATCATGGCTTGCCAGATGCACAAAATCTGCCAGGGAATGAATCTCCTGCCCGGAAATGTTCATTGTCTTTCCCGCAATCGAGACGTGTACCCGCACGCAGCGTTCCTCCAGATTGCTGCTGACGGTGATGTTTCCACAGATTTCATCGCCTGCTTTTAATCCGCTGGTATCCACGCCGTACTCAATCGTACTCGCCGTTCCCTGGAACTGATTTTTCGCCAGAACGATTCTCTGATGATCTGTGGTCACAATTCCTTTTACTCTTCTCCCGTCTTCCGCTCCGATATTCAGCTCTCCGCGGAAATTCTGCCCCTCGTCCAGCGTCAGGGCCACCTCCGTCTCGGACAGCAGCAGATGGGGAACCTCATATTCAAATCTGCCGTTCAGCAGTTGTTCCAATCTTCTTCTCAATGTTTTTCACCTTATTTTATCTAAATCGTTTTCGTTCTTTTCCACAACGTCTGATTATACCCCAAGACGCACGGGATTGCAACGGAAAGGGGACGCTCCTTTTAATAGTCGAACAGCGAAAACTGGTTGCTTTCGGGCAGATCTCCGAAGACACCGAGGTCCGCCATAAAGTCGATAATCGTCTTGCTGACCTTGGTGCGGTCGCGGAAATCATCTTTCGAGAGGAATTTTCCGTTTCGTGCCGCAAGGACAACGGCGTCGGCCGCCTTGTCGCCCAGACCCTCGATCGAGTCGAGCGCCGGCATCAGATGTTTGTCATCGTAGACCTGGAAGCGGTGCGCCTGTGCCTTATAGAGGTCCACCGGCACGAAATCGAAGCCGCGGGCGTACATTTCCTGGACAATCTTCATATCCTTGACGGTTGCCTGCTCCTTCTGAGTCAGCGTGTCTTTCCGTTTTTCGTAATCTTTCATATAATATTCCAGCCGGTCGCGTCCCATGCACATGAGCTCGTAGGAAAATGCGGACGCACGAATGGAGAAGTACGCCGCATAGTACGCCAGCGGATAGAAAATTTTATAGTAAGCGATGCGGTACGCCATCATGACGTACGCCGCCGCGTGGGCTTTCGGGAACATGTACTTGATCTTTTTACATGACCAGATGTACCAGTCCGGCACGTCATGTGCCTTCATCTCCTCTTCCCACTCCGGTTTTAAGCCCTTTCCTTTTCGCACACTCTCCATGATCGTAAAGGAAAGCTCACTTTCGAGTCCCTTGTCGATCAGGTAGATCATGATATCGTCTCGGGTACAGATGGCGGTGGAAATCGTCGCCTTGCCCTCCTCGATCAATGTCTGCGCATTGCCGAGCCATACGTCGGTTCCGTGCGACAGACCAGAGATACGGATCAGGTCAGAGAACGACTGCGGCTTCGTGTCCAGAAGCATCTGGATAACGAAATCGGTACCGAACTCCGGCACGCCAAGACATCCAAGCGGGCAGCCGCCGATGTCCTCCGGCTTGATGCCGAGCGCCTCGGTGCTCTTGAACAGCGACATGACCTCCGGGTTATCGAGCGGAATCGTCTGCGCATCAAGGTGCGTGATATCCTCGAGCATACGGATCATGGTCGGATCATCGTGTCCGAGAATGTCGAGCTTTAAGAGGTTGGCATCAATGGAGTGGTAATCGAAATGGGTCGTAATGATGTCGGTTGTCATATCGTTCGCCGGATGCTGCACCGGGGTGAAGGAGTTGATATCCTCACCGAACGGCAGAACGATGATACCGCCCGGGTGCTGGCCGGTGGTACGGCGGATGCCGGTGCATCCTTCCACGATCCGGTCGATCTCGCAGTTCCGTTTGTGCTGGCCGCGCTCTTCGTAATAGTTCTTCACGTAACCGAACGCTGTTTTATCCGCCAGCGTACCGATGGTTCCCGCACGGAACGTCTGACCGGCGCCGAAAATAACCTCTGTGTATTTGTGCGCCTTACTCTGGTAATCACCGGAGAAGTTCAGGTCGATATCCGGCTCTTTATTTCCCTTGAATCCAAGGAACGTCTCGAACGGGATATCAAATCCCGCTTTTTTCAGCGGCTTGCCGCAGTTCGGGCAGACGGCGTCCGGCATATCGCATCCGGCGCGGCCGACGTACTCTTTGACGCGCGGCGAATCGAACTCGCTGTAATGACACGACTCGCAGTAGTAATGCGGGCTCAACGGGTTTACCTCCGTGATTCCCGCCATCGTCGCAACGAACGAGGAACCGACGGAACCACGCGATCCTACAAGGTATCCGTCCTCGTTCGACTTCCACACCAGTTTCTGTGCGATGATGTACATAACGGCGTATCCGTTGGAAATAATGGAGTTCAGCTCTCGCTCGAGGCGCGCGGAAACGATCTCCGGCAGCTCCTCGCCGTAGATTTCATGCGCGCGGTCGTAGCAGATTCTACGCAGTGTCTTGTCGGAATCTTCGATGACCGGCGGGAATTTTCCGGCACGGATCGGGGAGATTTTCTCGACAAGGTCGGAGATTTTGCGCGGATTGGTGATGACGACCTCCTCCGCTTTCTCACTTCCGAGATATGAAAACTCTTCAAGCATCTCCTCGGTGGTGCGCAGGAACAGCGGTGCCTGCTCATCCGCGTCGTCAAAACCTTTTCCGGTCATGATGATGCGGCGGTAGATCTCGTCCTGCGGATCCATGAAGTGGACGTCGCACGTTGCCACAACAGGCTTATGGAACTGCTCGCCGAGTTTAACAATGCGCCTGTTGATCTCCTTTAAATCCTCCTCGCTCTCTACGGCAGAAACGTCCTCTTTTTTGATCATGAACGCGTTGTTGCCGATCGGCTGGATTTCCAGATAATCGTAGAAGTCCACAAGACGCGCAATCGCCGCATCCGGTTCACCGCGCAGGATTGCCTGGTAGAGTTCGCCCGCCTCGCAGGCAGATCCGATCATCAGACCGTCCTGGTATTTCAGGTAGACGCTCTTTGGCAGCTTCGGCCGGCGGTTGTAGTATTTCAGGTGGGATTCTGACACGAGGCGGTACAGATTGACACGTCCCGTCTCGTTCTTTGCCAGAATGATCGCATGGTACGATGGAAGCTTGCGCACAGCCTCCTCCGATACTTTTCCCTGCGCATTCAGGTCATCCAGAGTCAGAATATTGCGCTCCTCCAGCATTTTTACGAATTTCACGAAAATTTCCGCCGTACAGCCGGCATCGTCCACCGCACGGTGATGGTTTTCCAACGATACGCCGACCGCCTTCGCAACGGTATCCAGCTTGAAACGGTTGAGGCCCGGCAGCAGGAAACGCGCCATGGCGACGGTGTCCGCCGTTGTAAATTCCCGCTCGATCCCCTGCAGGACGCAGTTGTGCTCGATAAAGCTCATATCGAACGAAGCATTGTGGGCAACCATAACGGCTCCCTCACTGAACTCCAGGAATTTCGGCAGCACCGTTTCGATGTCCGGCGCGTCAAGAACCATGTTGTCGTTGATGCCGGTCAGGTTCTCAATCCGGAACGGGATCGGGACTTTCGGGTTGACGAAGGTGGAAAACTTATCGACAATCGCTCCGTTTTCCACACGGACGGCACCGATCTCAATGATTTTGTTGACAACCGGGGAAAATCCCGTCGTCTCGATATCAAACACAACGTAGCTTCCGTGGATGTCCTGTCCTTTGCTGTTGACAACGATATCTTTCAAGTCGTCGACGAGATAAGCCTCCATGCCGTAGATGACCTTGAACGGAGCCGAAACTTTTTTCAGCTCATCTTTTGTCGCATCCGGGTGCTCTGCCTGGTATTTTTTCCGGTAAGCGCCGTCGATCGCCTCGATCGCATGGTTTGCCTCCGGGAAGGACTGCACCACGCCGTGGTCAGTGATCGCGATCGCCGGATGGCCCCACTCGTAGGCACGCTGTACCAGACGGGCAGCATCGGTGACACCGTCCATATCGCTCATCTTTGTATGACAGTGCAGCTCCACACGCTTCACCGGACTCGTATCCTGACGGCCGGTACGGAAATCGGTGATCTTCTTGATGCCCCAGACAGACATAACCGTCAGATCGTGGTCAAATGCATCAACCGTCGTTTTTCCTTTTACTTTAATGAACGCGCCTTTTTTGATCGCATCCTTTAATTCCGGCACTTCCGCGTTCTGGACGAAAATCTTGACGCCGATGGTATCCGTAAAGTCGGTGATCGTGAACATGAAAATCGTACGCTCATTCCGGATCTCGCGCATATCCACACTCTGGACTCTTCCTCGGATGACAACATCACCGATCTCATCGCCGATTTTCAGAATCTCCACGCTCTCATCCTCGAAATCTCTTCCGTACAGCACATCCGGATTGGAGGATTTGCGCGGCTGATTGTCCGCATTCCGGCTGAAACTGCCCTTGCCTTTCTTGAAGGAACCGCGTCCGCCGCCGGAAAAACCTTTTCCCCTTCCGCCGTCTGCTGCTTTTTCTTTTTTCGCCTCGCCGCCCTTGGCTGCTGCGGCTGCTTTTGGCTGTTCGCCTGCTGCTTCCGCCTGCTCTTCCATCCGGTTCTGCTCTTTTTCGCCGAGCATCTCACCGTAATGGGTATGCGCCAGAACGTGGCGCACTTCCTCCCGGATGCGGAGCTCGGAATTTCTCATGGCGCGGCTCTCGCCCTCCGGCTTTCTCATCTCGGTTTCCACGATCAGGTCGAAGCCGCACCGCTCACAGAAGATTTTCTCGAGAATGTGGACCAGCTCCTCCTCGCGCTCCTTTGCCACAACGGAATCCACGAGCACCAGGTGCATTTTGTTCGTCTCCGGGAAGGTAATCTCGGCAGTCGAAAACAGATGATTCAGAAAGACACTGTGGTTTTTCAGCTCGAGCAGGATACTCGGACGGTACACCTCCAGAAAGTTTTCCGGCGTATACTGGCGCGACAGATAGAACCGCTCAATAATCTTCACGCGCAGCGGCACGTTGGAAAAGAGCTGCTCCTCGATCTGGCGCTCCAGCTGATAAATATATTTTTTGTGAATCCACTGATGGCTGACCACATAGATCCGCAGCAGATCTTTTTTCTTATTGATCGATACCCGCGAAACCTCCACGGTATCGAGAAGCTCTGCCATGCCCCCTTCGATTCTCAAATCCGGAAATACTTCCTGAAACTGTTTTTCCATTCCTATTCCTGCTTTCTTTTTTACTTGCCCCAGTGATCCAGCTCGTCCTTTAAGACGGACAGCAGCTCGCTCTCCGGTACTTTTTTCACGATTTCACCTTTTTTAATTAAAATGCCGACGCCTTTTCCGCCTGCAACACCAAGATCCGCCTCTTTTGCCTCGCCCGGTCCGTTGACCACGCAGCCCATGACGGCAACCTTGATATCAAGATCGTAGCCCTGCACCAGTGTTTCCACCTGGTTTGCCAGTCCGATCAGGTCAATCTGGGTCCGTCCGCAGGTCGGACACGATACGACCTCAATGCCGCCTTTTCGAAGTCCCAGGGTCTTTAAGATCCGTTTTGCGGATTTGATTTCCTCGAGCGGATCGCCGGTCAGGGAAACACGGATCGTATCTCCGATGCCCTGATATAAAATAATACCGAGCCCCACTGCCGATTTGATGTTGCCGGAATACAGCGTTCCTGCCTCCGTAATGCCGACATGAAGCGGATGATCCGTCTGGTTCGTGATCAGCTCATGCGCTTTTGCACACATCATCACATCAGACGATTTGATACTGATGACGAGATTGTCATAGCCCATCTCCTCAATGATCCGCACTTTGTCGAGCGCGCTCTCCACCAGGCCCTCTGCCGTTACGCCGTTGTATTTTTCCACCAGCTCTTTTTCGAGTGAACCGCTGTTGACGCCGACGCGGATCGGAATCTGGCGTTCTTTTGCTGCATCTACAACCGCCTGGATCCGGTCGCGGCTGCCGATGTTGCCCGGGTTGATGCGGATTTTATCGGCTCCGTTTTCGATCGCGGCGATCGCCAATCGATAGTCAAAATGAATATCTGCTACAAGCGGAATCGAGATCTGCTTTTTGATCTCGGACAGCGCCCTGGCTGCCTCCATGGTCGGGACGGCGCATCGGATAATGTCACATCCGGCTTCCGTGAGCGCCTGGATCTGCTTTACGGTTGCCTCCACATCTTCTGTTTTGGTATTCGTCATGGACTGGATCAGAATCGGATTTCCGCCTCCGATGACCCGGTCGCCGATTTTCACAACTCGTGTATTTGCTCTGCTCATTGTCTTTCCTCCATTTATTTTCTCCGTGATGGCATAAAAATCTTATTTTATTATAAGACAATTTTTTCTCTGGCACAACCGTCTTTTCTCTTGCAATTTTTTCCCAAATTTTCTATAATGCTAGGAGTGATTTTTTTTGATTCAACTGGAAAGGAAGACATACAAACGATGAAAAAGATGATCCTCGTAACCTCGCCGCCGGCGTGCGGAAAGACATACATTTCAAAACAGCTCGCCAAGGAGCTGAAACACGTTGTTTATCTCGACAAGGACACAGTCATTCCGCTGTCGAACCGCGTTTTCAAAGCGGGCGGACAGGAAATCAACCGCAGTTCTGATTTCTTCGAGGAGAATATCCGCGATTATGAATATGAAGTAACGGTCAATTTCGGACTGGAAGCACTCGAGTATGACGATATTGTGCTGATCAACGCACCATTCACACGCGAAGTGCATGATGAGAAGTTCCTGAAAAACTTCTCCAAAAAGCTCGCTGACCATGGGGCAAAGCTTGTTGTGATCTGGGTTGTCACAAAACCGGAGATCTGCCACCAGCGCATGATCGACCGCAACTCCGTGCGCGATACGTGGAAGCTGGAGCACTGGGATGAATATGTGAAAACGATCGACTACTCCATCCCGGAAGCACTGAAGAAAATGAGCAGCTGCCTCGATCTGATGCTGTTCTACAATTCTTCGGATGAAGAATATCAGAAATCCATGGAGATGGTTATCTCCCGTCTCGAAGACGAATAACGACTAAACGAAAAAAGAGAATTTTGCCGGACCTCATTTTTACAGTCTGCAAAATTCTCTTTTTATTTATAGAAACTATTTTCACATCCGATACAAAAGATAATCCGCCGCTGCCGCCCACAGCACCCAGGAAACGCAGAGAACTGCGAACACACTCTTATATCCGAGCACGGCAAAGTGGACGCGCCATTTTTCCTTCTGCGTGAATTTCTCCGGGTTTTTGCCTTTTACCATCAGCATTCCGGCGATCACGAACATGCCGAGGGCCGCGATCAGCAGCAGGCCGTCTTTCGCCGCCTCAAGGGCAGCGCGGAACGTGAATCCCCCAAAGAGGAATCCTCCCAGCAGCAGCACAGCTGCCGCAGCGCCGCCGGAGAGCAGGCCGATTGTAAATGCTTTGCCGAGATCACGGCAGATGTTCTTTATCTTTTCCATGTTTTATAATTCCTTATTTTCTTCTAACGCATCGCAGAAATGACATGCCACAAAGTGATTGTTGCCCACGTCTTTTAATTCCGGCATCTGCTGTCGGCAGATGTCTTTTGCGTACTTGCATCTTCCCTGGAATTTGCAGCCCGGCTTCGTGTTGATCGGGCTCGGCACCTCGCCTTCGAGGCGGATTTTTTTGCGGTCGCGCTCTGCCTCTACTTTCGGGTCCGGAATCGGAATCGCGGAGAGCAGTGCCTGTGTGTACGGGTGGCGCGGGTTGGCGTACAGCTCCTCGGATGTCGTCAGCTCGACGAGCGTTCCCAGATACAGAACCGCCACACGGTCGGAAATATGTTTAACCATCGACAGATCATGCGCAACGAAAAGATAGGTCAGACCCATCTTCTTCTGTAAGTCCACAAGCAGGTTGACGATCTGCGCCTGAATCGAAACGTCGAGTGCGGAGATCGGCTCATCGAGAACGATGAATTCCGGCTGCACGGCAAGCGCACGCGCGATACCGATTCGCTGGCGCTGTCCGCCGGAAAACTCGTGCACAAAACGGTTCGCATGCTCGCGGTTCAGTCCGACCAGCTCCAGATATTTGTAGATCATCTCCTGGCGCTCTTTCTTATTCTTTGCCAGATGGTGAATGTCGATGCCCTCGCCGATGATGTCGGCAACGGTCATACGCGGGTCGAGCGATCCATACGGATCCTGGAAGACCATCTGCACCTGTTTTTTGAAGGCAAACCGCTCTTTTCCGTTTAATGCATGGACATCGGTTCCCTTGTAGAGCACCTGTCCGTCGGTCTTGTCATACAGGCCGATGCAGGTACGGCCGCACGTTGTCTTTCCACATCCGGACTCGCCAACCATTCCAAGTGTCTCACCCTTGTAAATTTCGAAGGAGACATCATCCACGGCCTTTAAGGTCGCATGGTTTCCGACCTGAAAATATTTTTTCAGATGGGAAACGGAAAAAAGCACTTCTTTTTCGTTATTTTCCATTACAGTTCTCCTCCTTCCAGATTTGGCATTTCTACTTTTGGTGCCATCGGGTGATGGAGCCAGCAGGCAGCCTTATGCTCGCCGCCGAATTCCGTTGCCTCCGGCATCTCTTCCTTACAGATCGGCATACAGTAGCTGCACCGCGTGCAGAACGGACATCCGACCGGCGGGTTTAAAAGATCCGGCGGAGTTCCCGGAATTGTCGCGAGTTCCTGCTTGTTTTTCAGATCCAGACGCGGTACGGAACGGATCAGCGCCCAGGTATACGGGTGACGCGGACGATAGAAAATATCCTCACACGTTCCGCTTTCCACGATAATACCGGAATACATAACAGCAATCTTCTGTGCGATATTTGCCACAACACCGAGATCATGTGTGATCATGATGACGGACGTCTGATTTTTCTTTTGCAGATTTTTGATAATATCGAGAATCTGTCCCTGAATTGTCACATCGAGCGCGGTCGTCGGCTCGTCACAGATCAGAATTTTCGGATCACAGGCAAATGCAATCGCGATCATAACACGCTGACGCATACCGCCGGAAAATTCGTGCGGATACTGTCTGACACGTTTTTCCGGCTCCGGGATGCCGACCATGCGCAGCATCTCGACAGCCTCCTTTGCCGCTTCCTGTTTTGTCATGTTTTTATGGCCCATCAGATTTTCCATAATCTGTTTTCCGACACGCATCGTCGGATTTAAGGAAGCCAGCGCATCCTGGAAAATGATTGCACACTCGCCGCCTTTGTAATGCTGCCACTGTTTTTTGTTGTATTTCAGAATATTCTCTCCATGATAGAGAATTTCACTGTTCTCTTTAATCTCACCCTGCGGGGCCTTGATGAGGCCCATGATGGATTTCGCCGTTACAGATTTTCCGCAGCCGGATTCGCCCACAATTGCGAGCGCCTGACCTTTCTCGAGAGAAAACTGTACACCGCGGACTGCCTTTACTTCACCGGCATAGGTGTGATAAGAGACTCTTAAGTTTTTTACTTCCAGAATCGGATTGTTTTGTTCGTTCATATCGTTATCTCCCACTTATTACTGGCGAAGTCTCGGATCCAGGGCATCGCGCAGGCCGTCTCCCAGAAGGTTGAATGCCATAACGATGATACAGAGCACGAGACATGGGAACAGAAGCTGTGACGGATAGAAATCCATGTTCTGCTGTCCCATCGAAATCAGGACACCAAGGCTGATCGATGGTGCCTTGAGGCCGATGCCGAGGAAGCTAAGACCTGCCTCCGTAAAAATAAACATCGGGATTGCCGTCGCCGTATCCAGAATCAGGATACCCAGCATATTCGGTACATAGTGTTTTAAGATGATGCGGAGCGGTTTTGCACCGAGCACCTCCGCCGCGTAAACGTATTCCGTCTCACGGAGCTGTTTGATCATACCGCGCACCTGACGTGCCGTGTTACACCATGCGGTGACACTAAGCGCGACCAGAAGTGCAAACAGGTTATTTCCAAGAATCATCATGATCAGAATCGTAAGAAGCAGAGACGGAATCGAGTTGATAACCTCGATGATCCGCATCAGAACCTCATCGACCCAGCCGCCGAAATGTGCCATCAGCGCGCCATATACCGTTCCGATGATGAGTTTGATTGCCGTTGCAACGATCGCGATGATCAGTGATGCCCGCGCGCCGACCCAGACTCTTGAGAAGAGGTCACGTCCCAGGTTGTCGGTTCCAAACCAGTATTTTGACGATACGCCCTGGTTTTTCTCGGCGATATTCATGGATACATAATCATATCCTTTGATATGCGGTCCGATGATGACCATGACAAGCAGAATGCCGAGCACAACAAGAGATCCCATTGCGATCGGATTTTTGCGGAGCCGTCTCCAGGCGTCCTGCCAGTAGGAAATGGTCGGGCGGTCAATCCGGTTCGCATCTTCCTCGGTGTATCCTATTACTTTAAATTTTTCCGGTGTTAATGCTGCCATAATATCCTCCTTATCTGCTCTTTCCTGTCAGACTGATTCTCGGGTCAACGACCACGTACAGCAGGTCCGTGATAAAGAGAACACCGATGTAAAGTGCTGCGATAATAACCGTCTCTCCCATGATAATGGAAAGATCCTGGTTATTGACCGCCGTCACATAATACTGTCCGATTCCCGGGATGGAAAAGATGCTCTCGATGAAGAAGGAGCCTGTGATACACATGGCAACCGACATTGGAAGCTGTGTGATAACCGGGATAAACGAGTTCCGAAGGATATGGCGGCGGATAATCTGTCCGCGGCTTAAGCCCTTCGATTCAGCAGTCAGCACGTAATCCTGATTGATCACATCGAGCATCGAGGTTTTCAGCAGACGCGCATACGTTGCGATATAAGAAAAGCATCCTGTCAGGGTCGGAAGAATCGTGTATTCCCATCCTCCGAACCACAGATCCTTTCCCGCAGGCCAGCCGATCGTCGGCAGAACCTTCAGGTTGCCTGCGAAAATTTTCTGAAGCATCAGACCAAAGATCAGGTTCGGAATGGAAATCAAGAGGACCGACAGGGCGATCACCATATAGTCCCAGAAGCTTCCCCTCCTCATTGCCGCAAGAATTCCAAGCAGCAGACCGATCGTGATACCGACCAGTACCTGCTGGATACCAAGGCGGGCGGATACCGGAAGACGGTCATGAATCAGCTTCTGTACCGTCTGTCCCGCATAGACAACAGATTCTCCGAACTCTCCCTTGCAGATTCCCTTCATTGTGATCACATAGCGCTCCATCATCGGCTTGTCGAGGCCGTAGCGCTTATAGAGGTTTTCCTTTACGGTCGGCGAGAGCTTGCTCGCACGCTCCGTCAGCGGATCTCCCGGAACCGCTTCCAGAAGGAAAAACGTGGCCGTTGCAATCAGAAACAGTGTGATCAGCATTTCTGCAAAACGGCGCAGTAAATATTTTGGCATAAAAATCCTCTCCCTGTCCGGTCTTTTCCGACCGGAATCTTATTATGATAGCGAAAGAAGAGCCTATTGTTTCATAAGCCCTTCTTCCCTCATTTCTTCTGTTTTGCTGCTTTTTTATTTCTGTACAGATGCTCTGTAAAGCTCCTGGCTTGCACCGAAGGAGGATGTGTAGAAATCTTTTACCCAGTTCTGATAATAGTAATGTTTATCAGAGTAGTACAGCGGTGCAACACCACAATCCTGTGCAACCAGCAGATCTTCCAGCTTCTGGTAAATCTCAAGGCGTTTTGCGTTGTCGTTCTCTCCGGTCAGAGAATCGATCAGGCTGTCGTACTCGCTGTTGCTATAGAGGCCGTAGGAATCATAAACGCCTGTCTTCATGACGTTCAGGAAATCCAGCGGATCGTTGTAATCGCTGAACCATCCGCCTACAAAGATATCGTAGTTCTTGTTATCGCGCTCGTTTGCAAACATCTGGTAATCGCCAACGGTGTTCAGCTCTACCTTTACGCCCAGATTCTGGGAAATGGACTGCTGCAGGTACTCTCTCTCGAGCTGATTCTCGGTAGCAGAACCCTGGGACAGCAGTGTAATGGTGATGTCTTCCGGTTTGTCGGTGATACCAAGCTCATCAAGGCCTTTCTGGAACAGTGCTTTTAACTTGTCTGCATCGCCTGCATACTGCTCATATTCCTCTTTCATGGTCTCCGACGCCTGCTTGCGGTAGGAAGTTCCGTCGAGCGTGATCGCCGGGGAAACGAAGCCGTAAGCTGCGGTGTATCTTCCGTAAACAGCTGATACCATCTCCTCACGGTTGATGGAGTAGGAAATTGCCTTGCGGATGTTTACGTTTTTCATCAGACCGGATTTTCCGCCCTCAGACTGCTCGTAGCACAGAACCATAGTTCCCGGGTACTCGGTGGTCATGGTCTGCATATTGCCTGCTTCTACTTCTTTGTCATATTTTGCAATGTAATCGCCTGCTGCATCGAAAACGTCCAGCTGTCCGTTATCGAACATGGTTGCTGCTGTTGCGTTCTCTGCTACACAGTACCAGTTTACCTGATTCAGTTTTACGTTGTCCTTGTCCCAGTACTGGTCATTTTTCACCCATGTCATGGAGTTATCTTCTACCAGGTTGGTCATGGCAAACGGTCCGTTGTAGACACATTTTGTCCAGTCTTTTCCCCACTGGTCTCCGGCTGCCTCTGCGACATCCTGACGGGTCGGGTAAAGCGGAGTTGCTACCAGCTTGGACTGGAAGGTCGGATCCGCTACCTTTAAGGTAACCTCGAAGGTGTAATCGTCCACTGCCTTGATTCCGATCTCATCGGCAGAGCTCTGTCCGTTATAATACTCCTCTGCTCCTACTACGTTGAACAGGTAGAAAGAATAGGAATAGCCGTATTCCGGATTTAACAGACGTTTCCAGCCGTACTCATAATCTGCTGCGTTAACCGGCTGTCCGTCGGACCATTTGGCATCCTTTCTCAGATGGAAAGTGTAAACCAGTCCGTCATCGGATACGTCCATGGATTCTGCACCGGCATACTCGAAACGGTCTCCGTTTTCATCTGCTACGTCACGCATCAGTCCTTCGTAGCACTCTCCCATCATCCAGCGCCATCCCATATCCTGCACATCGAAATTGTTTCCAAAGGCTACTGCACGAAGATTGATCTGTCCGTCCACTTCGCCTGCAGTCTCCGGTGCTGCTGAATCCGTTGCTGCTGAATCTGCTGCTCCAGTACTGGTTGATGCCGCCGTGGCATTGTCAGCAGTTGCTACCTGTGTCTCTCCGCTGCTTCCGCATCCGGCCAGAAGACCGGCTGCCATGCATCCTGCCAGAAGCAGAGAAACGACTTTGTTTCTTTTTCTCATTGATGTTCCTCCTTTTTTCCGCAGACCTTCCCCGGCAGATCCGGCTGTGTCTGCACACGGGCCATTGTATTTCATATAATTATCCTGAATTTTTTCTCTTGTTCGGACAATAACACAAAATAATACCTTGTTTTTTCACTTTTTTCATGCGATTTTAGCCCAACTTTTATCAGAATATCGGGAAATATCTGTTTTGTCAATTCTTTTCCCGTAAATTTTGCGTTTTCTGTTTTTTGTGTCACGGTTACGCAAAAAAGAAAGAGACCTCCGTTACACACAGCAGTCTCTTTTCCTTTTTCCCTTGCTTTTCTCTTTTATTCCGCTTTTGCATCCATTTGCCGCAGGCTGTGGATCAGCTCCTCACAGATCTCCAGCTCGCTCTTTCCGTCCGTCTCGATGATAATGTCGGCTGCGGCCTCGTATTTTTCACGGCGCTTGCTCATCAGATCTGCGATAAACGGAACGGTTTTGTTGTTCTCAATCAGCGGTCTGTCGTGGCTGTCTTTGACACGGTCTAAAATCGTCTCCGGCTTTGCAGTCAGAAGAACAACGCGGCCGTTCTTTTTCATCTCTACAACGTTGCACTCACGCATCGGAGTTCCGCCGCCGCACGAAATGACAACGTTTGTTCTCGACTGCATTTCGATCAGAAGATTCGTCTCGCAGTCACGGAAATACTGTTCGCCGTAAGTCTCGAAAATATCGGAGATGCTCATACCGGCACGCTCTGCGATGATCTGATCCATCTCGATGATATCCATGGCAAACACGGTTTTGAGATAATCGGAAATGGTGCTCTTTCCGGCTCCCATGAAGCCAATCAGTACAATATTATAATTGAACAGCTTTCTTGCCTGAATCTTTTTACTGTTTCTTGTGATGCTCTCGAAAACATCCGCCACTTCGTTTTTATGGCGTTTTTCCTGCATCCGGCGTTCCAGCCATTCCTTCTGTTTTGCTTCCTGCTCCGGCTGGAGAATCGGCACGTTATTTGCTTCTTTATATACCATAATGTCCTCGACAATACGGTTTCTCATCAGCAGTGCATCCAGAATAATCTCATCGCACTGTCCAAGGCTCTCTCGTAATACTTCCAACTGATTCATGATATTTATCCTTTCCAGACTTGTGTGTACTTGTTCGCACAGCCCTCTTCCGGTATTTTTGTCGTATTTTTTGACATTTTCTGTTATTATAGCAGTTGTCCTCCGGAATCACAACAAAAATTTGCACAAAAGTGCGAAAAGCCCATGGAATCTTTTCAGAAATCCATGGGTTTTGGTATATTTTTATTTAAGATCGTCTTTCGAATCCGCATGATACCTGTTCTCCCGGGCATCTTCTGTGGATAACTTTTCATCAGAGTTCAGAAAACTCAGCTCTGCCCCCCCCCGATTTCAGATTCTTTTTCAGCTTTTCAATCTGAATCGAAGTCTGTTTTTCTTCGGATATGGTGTTCAGCTCCTCGCAGATGGCATCTTTGATATCGAGCAGACACTCGAGCATCAGCGGGCTGAAGGTACCGCACTCGCCGTTCAGGATCATCTCGATGGCTTTCTCGTGCGTGTATGCCGATTTGTAGACACGCTCGCTTGTCAGCGCATCGTAAACATCGGCAATCGATACAACCTGGGCTGCAATCGGGATCTCCTCACCTTTTAAGCCGTCCGGGTAACCCTTTCCGTCGTACCGCTCATGATGCCAGCGACAGATCTGGTACGCAATCTGTACCAGCTTCTCGTCCTGATACAGTTCCAGGCTCTTCAGCATGGACGCTCCGATCAGGGTATGTTTCTTCATCTCCTCGAACTCTTCTTTCGTCAGCCTTCCCGGCTTATTTAAAATGTTCTCGTCAATGCCCATCTTTCCGATATCGTGCAGCGCGGATGCCGTTGTGATCATCAGCTGATCGGACCAGCTTAAGTGGTAGCGGTCTGTCTTCTGTACCAGACGCTCGAGGAGCATACTGGTCAGAACGTTGATGTGGTGGACATGAAGTCCGCTCTCGCCATTCCGGAATTCCATGATATGGCTCAGGATACTGATCATCATCTGATTGTTTTTCTCTTTTTCATAAATCTGCTCGGTGACGAGCGTCACGAGACGGCGCTGTTTTGCATATAATTTGATCGTATTGAAGACACGCTGGTAAACAACTTTTGCATCAAACGGACGACTGATATAATCGGATACGCCCTGCTCATACGCACGGCGCACAAATGTGGTGGAATCCTCGCTCGATATCATGATGACCGGAACCTCTTCGATCCAGTGGTTGCGGTTCATGTAGTCAAGCACTCCGAAACCGTCCATGCCCGGCATGACGATATCCAGAAGGATCAGCGCAAGGCCTGTTCCGTATTCTTCCAGCAGACGCAGGCACTCTTCACCGGTGGAAGCCTCGATGATATCGTATTCATCCTGCAGAATCTCCGAGAGGATGATACGGTTCATCTCGGAATCATCCACGATCAGGATGCGCTGTTTTTCTCTGCGGTTTTCCTGACGGACAACATCGTCCTGACAACCCAGGATCTGGTCTTTCTCGGTGACAACCATGTTTTTCCGTTGTTTTGCAAGATACATCAGCTGGTCGGCACGCATCGCAGCTTCGCCGATCGTCTCATCTCTTGTCAGAACACCTCCTACGCTGACGGAAAGACGCATCTTCGAGTAGCCCGGCACCTGTGCCTCATGGATCTGTGACTGAATCTGTTTTAATTTCTGTACAAAGTTTTCCTCATCCATCTCCGGCAGAACCAGCAGAAATTCGTCTCCTCCTAAGCGGATCAGACGGTCGGTACGTCGGGTGCAGCGGTTGACGGTCTTTACAATGGTGTCAAGCGCCATATCTCCGGCATTGTGGCCGTATGTATCGTTGTATAATTTGAAATCATCGAGATCGATCATGGCTACGCCGCAGCAAAAGCTGGCGTCCCGGATCTGGTCTTCGAAGTAGCGGCGGTTGAATACTCCGGTCAGCGCGTCACGATACAGCTCTTCGCTGTAGCTGTTCAGCTTGCTTACCAGATTCTGGCGTCCTTCGGAGTCCATCAGTGTTTCATCGTCGAGACGGTTGATCATCTCGATCACGCATGGTTCTCCTTCGATCTCCACGTATCTTGCAATGACCTGATACACATTCGACGCAATGCATTCCAGTTTTGATTTCTGCGATTTCTCCCGCAGGGCTTTTTCGGAAATACAGTTAAGGCACGGCATCGCTTTGTTCCATACTGCGTAGCATTCACACAGCTTGCCATTCTCTTCATCGATAATAAAATCTCCGATCTCATCCGGACGGAGAACCCGCACATACATGAAAATATTCTTCAGATGTTCCACCAGACGTTCTGCCTGTTTCTGTGTCATCTGAACATTCTTAGAAGGCTCTTTCTTATTTATTTTTTCACATTCCGGCAATTCGGTCTGATTCATCTGTTTCCCTCTCTTCTCCCCGGTACACACAAAACTTCATTACCCCTTTGTGTGCTTCCGCGTTTTGCTACATTTTCCCATTTTAATTACAGTTATACATAATAGTGTAACGATTGTTTCCCGTTTCGTCAAGAAAAAAGTGTACAAAAACCGTCCTGTAATGGAAATTTATTCAAAAAAACCGACCGGTTTTACGCGGTCGGTTTTTTCTTCTTATCATGGAAGACACGGCTGTATAACTGCGGATAGATGTTGCTGCAGGAGAGCGCCGGTCCTTCAATATAGCGGTAATGATCGAAATCGTAAACACCGTAATCCGGCTCGGAGTTATCCAGCCAGAAAGCATTGATGCCGTAATCGTAGTAGTTCTTCTTGCATACGTCCCAGACATATTTTCTTGTCTCCGGATTGAACACGTCGATCTCAACGCAGTCACCCTGGAAATCGTATGTCTACTTTTTCGCGCAGACTATCCCTGTATGTTTTTCATTTTATTAGATTTTTTTGTCTGTTTCTTGAAGTTTTTATCCGATTTCTAACACTATTTTGATCTTTTTACCAAATTTGCGGAATGGGCTTTATTTTTAACTGCACAAATTCCATTTCTTATGATAGAATATTTACGAAAAAATAAAGTATCTGATTCACTATACTTTGATTCACAATAAAATGAGGGAGTAATCCATGATTCAAACGAAAGATTCGAACTTAACCTTCCGCCCGCTGACCATCGACGACGCAGAGCAGTACAATGCACTTCTGCGCTACGCCTTTCAGGTTACAGAGCAGGAGCTTTCCGAAAGCGGATGGAAAGACGATGAAATCAAGCAGTCCAAATTCCCGGTTCTCGTCCGTGCCGATGTGCTCGGCTGTTTCTGCGAGGAGGATCTGGTATCACAGTTCGCGGTTTATCCGCTGGACATGAATATCTACGGTGTCCGCTATCCCGTCGGTTTTGTCACCAGCGTCTGCACCTACCCGGAATACACCGGCCAGGGCATCATGAAAAAGCTGATGATCCGGAGTCTCACGCGCATGCGGGAAAACCACCGTTCCTTTGCGCTTCTCTATCCCTACTCTATTCCGCTCTACCGGAATCTCGGATGGGAAATCATTTCCAATAAGATGACGTACACCATCAAGGACACGCAGGTGCCGCGGAAACTCAAAGCCCCTGGCTATGTGCGCCGCGTGGCATGGGATGACAAGGATTTTAAGGAACTACATACCAAATTTGCTTCGAAGACGCACGGCTGCCTCTACCGCAACAATCTGGCGTGGGAAGAATATTTCCGCTGGGATGAGGATGATACCGTCGTTGCGATCTACTATTCCGCTGATGATGTGCCGTACGGCTACATGGTCTATCTGATCAGCTCCGATATCATGCATATCAAAGAGATGATCTATCTGAACCGTGAGGCGCAGCTGGGACTCTGGGAGTATATTCATGCACACGATTCCATGATCGATGAGGTCAAAGGAAATAACTACTACAGTGAACCCATCGCGTTCGAGCTTGAGGACAGCGATATCAAAGAAACGATTCGCCCGTACTCGATGGGGCGTATCATCGATGTCGTGCAGTTTATGGAACATTACGCCTGCGACCCGGACGAGCCGGATGTGTGTATCCGTTTTGAGATCGAGGATGAGCTGCTTCCGTGGAACAATGACAGCTTCACATTCTTCTTTGAAAAAGGACACTGTGTGCCGACCGACCGCGAGCCGGACCATGTGATGAAAATGACGATCGCATCGCTCACGACACTGCTGCTCGGCTACAAGACGGCTTCCAAGCTGTATGAGATGGCGCGCATCGAAACAACGCCGCAGACTGTGGAATGCCTGGACGACCTGCTCTTCCACCATATTCCATATGTTTCGGACTATATTTAATTTATTTTACGCATTGCAAAAGAGGGACTCCCGTGAAAGGAATCCCTCTTTTTCTATGTAACATTTTTTAGTTTTCTTCCAGTTTGATTTTCTCCTGCAGCACAACGCAGCCTGCCATATCGCCGATGACGTTGACGCAGGTGGCACCCATGTCACACAGTGTGTTGATGCTGATGTAAACGCCCATGACGCCGGCCGGAAGACCTGCCATCGTGGCGAGTGCTGCGAATGATGCGATCGCGCCGCCCGGGATACCCGGTGTTCCGACAGAAAGCAGGACGTTGGCAAGCAGAATGATCACCATCATCGAAATGCTGACGTTGATGCCGCAGGCATTTGCGAAGAACATGATCATAAACGACATCAGGATCGATACCGCATCCATGTTGACAGTGGCACCGAGCGGGATTGCGATACTGCTGATCTGGTTCGAAACGCCGAGTTCTTTCTCGACACAGCGCTTGCTGATTGGGATCGTCGCGGAACTGGAACATGTTCCGAATGCATTCAGGGCTGCCGGCATGATCGCCTTAAAGAACTTGACCGGACTCGTCTTTCCGATGAGTTTTACAGCGCCGCCGTAGACGACGATCGCAAATCCATAGAATGCCACATACAGAATGATGAGCTGGGTTGCCAGGGAAACGATGGTTTTGGTTCCGTTTGCCTCGACAACCGGCACGATCGTACAGAAGACACCGATCGGGGTGAAGTACATAACGGTGCTGATGACTTTTAAACAGACCTCATTCAGGGAGTCGATCACGTTTAAGAGCGGCTGTCCCTTCTCTCCGACCGCAATCAGCGTAAAGCCGACAACGACAGCGAACACGAGTACCTGGAGCATGTTGCCCTCCGCAAACGCCTTCACCGGGTTGGACGGGATCAGGTTTTTGATCGTGTCGAGGATGCTGGTCATCTCGGTCGCCTGGATATCGGAAGTTGCCATCTCAAAATGGACTCCCTTTCCGAGGCGGATCAGTCTTGGAATGATAATGCCGACTGCACTTGCAATCGCGGTGGTGCACAGGAAGAAAATCATCGAGTAGCCGGTGATCTTACCTGTCGTTTTTGCATTTCCGATGCTGCAGATGCCCATGACAATTGAGCAGAATACCATCGGGAAAATCATCATATTCAAGGCGTTCATGTAGATGCCGCCGATGACGCCGGTTACGGTCAGAATCGGCGTAAAGCGGTCCGCCAGAAGAAGTCCGGTTAAGATACCGAGAATCAGTCCGGTAAAGATCGCACCTGTAATATGCTTCTGATACCATGCATAAAACTTTTTCATATGTTCTCTCTTCTCTCCTTTTTCACAGAGTAAGAGGCAGGTGTCCCTGTATCTTCTACCTGCCTCTTTGCATACAGCCATCTTATCACACAACCGCGGATAATTCCACCTAAAAATGGATTTATCCGCGGTTTTTCTGGCTTTTTGTCTTTTTTCTCTTTTTTATACGGCTGCTGCCCGGCTGTGGACTTTCTTCCGCATAATCAGATAGCAGATCACCTGCATGATAATCGTGATGATCCACGATCCCGGATACGAAATGAACAGCACATACAGCGAGCGGTGCTGCGGGAAAATGCCGAAGATCCACACGATTCGCGTTCCGACCGTTCCGATGACGGACAGAATCATCGGCACCGCCGAGCATCCCATACCGCGCAGGGCTCCCGGGAAGAGGTCCATGATGCCGCAGAGGAAATACGGAACCGTCGTGATCGACAGAATTTCCATACCGCAGCGGATAACCTCCGGGTCCCCGGTGTAAATCTGCAGGATTTCCGTACCGAACAGATACGCGCCGCCACCCATCACCAGTGCGATGCCGCTGGAGAGAATCAGGCAGTCGATCAGCACCTTATCCATTCGTTTGTATTTTCCGACACCGTAGTTCTGGCTTGTGAAGCTCATGCACGCCTGGGTGACGGAGTTGACCGAGGTGTATAAAAATCCCAGCACATTGTTGGCCGCCGTGTAGCCTGCCATTGCAATCGAACCGAAGGAATTGACGGATGACTGCAGCAGCACGTTCGAGAAGTTGATGACGGTACTCTGAATACCCGCCGGGATGCCGACCTGGAAAATCGGGATGATGTAATCCTTTTTCAGGCACAGTTTCGAAAACCGGAGCTGATAACTTCCCTCGCTCTTATAGAGGCACCGCAGAACCAGCACGCAGGAGATCGCCTGCGAAACCACCGTTGCAATCGCCACACCTGCCACGTCGAGACTGAACACGATCACGAGGAACATATTCAGACCAGCGTTGATCACACCCGATACAATCAGGAAATACAGCGGCCGCTTCGTGTCGCCGACGGCACGCAGAATCGCCGCACCGTAGTTGTACAGCATGAAAAACGGCATTCCCATAAAGTAAATTCTCATATACAATGCCGACTGATCAATGACATCCGCCGGTGTATCCATCAGCTCCAGCGCGCCTTTTGCAAAAAATACGCCCACAAACGCCATCACAACGCCGCTGATCAGCGCCAGCATGATCGATGTATGTACCGTTTCCGACATCTCCCGGTCGCGCCCCGCTGCATAATACCGCGCCGCAAGCACATTCGCACCGAGCGAGATTCCCATAAACAGGTTGATGAACACGTTGATGAGTGCCGTTGTCGATCCGACAGCCGCAAGCGCCTGGCTTCCGCTGAACCGTCCGACGACGATGATATCCACCGCGTTGAACATCAGCTGCAGAATGCCGGACACCATCAGCGGCAGCGAAAAGGAAATCAGCTTGTCCATAATCGTGCCGTTGCACATGTCGATTTCATATTTGTTCTTTTTCAAAAATACTCCTCCTTCTTTTGTAGCAGATATGCAGTCTTATACCGCAGACATATACAGAAATGATACCACTTTTTTCCGGTTCTGCACAGAGACTTTCCATAATTTATTGACTTCTGTAAAGTCCGCAGGTAAAATAAATACAATTACAGTTTTTCTGTATATAAATCAAGGACAGGAGAGAACCTATGAAAAAAATATGGATTACAGGTGCCGAAGGCCACATCGGTACTGCCCTTCTGGAACTGCTGGAGGGTGTGGAATATCAGCTTCTTCCGACGGATATTCACGAGGTTGATATTACCAAAATCGATGAAGTCACACAGTTTGTTTATGTCAACCGTCCCGACGTTATCATCAACTGCGCCGGTATGACCGACGTTGCCGAGTGTGAAAAAAACATCGACGAAGCCTATCGTGTCAATGCCATCGGTGTGCGCAACGTAGCGCTTGCCGCCAATGATATCGACGCAAAGGTTATTCAGATCTCAACGGATGATGTTTTCGACAAGGAATCCCGCATCCCGTACAACGAGTTTGATACCGTGCATCCGCGTACGATCTACGGAAAATCAAAAGAGGCCGGAGAGAAAATCCTGACACAGCTTTTGAACCGCTTTGTCATCATCCGAAGCTCCTGGATTTACGGGATCGGCCGCGATTTTGTGGATGAAGTACTCCGCAATGCGGCAAAAGGCGGCACGATGGAGGTTCCAAACAACCAGTATGCGGCTCCGACCAGTGCTTTTGAGCTTGCGCGCGTGATCTGCCACTTTATCGACAGCGAGGAGTATGGTCTGTACCACGTTGTCTGCCCCGGAAGCTGCAGCCGCTATGAGTTTGCAAGAACCATCCTCGAGTATACCGGAAAAACCGGTGACCTTGATCTCTACCCGGTTGTCGCACGCGATGATGTCCGCCCGACCTATTCTGTTCTGGACAACATGATGCTCCGTCTGACCGGTATTCCTGAGCCGCTCGACTGGAAAACGGCACTGAAAGAATATCTCGAAGAAACTGGAGGAATCGAATAATGGTCCGAAACAGAAAAGAAACAACGGAAAAGTCAAAAAAGAAGCTCGGGCTTTCCACCCAGATTTTTATTGCCCTGCTGGCCGGTGCGCTGCTCGGCGTGGTGATTCACTATTGGATCCCGTCCAGCTATATCAAGGACACCGTCATCGTAGAAGGTGTGCTGTATGTCATCGGACAGGGCTTTATCCGCCTGATGCAGATGCTTGTCGTACCGCTTGTCTTCTGCTCCCTCGTCTGCGGAAGTATGTCCATCGGAGACAGCAAAACCCTCGGAAAGGTCGGCGTAAAAACGATCGGCTTTTACCTTGTTACCACAGCACTTGCCGTCTGCATCGCACTTGGAACCGCCCTGCTCATTCACCCGGGTCTCGGACTTAACATGAGTGCGGTTCAGAAAGCCGACCTGTCCTCAACAGCAGCAGATTCCAGCGTCAGCCTGGTGGATACACTGCTCAACATCATCCCGAAGAACCCGATTGGTTCCATGGCAAACGGCGATATGCTTCCCATCATCGTATTCGCCCTGTTTGTCGGCGTAATGCTGGCAAAGCTCGGAAACCGCGCTTCGGTCGTTTCCAACTTTATCAGCCAGTTTAACGATGTCATGATGGAAATGACCATGACGGTCATGAAGGTGGCCCCGGTCGGCGTTTTCTGTCTGATTGCACGTACCTTTGCAACGGTCGGCTTTTCTGCGTTCGCACCGATGCTGAAATACATGGGAAATGTAACACTGGCGCTGGCACTGCAGTGCTTCGTCATTTATCAGGTTCTTCTGTTCGTATTCACACGGCTGAATCCGATTAAATTCGTGAAGAAATTCCTTCCGGTTATGGGATTTGCATTTTCCACCGCAACCTCCAACGCGACAATCCCGATGTCGATTGATACACTGAACAAAAAGATGGGTGTCTCGAAGCAGATTTCTTCGTTCACCATTCCGCTCGGCGCAACCATCAACATGGATGGTACCTCCATTATGCAGGGTGTCGCTGTCATCTTCATCGCAGAGGCGTACGGTATTCATCTGACCCCGGCAAACCTCGCAACGGTTGTTGTTACCGCAACACTGGCTTCCATCGGTACCGCCGGTATCCCAAGCGTCGGACTTGTTACCCTGGCTATGGTACTGAATTCCGTCGGACTGCCAACGGAGGGTATCGCTCTTATCATGGGTATCGACCGTATTCTCGATATGCTGCGTACCGCCGTCAACATCACAGGCGATGCTGTCTGCACAACGATTGTCAGCCATCAGGAAAAGGCGCTCAACCGCGAAGTGTTCAATCGCGATTAACCGCAATGAACCGCTTACGCGCTTACGAAAAGCCCTTTTCAGGCATGCCTACGGCAAGAAAGAATCCTGTAAATTACAAAAACGCGTTCCCGTTTTCGGAAACCCCTGTGGTTTCCGGCGGGAACGCGTTTTTCTTATCTTATTTCTCTGTTACAGTTCAAATGCCTGGCGGATGCTGTCGTAATGCAGGAATTTACCTTCTGCGGCGTACCCTTTGATTTCGTCCAACGTAGCAAAACGGTAGCCGTCTGTTTCTTCCTCCTGAAGATGGAGATCTTCGTCTTTGACATCCATCACGAAGCGATAGACATCGACAAAGTAATTGTCTCTCTCATCCGGGTTGATGCGCCGGTAGGTAAAGAGATAACCGCCGTCAGCCTTGCTCACATCGAGTCCGGTTTCCTCTCTGACCTCACGGCGCACGGCCTCCCAAGAGCTCTCTCCTGCCTGTGCCGCGCCGCCGGAAACCTCCCACCAGCCCGGTGCCCAGGCTTTCGTCATGACACGTTTTGTGATAAGGAAGGTTCCGTCCAGTCTTGCGATTACGCCGAGCACCGTCAGGTGAAATTCGTCCGGCTTCATATGCCAGTCATTCCGCTTCATCGTGCGGCCGGTCGGCTGTTTGTTTTCATCATAGATATCCCAGAGTTCCATATCGTGTTTTCTCCTGTCGAACTTCTTCCGAGCCCCATCGCGATTTTTCTTCCCTTTCGCATGGTTCTGAATCATTACAGATACTGTTTAATCTCTTCCATTACATTTTCCAGCGGAATCTGTGTTTTCAGAGTCTTATCGCGAGATGCAACCTCGACAACGCCCTGTTTCATGTTTTTCGGGCTTACGATGATGCGAAGCGGAATACCGAGCAGGTCGGCATCGGCAAACATTACGCCGGCTCTGACGCTTCTGTCGTCGTAGATCACTTCGATGCCTGCGTTCTGCAGATCCTCGTACAGCTTGTCCGCATATGCTCTGACTTCCTCGTCATCGACGCGGACCGCACAGAGGTGTACCTGCCACGGAGCGATAGCTTTCGGCCAGATCGGGCCGTACTCATCGTGATGTGCCTCGCAGACCGATGCTGCCAGACGGCCGACACCGATACCGTAGCATCCCATGATCGGGGTCTTGCTCTCGCCGTTTGCATCGACATAGGTCATATTCATGGATTTTGTATATTTGGTTCCAAGCTGGAAGATATTTCCGACCTCGATACCTCTGGAGATCTTCACGGTCTTTTTGCCGCATTTCGGGCAGATGCCGCCCTCCTGGATTTTTGCAAAATCGTGATACTCGGCATTCGGAACGTCGCGCTCCATGTCGAGTCCTTTGTAATGATGCTCTGCCTCGTTGGCTCCGCAGGAAAGGTTGTTTCTTCCCTCGAGGGATTTATCATAGAGAACAACGGCATCTCCGTTCACCTTCAGGTTCACCGGTCCGATATAGCCTGCGTTCAGTCCGCATTCTTCGGTGATCACGGCTGCGTGAACCTGCTCGCCGAGGAAGTTGACCAGCTTCGTCTCGTTGACTTCGAGATCACCGCGGATGAAAAGGACAACGTATTTATCATCAACATTCTGCTGATAAACAACGGCTTTGCAGGAGTTCTTTGTCTCGTCTCCGAAGAAATTGCAGACGTCTTCAATGGTGTGGACGTTCGGTGTGTAAACCTTTTCGAGTGCAGCGGATTCTGCGTCTCTTGCGATGTCGGAAATGTTCTCAGCTGCTTCCATGTTGGCTCTGTAATCGCAGGAATCACACAGAACGATGGAATCCTCTCCGACCGGAGTCAGAAGCATGAACTCGTGGGAGATATTTCCGCCCATCATACCGGAATCGGATTTGACAGATACCACCTCCGGCACGCCGACACGCTCGAAGATGCGCTCGTATGCTGCGTGGCATTTCTCGTAATACTGCTCCAGATCTTCCTGGCTGGTATGGAAGGAGTAAGCATCCTTCATCGTAAACTCACGCACACGGATCAGTCCGGCTCTCGGACGGGCCTCATCACGGAATTTTGTCTGGATCTGATAGATCATAAACGGATATTTGGTGTAGCTCTGTGCATACTCGCGTACAAGGTGTACGGCTGCCTCCTCGTGGGTCATGCCGAGTACCATTTTGGCATTGTTGCGGTCGGTGAAACGCAGCAGTTCATCGCCGATGCTATCGTAACGGCCGGACTCATCCCACAGAGAAGCCGGCATGACAACCGGGAACTGCACTTCCTGGCCGTCGATTTTGTCCATTTCCTCGCGCAGGATCTGCTCGATTTTGCGCACAATGCGGCGCAGCGGCAGATAGGAAGAATAGATTCCGTTTGCCATATATTTGATGTATCCGCCTTTTACCATAATAGCATGGCTGTCGATGACACAGTCAGCAGGTCTTTCTTTGAAGCGCTCTCCTACTAATTTTTCAAGTTTCATTTTCTGATTTCCTCCTTATTCTTTGGGTTTTCAACATCTGAAGTCTTCCAGACGCGAGAACATTCCAGCCTGTCCGATTTTAAGCTTTTAGTCAACATTTTACGCATCTAACTCATCACTGAAGTAACGAGAATGCGATGCTTCATTTTCAAACAGAAAAAAGCCCTAAACCGCAAGCTGCAGTTTAGGGCGAATTTTTTTATCCGCGGTACCACCTAAATTCAGGAAAACTCCTGCACTCTGACACAGAGCATTTGTACCCCACGATTTTTGTATTTTGTAATACGTGTGATCTCTGCTCTCTGTACCTTCTCTGTAACGGGAGATCCCGGTGCAGCCTACGAAATAAAGTTTCCCTGATGGATTTTCTTCTCTTCGGTGCACAGCTCCAAGACCGGTTCACGATAGATTCTGCAAAAAGCTTTCACCTGCCGCTTTCTCTCTGAATGCGCTCTGTCGCTACTGTTTCTTTTCTTCGCTTTTTCACTGCACTGATTGTAGCAGAAACCGGAAAAGAATGCAAGCCCGTTCCTTCTGCTTTTTCTGCATAAACGCCCGCCCAGGTTACAGGCCTTCCCGATACATTCTGCTGATTGCCGCCTGGGCTTCCTCAGACTGTTTTTTCTCAATCCATGCTTTGCGGTCACTCAAAATAGCCAGCATCTCATCGACAACGTCCTCGGCGCGCGGGCTTGTAACGCGGTAGAGATAGCCGAGCATCCGCGTGGCGGTAAAGTCCGTGTTCATCTGGCAGTATGCAATTTCCCGGCAGAAGTCGTCCGGGTAACCGTTGTGTTTTAACACACGGTACAATTCGTCATTTCTCGTTTCTGGCATTGCCTGTCTCCCTTTTTCCTTTAAACATTTACGTTTCCGCTGTTCAGGCCTTCCGTCTTTTCCTCAAGTGGCAGCCAGTCCAGTGCCTTTTTGATCCATTCATCCCAGAAATCCCATTCATGGCCACCCTTGCTCTCATAGTAGACAATGTCCATGCCGCTCTCTTCCATCCGTTTATGGTAGAGACGGTTTACTTCCAGAAGTCCGTCCTCTGTTCCGCACGCCTGGAATACGGTCGGCACATTGACAGACGGATCTTTTTTCCGTGCTTCCTTTAACTGCTCGATAAGAACAGCCGGGTTTTTGTCACTCTTTGCTGCTTCGACCAGATTTCCGAAATAACCTTCTTCATGTGCAAAGCTGTCCGCTCTGCTCTCTTCCGGATTTTCCAGCACATGAAGTGCACCGGACAGGCAGATCACAGCCCCGAAGGTATCGTGATATTTCAGGCCATTTCTGAGTGCGCCAAAACCACCCATGGAAAGGCCTCCGATAAAGGTGTCTTCTCTTTTTCTGGACAGCGGAAACATTTTTCTTGTAATCTCAACCAGTTCTTCTCCGATAAACTGTCCGTGCATGGCACCGATGGACGGCTGATCCACATAAAACGCATTCTCGCCGGCCGGCATGACAACGGCAAGGTTTTTCTCCTCTGCCCATCTTTGGATTCTGGTTCCATGAACCCAGTCTGTCTCATTCCCAAAAATGCCATGCAGCAAATACAGCGTTTTAAACGGTTTTTCCTCGCGCTCCGGCTGCCCAAAGGTAAATTTGTCGACCGGCAGAATAACCTGCAGCGGTACGGTGCGCATTAAAGTTTTTGACATGAAGCTTACCTGAATAAATGCCATAATAAAAATCCCCCTGTGGATATATATTTTTCTTTATTTTACGCCTTATTTCTGTGTTTCGTCAACGTGGAGTTTTGCGTTCCTCCGGTTCCGGCTTGCACCCCGAAGCAATTCACGATATAATCATGTTTATAGCAATTCCAGAAAATAATGCAAAAAATTCAGCACTGCAGAACGTGAATTACTGCGTCACGGATTTTCGTCGTACCCCGGTACGCCTTCAAATCCGTTCCTTGTAATTCGCGCCCTGCAGCACTGCCTTTTTTGCGTTATTTTCTGGTCTTGCTATAGTTTGAATTTTTTCTGTGACAAGATAAGGAGATTTTCTATTATGATAAAGTTGATTGCAACCGATGTCGATGGAACGCTCGTCAAAGACGGCACACTTCTGATCGACCCGGAATATATGACTGTTGTTTCCAGGCTTGTCGACCAGGGCATCCATTTTGTTGTCTGTTCCGGCCGCCAGTTTTCCAGTGAACAGAAGCTTTTCGCTCCGATCAAGGACCGCCTGCTCTACATCTCCGATGGCGGAACTGTCGTGCGCACACCGGAAAAGATTCTGAAAACATATCCGATGGAAACGGCACTCTGGAAATCCATGTGCCGCATGGTACACGACGAACTTCCGTCCTGCGACTGCTTTGCCGCCACCCCGGACTACTGCCTCGCCGAAGATGCCGGAAGCCGCATGTTTCACTGGCTCCGCGACTCCTACGGCTTCGATGTCCGCGAAGTACCGGATCTATCGAAGGTAGAAAACGAGGACATTATCAAATTCACAATCTACCATCCAACCTCCTGTGAAGAGCTTTGCTCCCCAAATTTCATCCCGGCGTGGAATCATCAGGCAAAACTCGCTGTCGCCGGTAAGGAATGGTTGGACTGCAACGCCCGCGGCGTCAGCAAATGGACCGGTCTCTCATTTCTGATGAACTACTTTGGCCTTACCCCAGACGAAGTCTGCTGCTTCGGCGACAACCTGAACGACATCGAGATGCTTCAGAACGCTGGCGAAAGCTACGCCGTCTCCAACGCCCGAGCGGAAGTCATCGCCTCAGCAAAACACACCTGCCCGCCGTACTGGGAGAACGGGGTGCTGCAGGTTTTGAAAACGTTTTTGAAGGAAACGACAAACCCGTTTTGAATCAAAAAATCCAGGCATCCTATACGGATGCCTGGATTTTTAATTCTCTGTTTCTTTACAATACCCCATGCGGCGCAATGCCGATCGCAAATTCGACTGCAATCGCTACCAGGACTACCAGCAGCGAAATGATGAATCCGTGCAGCATCGGCTTTGCGCCGGAGCGGCAGAGGGATTTGAAATCGGTGTTCAGGCCGATGGCCGCAAGGGCGGCCACCATCAGAAATTTGCTGATGGTTTTTAATGCGGCTGCTGTGCCTGCCGGGATAAGACCTAAGGAGGTCAGTGCTGACATGGCGAGAAAACCTAAGATAAACCATGGAAAAATGGATTTGATGCTTACCTTTACGGCGGTTCCTTCTGCTGCCTGCGCCTTCCGTTTCAGATGTACGTTGATGGCGGCGAATGCCAGAACAGCCGGAATGATGGCGAGGGTCCGTGTCAGTTTTACCATGGTTGCGAAATCACCGGCAGCCTCGCTGAATGCGTAACCGGTGGCAACGACGCTTGAGGTATCGTTGACCGCAGTTCCGGCCCAGAGGCCAAACGCGGCATCTGAAAGGCCCATCCAGTGACCGAGGATCGGGAATACGACAATCATGACCGTATCAAATAAAAACGTTGCGGAGAGGCCATAGGCAATGTCCATATCGGTTGCCTCGATGACCGGCGCGATTGCCGCGATCGCGGAACCGCCGCAGATACCCGTGCCGGCGTTGATGAGGCTGCTCGTCTTCCAGTTCAGTCCAAGTGCTTTTCCGATCAGTGCGCCGAGGCCAAAGCACGTTGCCAGGGTAAATACCATAACCGTCAGGGAAAATCTTCCAACCGTCAGCACCGTGCGGATATTCAGGCTCGCACCGAGCAGAATAATCGCAAATTTCAGGATCTTCTTCGATGTAAATTTAATTCCCGGCGCTGTCACGCTGTTCGGCTTGTAAAAGGCATTCACAATCATACCGATAAACATGGCGATGACCGATGCCCCGATAAAGTGCAGTCCGGCGCTCTCCTCCAGGCTTTCCAGGAATTTCGCCGCAGCGGCAATCACCAGTGCAATCGCCGCTCCGGGAATCATTTTTTTTACGTTTTTCACAATACGTTTCCTCCAGCTTTCTTTTTCCTTTTTCCTTTTTTCTCTCTTTGCCCGTTTATTTTAATATGCTTCCATGATAAAATAAACGCATAACTAAGAATGCATTCATTCCATTTTGTTATGGAGAATTTTACAAAGGAGTTTTTATGGATCAGAAACTGGAAACTTTTTTGACGCTCTGCAAGACGATGCACTACGGCCGCGCCGCCGAACTGCTCCATCTCTCGCAGCCTGCCGTCAGCAAGCACATTCAGGCGCTCGAGGCGCAGTACGGTGTCCGCCTCTTTACGTACCAGGCTCGGCGGCTGCAGAAGACGCGGGAAGGCGACCTTCTCGAGCAGTATGCTTTTTCTCTGCGCTACAACGAAGAAATGCTTCTCGCGCGTCTTCACGAAAAATCAAAGACTCTGCTCCGCATCGGCGCGACAAAATCCATCGGCGATTATATTCTGCTGCCGGAAATCCGCCGCTTTCTTGCAAAACCGGACCAGCAGCTTCACTTTCTTGTCGACAACACGGCCCATCTTCTCGCAAAACTGGAATACGGCGAACTCGATTTTGTTGTCCTGGAAGGGCTTTTTGACAAGCAGCGCTATGACTTTTTCCTGCTCCGCGAGGAACCGTATCTCGGCATCTGCGCCGCAGACCACCCCTTCGCCGGAAAGCAGATCCCCATCCCGGATCTCTTCTCCGAGCGCCTGTTCCTCCGCGAAGAAGGCTCCGGCACCCGGAAAATTCTCGAACGCGAACTCATCCAGTCCGGCTACCACGTCAGCGCCTTCTCCGACTGTGCCTGCATCAGTTCCTTTAAGCTGTTAAAAGAACTCGTCCGCGAAAACTGCGGCATCAGCTTCGTCTACGAGGCCGTCGTCAAAGACGACCCCCGCTTCGGCCGCTTCTTCTGCCCCCCGCTCACCGGGGCGCACGAACTGAATGTCGTCTACCTCAAAAATACGGACGCTGGGCATTGGGCGCATCAGTTTCTGGAAAGGTGACAGAAAAAAACGGAGAACCGGCATCATCGCTTTATGGTTCTCCGTTTACTGTCTGCCCTCTTCCTTATTTTCTCTCTGTAAATTGAATTCCATAATCTTCCAGAACAGGAACAATATCTTCACTTTTCATAAACAATCCGTCAGCCCAATAATAACCATCTTCCAACGTTATTATAACAATCGTAAACGGATGAAAATAATCCATGTTATGCTCGTCTATACCTGGATATAAAGAAAAACAAATTTCATGCCATGTATCTTTTTTAAACTGAACGATTCGTTTTACTTCAAATTCATCCCACGAAATTGTTTTTGAATATTTTCCAAAATGAAGAACACACTTTTCCCGATAAAAATATACTCTTCGAAGATTATAGAATATCACGGTTAATCCGAGACATATCACCCCGTAGAGAAAACATAGGTAAATGACTGCTTCATGCTTTTCAGGTTTTAGTTCAACAAACAAATATACTAATGTCACATAAAGCCCAAAGCATTCCATACATGCAATTATTTTGGATGGCAGAAAACTTTTTATTTTCATTGCTCGTTATTCACCTTCTCTTACTTTACTTTTTTTAACTCAATCTGGTATTTTTCAATTACTTCTGAAAGTTCATCCCTTCGTATGGCAAGTTCTCTCCTTGTCAATCCATTTACAAAAAACAACGGAGAACCGGCATCATCATCTCTTTACCGGTTCTCCGTTCACTGTCTGTACCAGGACTTTGTCAAATCTTGCGTATTTTTTTACTTCTTTCATCAACGCATCGAGGTCTTTCACGATCTGCTCCCGCTTTCCTGTCGGTCCTATGAAATATTCCCTGCCTCCCATTTCCAGCGGATTTCCTGTCGTTCTTGTCCGTACACCGAATGTAAGTCTTCTGCTACCCCTCCGGTAATAAATCGTATAGGTACGCGGTACATAATTAAACAGAGAGCTTTCTATTTCAGAAACCTTATAAAATTCGCCGCTTTCTTTCGCCGCCGCGTACCGCCGGTCCTTCAGGCAGTCCATTTCGGCTACGGAAATAAAGCAGATCAGATAGTCCAGAAACGAAAACACAACCAGAATCAGTGCTTCCACGATTCGTCCCGTCTTTGTTTTATCCAGAATGTGAACATACGTATCCCCGTAAAATACCGCAAAGAAAAGAATAATACTCAAAATAATCTTGATCCACGGCCAGAGACGGGATTTAATTTTTCGGTTTACTTTAAAAACATTGATCCAGTCAAGCAACTATTTTTCCTCCAACTCCGTCATAATATCTGCATTTATTCTACACGCTTTCCCCCGTAAAAACAACAGAAATCAGAACACTTTCTCTCATTTCGTACGTTATTTACTTTCTGTATACTTAACACCGTATGAAGTGAGCAATTCACAAAATTCATCGGCACTGAGCGGTATGATTCCCCAGCCCGGTCCGCGGAACTTATCAAATATCATAATACTGGTAAATGGATGATAGGTGCACCAAAATAAACTGTCGTCTTTCTGTTTCGATATGTTGAAGAAAAAATGATCATTGTATCTTTGTATCACAGTGAAATCTTCCCATTCTATCTTTTTTTCATACCTCAAAAAAGATAGCTTTATTCCCCATTCGTAAATGTAAATTTGTCTTAGAAGTTCTACAGTTACAGCAACACCAAATAAGCCAATAAAAAACATCATTCCTATCAGTACTATAATACTTTCCTTCAATGAATACGATTGGATCTGGGCTTTTTCTTTTATCCATATACTCGCCAAATAATAATTACCCATAGCACACACAATCAACTTTATACTTCTACCCAAATCATCCCATATTACTTTCATTCGATCTTCGCCTCCAATTTCTATTTACTTTCCGCATACTCAACACCGTACGAAGTGAGCAGTTCACAAAATTCGTCGGCACTGATTGGCATAGTACGGACACAACTAAATTCTGACTTATCAAATATCACAAAGCTAGTAAATGGATGATATGTTGAAAAAAACAGACCGCTATCTTTTTGTTTTGATACGTTAAAGAAAAAATGATTTTTATATCTTTGTATAACGGAAAAATCCTCCCATACAATTTTTTTCTTATATCCCAAAAAGGCAAGTTCCATTCCCCACTTATGGATGTAAATACGTGTTAAAGCATCTACACTTCCCCATGACACTATCCCGCAAATAGACATCATTCCCAATATTACCCAAAGCTTTTGAGGCAAATTATATAATTCGCATTGATTCTTTGCTTCTTCCCAAAATCTTGTCATAAGATACCCGATGCCTATTAATATAGCAACTTGTCCAAACATAAAAAACTTACGATATCCTGCTCTCATATTTGCCTCCATCAAAAAACAGTTTACCCCCAGCTTTCACTCTATGTCAATTCATGAGTAAAAGGAAATAGAGAAATTTAGAAATCCAATATTTTACTCAACTGTCAAAGATGGCGTTTTACACGCTTCCTCCGTAAAAACAATATGCTTTATGACAGTTGATCCATCCCGCTCCCGACAGCAGTCTGCCCCAGCTTTTGTTTCTGATTTCTGTGATCGTATAACTTCCCTGATCTTTGATGACTCCCACCACTGGGTATTCTACTCCGGGGCCTGTGCGGATGTTTAGTGCCGGGTCCGTTACACGGTAAATGCCGGGATTGTATTCACTTTTTCCACCGCCGTTTTCCGTTTCTCGAAGCAGACGCTGGAACCGCTCCCAGTCTCCCCGCTTCTGAATCTGGGACGGGCAGTTTTTGCTACAGATGTCGTAATGCCGGTAAACTGCATCTGATGGAATCCCCGTCTCGTTCATCAGGTCTTTCACCAGTTCCACTGTATGTAAAAATGCGGTTTCGTAATCATATCCTTTCTGCACGCACATCTCAACTGCGATGCTGTTCCGGTTTCCATATCTGCCGAACAGATTTTTACTTCCATAATTTCTCCCGATATGCCAGCATCCTCTGCTGTGCGGCGCAGCCTGATAAGCAATTTCTCCGTCATCTACGTAATAATGCGCCGACATATCCTGAAAATTTCCCTGGTACTGCGCTCTTGCATGTGCGCGGGCATCGGCTCCGGCGGCAAAGTTGTCTGTATTATGTACCACAATACACTGCGGATGATTTTCCGGCCAGGTATTCTGGTTACTGCAATAGCTTCTGTCAATCCTCATTTGCTCTGCTCCTCCTTTCTCAGCACATCAATCCTCGACCGCAGAATCTCAGGAATTTTCACTCCCATCAGTCCTGCATTTTCCAGGATCGAAACTGCTTCATTTAAAATAAATCCAATGCAGACGGCATCCCGCAGGTAATTGGTCTGTGTGAGCTGATCCAGTTTTTCCGCGATCAGCACAAAGAACAGCATCATACCTTTTCTGCAAAGTCCTTTCCATCCCGCACGGCTCTCCAATGTTCCGTTTTCAGATTTCGGACTCTTTTTAAAAACGACAGGAAGCAGAACACCTCCCGTGATCCAATCAATTGCCATAAAGCAGACCAGCGTTTCCAGCGCAGCATCCCAGCCTCCAAACTGTGCCGCAAGGAAGCTGCCTGCTGCGGCAATGATCGTGCGATAAATTGATTTCATTGGCATTTCCTTCTTTCTTTTTCTAAATTTGCGTATAAAAAGGGAAGTGGCTGGTAATTCGTGGGATCTTACAGCCACTTCCACTCTTTTTGTATGTTATTTACTTTCCGTATACTTGACACCGTATGAAGTGAGGAGGTCACAAAATTCGTCGGCGCTGAGCGGTATAATATGAACAGAACGATTTCGCGAATTATCAAATATTACAAAACTAGTAAATGGATGAAACATTGCCCAATACGGACCTGGATCTTTTTGTTTGGACATATTAAAGAAAAAATGATTATGATATCTTCGTATAACAGAAAATTCTTCCCATTCAATTTTTTTCTTATATTTCAAAAATGAGATCTGCATTCCCCATTCATAAATATAAATACTGGTTAAAGCATTTATAATTCCATATGCTACACCAAAAGTATAAATCATAAACCAAAATATCATAAATGCTTTATCTTGCATATTATAGGAACTAATTTGACCTTTGGCCTCTTCCCAAAAATTCAGCATAAGGTATCCGCACCCCATAAACACCGATATACTAAAATATTTATAAAATTCACGATATCCTACCTTCATATTTGCCACCTACTAATTTAACTTTTACCTTTGCACAAGGTACTCTCATCTTGTGCAAAGGTGATTTATAGATTTTCTATCTAAGTGCCGGAAGTCCTATATCTTGCATTTTTTTTGAAATCGCAGGCTTATTATTTTGCCAGTTTTTCTTTGTTTTCCCATTTTTTTTCGTACTAAAATTGCTGTTGCTATTTTTCTTAAGTGTTGATCCATTTTTATTTTCCTGCTTCTTTGTTTTTCCAAAAATCCCATCCAAAACGCCACTTTTTCCATGTCCAAGTATTGGTGTTTGAAAAAGATCCGAAAAAACAGAGAGCGCCACTTCCTCTGACATTTTTTTTACGTAAATATTATAAGTACTTGGCACTAAAAACGTTGAAATCCCATCATAAACTCCAGCTGCTACAGCTCTCTTCGCATCTTTTGTCTCCCTATACTCTAAATAAAAGCCTCCCATAAAGCTCACCAATATAGCTGTTGGGATATCACCAGCAGCGCCATTAATACCTCCCGAAATAGCCGCAACACACAGTCCTTCCATTGTTACATCTTCCCCGCTAAGCTCACATTGAAGCCAATATGTGACTCCTCCCAGCAGCCCGAATATTAAAAATCTTCCGTACGGTGTTTCAAGCAGTTTTTCGATCACCCCTACTACCTGTGCTAAACTGCCTTCCTCATCTACCGCATTCACCGGATTGTTGCAGCAATACACATAAAGGTTCTTTCCGTTCATGCTGAACATTTGCGCTTTTGCAACATCAAAGTTGTCCGCGCAAAGGAATCTGCACAGTTCCGGATCGTAATAGCGGCTCGCGGTGACATAGAGTTTAGTATCGTCATCATAGCAGTAAGCACGATAACGGAACGGGTTGAGTTTACCGATATTTTCTCCGCTGGTATCGGTCAGGCCTGTCTGTTTTCCCCATGCATCGTAAGAATAGTTTACTACCTGTTTTCCATCGCTGTCAATCAGTCCGATGACATCGTTCTGGCTGTTGTACAAGTAATAATACTCTTTTTCTCCCTTTTTCAGCATCATTGGGGATTTATCCGCGCCATAAACAAACTGAACCAGTACATCTCCATATTTGGTTCCCATCAGTTTGTTTCCGCACCAATAGTTCTTATGGCTGGTTCCGTTCAGGTCTTTCCACTGGACTCTGTGTCCTTCGCTGTCGTAATAGTAAACTGCTTTCTTTCCATTTAAAGTCAGGCTCTGCAGCAGGCTTCCTCTGTACCAGGTCAGTGTTTTTCCCTGATAAGCTGTGATATTTCCGACTGCGTCATAAGAAATACTGCTGCCGTTGTAGGAAATAAGCTGATCTTTCCATCCTGAAGTACGGTAAGTAAACAGATCTGTCTTTACCGCAGTGCCAAGTGTTCCCGTTGTATAGGAATACTCTTTTCTCGACGTCATATTCATTCCGGCATCGTAGGTATACGTAATACTCTTATTTTCCCATACAGAATCCACACGGGTCAGTTCACTCAAAGCATTATACGTATATTTTACTTTCTGAACACCATTTTCGGAAATCGTAACAATATTTCCTACTGCGTCGTAAGTAAATGACAGTTTCTTTCCGTTGTTGTTGATTTCTTTAAGAAGTAAAGTTGTAATTCCCGCTTTTCTTCCCGGTACAAAAGTATAGTCAACTGGATACGTTTTATCTTTCAGATGAATAGTTTTTCTGGTAACGCGGCATAACGTATCAAAGGTATACGAAATTTTGACTGCATCATTTACCTTGATCTGATAAATCACATCCGGTGCCTGTGCTTTTCCAACCTCTCCAAATACGCACGATGTTGAAATTTTGCTGTCATCAATCTGATGTACCATGCCTGTGCGTCTGTTCTTGTTGTCATACTGAATGCGCGCCGTTTCTCCATCTGTTGTGCGGTATCCTGCCATTCTCTGGATCATGTCATAGTCAAAGAAAATCTTTCTGTCGTTTTCCAGATCCTCATGGTAAAATACATTTCCATAGTCATCATAGATATTTCGGAAGACTGTCGTTCCATTCCACTTCTGCTCCACGATCTGCTCGTACTTGTCATAGCTGTTTTTCAGCACTTCTCCTGTCGCATACTTTACTTCGCTGAGCGGTCCGTCCGACGGAAGATAATCGTATTCTTCCAGTGCATTTCCGCCTGCCAGAATTCTGGTCTGATTTCCGAGGAAATCATATTCATAGGTATATTCGAATCCATTGTGGGCAATCGTTTTTAACCGGTCACCTTCATCATACGTATAACCCAGTTTTACCGTATTTGTTCCATCAGAAGCCGTCGCACCGGTCAGAAGATCGTTCTTGGTATCATACGTATACGTTACCTTATTTCCCTTTGCGTCGGTAACGCCCGTCAGCAGACGTTCTTTGCTGTCGTATTCGTTTGTTGTTACAAATCCTCTGGCATCTGTCAGTGTTTTTACATTTCGGCCGGTTGCCGTGTAGGTATACTGAGCCGTCATGCGTTCGCTGCATTTCTCCAAAATAAATTCCTGTGGACTCATGGCTTCTACTGTCGGATATGCTCCGTTAATTGCTGTATTCTCTTCATGTGAGAGACTTGGAATCATAAAATACCGGCTGTTCTGTTTGATGCAATAATTATTTTTATCCTCTTCACTCACTTCAAACCAGAATTTCTGTTTGCTGTCCGATGTATTTTTCACCTGCAGCGTGAGTGTTCCATCCGAAGCCATAGAAAGTGCTTTTCCCTCTGCATTGGCCGGTTCCAGGAAAAATCCACCTGTTTCATCTCCATGAATCAGAAACATCTGTGCTTCTTTTCCTAAATACCGATTCTGAACAACTGTTGATCCCGCTGTTGTTCCATTTACCTGCATATACTGTCCACTGTATCCAAGACGCATCATATAAATCCCGCCGGAAATCGGCTGGTCACTCTTTCGTTCATATGCAACAGGCTCAAAATACCACTGCTGATTCGGATGTGTTTCTGACTGATCCCAAATCTGTAACTGAATCGAATTATCAAGCTGTGCTCTCGGAAGATCAATCGCTTTTTTGTCCTTAGAAATTTTACTTGTGATCAAATACATTCCTTCTCCTACTGGTTTGATACGAAATTTCTGTGAATCTTTGTTTGCGTATGCAGCTAACTTCGCCTTTGCCCCATTTGCATCCGTTCCGATATCCAGTACATATGTCCCATTTCCGTCAAATGCTTTGAAAATAATATATCCTTCTCCAGCATCCTCAATATGCCATTTCTGCTCCGAACTTCCCGAAAACTCATACTGCTGAACTGCTGCTCCGTCTTTATTAGATGCATCTTTTACATCGATATACTTACCAGATTTTCTGTGGCGAATATAATAACTTCTGCCAGCCATTACCGACGTACTTACCCTGTCATGATGAATCACTACGTCCTGCGGATTTCCCTTGGTATCATAGGTATAACGGTATTGAACTCCCTCTGAATTTCTTGCCGCCGTCATATTTTTCTTTCCATCATATTCATACTCAAACGAAGAGCCGGTCACTTTAACCATTTTGGAAAGCAGGTCTGTTTTGTTGCAGGTAAATGCATTCTGCTCCGCTGCTGTCTTGGCACTTACAATATTTCCATTTGCATCATACACGTAACTTTCCGCATCATCACGGATCAGCTGCAAGCCGGTAAAGAATGCATCATTCTGCTGTTTCTGGTATTCGAGATAGATCTGAATGGATTCGTAGGTCTTATTTGTTGTGGAACCATCTTTCCTGGTCAGGATTACGCCATTGACAAACTGCCACTCTGTCACATACGGATTGCAGTTCACAATTGTCTCTGTCGTTGTTTTGTCGGTAAAATGAACCACTGCACGAACACGGAAGATTCGGCCCGGAATGGCGTCTGCTTTCACACTGCATCCGAACACAAATACATCGCCTTCTTTTCCGCTCACCTTTACGGTCTGCATCAGGTTCTTGTTTTTGGACAAGTTTCCTCGTAATCTTGCACATTTACCTTTAACTGAATCTGTTACAATCTGGTCTGCACTTTCTCCCTGACTTAATTTCCAGCCATTTTCTCCGGTTGCATTAAATGCCTCTTCAAAAAACGCATTCCGTAACATATTGAATTTATTTGCCGCTGCCGATTTTTCCAGCTGGAAGCAGGAAAAATAAGCCCATCCCTGCATATTATCCAAGAAAAACGCGGTAGTTACCTCCGTCTGAGATGCAATCGTAATAGTTACCGATACACGAGTCCATTCATCCGAATCTGTATCTTTCACCTCTGTTACCAGATCCATTTTCTCTGTATTTCCGGAAGAAAGTAAAATTCCGGCACCGCACTCGGAACGTTTTTTCTCTGGATCTGGTACACATTTTTCAACCTTAACATAGCAAGAAAAAGTATAAGTTCCTTTCTCTAAAACCTGCTTCTTTGAAAATCCATTTCTTCCGTTTACTGTATTCTTACTTATGATACAGCATTTTTTAACTGGAAATCCGTCTGGAATATCTAAGTCAGCGATCGCATTTTCACTTCCAGTTTTAATCTTATCCCACTGTACAAAATATGGTTCTGGCTCCATCCAATTCTTCACAACCTTCTGCAGCGTTCCTGTCTTGCTCAGCTTGTTATTCTTTCTTCCTTCCCGTAAAAACTGATAACTGTTTGCAGCACCATCTTCATCCGACACATCCGCCGGGCAGCCGAAATTGTCAAAGTGGTAGGTAAACTTTCGATTATCACCTGTCCGACTGATTTCCCCATCCAATCCCTGTGTTTCAAACACCGTAGTATTTCCATTTCGATAGGAAATTTTCATTCTCTGCCCATTCTGTGGTCCTGTATGTTCAAAAACTTCTGACACTCGTTTTACTCCGCAGTCATCCTGGTACTTATATGAAATCTGTCGCCCATCATTATTCTGTACGCTCACCAGAATATCTCCATCGTAGAAAAATTCCGTACTTTTATTATCCGGATAACTAATTCTGGTCAGATGTCCTGCACTGTCATAGGAAAAATAAATGCTTCTTCCATTCGCATTCAGATTGCCCAGGTTATTGTCTTTTCCATATCCGAAGTCCATTCTTGCACCGGTCGGGTCAATCAGATATGCCAGATAGTTTCCTGCTGTGGACGGGCCGTACTGCGCTTTCTGCAGATTTCCGTTGGAATCCTTGATACTCCTCATGTACTTGTCATGTCCAAACGCATATTCCCAGCCGTTTTTGTCCTTCATGATGTAATAAGAATCTCCGTCGGAAGAGCTTGTCTGCGTCAGCTCGTATCCAAGTCCATCTTCATCCTTTAATTTATTTCCATCCGCTGTATCTTTATAAAAGTAATGCCGGGTTCCATCTCCATCTGTGTAGACATACGGGAAGTTTGCGTTTCCTGTGGCTTCCATTTCCTGGATGAAGTTCATTCTCCAGCCTTTTCCCATACGGTTGTTTTTACTCCGTTCTGACAGATTATACACATGACGGATATGAATCGGCAGCAGTCCACCGCTGGTTGACGCATCTTCATGCACCCATACAAGGTTTCCATTGAAGTCATTAACATAGCCATGGCCTGCGCGTCCGGCATCCTGCTCATGGTAGCTGTAATAGTCCTCGAGTCCTGTTGTACTACGGTAATAAAAGATTCCTTGCGGGAAATACTCGGAAGTAATTCCATAAGAGTTATTGGATGGATAATCAGAAGAAATGAAAACGGCTTCCTGATATGGTGTCTCATTCTGTGCCGTGATAACAATTCCATGATTTACCCCTGTGTTATACCACTCACGCACCAGTTTTGTTACGTTGAATCCGCACGGTGTAACGGTAATTGTATTACCGGACTGTACCTGCTTTACACTGCAGTAATCCAGTACATTCGACTGATATGCCGGCTGATTGTTCCATGTGGTTGATCCCGGATTCCATCCTCCCGTTACTTTATGGGCGGTAATAAAAAACGGCTGGTTGCTGTCCGAAGAATACCGGTACTGCCATACATAGATTTTTGCATCGTAGATAACCGCTCCAGGTTCCATTGCAGGCAAGCTGGTAAATTTCAGGAAAGAACGGCATTTTCCATATTCCCGGTTATGGCCTACGGTAAAAGAACCATAAGAAGCTACCACCGCGCTGTCCGGACTTTTTTCTCGGACAAACGTATCGTCAATTGCCCTATTTGTTTTCGAGGTTTCTGCCGATGGATCAATCACAACTGGATATACTCGGTTTTCGTCCTGAAGCCATTTCTGATCCGGTACGACGCTTAAAATACTGCAATGCTGCTCCGCATCGGTTTCCAGTTCATAGTGTACCTGTTCCGAATAATTTCCGGCTGCATCGTACATACACGGCGGGGCAAAATAATAAAAAACTTCTTCTGTTTCTTCATCAATCAGGTCAATTCCTCCGTCTTCCCGAATGACAATCATCATCCCCGGGAACTGCAGGGAAAACGAATATTCAAGAGCTGCTGCTTTTATCGATTTTAAGATCAGGTTTTCTTTTACCTGTTCTCCGATGATTTTGTATTCGAGATCTACATTCTCTGCAATCTCTGCATAATGTCCGGCAGCCACAAGACCCGGAACACTCATTTTTTCCTGATTTTCCTGCTCCACGCTTTTTTCTTCTGTTTTCTGCACTGCGGCTCTGTTCTGCATTCCTTCTTCTGTCGGATAGAGATTTTCCGGCTGAAATACAGCTTCACGCTTCTGTGCCTGTACTGCCGCCTGGCTTCGGATGTTCTGTTTTTTCTGCTTTTCTGCCAGAAATCCCCAACTCAGTTTTCTTCCCATTTTTTCAATAGTAACCATTTCATTTGCATTACTGCTTTCCGCAAAATGGACTTTTACCCGGGATGCATGGTTCTGATAACCGTTTTCTGTTTTTTCCAGTCTGTTATCAATTTCCTTCCACTCTTCTCCTTCTTTATAATGAACCGGGTATCCGTAAATGACGGCTGCACCGCCATGATTTTCTGTTCGAAAGTTTTTGGTAAAACGGTCTCGTTTCTGTAAAATTTCCGCGATTACGCGATCTGTTTTCTGACTCATTTTAATTTCTCCTTTTTCTTCATCCTGTATTGTTTCTGGTTTCGTAAATACTTTATCTGCGCGCTTCTGATAAAGTTCTAAATTTAGAGAATCACCTATTGACTTTTCTCTATGGAAACTCTAATATAGAAATATAATCTTCTCTATCTTTAGGTTTTTCTCTAAATTTGATCTCATTATATAGAGTATTCTCTATTTTGTCAATACATTTTTTAGGCTTTTATCTATTTTTTTTATTGGAGGTATGTTATGAACTGCGTAGAACGTGTAAAGCAAATCTGTAAAGAGCGGAAAATTCCAATATCGAAGCTGGAAAAAGACCTTGGGTTTTCCAACGGTTATGTCGGTCAGCTAAAAAAAGGATCCTTCCCCGCTGAGCGTCTTTCCAAAATTGCCGACTATCTGAGTCTTTCCCCTCAATATCTGATGTACGGAGAGGAACCTGCACCAGATCCGGTACTGACTTCCCGTGACGAACGGGATATTGAAAAAATCCTCGCCCGCACCAAAGAACAGCTTCTTTCTCAGGAGGGACTGATGTTTGACGGCGATCCCGCTTCCCCGGAAGCCATCGATTCCATTCTTTCGGCAATGCAGATCGGTATGGAACTCGCAAAAAAGAAGAACAAAGAAAAATACACACCGAAAAAATATAAAAAGGACTGATGTCTATGGACATAAAAAAAAGAGCGAATCAGATCGCTCACCGATTCCAGTCACGGAATCCTTTTGAAATTGTCCGTGGACTGAATGTGATTCTCGTGGATGCTCCTTTAAGCGGAGTCCGTGGTTTTTATCAGTATTTTCAGAGAAACCATATCATCTATCTCGATGAAACTCTTTCCGAGCAGGAGCGCACACTGGTTCTGGCACACGAACTTGGGCATTTGTTTCTCCATAAAAAGGCAAATGCCATCTTTATGGATACCAGAACTCATTTAAAAACGGCAGAATATGAAACCGAAGCTGATACCTTTGCCATTGAGCTGCTCCTGCCTGATGACACTTTCTCAGAATATCTTTCTGCGGGCTATACCTCAGAGCAGATATCACGGATTACGGGCTATGCGCAAAGATTGATTGATTTAAAAGCTTCTCATATCAAAATATTGTAATTTCGTTAACTCACAAAAAGACAGCTTCCTGCCTGATGGATTGACTCCATTCTTAAGGCAGGAGGCTGTCTTTTCCTACTATACCCGCTCTACTAAAAGCTGCTGCATCGGCGTAAGATTTTCGGTTTTAAGGTCGTTCAGTTCCCGAATTTTTTCCGTTGTCGTATAAAATTTCTTTGCGATATCCCACAGTGTATCCCCCGGCTTGACGAAGTAGCAGGTGATGCCCGGGAGGCTCTGCAGTTCTTCCGGATCTCGGTCTTTTTCTTCGACGTACTGCATTACCATCTCTTTTCTGCGGCGGAAGACGAGGGCGTTCAGGTTCAGTACGACTTTGGCTTCGATGTCGCTGCTGTCCGGCATGGTTGTGGAGAGCTGGTCAATGGAGGACTGGAGTTCGTAGCGGCAGTCCGGTCCGATTCCCGGGACTTCGATGGTGTGGCGGAAGGGTATGGCGGTTTCGGCGGCGTAGAACGGCATTTCATCGTCGCTCACGACATAGAGCGCCCTGAGTTCCACCACGCCGGTTACTTCGATGCCGTTTTCTACGATTCTTTCCTCGTCGATCTTGATTTTGCCGTCGCTGTGGCAGATCTGCAGAATTTTATTTTTCGGCACGCGCATCTGCAGTTTGTCGGTCAGGCGGCATTTGGAGGAATTGCGGATCAGAAGGCTCTCCAAAGTCTCCTCCTGCACTTTTGGAATGCATTCTCGGTGCGGATGGTAAACGTCCTGCAGAAGTGATACGGTTTCTTCCTGATACAGACAGATGTCAAGTTCGAGTACGGCCTCCGCCTGCAGGACCCGCTCCTCGCCGTCGGAATCGGGCTGGATTTCGAGTGTGGTCTGGCCGAGTGTGCTTTCGATCCGCGGGATCATCTCGGAGATGCAGCCCTGGCATTCCACTTCTGCCTGGAACGGGAGCGCCTGCTCCACCCACTGCAGCGGGTGATCCTCCTCGCCGTCGCTGTACAGACAGAAGACAAAGAGTTCTCCCTGCGCACTGACCCGCCCCTCCTCAGAGCGGAGATCGAGACCGCGCACTTCCAGATCCTGCCAGAGAATCTCGTGCAATTCCGGCTTGCCGGACGGAATCGTAAGCTCCTTTTTGACACGCAGCACATCTTTTTTCTGCACTGCAAGCTCAACCACGCGGTATTCCTGCCTTTTTACCGCGACGTCGCTCTCCCCGCGGATTTCCATCGGCACGGCAAGGTCGCACAGTTCCTCGATCCACGCGTGCAGCGTGACGATCGCGCGCACGCCCAGCTTCCGCGAGTTGATGAGATGCAGGTTCAGATCTTCCACTTCCCAGGTGATGCAGACCTTGTCGCCCCCTGTCAGACCATCGAGATGGATCGTCTCGTCGATCGGAAGCTCGCCGGAGAGCTGGCAGATCCGGCGCCGTTCGCCGTCGGAGACGTACAGCAGATGAAAGGTGAGGCCGCCGAATACACGCGCTTTTCCTTCCGAAATCTGCACATCCCCGATCGTCACCTCGCCTTTTTTCTGAATCATCCGCCCCACATCGGGCCTTGCGTCCGGCACATTGTAGTCCTCGTCAAACGTAATCTGTGACACCGCTTCGCTTTTTCTGCTGATCTGATGCAGAATCTTTTTTACAAAATCCATAAGGCTCCTCCCACTCTAATCCTCAAATACGACTGAGATTCCCGCCGCCGCTTTCGTTTTCAGCACGACGTAAGGGCAGGAGGCGGCGCCTTTCTGCTCCTCCTTTGCGGCAGGTCCGACGAGTTTTGTCCGCACGAAAACGGCGTTTTCCGATTTCGATACTTCTTCGATCTGTATGGAAAAGCCTCCGCTTTTCTGCTTTCCGTAGCCGCGCAGTATGTAGAGATCGTCCCCGCTCTCGTACGCCATCTGGAACGCGGATTCTTTTTTCTTACGCAAAATCTGATCGATTTCCGGCGGAAAATCGCCCGGCTTTACAATCGCATACGACAGTTCTTTCCGCTCGCCCTCGCTCACATCTGTGATCCGGCACGATGCTAGGAGCATCAGGATCACCGCCGCCAGAAGAACTCTTCCCCGTCTCTTTTTCTTCATCATTCCAAACGCCGCTTCCCGCTCTTTCTATCCATTGTATGACGGGCCACAGTCTTCTATGACGCAAAATCTTTTTCCGAAAAAGACGAAAGTTATTGCAACCCGCCCCATATATGACGTATACTGAAAAGTACGCAATAATTGAATATCACTATTTTTACCAAGAGGAGAAAAAGATTCATGATTCGTTTTATTCTGGTCATTCTGACCGCTTTTCTGTATCTGATTCTGTCGATCCCGGTGCTTCTTGTTCTGCTTCTGATCCGGAAGAAAAAGCCGGAGGTCTGTGACAAGGTAAGCCGCTCCCTGATCCGCTGGATTTTTCGCGTAATTCTGTTTTTTTCCGGCACGAAGATCACCGTAAAAGGTCAGGAAAATATTCCGAAGGACCGGGCTGTTCTATACATCGGCAATCACCGCAGCTATTTCGATATCCTTGTAACCTATACAACGGTTCCGGGTTCCTGCGGATTTGTCGCCAAAAAAGAACTTTCACGCATTCCGCTGTTAAAGAACTGGATGGAACTCATCCACTGCCTGTTTCTCGACCGTTCCGACATCAAGCAGGGTCTGCAGATGATTCTCTCCGGATGTGAGGAGATCAAGAGCGGCACTTCCATCTGTATCTTCCCGGAGGGTACCCGCGGCAAGACGGAGAGCGAGCTGGAGCTCGGCGAGTTCCACAACGGTTCATTCAAGATGGCAACGAAAACCGGCTGCCCGATCATTCCGCTTTCGATTTCCGGATCCAGAGAAATTCTGGAAGCACATTTCCCGAAGATCCGCGGTACCCACGTTACCGTAACGTACGGCAAGCCGATCATTCCGGGCGAGCTTACGAAGGAAGAGAAAAAAGAGATTGGAAATTATACGAAAAACATTCTATTAGAACAATTGAAAGAAAATGCTTGAAAATGCCAGACCCCTGCGATATAATAAATATATAAAAAGAAAGCACCCACTCCAAAGTGGATGCTCTCGAGAAAAGGGTTAAATGTTCTTACGAACACCGCCTATCCCGTTTGCCGACGGGGTAGGCATTTTTATTTTCGCTTATTTCTCTTATCGAGAAAGGTAAGCAACGCAATGATGAAGCCTCCGAAGGAAATCAGTAAAGCTAAGATTCCCAGAAAAACCATAATAATTTCGTATGCTGTCATTTACGCCACCTCCCTTCCTATGTATTCATTAGCTCGGGAGGCTACCACCCTGTCATGGGTACTTTCCAGTTTAAAATTTTATCATAATTTCTGTGCTGTTTCAAGCATCTCCACAATCTTTCCATATTCCATAAAATGCGATGCCTTTACCAGAATCTGATCGCCGTCCTGTAAGAGCTTCGGCAGTTCTGCCATCAGGCTCTCGCGGTCTGCAAAGTGGCGTACCTCAAGCTTCGAATCAGCCTCTTTTGCCGCTTTTGCAAGATGCTCGCAGAGCGGTCCCGCACAGTAGAGGGCGTCAATGCCGCAGGTTCCGGCGTGTGTGCCGACTTCGGCGTGAAGTGCTGCCTCATCGGTTCCAAGCTCGCCCATATCGCCGAGTACAGCCACTTTTCTTCCCTTCGCCTCTTTCAGAACATCGAGAGATGCCTTCATCGAAACCGGGTTTGCGTTGTAGCAGTCATCGACAACGGTGTATTTTCCTGTCTCGATGATGTGGAATCTTCCGCTCACCGACTGCAGTGTCTCGATTCCCTGTTTGATCTGCTCCAGCGTCAGCCCGTACATGCATCCGACTGCGGTTCCGGCCAGCGCATTGTAAACCATATGGCGTCCCGGAATCGGAATCAGTGCAGAAAAGCTCCCATGCGGGGTATGAATCCGGCAGGAAATGCCGCGGAAGCCCTGGCTCTCGATCTCATCGGCATAATATTCGTTTTTTTCATCCAATCCGAAATGAACCGGCTTGATGCCGTGAACCGTTCCAACAGTAGACAGCTTATCATCGTCCCCATTGATGATAATGTGCCCGTTCTCACGCAGATGATCAAAGATCTCGGTTTTTGCCTGTAAAATACCGTCTCGCGTCTTCAGATTTTCCAGATGGCACCAGCCGATATTCGTAATGACTGCGGTCTCCGGGCGTGCGATCTTCGCCAGACGGTGCATCTGGCCGAAATCGTCGATTCCCATCTCGAGAACCGCCATCTCATCTTCCTCACGCAGACGGAAAACAGTGAGCGACAAGCCCAGCTCATTGTTGAAGTTCGCATCCGTTTTCAGCACACGGTATTTCTGCGCCAGCACCGACGCGATCGTCTCTTTCGTACTGGTCTTTCCAACGCTTCCCGTAATGCCGACAACCGGAATATTGAGCTGCTGCATATAGTATTCTGCCATTGCTTTAATGGCCTCCATGGAATCCTTCACGAGGATATACGGGCATGGCGGTGTTTCAAGTTTCTGCTCGGAAATGACAGCAAGTGCGCCCTGGGAAGCCACGTTCGGGATAAATTTATGGCCGTCCACACGCTCACCCGGAATTGCAACGAAGAGACTTCCCTCTCCCGCTTTCCGGCTGTCCGTCACGATATCCGTGACTTCCGCTGTTTTCTTTTCTTCCGGTCCGAAGTAGATTCCGCCGCACACCTCTGTGATGTGCGCAAGTGTCATATTTTTCATGCGTTGTTACCTCTTTTTCTGAGAGAAAGCTGGATCAGCAGCTCGCAGAGTTCCGGATAGGAAATGCCGAGTACCTGTGCCTCCTGCGGCAGAAGGCTGGTCGGGGTCATGCCCGGAAGGGTGTTTGCCTCGAGGCAGTACATTCTTCCGTCCTTGCGCATCATAAAGTCGAGACGGCAGTAGTTTTCGATACCGAGAGCGGCAGCGCCGTCCTCTGCGTGCTTCTGCATTTCTTTCGTCTGCTCCTCCGTCAGTACGGCCGGGCAGGTATCAACAGTAGCTCCGGCTTTGTATTTGTTCGTGTAATCATAGAAGCCTTCGATCGGTGCAATCTCGATGATCGGGTAAGCCTTTCCGTCTACCACGCCAACGGAGAACTCTCTTCCCTCGATATACTCCTCAACGACAACCTCCGGTTCGTAGGAGAAAGCATCCTTCATAGCCTGCCAGTATTCTTCGTTCGTGTGTGCAATATAGACACCGACACTGGAACCGCCGCAGCACGGTTTTACGACAACCGGAAGCTCCAGGCCAAAGCCGGACAAAGGCTCGCTCTCCTGGCCTTTTTTCAGGGTCACGCCGTTCGGGGTCGGCACATGGTGTGCACGGAAGAACTGTTTTGTGATGGATTTGTCCATTGCGAGGGCGCTGCTTAAATAGCCCGTTCCGGTATACGGAATGCCGAGCAGATCGAACGTAGCCTGTACCTTTCCGTCCTCTCCGTTTGCGCCATGCAGGGCAAGGAAAACAACATCCGCTGCCTCGCAGAGTTCCAGTACGTTCGGTCCGAAAAATCTGCGGCGGGATTCGATCATTTCGTTTAATCCTGCATCAAAGCTGTGCATATATTCTGCTGCTTTGTCTATATCGTACGCCTCCTCTGCAAATACATCTTCCAGGTTCCCCTTCACATCGATACCGCAGAAAACGTCTACCAGAACTGCCTGATGGTTTTTCTCGCGGAGTGCCTTGCAGACCATAGTTCCCGATGTAATGGATACCGAACGTTCCGTGCTGGTTCCTCCAGCTAATACTACTATTTTCATCTATCAAAATCTCCTTTATTTGATGTGCTTCTGCTGTGATGCTTAAGCGTTTTTCCTACAGGCTGTTTTTCTGTGTAGGCTGCGGCCCGGTTACATCATCCAGGCTATAGTATACGATAACCGGGTCACCAATTTCAATAGCATTGAACACTTTTTCTGCTTCTGTGTATGGGGTATTCACACATCCGTGGGATCCGTTCGTCAGATAGATGTCCCCGCCGTACTCGGTACGCCAGCTCGCATCGTGGATTCCGACGTCGCCGTTAAACGGAAGCCAGAACATGACATGGCTCGGATAGAGCTTGAAATCACAGTCACTTTTTTTCGCATCCACCGCCCAGACACTGCCTGCCGGAGTGTCATAGCCCGTCGCATGATTGCCCGTTGTGACCGGTGTTTCCGTCACCAGAACGCCATCCTTGTAGCACCACATTTTCTGCTGGGAAATGCACACCTCGACGTATGTATTTCCGATATCATTCGCCGAACGGTCATTTGCCGTATAAAGGTAAACCGGATCGAGATTTCCCTGTGTTTCGTCCTCGATCGCCTGCAGAAGTGCCTGCGTCGTCTCCTCCTTGTCGATGCACCAGCCGTAATCGCCGCCCGCATTCAGGTTAATGGTCGCGCCAAGACTCGTTTTGAAGGTATGCGCCAGCCCGAAGGTGTCCGTCTCATACGCCATATGGCGCACAAAAGCTGCCGCTTCGTCCTGCGAAATCGTGTAGGTTCCATCCTCCCCCTGTACGAGCCAGCTCTGTAAGGTCGCCCGGTCTATGGCATAGCTGTTTTCACCGATTGCATACGTGATCCGCGCCGCTGTCAGGTGGTTCAGTTCCGCCATTTTCCCATTCAGTGCTTCATCATCCTGCGTAATGTCCGGTTTCCGGTAAACATCTTTTTCTTCCAGATCCACGCTCGCCGCTCCGGCATCCAGCGCCTCGATGACAGCCTGCTCCGCCTTCTCATAGTCCACCTGCTCGCCCTCTGTTTCCGGCACAATAACGTACGAGGTTCCGTCATCCGTCAGATACGCATCCGTCGGCGCTTCCTGCTGTTCTTCCTGAAACCCTTCCATCGTCTGCAGTTTTTCCTGCACCATTTCTTTGTCATAGACAGAGTCCGCCGCCACCTGGTTTTCTTTCTCTTTCCAATAGAATGCAGGCCATGCAAGAGTATTCTGGGACTCCAGCAGTTTTTCCACCGCGTGGTCGTCCACATACGTGAGGCCGATCTCCGTGCCGCTTAATGTCTCTGTTTTTCCACCGCGCTCGGTAATGCTGAGTGTATAATCCACAATGTGCTTCTGAATTTCCTCTTTGACCTGCTCTGCGGTCAGCCCTGCGCAGTTCAGTCCGTTGATCGCGGTTTTCGGGAAAAAGTGGGATGCATAGTAATGCCCCACGCCCGCGTAACCGCCTGCGGCCGCAAGGAGTATGATTCCTGCGGCAATTCCTATTACTTTCTTTTTCATGTTTTTCCTTTCTGTCCCATAGAAAATTTCTTTTTAACTTTCTAATAGAAAAAAGCCGGAACTCCCACACCAGAGTTCACAAAAACTGTGTCCCCCGGGAGAATCCGGCTTTTGTATTTTTACTTATCTGTTATTTGCTTTCCAGAATCTTATCCACGCTGACCAGTTTGACACTCAGCACGAATACCTGACCTGCGATTTCCAGCTCTTCCGGTGTCGGGAAGGACGGTGCAATACGGATGTTGGAATCCTGCGGATCGTTGTGATATGGATACGTTGCGCCCGCGCCTGTCATGGTAAGACCGGCCTCTTTTGCCTTTGCAACGATCTTCTTTGCGCATCCCTCCATCGCATCGAAGGAGATGAAGTATCCACCGTTCGGTTTTGTCCAGGAAGCGATGCCAAGGCCGCTCAGCTCCTGATCCATTACCTGCAGAATTGCCTCGAATTTCGGTCTTAAGATCTCAGCATGCTTTTTCATCTGATTCATCACGCCGTCCAGGTTCTGGAAGAATTTTACATGGCGCAGCTGATTCAGTTTATCATGACCGATGATCTGGAAGTTCATGTACTCCTGTGCCTCTTTGAGGTTTGCCTCAGAAGAAATGAGAGCTGCAATTCCGGCTCCCGGATAGCTTACTTTCGAAGTGGATACGAACTCATAGACCATATCCGGATTTCCGGCTTTCTCGCACTCCTCGATGATGTTCAGCAGGTGATCCTGTCTGTCATCATACAGGTGATGGATAATGTATGCATTATCCCAGAAAATACGGAAGTCTTTGGCTGCCGGTTTCAGGTTTGCAAATCTTCTGACGGTCTCATCGGAGTAGGTGTAGCCCTGCGGGTTGGAGTATTTCGGTACACACCAGATTCCCTTGATGGCGTCATCTTCTGCAACGAGTTTTTCTACCATGTCCATGTCCGGTCCTTCCGGCGTCATCGGAACATTGATCATCTCAACGCCGAAGTACTCGGTTACACCGAAGTGACGGTCATAGCCCGGTACCGGACAGAGGAATTTTACTTTGTCCAGCTTGTTCCACGGAGTGCAGCCTGCAACGCCCTTCAGGAACGAACGTGCTACGGTATCAAACATAATGGTAAGGCTGGCGTTTCCGTAAACGATGACGTTTTTCGCCGGAACCTCACAAATATCTCCGATCAGTTTTCTTGCTTCCGGAATACCGGTCAGTACACCGTAGTTCCGGCAGTCGGTTCCATCTTCTGCGAAGGTGTCTTCATTTTTCGAGAGAACGGTAAGCATTCCTTCCGTGAGATCTAACTGGGCTGCTGCAGGTTTTCCTCTGGAAATATTCAGATTGAGGCCTTTTGCTTTTACCTCTGCAAATTCCTGCTCCAGTCTGGCTTTCTCGGCAACTAATTCTTCTTTGTTCCATTCGATATACGGTTTCATGAAACGTCCTCCCTTGTACTTTCCTTACCCGTTTTTCAGGTTTCTTGCTCAACTAAAGACCATTTTACCAGATCATGAGTTTCTGTCAAGGAGAACTTGCATGTTTTATACACTTTTCAGCATTTTATCCCACTTTTTGCAGTTTTATACTTCATTTCCTGCAATTTCAGCCAAATGTTTTTCGTATGACGGACATACGTCCGCTGCCAAAAGATGTTTTAAACGTTGTCAGACTGCCATCTTCCCGATGCACCGCACGGCAGAACAAGGCCGGTCGACTTGACCGGAAGGCCGATTTCCTGTGCTTCTACGTGGCCTTTGTACTGTTTTAATTCCAGGGAAATCATGTACGTCAGGACAGCCGGTGCAAGTCCTGTCGTGTAAGAATTCACAAGGAAGAACAGCGGGTCATCGCTTAAGAGCTGCGTGCAGAGCCTGATGAACGGATGAATCGACTCCTCGATTTTCCAGATCTCGCCCTTTGGTCCTCTTCCGTAGGACGGCGGGTCCATGATGATCGCGTCGTAGTGGTTGCCTCTGCGGATCTCGCGCTCGACAAATTTGGTGCAGTCATCCACAAGCCAGCGGATCGGCTTGTCCGAAAGGCCGGACACGGCAGCGTTCTCTTTTGCCCAGTTGACCATGCCTTTGGATGCATCGACATGTGTGACGCTTGCGCCTGCTGCGGCCGCTGCGAGCGTTGCGCCTCCCGTGTAGGCGAACAGGTTCAGCACTTTAATCGGGCGGTTGGCACGGCGGATCAGATCGCCGAACCAGTCCCAGTTCGTTGCCTGCTCCGGGAAAAGGCCGGTGTGTTTGAAGCTGAACGGTTTCAGGCGGAAGGTCAGGTCTTTATAGTTGATCTCCCACTGCTCCGGCAGATGGAAAAACTCCCATTCTCCGCCGCCCTTGCTGCTTCTGTGATAATGGCCGTTTTTCTTTTTCCAGCCCGGATTTTCTTTTTTCGTGTTCCAGATGACCTGCGGGTCTGGTCTTACCAGAAGGTAATCTCCCCACCGCTCCAGTTTTTCTCCGCCGGACGTATCCAGCACTTCATAATCTTTCCATCCATCTGCTATCCACATTTTATTGGTTTCCTTTCTCTTTTATCTCAAAATTTATCGTGTTCTGAATTGTACGTTCCTATGATACCATAAAAGTATTGTTTTTCCAAAACATTTCTTATATCATAGTTCTGGGCATCCGCGCATTTGATCCGGAAATCTGCCCGTGGAAAGGATTTTTCTCATGGAAACCGTACTCTTATATCAGATCAAAGGAACGAAAACAGCTGTGCTTTTAAAGCCGGTTCTCTTAAAGCTCGGTATCCGCGTGCGCATTGTGGAACCGGAACAGTATCTCCAGTCGATCGGATTTCTTGCCGGAAATAAAGCATTTGCAGAATCCCCCGAAGCCTATGACGGCGCCGGATTTGATGAACCAATGATGGTCATGGCCGGCTTTTCCGAGCGGAAACTCGATCTTTTTCTCACCGAAATGCGCCGGAAAAAAGTGCCGCCGATCGCCCTCAAAGCCATCGTCACAACGCAGAACCAGGCGTGGAATTCGCTGCAGCTCTACAGAGAATTAAAAGAAGAACACGAAAAAATGAAATCGTACCGGAAATAACTGGTCTGGTCAAAAAATCCGGAATTGGAACTTTTTCTTCATGCCACCACTCCCTATAATAGGGTGCAATCAAGGAACGAAAGTTCCAGATACCAAAGGAGTGAGTTGTTATGAAAAATGAAAAAGTCTGGAAAATCGCAATGACAGGTGTCTTTGCAGCCCTTTCCTACGTTGTCTTCACCTTCCTGCAGTTCAAAATCTGGCTGCCAGGCGGAGATGCCACCTCGATCCATTTCGGAAACGCTGTCTGTGTGCTCGGTGCGCTGATTCTCGGCGGTGTTTACGGCGGAATCGGCGGTGCGATCGGCATGACCATCGGAGATCTTCTCGATCCGGTCTATGTGGTATACGCACCAAAGACCTTCATCTTAAAATTCTGCATCGGCCTCATCGCAGGACTGATCGCACACAAAATCGGTAAAATCAACGAGCAGACCGATCAGAAACAGATCTTCAAATGGGCACTGCTTGCAGCCATCGGCGGACTTCTGTTCAATGTGATCTTCGATCCGCTCATCGGTTACTTCTACAAACTGGTTCTTCTTGGAAAACCGGCAGCAGAGGTTACCTTAAGCTGGAACGTAGCGGCAACTTCCATCAACGCCGTACTTTCCACCATCGCTTCCGTTGTCATCTACATGGCACTGCGTCCGGCTCTTCAGAAATCCGGACTGTTTAGCCAGGTAAAGGCAGCAGCGAAATAAAAAAACAAATTTCATTTACGCGATATCCAAAAAAGTCACCATGTTCTATTTCGAACCGGTGACTTTTTTCATGCATTTCTTTTTATTTTTCAGCGGTGGCTGCTGCCTCTTTTTCTGCCTCATCTTCCAGAATGGATGTGCAGTGCGGGCATCTGACTGCCTCTCGGTTCCGCCGAAGATTCCAAGGATTGGGGTCAGGATATCCTGGTTCAGGGATGTCACGATCGCCGTGAACGCACCGCCGACGATGACACCGACTGCCATATCCATGACGTTTCCGCGCATGATAAACTTTTTAAACTCGTTGATGAATCCATTTTCTTTCATCTTCTCTTACTCCTCATCTTTTGTTTTTTCTCCGGCGAACCACGCTTTTTCAATCATTTCCAGTTCCCGTATATCAATACAGTTGGGAATGCTTCCTTCTCTTACCGCCTTCTGGCACTCTTTGAGATCCATCCAGCGGACTGCTTCTACTTCCGACTCCTGTAGATGCAGTTTTTCCGCCTCGACCGGCTTCGTGTAAAGATACACGGCGCTGACCTCATGATCGTGGAACGGTTTTCCGTAAAAAACACCGTGTGATACTTTTTCCAGCAGGCCAAGATCCCTCAGCTCCTCTGCCTCTGCGTGGATGCCGAGCTCCTCGCCGATTTCCCGCAGAGCCCCTTCCAAATACGTATCGCCCGCCGAAAGATGGCCGGCGCTTGAAATATCGTAGCAGCCCGGATTCGAATCTTTCCAGGCACTCCTTTTCTGCAGCAGTACCTCACAGCCGCTCTTCTCATTCGCCCGTGCAATCCAGATATGTGCCGTTCCGTGACACCGTCCCTCACTGTGCGCCACGCCGCGTTCTACGATGGTTCCGGTCGGCGTGCCGTCGCCTGAGCGCTCCTCAAAAAGTTCCATCTGTTTTCCGTTCAGCACCGCTTCTGCGAGCGTGTCGCCCACATACCGCAGCTTCAGGGAGAAAAACGGCTCGTCTTCATTCAGAAGGCGGAAAAAGATTTTGTCTCCCTCCCACAGATTCAGGTGCAGGACGTCCTCTTTTTTCACCCAGGCGAGTTCGCCCTCATCACATGCAGTCGGTTCTCCCGTGAATCCGTCTGCCGTGTAGAGACACATATACTCCATGTACTCCACCGTTTTGCTGTTTTCTGCCTCTGTCACAAAGGTAACGAGACCGCGGAAACGCCAGCTCGTCAGCGTGTAGCCGGTTTCCTCTTTTACTTCACGCAGCAGGCATTCCTCCGGGCTTTCGCCAAGTTCCGCATGGCCGCCGACGCCGATCCACTTGTCCTTGTTGACATCGTTCTTTTTCACCGTGCGGTGCATCATCAGATAGCTGTCATCCTTTTCGATGTAGCACAGCGTTGTCATGCAGCCTCTGCCTCTTTCTTCTGTTTTTTCCTCCATCTTTGACTCCCTCCGTCGTGTGCCGGACTTCTTTCCGCTTCTTTTGTTTTTCAGGAAAAATGTATTTCTGCACACACCTTTTTCTCGTTTTCTATTCTACCATACTTTTTCAGAATTCCAGCAACAAATTTCTATCTTTTTGCAGATCTTTCACGAAAAATGTAACGACCATTCCGCATCTTCTTGACTCTCACACAGTACTGTGTTAAAGTGTCTGTAATTGATGTTTTGTCACCCGTAAACAACGTTTCTTATCATTTCTTACATTTGAGGTTTTCATGATGGAAAAACAGACGATAGTTGTGAAAGTCGGCACCAGCTCCCTGACACTCTCAGACGGAACCATGGATGCTGAAAAAATACGGAACATTACGACCCAGCTTGCCGCGCTGCAGACGGCAGGCCACCATGTGATTCTCGTTTCCTCCGGTGCGATCGCCGCAGGCTTTTCCCGTCTCGGCTTTAAAAAACGGCCGACGAAAATTGCCGATAAACAGGCTGCCGCTGCTGTCGGCCAGGGCCTTCTGATGGAGGAATACACGAAAAATCTGATGGCGTACCAGATTCCGGGTGCGCAGATTCTTTTGAACCGCAGTGACTTTGAGGACCGCCGCCGCTATAAAAACATCTTCAGCTCCCTCTCCGTCCTGCTCGGGCGCGGTGCGATTCCGATCATCAATGAGAACGATACGATCGCGATTGAGGAGCTGAAGGTCGGCGACAACGACACGCTCTCCGCCCAGGTGGCTGCGATGCTGCATGCATCGCTTCTGATTCTGCTGACCGATATCGACGGGCTCTACACTGCCAATCCAAAGAGTGACCCGAATGCGCGCCATATCGACGTGGTAAATGAGATCACGCCGGAGCTCACTGCTGCGGCAGGCGGTGCGGGATCGGGCAACGGAACGGGAGGCATGACAACGAAGCTCTCCGCCGCTTCGCTTGCCACAAGAGCCGGTGTGCCGGTTCTGATCTGCTCCTCGGCGGAGGAAAACAACATTGTGCGTGCGGTGAAAGGAACCGCAAAAGGAACGTACTTTACCGCCAGCGGCCACAACATGAAAACGCGTCTGCAGTGGATGGCATTCTATGCGCCGAGTGCGGGCAACCTCTACGTCGATGAGGGTGCCGCAGAAGCACTTGCTGTTCAGGCAAAGAGCCTGCTTCCCAAAGGCATCGTGGCAGTCGAAGGCGATTTTAAGAAAGGCGATGTCGTCAGCGTCTTCCGGCGCGGCAGCCATGAATATCTCGGAAAGGGCATTGTCAACTATAACCGGCCGGATCTGCAGAAAATCATGAACGAAAGCACCAGCCACACGGAAGCAATCAACCGCGATAACTGGATCGGCGCGGAATAAATGGTGCCGAATAAAGCATTCTTTTGTTTACGAAAATTCCCCTCCGTGTTATAATATTTGTATTCAGCCGGCTGCAGGTTTTTCTTTCAGCGAGGAAAGGAAGCTGCATCCGGTTTTCCATGTGCTTTTGGTTTTACTTCGAGAGCACAGCAAACACAAAGGAGGGTTTTTACCAATGAAATACGATTTTACATCTCTGATGAACCGCAGCGGCCACGATTCGATCGCTGTCGATCAGATCCCGATTCCGGGTGCGGAAGTCAAAGAGGGCTTCTCCCGCATCCCGATGTGGGTGGCCGACATGAACTTCCCGTCTCTTCCGACCATTCAGGAAGCAATTCACGCGAGAGTCAACGAACCGCATTTTGGCTACTTTAATCTGCCGGATGCATATTTTGACAGCATCATCCGCTGGCAGAAAGAGCGCAACGGTGTGGAAGATCTGCCGCGTGAGGCGATCGGCTATGAGAACGGCGTGCTCGGCTGTGTTGCTTCGGCTGCTGCCGCTTTTACATCCCCGGGCGAATCCATTCTTCTGCATTCCCCGACATACATCGGTTTTACCGGTGTTCTTGAGAACTGCGGACGCAATATCGTTCTCTCCGATCTTGTTCAGGATGAGAACGGCGTATGGCGTATGGACTACGCCGATATGGACCGCAAGTTAAAAGAACATAACATTCATTTCGCGATTTTCTGCTCTCCGCACAACCCGACAGGCCGTGTCTGGGAGCGCGAGGAAATTGAAAAGGCGATGGAAATTTACAAAGCAAATGAATGCGTTGTCATCTCCGATGAGATCTGGTCTGACCTGACACTGCCGGGCTTCAAACATATCCCAACGCAGTCCGTTTCGAAGGATGCACGCGAGCGCACCATCGCACTTTATGCACCGTCCAAGACCTTTAACCTGGCTGGCCTTGTAGGCTCCTACCACATCATCTACAACCGCATGCTGCGCGACCGTGTGGAGAAGGCTTCGTCCCTTTCTCACTACAATTCTCCGAACGTACTCTCTGTTCATGCGCTGATCGGCGCTTACCGTCCGGAGGGATACCAGTGGGTGGATGAACTGCGCGAAGTGCTGAAATCGAATGCGGATTATGCGTACAACTACATTCTCGAGCATTTCAAGGGCGTGAAGCTTTCCAAACCGGAAGGAACGTACATGCTGTACCTCGACTGCGAGGAGTGGTGCAAGGAGCATGATACCGATATGGATACACTGCTGAAAGCTGGTGTTGCTGTCGGCGTGATCTGGCAGGACGGACGGCCGTTCCACAGACCGTATGCGATCCGCCTGAATCTGGCACTGCCGCATGTGCTTGTGAAAGAGGCATTTGACCGTATGGATAAGTATGTATTCAATGCGAAATAATTGTATTTTCTAATTTTATAAGCCAAACATAATGAAAGACCGAAACGGACATTTTCCTCTGCCGTTCCGGTCTTTCGCTGTTTTGTGCATCCTGTTTTTTCAGTTTTGCTCCAGCTCCCGCTGTGCCAGCATCTCTTCCACGTTGATGCCGTACTTCTTTAAATTGACGCGGCCGTTTTCCAGCACAATGCCGTCTGCCTCCAGCATATCCGCCTGTTTCCCGGCGCCGCCGAAGACAAATTCCGCGGCCAGTTCGCCTTTGGAGTTTACCACACGGTAGCATGGAATGTGCTCCGGATCTGTGTTTTTATGTAAGGCGTTTCCCACGGCACGCGCCATCTTCGGCTCGCCTGCAAGCGCTGCTATCTGGCCGTATGTCGCCACTTTTCCGCGCGGAATCTGCTTTACCGCCTCATAGATTCTTTTGGTCGGGCTGTCCGTGATGATGTCGTAGCTCTCGGCGATCATGGTACGCACAGCGTCATCGGGTACGGTTCCGTCGAGGAGAATCGTGTTCCAATGTTCTTTGTTCTGATGATATCCCGGGATAACTGACGCGAATGCATCGCGCCAGTAGTCCCGCCATTCCGGGTTTGCTTTTACATTCAGCTGAATGATTCCGTCCTTTTCATAGACCCACAGAAATGCCTTTTTGCTTCCTTTCACGCGGATGAGCTGCCAGTTGTCATCGTGGAACGGTGCTTCCTGATATGTGTCCGGGAAGGAAAGGCCATAGGATAGCGCTTCTTCTCTTGTCTTCATTGCAGACTTCCTTTCTTCCTGTCGCGGGTGTTTTGATGTTTTTTCCGCAAAACACCCGCTTTTTTCTGTATTCGTCCTGCCGCTGCGATTCTGCTTTTTTCTGCGGCATTTTTCTTTATTATATCAGTCCGCCTGCTTCTGCGCAATTTTTCACCTGCTATTTTTTCATCTTCGGCTGGAAAATCCAGCTTGCAAGATACGCGAAAATCAACGCCGCTGATGTTCCGACAGCCCCCGCCTTTAATCCGCCCTGGAACAATCCTAAAAACCCGCTTTCTTTTACGGCATCTTTTACTCCCTGAAACAAAAGATGCCCGAACCCGAGCAGCGGCACCGACGCGCCTGCCCCGGCGTATTCTGCAAATGGATCGTAGAGTCCCAGAAAGCTCAACACCGCGCCCGTGCACACAAGCGTTACCATAATTCTTCCCGGCAGCATTTTCGTGCGGTCGAGCAGAATCTGGCACAGGGCACAAATGAGGCCGCCGACCCAGAAGGCATTGAAATATTCCATAAACGTTCCCATTTTACACATCCTCCTCCCGCTCGATTACAACCGCCTGTGCAATACCAGGCACGCTGCTGCCCTCCTGAAAGCTGACCTTCGACATCAGCGCACCAGTCGGTACAAACAGAATCCTCTTCCACTCTCCGTTTTCCAGCTTCGGCAGCAGATACTCCGCCAGCACCGATGCCGCACAGCCGCAGCCGCTTCCGCCCGCGCCGGTGTCCTGTTTTGCCGGATCGAAGATCAGCATGCCGCAGTCACTGTGCTGTTCCGAGATATCGTATCCTTTTTTCTTCAGCAGCTCCAGCAGAATTTCCCGCCCCACAACGCCGAGATCTCCCGTCACAATGCGGTCGTAATCGGCCGGTTCCCGGTTGAAATCGACGAGATTCTGTGCAATCGTATCGCACGCAGCGGGGGCCATGCAGGCGCCCATGTTCTGGTTGTCTTTCAGCCCGTAATCAATGATTTTTCCCGTCGTAGCGCCCGTGATTTTCACTCTGCTCTTCGTTTTTCCAAGCACACACGCGCCGCTTCCCGTCACCGTCCAGCTCGCGGACGGCGGGCGCTGGTTTCCGTAGGCGAGCGGAAAACGGAACTCCTTCTCCGCCGTTCCAAAGTGGCTCGATGTCACCGCCAGCACCCGGTCACCGTATCCTCCCGCGACTGCCATCGCGCCAAGCGAAAGCGCCTCTCCCATCGTCGAGCAGGCACCGAACAGACCGTAGAGCGGGCAGTTCAGATCCACCAGGCCGAACGATGATGCGATTGACTGTGCCAGAAGATCGCCCGCAAAAATCATGCGGATCTGCTCCGGCCTCACATTGGCTTTCTGCATTGCCAGCTTCGCGGTGGCAAGCTGCAGTTCACTCTCGCCCTCCTCCCAGCTCTCCTGCCCGCACATCGGGTCCGAAAGCGTGTGCGAAAAGTATTCGCCCAGCGGTCCATCCTTTTCCTTTTCTCCTACAATCGCCGCGCTGCCCTCGATATAGACGGCTTTGGCAAACGAGATGCTCTGCTTTCCTGTCATCTGTCTCATCGGCAAATTCCTCCGTTTTCTTATTTTGCGTCTTACCATTTCTGACCTTCAGTATTTCCGTTTTTTCCATTCTTACGCATGATTTTCCTGTTTTAGGGAACTCTGTACGCTGTAGCACAAAAATCCTGTTTCAGAAACTTTTAGAGGAATGTTTTTCATGAGTGAAATGCTGTATCTTCAGACGGAGCGGAATATCAAAATCACCAGTCCCGTCGTGACGCTCGGCGATGTGGCGCAGCTTTCCTGTTCAGACGGCGCTGTCCTCGCCCGCAATCAGGTCCGCCGCGTGGCGCATCTTCCCGATGACGGATACGGACGCTACGTCTGCTCCGCCTCCACCCTCGTCCGCCTCGTCACGGAGGCCGAGGAGCACGTCGATGTCACCCACATCGGCGAGCCGAATTTTATTTTAACGTACGAGGATCCGCGTCAGAAAAACACCTGGATCAGCTGGTGCAAAACGATTCTGGTCGGCATCCTTACGTTTATCGGAACTGCGTTTTCCATTATGACCTTCCACACCGACATCGGCATCCGCGAGCTGTTTTTGGATGTTTACACCCGTTTTCTCCCGCAGATGACGCCCGGATTTTCGGTGCTGGAAATTTCATATTCCATCGGCATCGGCCTTGGCGTCGTGCTCTATTTCAACCATTTCGGACGGCGGAAATTCACGCAGGACCCGACGCCGCTCGAGGTGGAAATGCGGGTCTACGAGGATGATATCGATACGACCATTATCGAACAGAACGACCGCTCCGGTAAAGGAAAGGAGGCTTTTCATGCGAATCCTGCCAGAGATCCTGCTGATCACAGCCGGTCTTAGCCTTGGCTTTTTCATCGCGAGCGGCCTTGTCGCGCTTGTGATCGGCCTTGGCCTCGTGACACGGTACGCCGGCATCACAAAGACAGCAGGGAGCCTGCGTTTTTACGAATGCTGCTGTATGGCCGGGGCGCTGTTCGGCGATTTTTTCTCGCTTGGCACCTTCTCGTTTTCCCTGCCCTCCTGGACGGCCGGTGTGTTCTGGCTTTTTGCGGGCATTTATCTGGGAAGCTGGATCATCGCGCTCGGCGAAGTCGTCAACCTGTTTTCGATCCTCTGCCGCCGGATCGGACTGACGCGCGGACTGCCGTTTGTAATTCTCTGCATGGCGGCAGGGAAAATCGCGGGCTCTCTCTATTATTTTGCAAATGGATTTCAATAAGAACTGGAGGTAAGATGTGATGCAGAGTTTAAAAAGTGAACGGGCAAAAAAAGAATACGAACAGTTTGTCAAAGAGGTGACGCCAAAGCAGAATCTCTTCTGCAATATGGCAAAAGCCTTTATCGTCGGCGGTCTGATCTGTGTCGTGGGGCAGATTCTGCTCCATATCGGCAAAACGCAGTTCTCGCTCAGCAAAGATGACGCCGGCTCCTGGTGCTCGCTGATTCTGATCCTTAGCAGTGTGATTTTAACCGGCCTCAACATCTATCAGAAAATCGTCACCTTTGCCGGCTGCGGTGCGCTCGTCCCGATCACCGGCTTTGCCAACTCGGTTGCAGCTCCTGCGATTGAATATAAAAAAGAAGGACAGGTCTTCGGCATCGGTGCGAAAATTTTCACCATCGCCGGACCTGTCATTCTGTACGGTGTCTTTGCAAGCTGGCTGCTCGGCTTTCTCTATTGGCTGTGGACCGCTGCCGGGAACTGGTTTTAAATCAGTTCCGCAGCGCTTCCGCCTCTTCTTTTGTGCAGCCCTCGCGGCTGTAACGGGCTTTTTCATAGCCGTCGTGCAGCCGTCTCATGCCGTCGCCGGAAAGCTCGTTTCTCTCTTCCAGCTCCGCCGGGGTTTCGGCTCCGGTCGGCTGGTATTTTCCGGCTTTTTTGATCGTTTTTTTATACTTCCGGCGGATACGCATATTCGGGGAGAGATAGCCCTCTTTCTTTTCCCGCCGCCACGGCAGATTTTCCCGTTCGTCGTTTCCCTGATGCAGGAAGAGAACTTCGTCCTCCTCATCCTCTGAGAAGGCTTTTCCCGCATTTTTTACGCTCTGGTAAATCGCCCGCAGAACCGCGGTTCCGACGGCAACCATCACAAGATACATGACCGCCGTAAAAAGATTCTGGATCCACTGCGGCATCGGTTTGTACTCTTTGTCCCCCAGCATATCGGACAGATCGGCCTGCTCCATGCCCTGCGGCGCCTCGGCCTCCGGTGTTTCGATCGTAAGATCGCTTTCCAGCTCTTTCGGCTCATATCCTGCGATCGCCTCCGCAATCGGATCCTTTCCGTAGAGCGCCGATGGGAGCACGAACAGTACCAGAAGGAGTACTGCAATTTTCAGGATCAGTTTTCCCGTCCGCTGCATCGTCTCCACCGGGAGATTGGCGATTTTCTGATGGTCACGGATGAACCCGTGCATGCCGTCGAGGTACTGGCAGAAGAAGCACAGGAATACATCTGCAAAGAAAAACCAGTAGATCAGATGCCAGTAGAACGGCATTTTCATCAGCACACCGATCACATACTGTATCATAAACCAGAGAAAATGAAGGGGCTTTGGCTCATCGAGGAGCGTCGGGATCTCCCACGCTTCCATATCTGCCAGCGGCATTGAGCCGGCCGGCAGTTCCTGCGCTGCTTTCTTTAACTGGCCTTTGCGGATTCTGACATAGCCGCGGATCAGGAAAATCACAGCGGCCATAAGACCCGTCATCACGCCGGAAAGGCTCTCCAGAAATGCAGGAGAAATACCGTTCTCAAACTTGTTTTTTCCATCGTTTGCCGCCGCAGCCGCTTCAATTACCGCTGCCGCCTGCACACTGAACAGGGAACAGAAAAATTTCGCTGCCAGATACGTCACCGCGCAGACCGCAATTCCGCCAAGCAGAAACTGCCAGAGTGCTTTCGTTTTCCGGATCAGAATCCAGCTTGCGGCGGCCGGAATCAGCATCAATAAGGATATGGCGCAGAAATACATCGCCTCCCTTCCCGTCAGCTCCAGAAAACCGGCGGCAAAGCCATAGATGCCGGCGAATAAAAGCCAGACATGAAGCCAGGTCAGCGGGATCTGTACCAGTGTCTTTTTTATTTCCATGGTTTCACCTCCCAGCCGATTGCGGTGTACGCACGGTTCTGCTCCGACGGAACTTCTTCGCCCGGCAGATACGGAATCACCCACAGAACCTGGTTCTGCGCACCGGAGAGCAGATGAAGCGCCTCACGGACCTCATCGGTTCTGTTTTTGGATACGACAACGTAGGTGTGGCCGGTGAGCTCTTTTTCCGCCTCTTTGTGCAGAAACTCCGCGCTGCCTGTGAGATTGCCCCCAAGCTGCACGCACGCCAGTTTCCGGTTCAGCTCCGCTGTTTTTCCGGCGCCCGCTGCCAGATGGACACGCAGCTCCTCGCCGGTCTCCTCATCTTTCGCATTGCTCTTCACCCACAGATTCATCTTGTTTTTCACCATCCGCGCCGCAAGCGAAGACGTGATGCGGATGCTCTCCTCGACCTGCGCTTCCTCGCGCAGAATGTTGGCGTCCTCGATATCGAGAAGCACCGTAACTTCCACGCTCGTCGTCGCGTCAAACTGATTGACCATCAGATCTCCCATCCGTGCCGACGATTTCCAGTTGATGCGGTTCATCGGGTCTTCTTTCCGGTAATCGCGGATACCGGAAAATTCAAACGGGTCCTCGTACAGGCGATTCCGTGACAGAACCATGCCCGACACGGCACGGCAGATCATCTGAATCCGTGCAGTATCGACCTGGCGCGGGTAAACGTACATCTGTGTCTGCTGCGGGTAATCGCTGTAAAGACCCTCCCGGAAAAAAAGATCGTACGCTACGGCATGCGCACCGGTGATCTCGTAGAATCCTCGTTTTTTCGCCTGAAACGGCAGTGTTCTCGTGATCTGCTGATGAAACAGGAACGAAAAGACATCGCGTTTGTAGCTCTGGTCGGTGATGCTCGCGTTTGCTTTTGCCTCGCGGTCGAATTCCAGATTGCGGCTCATCGAAATGCCAAGCTCGAGTGCCGGAATCGGCAGCAGTTTGTCGTTTACGATGACCTCTTTTAACGTACTCTCCTCGCCCTCATAGATCGCGGAATCCTGGAAGCTGACCTGGATTTTCAGATTTTTCTGCCAGTTTTTCTGGTACAGCTTTTTCTGCAGAAACCAGGCGAGCGCCATTCCAAATAGTAATAAAAGAAGCATAGTCCGTTACCTTCCTGACCAGTTTTCGGTCGGCAGATCGATGCGGTTTAAAATTTCCTCGATCACCGATTCTGCGGCTCTTCCGTCGTCTGCGCCGATCTGCATGGTGAGACGGTGTGCGAGTACCGGAACAGCCACGGTCTTGAAGTCCTCCGGCACAACGTAGTTTCGTCCCTGCACCAGCGCGTGGCCCTGTACGGCACGTAAAAATGCGAGTGTTCCACGCGGGCTCACACCGCTTGCAATTTTGCTGTTGACTCTCGTCTCCTGTACGATGCGGACGAGATACTGTACCAGTTCCGGATGCAGGTAGACTTCTTTACACGCCTCCTGCAGGGTACGGATTTCTTCTTTTTGGCAGACGGACGACAGCTCGGCGAGCGGCTCCTCGGTCAGGAAACGGGCGATCATCTGCGTCTCTTCCGCCGGGCTTAATGCTTCCATCGAAAGTTTCATTAAAAAACGGTCCATCTGCGCCTCCGGCAGCGGGAAGGTTCCGAGCGTCTCGAGCGGGTTCTGCGTGGCGATGACGAGGAACGGCTCCTCGAGCGGCCGTGTCACACCGTCCACGGTGATCTGGCGCTCAGCCATGCACTCGAGAAGGCTGCTCTGCGTCTTCGGCGTTGCACGGTTGATCTCATCGGCAAGCAGAATGTTGCAGAAGGCAGGGCCTTTCGAAAAGACGAACTCTCCGCTTTTGGCATCAAAATAATTGAGACCGGTGACATCGGACGGCAGTAAGTCCGGTGTGAACTGGATGCGGCCGAACTCTGCCTCGACGGATTTCGCAAGGGATTTCGCCATGACCGTTTTTCCTGTTCCCGGGACATCCTCGAGCAGGATATGACCTTTGGCAACAAGGCAGGTCAGGACAAGCTCTATCGTGCGCTCGTTTCCGATCATGACCTTTGCGATATTTTCTTTTAATTGCTGTAATCCATTGTTTTCCATGTTTTTGCTTCCTCCCGATGTAAATTTGCGTGCTGCGATTCTCCTCGTTTCTTTCTCATGGCTCTGAATCGTTACAAATAGCGGAAAACAGCTCCCCTCGATGCTCTGTTTGTCAACGCGGATATTCGCAATCCGCTTCGCTACTTGCCTGACTCGGTCAAAAAGAACACGATAAAAATATTTTACAGCACATAAATTCAGAACACAAGAAAAAAGAACGATGCTGTGTCTCCTTTTTTGGGGGATCCTTTTCACCATCGTTCTTTTCCTTTTCGTTCCGGCTCTTTTCTTGTCTTACTACAGGTGGCAACCAGGAAGCCTTGCTGCGTTTTTTTCTTTTACACAAAAGACAGCTTCTCAGCTGTTTTCCATCCGCATCTGCCGCAGAATCTTCTTTTCCATCCGCGACACCTGCACCTGCGAAATCCCCAGTTTTCCGGCGATCTGCGCCTGCGTCATGTCCTGAAAATAGCGCATGTAGATGAGCTGCCGCTCCTTCGCGGGCAGTCGTCCCAACAGCTCTTCCAAGAAAATCCGGTTCAGCAGCTTTTCCTGCCCGTTCTCTTTTTCCGGAATGCGGTCCATCAGAGAAATATCGTGGTTTTCCCCCTGATAGATGGTCTTCTGCAGCGATTCCACCTCCGCGCCGGACTCCATCGCCTCCACGATTTCTTCCACGGTAACATCAAGCTCCCCCGCTATCTCCGCCAGCGTCGGATCGCGCCCGTTCTCCCGCTCCAGCCGCTCCCGCACCGCATACGCTTTCCACGCCAGTTCCCGGATCGGGCGGCTCACCTTCACCATCCCCTCCGACCGCAGAAACCGCCGGATCTCCCCCGCAATCATCGGAACCGCATACGTCGAAAAACAGACTTCAAACGAAGGATCAAATTTATCAATCGCCTTCAACAGCCCAATGCTCCCGATCTGGCACAGATCCTCCATCTCCACCCCGCGGTTTGCAAACCGCCTCACCATGCTCCAGACCAGTCCCATATTTTCCTCTGCCAGTGTATCCCTTGCCGCTTTATCCCCTTCGTGTGCCTTTTCGATCAGGGCAAGCGTATGTTCCATGCATTCTGACTCCTATGACTTCCGATCCGGCCCTTACATTTCCGGATGCACACCGATTTTCCGTTTCATCACCACTTCCGTCCCCCATCCCGGATGCGACCTTACTTCCAGCTCATCCATAAACGCCTCCATAAACGAAAACCCCATCCCCGACCGCTCCAGCTCCGGGCAGGTCGTAAACATCGGCTCCATCGCCTTCTCCACATTTTCAATCCCGACGCCGGTATCTTTTACCGTCACCTGAAACACCTTCTCCTCCAGATCCAGCACACACTTCATCTGAATTTTACCTTTTTCCTGCCGGTATCCGTGAATCATCGCATTCGTAACCGCCTCCGAAATCGCCGTCTTGACATCCGCCACTTCCTCCACCGTCGGATTCAGCTGCGCCAGAAACGCCGCCGCAGACACCCGCGCAAAACTCTCATTGCAGGGACGGCTCTCAAATTCCAGCGTCATCGTATTCCACCGCATCTTCTCTTCTGTTTTCATCCTTTCTCGCATCATCCCATTCCCCTTTCTGCCCACTCCCCGTCCAAAACCTACTTCCACGTCTTCTCCTCTTCCACCTCAATCACCCGCGTCACCCCCGACATCACCAGAATCCTCCGCATCCGCTCTCCCACATGCACCGCTCTCACCTTCCCGCCAATCAGCTCCATCTCCCGAAACCTCCCCATCACCAGTCCAATCCCCGAACTGTCCATAAACACCGTCTTCCGAAAATCAAACACCACCTCCCTCACATTCCTCTCCACCAAAATCTCCCCCGCCTCCTCCCGAAGCCGGTCAGCCACAAAATGATCCACCTCTTCCGGAAGCCGAATCGTCATCACCGCATCCTTCACCCAAACACGATTATCCATTTCCCATCCTCCCTTTTTCCTGTCATAAAATAAAAAACACAAAAGATTTTTCGCCGTAAAGCGAATTTCATCTTTTGTGTTTTATCTTCTCACTTTTATACTTTTTTGCCCTTCGTCCCACGCAACCTCCGCGTAGTCAGTGGTATCAGCCCGACGAAACAGCGCCGCATCTCCTGCGGCATTCTGCCCCGTGGGCGTCCGTCCTCACTATTCCTCCGTCTTCACAGTCCCCCCCAGCGCCTCAATCTGCTGCTCGGCCTTAGTAGCCTTCTGGGTTCCCGGGAACTTATCGATGATCTCCTGGAACACCGAAATCGCATTATCGGTATCCCCACTCAGCCGATACGCATGCGCCAGATAGTTAAGCACCGTATAGTCACTGTCGTTGATATTCTTAGCCTTCGAAAGCTTATCAATCGCCTCCGTGTAATTCGAATCATCAAACGCACTGACGCCAGAATCTGAGAGTTCCTGGAACATCGTCGACTGCATGCTCTTGTAGATCGTATCGTAAACGGCTCTTGCATCTACAGAGAGGGCCTCCGGGTTGACCTCCGTCAGTGCATTGGTTGCATTGCTTGTATTGCCCTGCTGCTGCGCTTCCACTGCTTTCAAAAGGTTTTCATACGAAGCCACCGTGTCCTGTGCCGTCTGGATCTGCTGCTGGGCAGATGCCGTCGTTTCGTTCAGGGAATCCACCTGGCTCTGAAGCTGATTCAGCTGCGCCTCCTGGCTCGCCATTTTTCCGCTGTATTCCACAACCTTTTCATCCGCCTGGCGGTTAATTCTCTGCGTATTCGCCGGCCCGACGAGAAACCACACAACCAGTGCGCCGAGCACCAGTCCAATGCCGATATTCAGCATGGTAGCCGCCGTCGATGTCTCGCGGAACGTCGGCGGAATAATCACCGTATCGCCGCTTACTACCCGCTCTCTTTCGTCCTCCCGCTGCTCTTCCGTCCGCTCCCTGCGTCCGAACCGCCTCGGCTCCAGCGATGTCTGCGTACCCGTCTGGAAATCAACCTCCTTCAGGAAACGAAGCGTCGTCGAGTTCGTCTTGTCAATTTTCGCCGCCTTTTTCAGAATCTTCCGCGCTTTCTCATACTCACCCTTGTGAATATAAATCAGCGCCAGCAGATGATATCCCTTGATCAGCTTCGGATTCTGGTTCAGAATCTTGCGCAGCTGGATCGCAGCCACATCCTCATTGTTCTCGCGGCAGCATTTCAGCGCACTGTTGTATTTCTTGATCGTCTGATTGATCATATCCAGCTTCGCCTGCTCCGCCTGCAGCGTCGCAATATACTCCGTCGCCACATTATTCTCCGGCATAATATTCTTGCTGATGATCCACTCACTTAACGCCGCAACCGCTTCACCCGTCTCAAAATAGACAAGGCCTAACAAGTTCCGCGCATGGATATTGTATTTGTTAAACTTCAGACTCCGCCGCAGCATATCGATCGCTCCGGAAAGATCCCGGATCTCTGCCTTGTCGAGGCCCAGATTGTAGTACATATTCGAAAGAGAAAAACATTTTCTCTGTACTCTCAGGTTAAAACCACAGTTGGGACAGATCTCCATTCCGACGTCCACAACCGATTTACAATTCATACAGTTCATTCCGGCACCTTACTCTTCCTTTTCCGCTTCTGTCTCGTTTTCCTGTTCCGGCTTGTCGTTTTTCATCATTTCTTTCAAAATGTCGATCACATCCGTCAGATCACGGCTGTAAATCGCATCCTCCACCTCGTCCACATCGAGACATGGTTTAAACTTCTTCAGTTCTTCTTCGTAATTTAACATAAACAAAAAATTCCTTCCTGTATTCGCTAACCATTCCGCTTTGCAAGATATGCTTTCAGTTCGCCCGCCAGATACAGAGAACCCACGCAGAACAGCATGCCGCTGCCCTTTTTGCCCAGTGCCTTCTCATACGCTGCCCCGATCTCCGGTTCCGCGCAGACATCCGTGCATCCTGCTTTTCTGAAGTCCTCTGCAAGCACTTCCGCCGGTACGACGCGGCTTCCGTCGATCTGCGTTGCAACAACATGGGACGGATGGATGCCCTCGCAGATTTCACCGATCATCTCATGATAGTGCTTGTCTGCAACTGCCGTGAACAGAATCGTGATCTCGTTTTCTTTCGCAAAATAGCCTGCCGTGCTGACAAACTGTGCAATGCCGTCCTCGTTGTGCGCGCCGTCGATGATGACGCCCGGCGCAGCCATTTCCATACGGCACGGCCATTTGATCTTCGAAAGACCTTCCGCAAGCACGTTCTTAGGAATGTCGTGCACGTCCTGCAGAATATGCATCGTGTAAAACGCAAGGCTTGCATTCATCATCTGGTATTTTGCCACGTACGGAATCACAAGCTCTGCTTTTTCGCCGCCCGGATATGCAAAGGTAAAGGTGATACCCTCGCGGCTCTGTGTTTTCATCTCATAGAACGACGGCTCCATCGGCCATGCCGGGCTTCCCATCTCTTTCGCCTTTGCGGCAATGACAGAAGCCGGACCTGGCTGGCTGGCGTCGTAGATTACCGGGACACCGGCTTTGATGATGCCGGCTTTCTCTCCCGCAATCGCCTCGAGGGTGTCGCCGAGATACTCGGTGTGGTCGCGGCTGATGGACGTGATGATGCATGCCAGCGGCTTTTCGACCACATTTGTCGCATCCAGCCGTCCGCCAAGGCCGGTCTCCATGACCAGGTATTCCACGCCGGCTTCTTTGAAAATCAGCATTCCCATCAGGAACAGCGTCTCAAAATAGCTCGGATGGCCTTCGCCCTCCGCCTCGTATTCTTTGGCTGCTTTTTCCACTTTGAGAAATGCGTCGAGAAACTGCTCATCCGACACATCTTCCCCGTTGATCTGGAACCGCTCGTTGATGCGTACAAGGTGCGGGGAGGTAAAAAGTCCTGTCTTTTTGCCGCCTGCAAGCAGCATCGCATTCAAGTACGCGCAGACGCTTCCCTTTCCGTTCGTGCCCGCCACATGGATAATTTTGATCCCTTCCTGCGGATTCCCAAGGCGCGAAAGAAGCTCCCTCGTATGTTCCGGCGGATGCTTCACCGTAAATTTCGGTATTGTTTCGATATAATCAACTGCTTCTGTATAATTCACCTTATTTCACCATTCTTCAGTATTTTAGGGCTGCTTTCAAACCCTAGTACATCGTTTCGTAAATAACTATACCAATCACGCAGGATGCAGATTCGAGTGTGCAGGTATAAAAATGTAGGCGTAGCGGGCTACGCCGAGGCTTTTATGCCTGTGCAATCGGATTTGCAGACAAGTGAGTGGTATAGTTATTTCGAAAACGATGTACTAGTATCATTATAATCGAGTGACCGGATATGTCCATAGCAATTTTCAAAATTTTGTCCCGACTTTTCGACTTTCCCCGTAAAAAGATACAGTGGGACGTCAAAATCCGCCCCACTGTATGATCTTTCGGACACTCTTTTTAATTCTGCAGACCGCCGTCTTCGGCCGGTTTATCGCTGTTTTCTGTTTTTGACGGCTCAATCTTGTCGCCTTCGCCCTCCGGCGCACCGGACGGCGCTGCCGTCAGTTCATCCTGCGGCGCAGTGCTCGTATTGGCATTTTCCTGTGTCACGTCCGTTTTCGTGCTGTCCGGGTTCGGCGTCGGCGTCGGTGTAGATACCGTTTTTGGCTCTTCATACATCATCGGCTCTGTCCTTGTCAGCACCTTCTTCGTCGAGCTGTTGCTCTGCTGCGCGATTGTAATCTGATCACCGTCTTCCAGGGTCAGACTATGCACCATCAGAATCGACGGGCTGACATAAACGGTATCCTGTATCTCCTCGTTGACTTCCACACGGCTCGATGCCGTAAAGTTTTCTCCGTAAAAGTACCATGTATCTTCTCCGGATTTTTCGATTCGTTCCAGTGTTACCGGCAGAGCACCCATCTGCAGCTTCACACGCTCATACGGTGTCTCTCCGTCTTCTCCGTAAACGTACCGTTTTCCATACAGCATATCATACTGCAGCACCTCGAGATCCACCTGATAATTCTTCGTATTCCGTCTCGTCTGATGATACCGGAAAATGGTTCCGTCATGAATTCCCACACGGTTCATAACCTCTGCTGCAATCTGGTAGGAAGCAATGTTTTCCTGTTTCCTTTTCAGTCCCATGTTATCCCAGATCACGTATTCGGTCTGATACAGATAACGGTTCTCCAGATCTTCTACTTTCAGTCCCATCGTTGGCAGATGGTCCCCGTACATCACAAGTACCACCGGCTCCGGATAATCCGCAAGCTTTGTCGTCAGCTCTTTGACAAATTTGTCCATCTCATGGATCTGATTTACATAATATTCCCAGGAGTAATTATTTTTTTCCCGGTCTTCCGCGCCTGTCACTGTAATCTCCGGATCGTCAAGCACCGGCTCTGTCGGATAATCACCGTGGCCCTGTACCGAAATCGTATAGATATAATCCGGTTCGTCTGTCGCATCGAGCGTTTTTATGATCTCTTTTGTCAGAATATGGTCTTTTACCCATCCTGTCGCCGTCACATCCGAGATATCCGGCATATATTCCTCCGAGGTAAAGGTATCAAAACCAAGACGTGAGAACACACTTCTTCTGGAATAGAAGTTTGCTTCATTGTTGTGGATCGCATGGGTCGCATAGCCGAGATTCTTTAAAACATACGGCGCACTCTCACACGTCTCCTCTGAAAGCACCGATTTGTACGGATACTCACCCGCTCCGAAATACCGGAGGCTCATGCCGGAAATAGTTTCAAACTCTGTGTTTGCTGTTCCGGCTCCCACCACCGGCACGCGGAGATAACCGGAAGAATAATCCTTCATCAGCTGCCGGTAATACGGGATCGGATCCTCGGAAATGTTGAGGAAATTAACCAGCTCCGGATCGAAAAAGGACTCCAGCTGCAAAAAGATAATATTCGGTTTTACCGTATCATCCTCTTTTTGTTCGCCTTCACTCGTCTCAATCTGTTTCACGAGCTGTTCGGAATAGCCGTTCGGCTCTGAAATTCCCGTATCAAACAGGGTGACTGCCAGACAGTACGGATAGCCGTAATCCTGGTAGGCAAATGCGATGTTGACGAAATAGCTGGAAAGCACACGCTTTGCAAGCGCCAGATTTGTTGCTCCCGTAAAGAGTACAATTACCAGAGCAATCAACGGCACATTCAGATACCAGCGGATTTTCCCCTGAAATTTCGGTCCTTTGATCCAGACCCATACAAAAAATGCCAATAATGCCACAAGGGCTGCTACGACGAGGATCATGGTACCTTTCGACAGATACTTCGTCACGACCTTTGCGCCGTCGCTTAAATTCCGCAAGTCCGGTCCGGTAAACGGCGTGACGCGGTTTGCCAGAATCACACCGTTAATGATGCCGAGCAGCAGCCAGAAACAGCTCATCACCAGCCGTACCAGCACACGTCTGCGGAACAGATAAACTACCATAAAAGTAGTGAAGATCAAAAATGCATTGTACAAAAAGACCCATGGGCTTTCCACCATGTAGCTCCATGCAGATGCCAGCGAATGGCGGGAAAATGCTTCAATCACCAGATACAGAATACAGCATCCCAGGGCCTGCAGCGGCAAAGAGAGCCAGTTGCAGACTTTCACTACGGTTTCCTTGTTTCCATGCAGTTTTTTTCCTTTTTTCATTTATTTTTTCAGCTGCTCCAATCTTGTCTGAACCTGCTCCATCATCTGCTGATAGTTCGCCAGTTTTTCTTTCTCTGCCTGAACTTTTGCTTCCGGAGCTTTGTTGATAAAGTTCGGGTTGCCAAGCATGCCGTTGGAACGTGCGATCTCTTTTGTCAGACGCTCTTCCTCTTTCGTAAGGCGGGCGATCTCTTTTTCCAGGTCAACCAGCTCGGCAAACGGAATGTAGATCGTTGCCTGCGGGATCACTGCGGATACCGCATCGTCTGCGATGCCGGCTTTGTCTGCCTGTACGTGAACTTCGCTTGCTCCTGCCAGAGTTCCGAAGAATACAGCACCGTTTTTGAAGGTTTCCTGTACAGCAGCATCTTCCGTTACAACGAATACGCTTGCTTTCTTTGACGGCGGTACGTTCATACTGGTGCGGACACCACGGATGCTTCTTACCGCCTCTTTCATCATCTCAACGGCTGCCTCATCCTCTGCGTATGCAAAGTCTTCGGTCTCTTTCGGCCATGCGGCGATCATGATGGAATCCTCGTCCGGATTCAGTGTGCAGTAGATTTCCTCTGTGATGAACGGCATAAACGGATGCAACAGCTTTAATGCATTGCCGAGAACGGTTTTTAAGGTCCACAGTGCAGCGCCCTTCGTCTCGTCGGTCTCGCTGTACAGACGCGGTTTTACCATCTCGATGTACCAGTCGCAGAACTCCTCCCAGATAAAGTCGTAAACCTTCTGTACGGCGATACCGAGCTCGTAGCGGTCCATGTTGTCCGTTACTTCCGTTGCCAGCGTGTTTACCTTAGAAAGAATCCATTTATCTGCCAGTGTCAGTTTGTCTTTTGGCATTTCAGACGGAACTTCTGCTTTTTCCAGGTTCATCATGATGAAACGGGAAGCGTTCCATACTTTGTTTGCGAAGTTACGGCTGGCTTCTACACGCTCCCAGTAGAAACGCATATCGTTTCCAGGTGCATTACCGGTCATCAAAGTCAGACGGAGAGCATCTGCACCGTATTTGTCAATGACTTCGAGCGGATCGATACCGTTTCCGAGGGATTTACTCATCTTGCGTCCCTGGGAATCACGAACGAGTCCGTGGATCAGTACGTGGTGGAACGGAACCTGTTTAGTCTGCTCCAGTGCGGAGAATACCATACGGATAACCCAGAAGAAGATGATGTCGTATCCGGTTACGAGTACGTCGGTCGGATAGAAGTAATCAAATTCCGGCGTTTTCTCCGGCCATCCTAAAGTGGAGAACGGCCATAGAGCGGAGCTGAACCAGGTATCCAGGGTATCCGGGTCCTGGGTGAGATGGGTGCTGCCGCATTTCGGGCATTTTTCCGGCATTCCGCCTCTTACAACCGTGATCTCGCCACAGTCATCACAGGTATAGGCCGGGATACGATGACCCCACCAGAGCTGACGGGAAATACACCAGTCGTGGATATTGTTCAGCCAGTTCTGATAAATCTTGCTGAAACGATCCGGGATGAAGTTTACTTCCCCGTTCTTCTCTGCTTCGCTTGCAGCGGCAGCCATATCCGCCATTTTTACAAACCACTGTGGTTTGATCATCGGCTCTACGGTTGTCTTACATCTGTCGTGGGTTCCTACGTTGTGAACGTGATCCACTACTTTTACAAGAAGGCCAAGCTTCTCGAGATCCTCTACCATGGCTTTTCTTGCCTCGTAGCGGTCCATGCCGGCGTATTTGCCGCACTTGTTGTTCATGGTTCCGTCATCGTTTAAGATGTTGATCTCTTCGAGGTTGTGGCGTTTTCCTACCTCAAAATCGTTCGGGTCGTGTGCCGGTGTGATTTTTACGCATCCGGTTCCGAACTCTTTGTCTACGTAAGCATCTGCGATAACCGGGATCTCACGGTCGGTCAGCGGAAGCTTCAGCATTTTTCCTACAATATCGGTATATCTTTCATCCTCCGGATTGACAGCTACGGCAGTATCGCCGAGCAGAGTCTCCGGACGGGTCGTTGCGATTTCTACGAAGCGGCCTTCTTCTCCAACTACCGGGTAGTTGATGTGCCAGAAGTGGCCTGCCTGCTCCTGATATTCAACCTCTGCATCGGAGATGGAAGTCTGGCATACCGGGCACCAGTTGATGATGCGGCTTCCTTTGTAGATCCATCCTTTTTCATACAGACGGCAGAATACTTCTTCTACGGCTTTGGAGCATCCCTCGTCCATGGTGAAGCGTTCTCTCTCCCAGTCTGCGGAGGAGCCGATCTTTCTTAACTGGCTGTTGATGCGTCCGCCGTACTCTTTCTTCCACTCCCAGCAGTGCTCCAGGAATTTTTCGCGTCCGATTTCATCTTTGTCGATGCCCTGCTCTTTGAGCATATTGGTAACTTTTACCTCGGTTGCAATCGCCGCATGGTCGGTTCCCGGCTGCCAGAGGACTTCATATCCCTCCATCCGTTTGAAACGGCAGAGAATATCCTGCATGGTATTGTCAAGTGCATGGCCCATGTGAAGCTGTCCGGTTACGTTCGGTGGCGGCATCATAATGGTAAACGGTTTTTTGTTCGGATTTACAGTGGCGTGGAAATATCCTTTATCCAGCCATTTCTGATACAGTCTGTCCTCGAGTCCTTTCGGATCGTAGGTCTTTGCGAGTTCTTTGCTCATGAGATCCTCCTTTTATGTTTGGTGTATTGTGGTATTTATTCCCGCAGAGGCTTGTCTTAAATCAAAAACGCCCTTCACATACACATAACATGCATGCAAAGGGCGAAAATTCCGCGGTACCACCTTAATTTGTATCTCGTTTCGGAGTCTGTAACGTGACTCATGCGTGAGAACCTAATCATCACATCTTCTGTGCTTTTCAGCTCTCCGGTTCAGAAACTACCTTCCATGACCACCTTCCCGGACAGCCTTTCAGCCGGTGAACCATCCTCTCTTTTGGGGCCTGCCATGTACTCCTCTTCCTCATAACCTTTTCTTTTTCTGTTGGAATAGAAACTGCATTTATCATAATCGCGTTTTTTTATTTTGTCAAGCCGCCGCGGGCAAAAACCTTTCTTCTTATGGAAGTTTTAAGATTTCACACGCTTATTTTCGGTGAATCCGCGATGCACAGTACTGCATTTCTGCGCGGCCGTACGACGCGTAGCGGACCTGTTCTTTCGAAAACGGCTTCGCATTGCTTGGCCGTCCCAGGTTTTCGCCGTGGATCACCTGATCCACAAGGTCGATGAGATCTGCGAGAACGCCGAGGCTGAGCGGATTGTAAACCGGATGCGCCGTCGATTCAAACACCTGCGTGTGATGACCGCCGAAGAATTTCATGCGGCCGCCCCTCTTCACAAGCCATGCCATCAGTCCGACCAGCCCGTCGTAATACTCTTCCAGGCTCGTTCCGCCCGGCACCTGCATCCAGACACCGCAGCCGCTTCCGATCGCATCTCCGGTGAACAGGTAATTCTGTTTCGTTTCCAGCACAACGACGCTGCCCGGCGTATGGCCTGGAGCCTGACAGATGGTAAGTTCTGTGCCGCCAAGCGAAATGACCGAATCCGTACGGATATCATGAATCTCTTCCCACGGTTTTAGTTTTCCCGCCGTCAGCATCACGAGCGTCTCCGGGTCCATTTTCTTTTCCTCGTGGCACATGTAAACTTCGTCGAACTCATCTATGTGATACATGTGATCCGGGTGCGCATGCGTGATAACCAACAGCAGAGGCTTATCTGTCAGCTCCCTTATCACCGGCAGAATCTTTGCGCCTGCTGTGATGCCGGTATCAATCACAGCCGCTTTCTCTTCTCCTTCTACCACATAGAACGACGAATTTCCCGCGTCAAGAATACAGTAAATTTTTTCTCCGATTTCTGTTACCTGAAAACCTTCCATTTTGTAAAACCTCCCTTTTGTTCACCGGAACATACTGAACCCTATGTTGAATAAAATCCCCATAACAATAATAATAACCCAGATCAGAGCTGCAATTCTTGCTTTTGGCGTATGGGACTGTGTTCGGAGCGGCTCAGGAAATTCCCCTTTTTTCTCCCCGTCGGCAATCCGTTTTTTTGCCTCCTCTGCCTGTTCTTCCTTCACATAAACAACGCGTCCCTGATACGGTATTCCAGTTGTAATCTGCAGAATTTCTCCGGCTCCTTCGCTTTTTCCATAAGCCATGATTCCATGACGCTGCAGCATCTTTACCATCTTTTTTGTAGTCTGTTCATCTACCGTACGATACACCTTTCGATACCCCATATCTTTCCCTCCTGTGCTTTGTGCCTTAGATCCACCTTCCGCTATTTTATGCTATTTTCTTTTTTTCTCTCAGCATCATCACCCACGCAATCCGTAATCGAAGTTGATTGTGAGCAACATCGTAATCTGGCCAAGTGAAATATGATATCAATGTCCTGCGTTCTCTTCCCCGATGATAATCGAAAGCAGCGTATGATCCAGCATGATCGTGCGGTTCCACGGATTCAGAATCACGCCGCTGATCTCTTTTGTCTCAGATGCCATGCGGATCAGCTGCTCCAGGCTCACGAGAAACGTGGATTTCACGCTGCCGACGCCCTTTAATTCCTCATCAAAGCTCGTAAACGCGGCCCACCAGACTTTTTCGTCCGCACTTTTTACCGTTCCAATCCGGATCTGATCGTCGCCGGATGGCGGTTCCACGGAAAGAATCGCCTGTCCGCCCTCTTTCATTCTGCGGCGGATCACCGTCAGCACGTGTGCCAGCAGTTCCGGCGTCGGCTCCTTTTGCAATTCCAGAATTGCTTTCTCTATCTTTTCATTCCCCTGTAGACCTTCGTCTTTTGGACTATCTGTTTCTTTTGCCATTGCTCTTGTCCTTTCTTTTTCGCTTTTCCCACACAGAATCTGTGTACCATCATCCCCGGCAGCTTCGTCACTTCCGATGACATTTACTCCGCACCTACCCAGATGCCATCCTTCCCGCAGAATCTGTGCTCTTTTGATAAATCCAAAACGTTTTCCATCCGCTTTAAGATCTGATCGTACTTTCCTTCCTGCATCAGTTCCAGCGTCACCTGATCCGTTCCGATCTGCAGATGGCGGAAGCCGCGTTTTCCTTCCTCCGTCCACGGCAGAGTCAGCTCCATTTCAAAGCCGCCGCTGCTTCCGTACAGCTCACCCGGCTGTTCGTCCGCAAACAGCTCGAAAAGCGGCTGATAATATGCTTTGAAATAATTCTCCTCCAGAAACCAAAGTGTCCCGTCCCCGGTCCGCTCCGGCTCTTTTATAACGGCATTCAGATAGCCTCTCTCGTAATACGTCATGCACGCCGCGCTCTTCGCCAGCGGATTTTCATTGATCTTCTCGATCTCCGACGCCGCCCGGCATCCGTTTCCAAAGGCCGCCTGGCTGTTCTCGCTTCTGCCGACCGGCTCCCAGACGCTCCATGCGTTCTGCTTTCCGTATCCGATCAGATCCTGGCGGTATGCACCGTTGTATTTTACAAATTTTTTCTCCCCCGGCTGCTCGATCAGGTTCAGCGGTACCATACAGTCAATTCCGTACAGCTTCTGCGCAATCAGCCGCGTGTAGATGATGCCGAGATAATGACAGATTGCACTGCGCTCCGCCGTGTCGAGATACATAATCTGCTCCGCTTTTGCCAGCTGGTCGCCGCGTGTTTCGAGCACACTCTCCACCATCGCAATCCGTGACTGCAGCTCCGCCTTCCGTTTTCCGCGGTAGCGCGCCGACAGACGGCCGTACGGCATCGTGCTTGCAAGAACCGCGTGCAGCAGCTCCAGATTCGTGTATTCGATCATAATATCTTTCTTATTTAAACCGAGCTCTGCGTCGGTATCGACTTCCGTCACATTGATGATATATGTTTTTTCTTCGGTCAGTATCATTTGTTTTGCCTCTCTTTTTCAGTACTCTCTTCCATGCTCCTTCAGCCAGCTCTGCCACACTTTGTAATCGGGCATCTGCTGTGCCACCACCGCGTAAAACCGCGCGGAATGGTTCATCTCTTTCCGGTGCGCCAGCTCGTGGATAACGACGTAATCCATCACGCGCTCCGGCATCAGCACCAGTTTCCAGTTGTAGTTCAGATTTCCGGCGCTGCTGCAGCTGCCCCAGCGGGTTTTCTGCTCACGAATCGTGATTCTCCCATACGTTACGCCCATCTTTTTTGCAAAATGTGCCGTCTTTTCCGCCAGCATCTGCGCCGCACGTTTAACCGCCGCTTTTCGCTCTGCTTCCGTCAGACGGTTCGCTGCTTTCTGCTCTGCGGCCGCCAACGCTTTTTCCCGGTGTGTGTGAATCCAATCCTGTTTTTCTTTTAAGAATGCTTCGATTTTGTATTTTGCCATCCGTTTCGGTGCGCGCACCACCACGCTTCCATCCGCTTTGACCTGGACGGCGAGCGTTTTGCGGGCGGAATACACGATCTCATAGGGAATCTGTTTTAAAATCCGTTCTGCGCTGTCTTTCTGTTCCATTTATTTTTCCTCAAAAGCTGTCTGTTTTACCATTTTTTTGCCTGTTTTTCATTATACCTTTTTCCCGGCAGAAACGCAATCGGATTGCTCACAGAAAAAAACGCGAGCAGAATCACCGTTTTTCTTCCGGCAATTCTGCTCACATTTTTCTTTCTCTTATTTCAGCTCAATTTTTTTCTGCTTTCTTCGGATGCACAGCTTCACAAATAAAATCGCCGCCTGCACACAGAGAATCATCACCAAAATTCCAATCATGGACAGCGCTGTTGCCCCCAGTCTGATCAGTTTTCCCATTCTTTTTTCCTCACTTTTCTTTCTATCGTGCCAGAACCGGATCGGCTGCCGCATCCCACAGCAGGCTGTCCGTCTCACTTTGTTCCAGGTATCCATATTTTACCATTGCCGCCAGCACCTGCTTTTCCCGCTGCAGCGCCAGATCCGCGTGGCGCGACGGCGCGTAGGCGGACGGTGCATTCGGGATTCCGGCGAGGAGAACGGCTTCGCTGTCGGTCAGCTCCTGCGGTTCTTTCCCGAAGTAGCCAAGCGATGCTTCTTTCAGTCCATAGTAGCCATCCCCAAAATAGATGGTATTGATGTACAATTCCAGAATTTCTTCTTTCGAGAGCTGCCGTTCCACATAGAGTGCCGTCCACGCCTCTGCCGCTTTCCTGGCAAGTGTCTTATTCTGATCGTAATACATGTTTTTTACCAGCTGCTGTGTGATGGTACTGCCTCCCTGCTCCAGTTTCATCACGCGGATATCATGTACAACGGCCCGCGCCATGCTGATCCAGTCTATCCCGTGATGTGTGTAATACCGGTGATCCTCAACAGCAAGCACCGCTTTTTTGTACAGATCCGGCACCTGTTCAAGAGAAGCCCACTGTGCTCCGCTTCTGGCTTCCTCTACTGCCTGCGCGAGCGGCTTTTCCTTCACTGCCTTCTGATAGGAAACATATCCCTGGATTGCCCAGAACATTCCGGCCGTCAGCAGGATCAGGCAGAAAAATGCCAGAAAACCTCCAACCATTTTCCCCGCTGTTCCCCGGTGTTTTCGTGTTCTTTTTCTCATGGTTTCAAACCCCTTTGTTGTTCTTTCCTGCTTTCTATCTTACCATATCTCCCTTAACGCCTTCTTGCCTCTTTCTTAGGAATTCATTAAAATTGTGAAATTGTATGAAATGCATTTTGCACGTTTTTTCAAATAACCGCTGCTGCTGCGGAATACTTTAACCGAATCAGGCAAGTAGCGAAGCGGATTGCGAATATCCGCCTGACAAAACAGAAAAAGACAGACACCTGGCAGATTGTCAGGATGCCTGTCTCTTGTTTTTATCTTTTGGTTTTTCAGAAACGCTCTGTGATTATGCTGCGGTTCCGTAGTTCATTACATGAGCTGCTGACAGTGCTTTTCGAACGGCTACACCGAGAATTTCAGCTACTACAACGGAAATCACATCTTTTACGATGTACGGAACGGAAACTGCCAGGAAGGAAGCCGGGATCGTGTTTCCTGTTACAATAGAAAACTGTACCACACCGAATGCGTGACATACCGCAAGACCTGCGATTCCAAGAACGAATGGTTTGCCCGGGAAGCCTTTTTTAATTCCGGCACCGCAGAGCATTGCCATCGGAATAAATCCGAAAATAAAGCCGCCGGCCGGTCCGAGAAGAGCGCCGAAGCCACCGCTCATGCCGGCATAAACCGGAACGCCGATCGCGCCTAGGATCAGATAAAGAGCGGACGATGCACCTCCCAATTTCCAGCCAAGCACGTAGCCGCAAAATGCCATTGCAAAGGTCTGCAGCGTCACCGGAACGCCGGTCGGAAGCGGAATCGTCACAATGGACAGTACCGCAAGCACTGCCGTCATCATGCCGGTCAGTACAATCTGTTTTGTGGTAAGTTTTGATTTTTTCATGAATGTAAGTCCTCCTCGCAGGTTCTTGTATGCAATTCTTTCTGTCTTTGAATTGTTAACCTTGTTACAATATAGGTTAATATTTCATTTTTGTCAATCCCTTTTTTAAAAACACAGAGTGTTACTGAAAATAGCGGTCACCCTCTTGTTTTCTGTTTTCTTTCTATGGTATACTATATAGTCCCGGATTTTTTCCGGGAATTTTCACCCGATACAAACGATGAACTTTTACCTCATTTGAAAGGAGATACCCTCTATGAAACCTTCCGAAAATCCTCTCGGCTCGGAACCGGTCAGCACTCTTTTGCGGCGTTTTGCGGTTCCGAGCGTCATCGCGATGCTCGTCAGCGCCCTCTATAACATGGTAGACCAGCTCTTTATCGGTCACAGCATCGGCGTGCTCGGAAACGCAGCGACCAACGTAGCGTTTCCGCTCAGTATGGTCTGCACATCCATCGGTCTGCTCTGCGGCATCGGCGGTGCTGCAAACTTCAATCTCTGCATGGGCAGACGAGAGCCGGAGCACGCAAAATCTTATGTTGGAAACGCCATCTCCATGCTGGCAATCCTCGGTGTGATCCTCTGCGTTGCCGTTCAGCTTTTTCTGCGCCCGATGATGCTTCTCTTTGGTGCGACACCGGATGTCATTGATTATGCCTGTACTTACACTCGAATCACCTCCATCGGCTTCCCGTTTCTGATCGTCACAATCGGCGGCTCCAACCTGATCCGCGCGGATGGCAGCCCGAAATTTTCCATGCTGTGTAACCTGGTCGGCGCGATCGTCAACACGATTCTCGACCCGCTGTTCATCTTCGTTTTCCACATGGGCATGGCAGGTGCAGCGCTCGCCACGATCACCGGACAGATTTTATCGTTTGCGCTTGTTGTCTTCTATCTGCGCGGTTTTAAGACACTGCCGCTCTCTCTTTCCGATCTGAAACCGAACATGGCCTGCTGGGCACGGATCGCTGCGCTTGGTGCAACTCCGGCATTCAATCAGGTGGCAATGATGGTTGTTCAGATCGTTATGAACAACACACTGACCTACTACGGCTCCAATTCCGTCTATGGAAGCGACATTCCGCTTGCATGCGCCGGCATTATTTCAAAGGTGAATATGCTGTTCTTCTCCTTTGTCATCGGCATTTCCCAGGGACTTCAGCCGATTGTCAGCTTCAACTTCGGTGCGCAGAAATATGACCGCGTGAAGGACGCCTATAAAAAAGCAGTTTTTGCGGCGACTGCCATTTCCATCGTCGCCTTCCTCTGTTTCCAGCTCTTCCCACGCCAGATTATCGGCATTTTTGGTTCCGGTTCCGAAGAGTACCTGCATTTTGCAGAGCGGTACTTCCGCATTTTCCTGTTTTTCACATTCCTGAACGGTATCCAGCCGGTCAGCTCGAATTTCTTTACCTCAATCGGAGCACCGAAGAAGGGTATTTTTCTTTCGCTGACGAGACAGATTATTTTCCTGCTTCCGCTGCTGCTGATTTTTCCGTATCTCTTCGGCATTGACGGCGTGATGTACACTGCGCCGATTGCAGACCTTGCAGCCGCATCAGTCAGCATCGTTATGGTCGTGCTGGAATTTAAGATCATGGCAGAGTTACAGAAGGCTACTGCCTGAAAACAGTTTTTTTCCTGTAGTTTCCGCTCGTTTTTACTGCGCTGCGGTCGCCAGAGTCTTGCTACAGATCATTGCCGTGTAAACAGGAAAGAATCCTGTCCGGAAAGTAAAAAATCGTATGCTGTTGCTTTTTCCACAACAGCATACGATTTTTTTATGTGTTATCCACACTTTTCTTTATTTATTCACATGCATCCACATCAGTCCATGCGAAGAATCATGGTCAGGATTCGTTTTGCACAAAGAGCGATTTCGTCGCGGGTGATGTATCCCTTCTCAAATGCCTCCTGTACGCGCTCCTCGTATCCGTTTGCCATTTTGATATCATTTCCGGCTTTTGTCTCGCGGTAATGCTCGCCGTGTGTCCACCAGTCGGTCGTTACCATTCCCTTAAAGTCCCACTCACCGCGCAGAATACCGGTCAAAAGATCCTTGTTCTCAGATGCCTGAACGCCGTTGATCAGATTGTAGGACGACATGATTGTGTATGGATCTGCCTCTTTTACGATGATCTCGAAGGCTTTCAGGTAAATCTCACGCAGCGCACGCTCGGAAACGCGGGAATCGCTGTCTTTTCGGTTTGTTTCTTTGTTGTTGCAGCAGAAGTGTTTCACACTTGCCCCGATGTGCTCGGACTGCATACCGCGTACCATTGCCGCACCGGATTTTCCGGCCACAAGCGGATCCTCGGAATAATACTCGAAGTTTCTTCCGCAGAGCGGGCTTCTGTGAATGTTGACAGCCGGGGTCAGCCAGATGCCGATGTTGTTTTCTTTGACTTCCTCTCCGCCGGCTTTACCGATCTCTTCGATCAGCTCCGGATCCCAGGTGCAGGCAAGCAATGTTGCACACGGCCATGCGGTCGTGTTGACGCCGCACTGCGGCTGAATGCGAAGGCCTGCCGGTCCGTCTGCGGTCATGATATTCGGGATGCCGTACTCAGGCAGATTTCCCATGCCAAACGTGTTGGCAACTCCTGTGTTCGGCTGACCGCCGAGCAGATGAATGAGTGCTTCTGTCGGAAGCTTATCTACAAACTCGTCGAGCGTTTCTTTTCCTTCGACCACATTCATCAGGTTCGGATTCGTCTTTGCTGCTTCCATAAGCTCGCCAAAGCTCTTTCTCTCCTGTGCTTTGACTGCCGGGAGGAAGCCTTCCAGAGTCAGCTTATCCTGACGCTCCAGTCCTTCTTCCTCGACAGGGCCGTTATCGGTCGGAAGCGCTTCGTAGGTTCCATCCGCAAGGAGACGTTTTTCCAGCTTATGCGGAGCGGCAAGGCTGGTGTACTGTGCAGTCACTTTTGCCTCTGCCAGATCGTAGGTGAAGTCCAGTTTCTTCGCATCTCTTACATTGTTTCCAACGTAGAAGACGTAGCTTCCTGCCTCAAGAACATAGGCAGATTTTGCAACCTTTCCAAGGTCATCAAAAGATGCCATATCTTCCACTGTAAAGGAAAGAACGACTCTCTGTGTCTCGCCTGGCTGCAGCAGTCTTGTTTTTCGGTAAGCGCCGAGCTCTTTGGCCGGTTTGCCAAGCTTGCCCTGCGGTGCGCCATAGTAGAGCTGTACAACTTCTTTTCCGGCACGTTTTCCAGTGTTGGTAACAGATGCTTTTACAACAATCTTTCCATCCTTCTCTTCTGCACCCAGAACTTCTGTCTCAAAGCTGGTGTAGGAAAGGCCGAAGCCGAACGGATAATTGACCTTCTCCGCTGCGCCAGGAATCGTCTCGAAATAACGGTAGCCAACGTAGATATCCTCGTTGTAATCCACGTAATAAACGGATTTATGGAAGTTCTCGGTGGATGGATAATCCTCGAGGGTTGCTGCGTAGGTATCAACCAGTTTACCGGATGGGTTGACGTCGCCTGTTACAACGTCCGCTGCCGCGAGGCCGCCTTCCATGCCGCCCTGCCATGCCATCAGCACCGCCGGAATCTCTTTGCAGTCTTTGAACCAGCTGGTATCAACCATACCGCCGACGTTCATGACAACGATGACATTTTTAAAGTTTGCTTTTACTTTTTCTACCATGGCTGCTTCGCCGTTTGTCAGGCAGAAGTCGCCGTTTTCGAAGATGCTGGCGCTCAGCTCGATCTGTTTTTTCTCATCCTCAAACAGCTCATAGCCTTCATCGTTGATCTGGCATTTGCGGTCCCAGCCCTCGCCGGAGAAACGGCAGATGGTGATGATTGCGGTATCGGTATATGCTTTCGCTTTTGTTACCAGCTCATCCGGTACTTCCGGCTCTCTTGTCATGCCCGGTACAGCACCTGCCTCATACTGTTCTTTTACATTTTTCTCATAGAATTCCGGCAGCTCATGGAACAGGGAAACCTCCCCTTTAGCTTCCTTGATCTTCATGCCTTCGTAGAAGTTGCGGATATACTCGACCGTAACGTCACCGCTTCCGCCGCCGCCTTTTACGTAATCAATCGTTCCTTTTCCGAATAAGGCTACCTTTGTGCCTTTTGCGAGCGGCAGTGTGTCGTTCTCGTTTTTTACCAGAACCATACCCTCGCCTGCTGCTTTTCTGGAAAGTGCGATATGTTCAGCGCTTCCTGTTACCCTTTTTCCGTCTTTTCCCAGCGGCAGAACCGGCTGGTAAAGACTTCTCTGCCATTTACCCATTTTAAGCTTACCTCCTGTATTTTCCGGTGCGCAGATCGCTTTCCGAACGCGCCCCATTCTGTCTTTATGATACGAAGTTTTGGAGTGGATGTCAATTGATTTTTCAGCATTTTATCCTGTTTTTCGTTTCTTTTTCTTTTGATTTTATTCTATTTTGCCAATCTTTCAGGCATCCGTCGTTTCTTTCCTTTCTCTCAATATCTTGATCCGCAGGTGGATGCTCCCTCTGCGTCTCCCCGGTGTTTCTGCTGCCTGTCGCTTTTCTGTTATATCAGACACTTTTCTCATTTTGTGGATTGTCCGAAAAATAACAGCGTTCTATACTAAAGCGTGTCTGAAAACAAATCATCGGCATCCCCTTTTTCAGGTTCTCTTTGGGATACAACAAAAGAATGGAGTTTTCTTATGAAGGTACTGATTTTATCCTGCAATACTGGCGGTGGCCACAATGCTGCGGCCTCTGCATTAAAAGAAAGTCTGAATTTTTATCACCACGAAGCCGAGGTTCTGGATCTGATGAGCCTCGGTCGAAAGCATACCTCCGCACTGGTCGGCGGAGCTTATGTGAAGCTCGTCTCCGTTTTTCCGGCCGGCTTCGGCGCACTCTATCAGCTTGGTGAGCTGGTACGGAAATTTCCCTGGAAATCCCCCGTTTACTATGCAAATGCGCGGCTTGGAAATGCGCTTGCAGATTATATTGTTCAAAACCATTTTGATGCCGTTGTCACCACACATCTTTATCCGGCGGAAACACTGACCTGGATGAAACAGAAAGGACGGCTGACGATTCCCTGCGTTGCCGTTGCCACCGATTACGCGTGCATTCCGTTCTGGGAAGAGACGAACTGCGATTACTATGTGGTTCCGCACAAGGATCTGATCCCGGAGTTTGCATCCTGCGGCATCCCAGAAGAAAAACTGCTTCCTCTCGGTATTCCGGTGCGGCCCGCATTTGCGCGCCCTGCATCCAAAGAGGATGTGCGCCGCCATCTCGGTCTTCCCGAGAATGCTCCGCTGTTTCTCGTCATGAGCGGCAGTATGGGATTCGGCAAAGTGCATCTGCTTGCACATGAACTCGTTTCCCGGCTGGAAAACGGCGAACAGGCTGTGATCATCTGCGGAAATAATAAAAAACGGATGCGTTCGCTCCGGCTGCAGTTCCATAAGAACCCAAATGTACATATCATCGGTTTTACACGCCACGTTGCGGAATATATGGCCGCTGCCGATGTGCTGTTTACAAAGCCCGGGGGCTTAAGCAGTACCGAGGCCGCTGTGCGGCGCGTTCCGCTCGTCCACACTGATCCGATTCCGGGTTGCGAAACAAAAAACCGTGCTTTTTTTGTCTCACGCGGAATGTCCGTGACCGGCGCACATCAGAAAGAGCTGGCAGAGGCCGGTATTTCGCTTGCCCGCGATGATGTACGTCAGATCGCGATGCGCGATGCCCAGCGAAAAAACAGCCATCCGCAGGCGGGAACGTCAATTACACACCTTTTGGAAAAATTAGTTTCGGAGTAACTGCTTATGATGCTTACTGCTTATCTGTTTTATAGTTTCTTCGGGTACCTCTCGGGCAGCGTACTGTATTCGTACCTGATTCCAAAATACTTCTGCCACGTGGATGTCCGAACTGTGAATGAAGATCAGAATCCAGGCGCCTTCAACGCCTTTTCAGTGGCCGGACCGCGGATTGGACTGCTCTGCGTCCTGTGCGATATCGGGAAGGGATTTCTGCCGGTGTTTCTGGCGGCGCACAGTTCCGCTGTTTCGATGAGTTCCTGGATTTTCGCCCTGATTCTGCTCGCCCCGGTGGCCGGACACGCATGGCCGTTTCTGCAGCCTGCGAAAGGCGGAAAGGCGATCTCTGTCTCGTTCGGCGTGCTGCTCGGCCTCCTGCCGGATCTGCGGCCGGCGCTTCTTCTTGCAGCGTTTTATCTGACGTTTTCGCTGATTCTCATTATCCAGCCACACAGTCTGCGCTCGATCGTTTCGTTCTCCGGGTTTGCCGTTGCCGCACAAATTTCCCGCTTTCTTCCGTCCGTGCGGCTCGGCAGTCTGCTGGTATCGCTCGTGGTGTGCTTCCGCCATCTTTTCAGCCTGAGGGCGCATGAAGCCGAAAATGCTGCATTTACAATTCAGTCTTTGTCTGCTAAAATAAGGAAAAAGCAGAAAAAAGAATAATATTTACAGTTCATTTAAAACAGCGGCAAACAATTTACTTCAGGAGGATTGACACATGATTTCAGAAAAAATGGTAACTCTCGGCACAAAAAAATCGGTAATCCGCGAAATTTTCGAATACAGTAAAAAACGCGCTGCCGAGATCGGCTCAGAAAACGTCTTTGATTTCAGTATCGGAAACCCAAACGTGCCGGCTCCGGCCTCCGTTCATGAGACCATCAAGGAGCTGCTCGATTCCAAAGACGATTACTATCTCTTCGGCTACACCTCCGCGCAGGGCGATGCCGATACCCGCGCCGCCGTTGCAGCCGACCTGAACAAACGCTTTGGTACCGCGTTCCATGCCGACAACTTCTATATGACCTGCGGTGCAGCCGCTTCGCTCCGCATCGTCCTTGGTGCTTTAACCGTTCCGGGCGACGAGTATATCGTATTTACCCCGTACTTTCCGGAATACCGTGTTTTCATCGAATCTGCAGGCGCAGCCATGATCGAAACGCCGGCTGATTCTTCCACGTTCCAGATCGACTTTGACCGCCTCTCGGCCGCTGTCACAGCGCACACCAAAGGTGTTTTCGTCAATTCCCCGAACAATCCGTCCGGCGTTGTCTACACCGAAGAAAACATTCAGAAGCTCGCTGCTTTTCTGGAAACAAAATCTGCCGAATACGGTCATCCGATTTATCTGATCGTTGATGAACCGTACCGCGAGCTTGTCTACGGAGACGTGGAAGTTCCGTATCTGACAAAATATTACAAAAACACGCTGGTCTGCTACTCCTACAGCAAATCCCTCTCCCTGCCGGGCGAGCGTATCGGCTACGTTCTCGTTCCGGATGAGGTCGATGATGCAAGAACCATCTACGCAGCCGTCTGCGGTGCCGGACGCGCCCTCGGCTTCGTCTGCGCACCAAGCCTGATCCAACACGTCATCGCCAAATGCGCAGGACAGGTTTCTGATCTTTCGGTCTACAAGAAAAACCGCGATCTGCTGTATGATTCGTTAACCTCCTACGGCTTCACCTGCGTTCATCCGGACGGCGCTTTCTATCTCTTCATGAAAACTCCGGAACCGGATGCGTATGCGTTCTGTGAGAAAGCGAAAAAGTACGAACTTCTTCTGGTACCAGGCGACGATTTCGGCGCACCGGGATTTGTTCGGATCGCTTACTGCGTTACTACCGCACAGATCGAGCGGGCACTGCCGGCGTTTGAGGAACTGGCAGGAGAGTATTTTGCATAATTTTTCAACTGTCAACTTTTCTTAAATAGATATTGGGGTCAAAAGGCTTTTTGACACCTTTGACCCCGGTATCTTACATATAGTAAAAAACGGACACTGCTTCATCTTTGAAACGCAGCGTCCGTTTTTCTTTTATTCTCCTACATCCTGTTTTCCAATCACAACTTTACATCTTTTCTTCCACATTCCCTGTTCTGACACACGCATACCGCTCGCTTTCGATGATCTGTTCCATCGCTTCCGCCGGTGTGGTGTCGATGTTACCCAGGAGATTCCGGAATGTCGTAACCGACTCTCCGCTGTACAGCTGAACCCCTTTTCTTTTGCTGTCGACATGGAAAAGGTCATGGCGGCTGTTCACATTCCAGAAAACAACGTTCGGCAGATGATAGCCGCTGTACTCGTACTTTTCTTTCATATGATCATAAAACATCCAGTTCTCGTCCACGCAGGCATCAATCTCCATATCCGAGACAACGATCAGTGCTTTCGGCATTTCCTCCGGCGGAACATCGTGATCCCGTGCTGTTTCCAGAACGTGTTCAAATGCAGCCTGCAGGTTCGTATTCATTCCCCAGCCAACACTCTTAACACATTGGACTTTCTGCTCCAGCGTTTCCCCCTTCAGGGAAACAAATACCTGCATTCTGTGCCATATCCTCTACGAAAAATTTGCTGTACGTTCCACAAACATGAAACATTTTTCTGCACAGGTTTTGCCCGGTCAAAGCGGATATTCGCAATCCGCTTCGCTACTTGCTCATAACCGAATAGCTGCTTCGCAGCTTATCAGGAGTGGCTTATACCACTCCTGATACAAGCAAGTCCCCACCCACTGCTTATTGCTTTTCGCAATTGAAGCAGGGGACTTACTTGATTCGGTTAAACTACCGCCTTATTTTCAGCCACATTTTTTGTGGATACTGATGTGTATCAAATGCTGTTCCACTCTGACTTGCTTTATATCATCGGTGAAGATGCTATTTTCCTGTCTCTGCCGTCTCTTTAAAGCTCAGGATTTCCTTCAGGGATCTTGGTTCATAATTCATCCATGGCTTCATACATCCCACATTGTATGCCTGCGGTCTGCACTCATAAATGTGTCTGCTGCATTCCTGCTTTCTGCACGTCTCTGTTCTTTTCGTGAATGTCCGTGCTTTGTTATGTATATACTATATTACATATTTTCGATTTTTGCATTTAACTTCTGGTTTAATTTTTCATGTGATATGTTTTCTGGTTTTTCCCAACTCCACACAGTACTGTCCAGACCTGATTTTCCTTTGGACAGTGCTTTTAGCTCTTCCACGCAGAATTCCGTCGCGCGTACGATGTACTCGTCGGCCATTTGTCTGGTAAGGATGAAAAGTTTCTCTTTTTTTCTCTGGGTGAATTCCCTGCGTACTTCTTTTATAAGACCTTTCACATCAAATTCAGCAAGCTGTGCCAATGGCTCTTTTGTAAGATCCAGCTCCTGGATCATTTCCTGGGAAAGGCTATATTTTTTCGAAACATATTCATTTAATATCTCGTAGTCCCGATGCAGTTTTTCTACGTTTCCAGGAACGCTCGAATTCCAGCCATGCTCCCCATACATAACTCTCCGATATAGCATATCCTGGATCAGATGAAGGTAATAGCCGAGATATAAATCATCCTTCTTCATGTATTTCCCGTATCTGTCGCGGAAAAATTCGAGATCGTATGTGTATCTGGTATTTTCGCAGATTTTCTTCTTTAAATGGCTATTTCCCGCCACCGCCCCATCCGGCAGAATCACCCCAAGGAACAGGCGGTTGATATCTCGAAACGAGACTTTCTTTCTCATCTCCTGTACAATTGCCAAGTGAATCATGCTTGATGCCATAGTGTCCTCTTTTCCTTTATTCTTCTGCATTCTATTTTTCAATATCAGCTTTACATCTTTTGAAAGCTTTCTATCCATGCTGCTAACTTTAACATTTTCTCCATGTATTTCATGCCTTTCCTGCTTGCTTTGTAAATTTTTCTTTTTATTAAAGTTGACTTTATAACACTGTTCCTTCTATTGTATGATTATATCAAGATATCTTGATATAATTCAAGATATCTTGAACGAAATAGCAGCTATCGTTAATATTTTTTCAACTCCTTTTTCCCTTCCAGTCCCTCAGCCGTATCCATCATACCCCAATTTTTCTTGCAACTGATACGATCCCGGAGTGTATATCAAAAAAACAAGGATAACAAGTACGAGGAATTTTCTATTTCCAATGTTTCATGTACAAAAAAGACGGAGGAGGATCTTTCGGTTCTTCGGATCCTCCTCCGTCTTTTTTATGCCGCATTTCCAGTTCTGACGCATGCGTACCGCTCGCTCTCAATCACTTTTTCCATCGATTTAACCGGCGTGCTGTCAATATTGTTCAGGAGATTCTGGAATGTCGTAACCGACTGGCCGCTGTATAGCTGGACACCTTTTCTCCGACTGTCGGCATGGAAGATATCGTTTCGGCTGTCTACATTCCAGAAAATAATATTCGGCAATTGGTAGCCGCAATACTCGTACTTTTCTTTCATATGATCATAAAACATCCAATTGCGGTCTCCGCATCTGTCGATCTCCATATCAGACACAACGATCAGCGCTTTCGGCATTTCTTCCGGCAGTACATCGTGATCCAGTGCTGTTTCCAGAACCCGCTCAAATGCAGCCTGAAGATTAGTATTCATCCCCCATTCCGTACGCTCGACATATTTGATTTTCTGCAGCAGGGTTTCCCCTCTCAGAGAAACAAATTCCGGCTTCTGACTGAACGTCATGAAAAGATTGTGGTAAGCACCCCGGTTCCGCTCTGCAAAGTAAATAGCAAGACCAATAGATGTCGCCAAAGGTTTTCCCCTCATAGAACCGGAAACATCCGCAATGACAATTGCATTCGTTTCCTGAGCCACATAATCCGGCAGCTGCCTCCACTGCGCCTCCAATGCCTGATTCCATTGACGTTCATACAGAACTTTTTCCACGAGATCGTACGGGTACAGCGTCTCCGCATGAATCTTTTCTTTTCCCTCCAGTGCCTTCGCCAGATACTGGTTAAAACGCTTTTCATCATGTTTTCGAAATGCGTTCCTGTAAATCATCATGGCTCTTCCGGAGACCTCCGGGTAAACGATCTCCTCCCACTTTCCTTCTGACATTTTCACTTCCAGCACGCCGATATATTTCCGCAGGGAACGGACGATTCTTTTGAAGTTGTAAACCGGATAGCCGAGTTTCTGCGCCGTCAGAATGCCGAGTTTTCTCGTCTCCGTATTTTTAGAGTCTGCCGTTTTGATCCATTTAGCAAGCAGGGAAACGCTTTTTCCCTCCTGAAAGTTTTTCAGATCTGCTTCCAGCTGCTGCTTCATGGCACTCCACATCTCGTCCTCAACGCCAGTTCCGATCAGGCAGTACCAGTCGTCAAAACGGCCGAAAACACCAATCAGGTCAAGGTTGGCAATAACTGCCTGCGGATGGTACTCGGCAAGATACTGTAGTAGAATCCGAAAGACACGTCTCTCGCCGAGACCTTCCCGGATATCACGCGCATAAAACAGGATTTTCAATGCGAACAGCGGGTCTGCCTGATATGCTTCCGCAAACAGAAGCTCAATTCTTTCCGGATCCGCTCTGCGCAGGGATCCAATTGTCGCAAACAGATCCAGCCGCGCGTCGCCGGTTGTGTTCCGTGCTGCTGCTCCATTTTCTGTATAAGTTTTTGTCGCCTGCTCCCGTATCCATTCTGCAAAATCCATCGCTGCCGCTCCTTTCCTTCGTTCCACTGTTTTCTCCAGACATCCTTTTCTGGATCTATGGACTCCATTCTTTCTCGTTTGCTCTTCTGTTTTTTTCTGAGTGAGGGCCGGATTTGAACCGGCATCTTCGCCATTACCACTGGAAAAAAGTTTGCCGTTACGGTCACGCACATGACCGTTTTTTCGCGCTCTTTCTTTTAAGCTACCTCACTCGCGTAAGGCGGGCAGGACTTGAACCTGCATTCTGTGCCTCCCTATTCTCCTCAAAAAGTTGCTGTGTGTTCCACAAACATGAAACATTTTTTTCTGCACAGGTTTTGCCCGTTAAACTACCGCCTTATTCTGTTATTCCTTTAGGGATCTTGGTTCATAATTCATCCATGGTTTCATGCATCTTTTCCAGATCCCCGAAGGGACGCTCGTCGAAACAGATGCAGTGTTCATGTAATAAATGCAGATCGCTGATGTAGTAATTCATTCCTGCTGTCTCCCTTCCGGATTATTTTCTGTAATAGCATTTTTCCCATTGATTTTTTTCTTCCCGATTCGGATTCCAGGGTCTCTCACGATAAAATTTCCAGTCGCAGATATCCCAGGTTTCAGAAATTTTTCGAAATGCTTTTGATTTTCCCCACAGTGTTTTCGCCCGCCGAACCCTCTTGTTTGCCGCGTGCTTTGCCCAGCGGGAATTTTTGCATCGTCCTTTGCTGACGGGCGTTTTTTTACAGCTCCGGCTCATCTGCTTACTCCCCATCCAGAATCCTCTGATAGAGAAGTCTGCCTTCTTCTCCGGCAAGGCGTTCACAGATTTCTGCCCGCTCGGCGATAATGGGGATCTGGATATGTGCTTTGGCATCTGCCATCTGTAGCAGCATCAGGTTTTGAAACATCGCAAAGCTGGCCATTTTCGTATGGCGTCTGACGTGCTTTAATTTCACACTGACGTGGTCATCATGATACTTCACATAATACAGGAGCTCCTGTACATCGAAACACGAAATCACATACCCCTGCCGGTCCAGCTCCGGGATCACGATGTCGCGCACGATTTCCATGCTTTTTTCGGGATGACCGTAGTAATGCATGTCCGGATCACCCTCGCGTTTTCCCCTGCACTGCGCTTCTGGCTTTCCGATATCGTGCAGCAGCGCCGCCAGATAGACCATATCATTTTCCATCCTCCGCGGAAGATTGCAGACCACATGGAGGGAATGCATCCATAAGTCATACTGATGTGCACTGTTCTTCTGATCATAGCCAAACATGGTTCGTACGGCCGGAATCAGCGCTGCGATTTCTTCTCGTCTCACATCCATCTCTTCCGCAATTTCTGCTGTTTTCAGCAGGTTCAACAGCTCGCTTAACTTCATGTGCTTATCCCCCTTTCTGGCCTTTTTGTGAATGTCCGTGTTTTGTTATGTATATACTGTATCACATGCTTTCGTTTTCTGCACTTAACCGCTGGTTTAATTTTTTTTGCTGATTTTTTATGCTGTTCACCCGGCACAAAATCCGATCTGCCGGATCTGCGGTTTCTTTTTCAGGCCGATCATCTCGAAATCGTCCGCCGTCAGAAGACAGGCCTCCTCTTTTCCCAGCATACCATTCTGATGTTCCCGAATCAGGCGGTCTGCCTGGCGCATGATAGCGTGATCCAGCAGGTTTCTGACAAACCGTCCATTGCCGTAATTTTCTTCCCGACATGCATTGACGCAGATGGAAAAGCATTTTTCCCTTGTTCTTTCGTCCATCCGGTATTCCGATTTTTCCAGCATCAGATCCAAAATCTGCGTCAGCTCTTCCGGCGAGTAATCCGGGAAATTCAGGTGAAAGGCAATGCGGCTTGCAAGACCTTCATTCTGCTCCAGAAATCCCTTCATCTTCTCCGGATATCCTGCAAAAATGACAATGACCTCATCCCGGTAATTCTCCATCTCCTGCACAATGGTATTGATTGCCTCGGCGCCATACGTGCGGTTGTCTTCTACAAGAGAATACGCCTCATCGATAAACAGAATACCGCCACGCGCCGCCTGAAATTTACTCTCAACAATCTGTGCTGTCCAGCCGACGTACTTTCCGACCAGATCCTGCCTGCCGCACTCGACAATGTGGCCATATTTCAGCACTTCCTCTTCCTTCAAGACCTGGGATAGCAGACGCGCCACGGTTGTCTTTGCTGTTCCGGGATTGCCGGAAAACAGCATGTGCATGGACGGACTTGTCTCGGAAAGACCCATCTTTTTCCGCATTTTCTGCATTTTTGCCGCCGCCAGAATCTCATCGGTCACTTTCTTTACATCCGCGAGGCCTACCATTTTCTGCAGTTCCACGTAAGGTTTATCCGTCTTCTTTTTCAGCTCAATTTTAACCAGATCTTTTTCCTTATATGCCTTGTAGATATGGGTTTTTAATCCGCGGCCATACCAGCGGTTGTATGCGTTAAAAATATCAGAAACAGAATACAGGTTTTTCTCTTTCGGAAGATACCGCGTCAGCTCTTCTATTGTGTAATCATGATACTCCGTCCGATCTGCCAGACGTTTCAAATAGCCAGTCGCCCGTTCCAGATCCCCCTGGCCTTCCTGAATCTGAATCAGATCCGCGTTGGAAAGGATTTCCGCCATCGTCTCATCGGATACACTGCGGCTTCCTGAAATGTCCACAAAGATAAATAATGTATAATTTCCATACTCATTCAGTTTCTTCCCAAGTGTCTTCGCCAGATCATAATTGCCGGTGGCGTACATTCCGGTACTCTTTTCGCCTTCCAGGTTCAGAATCACCGTTCCGCCTCTGGCGCCGGAGAAAATATTGTCAAAATTATCTTCTCGTTCTGCCTTGTATGTCATCTTCTGCACATCGTAAACTCTGCCGCTCAGCAATCGCTGATTCTCCATCAGTGCCGGAATCAGAAGCTCTATCATATCATCCGCAGCCGTTTTGTCACCGGCTGTAATCAGATAATGAACAGGATGCCCAACAAAACGTTTTTCATTTTCCGGGGCGTAAATCCGCTCCATTTCGTCATAGAAGCTTTTCGATGCCATAATCTCCTGCATCTGCTCCGCCTGCTTTTGTCTGGTCATGTTTTGAGCGGTATAAATCCGTTCACTTACCTGATACGCAACAGGTTCAAAAAAGCTGTGATGTTCTGGTTCTATCGCAAGTTTTAATTTTTCCTTCAGCGACCCGCTGTAACACTCCGTCCAGTTATTCCGTTCTGCCCGGACCAGTTCTTTACAAAACGCATCATTTGTGATCTCCTCACACGCGAGCAGCTCAATTTCCGGCAGTATCTTCTGAATACAATCTACACATTCCCGGGGAACCACTTCCATTTCAAGCGCCGCTACAATCGTCATCTTATCCTTCCGAATGTCACTGATCATAATGAAAAACTTCTTTTCTGTACGGTAGGCTGTGTAAAATTTACTGTTCCATTCTGTAATGTCACTTCGTCTGGAATAGAGGCTCTCATGTCCTTCTTTCGTTGAATCTTCCTGTTCCAGATTCAGTTTTGAACAGTCTGCTGTGTATTTGTAAAGAATCATTCGCTGATACCTCCCTGGTCCTGTCTGGTATTTTTGCATCCCTTGAGTATCTTATCGGCAAGTATTTTCTTACCGTTTCGTTTCCTGTTTTTCAGTCTCTGTCTTTTCCGTGTTCGGCTTTTCCAGCAGAAAATAATGCAATACCAGTGCACCGTCATACAATAATGCCGTTCCAATATAACCATCACGTGATAGAACATGCCCCCAGTCATGCCCTGTTCCGATCGCCATTACCAAAAATGAGTTCTTTTTCCCGCTGATCAAGCATTGTTCCTCCGCATCTGCCTGATACCACATACACGGAGTGCCATACTGCATGTCTATTTTTAAAACTGCTTTTCTTGCTGCTTCCACCGTTGAAAACGGCAGTTCCAGCAGCCGGACATCCATGGTATCTTCTGGTAATTGTTCTTTGTAAATCAGCATTTGCTTTCCTCCATCCCTACGAACTCCTATTGTTCCGATTCACTGTTTTTTGAAACCGGAACATTTTATTATCTTTTTCTATCTGTCATCTTACCACCAGCCGTATTCCGTATGTGGACAGGTTCTTGTCTATACGAAAACCAGACAATTTTCTGGTTTTTCTATTTTTCCATAACAGGTACTCACTTCTTTTTTCTTCTGCATTTCTGTACAGTATTTCGATACCGGAATAACAGCTACAATCACAACACGTTCTTTTTTCTCACATTTTTTCAGCAGACCAATCATATACCGCAGCTCTTCTTTTCTGTCGGTAAAGTTTTTCCTGCTCGTCATCATCGGCACTTCATCAATCACAAAAACAGAAATTGCTCCATTCTCTGCTTTCTGCGCTATGATTTCTGCCATTCTCTCCACCATTATCGCTGGTGTATCATCAATTTCTATCTTGGAAAGCTCCTCCTGCCCGTACATGCTCTGCAGAATCTTCCACATCTCCTTCTTTTCACGCTGCAGTGAAAAAAGGAGAACTCCATCCTCGCTGGTTTTTCGCTCTTTCCAGCCATATGCAAACGCTTTTTTCGTTTTTCCGCTCGCCTCAGATCCCGCCAGGAAAATCATCCTTCTTTTCCCCCATCCTTTTTCTCTTATCTATGCTTCCGGATATAGTTCTCACTGAACTGCTTTTCCCGTTCAATCCATTCCTGCGTTCTCTTCTCGAGCACAAATGGAAGTTCTCTCCAGATTATCCTGAGCTGTTCTTCTGTGATTTCCGGTACTTTCTTTAAAATTGCATCCCGCAGATACACACCGCCTCCGCTGCAGGAATCCGGGAAACAGTTTTCTTCGCTGATGGCATCCAGAATTTTTTTATAATATTTTCGATACATCTGATATGCTTCGTAATGCGCAATGCGGTTTGCATGGTCTTCCATTCTGGATTCCTCTTCCTGTTTCAGAATTGTTTTCCTGTTGATTCCGCCGCTGTTCACGTTGGCATAATACATCGCGTATTCTTTGGCTTCTTCCAGACTTTGGAATGTGCGGAGAAATCTGCCGAAGTTATGAATATCACCATCTGAAAACGTAATCCAGTCATAATATGCCAGCTCTGTTGGGAAATGATTTTCTTTTCCGTAAATCTCTGCACATTCCTGTCTGCTGACGGAATGATAGTCCCACGGACCGATGATATCATCGTAATCCTCACAGAAAAGAATATACGCTTCTATCTCTGCATCACTGTCAAACAGCATAGGACTGCTTTCCTCGTACTGATACAGAATTGAGTATTTTACACCCTTGATTTTTTCGTCATCCCTTCTCATCAGCAGTGCGTAAACACCCATCTCGGGATTGTCCGGAATATTGTTCATATGCATCAGTTTCCAGTTAAATTCGTTCTCCGTCAGCTTGTCTTTTTCCCATGTTTTCTGATGCTCCGCCATTTCCTGTTCTATTTTTTCCATGTAAAGAACGCTTCCAATATAATCATACCGTTCCAGATGATCCACACCAATTGCCAGTCCTGCCAGCTTGGGTCCATACAAATACCAGAACTTTTCATTTGTCTGTTTCTCCTCTGCAGCCGCTTTGCTGTAAGCATCCAGAATATCTTCCCGGATCAGTGCATTTTCTTTCTCCAGATATTTCCATCCGTGATCTTCTGCTTTGTATTTGTAATGCCAGCCAATTCTTTCATCGGTCGTCTCAAAGATCGGAAAAAGCTCGTCGCATTTGTAAAATGGTGTCTCTTCAAAACCGAAAAAGTATACTTTGCCGTCTTCGCTGACCAGCCATGCACAGCCCGGGCCTCCCATTCCAGAAGGATGTTCCTTCTGTGCAAACACAACTGTTTTCCAGAAATCTTCTGTTAAATCCGGTAAATCAAAAGTATGATCTCTATCCATATGTCTAGCCTTCTTTCCTTTTTGTTGAATGAAAAATGTTTGACTACTCTGTTCCCAGCTCGTCCCAGTTCACTCGGCCCCAGCGAACTGGAACATTCACAGCTCTCATTTAAAATTTTGCTTCGTAAAGGGAGGGTTGCTCACATTTGAATCACATTCTTACGCATCGAAACAGTAAGTGTTTCACTGCTGTGTGACCAGTGACCTGAGATCTTCTCTCGGCTGATTGGAAAGCACAATCACCATCTGCTTTCTGCGAATAGTTTCATACTGAACATCCATCCACGTTTTTTCAGCATGCGGACACTCTTCCATTCCGATACCGTACACATACATATCATCGTATTTCTCCGGTATCTTGCTTCTGTATTCATAGTATTCGGATGACCAGTCATTTCGATTTACGATGGAAAAATGTCTGCCGATCTGCAGATACGGTTTCAGATCCCGGAACAAAAGCTTCTGTTCCACACTCCGTTTGATATCCCTCGGTTCTTCCGAAATCATAAGTTCGATCGCCGGATTCAGTGTATCATCTTTGCTGCACCAACATTCTCCTTCCGGTTCCGGCAAAGCCATATAGACATCTCTGGAAAATTCCACATCCACCATTCCGACTCCATAGATGTAAAAGCCAGCATATTTCTGTTCCGGAATGTCTGACATCATCAAATAATCGTGGTAATAGCCATCCTCAAAACAGATGGATAAGCGGACATTGCGCGCAACATATTTTCTCAGTTCTTCAAATTTAATTGCCATCAGAAAACTCCTCCTTTGTCAGTACCAGTTTTACTACTTCGTGTGCGAAAAAATTATCTTCTTTTTCGAAAATGTTACCCAGCACAACCATGATCGGGCCGTCCTCTACTTCTCTGAATCCCAGCTTCCGCAGCAGGCTGATCGTTGGTTCATTTTCTGTCTGGGTCGTCACATACAGCTTATCGACGAAAAGATTCTTTCCGTTTGCAGAAACCCCATCACCAAAGAGCTGATTAATCAGCTCTCGGCTGGCTTCTTCACAGTAGCCGTTTCTTCGGTATTCTCTGGCGATATAAAATTCAATTTCGTATTCGTCTTCCATTTCTCTATGTACGCCTACGTAGCCGATAAACTTGTCTTTCTGCTGTTTGGGAAAAATGGAATAGGTGCAAAGCTCGTGATCAGTTCTCTCAAAATAGTTTGCAAACCTTCTTACATGTTTTTCGGATGGGCTGACTCCGCAGAATATAGAGAAGTCGCCATCATCCCGCAGCATTTGTAAAAATGCCTCGGAATCTCTGTCCGTCCGGCTTGGGAGAAGGAATAATCTTTCAGTTTCGATTGCAGATCCTGTGTTCATTTGTAATCTCGTCTCCATTCTTTTGTACGTTGGCTGTGAGTTTTCATGTTTCAGGAGTGAGGGCTGGAATCGAACCAGCGACAATAGATTTTTTGCTGTACCGACCACACCCATGATCGGCTTGGTTTCTCTGCTCTACCATGGCTGAGCTACCTCACTCATATTTCTCTTTTAACTTTTATATTCCTTATGTGATTCCACCCCGTCAGGAACCAGCCTGCTCCGCCGGAATATCTCCGCCGGTTCTTCTGCGATCTCACTCCAGCCGGCTTTCAGTAATAATTCTCCTGTTACGTCTGCTTCATGAATTGTGAAAAGTTCGTTCAACGTCATATCGAGTTGTTCCTCCTGATCTGTTCGGTATTCTGATGCATCCACCGGTGTTTTGATGTACTCCTATTATTCCACTTTTTCCCGGTGGTTGCATTGAACTTGTGGTTTACTTTCCGGGTATGCCTTATCTTATCATGGAACCGTTCCTGCATGTGGACACTCTTTTGGCCACTTCTTCTGTTGCCTTTCTTTTACATCGGGAAGTTTCTGTCCATTACCAGATTCTTGTTTTCTCAATTGCCGCAAGAAATGCCAGCATAGAAATTCTGTTATTGGTCAGTGTACCGGATTCCGACAGAAAATCATAAATCACTGTGCATTCCTTTCTTTTCAGGACAGCTTCCGCCAAGGTATACAAAGCTTTCACAAATTCCTGCTCGGCACGATAATATTCTTCTAAGGCTTCTTTATCCTCACGTCCGTTAACCGGATCAAAACATGCCCTCACATACGCTGCTCTGGCTGCTTTCCGCTGCATCTCAAGATATTCTGCCTGCACCTGATCTGCGATTCCATCCAGTTCCTTTTGCAGCGTGTTGTAAATTTCATTCAGCTCCGTGCGTTCGTACTTCTCTTTCGTGTCGTAAGGCGGTACCTTTGTTTTCCATTGGGATGCCAGTTTGAAGCTTTTGTTTTTCAAATCGACAACATACGCATAGCGTGGACGCATGGTTCCACTCCACAATCCGGTTCGCAAAAACGGATGATTGGAATAGAAAAATTCGTAGGAACAGGATGAAAAATCAGCCCCAGGTTTATCATATTTTTCCTGGTTGTATTTATGTTTAAACATAATAAGGGCTTTATCTTCTACCGTGGCGTCATACAGAAATCCGCCATATGGATCGTCTAATCTTTCCTCTCGCAGCCACCGGACATCAAACGGAGCGCGCGTCAGAAATTTCATTCCTACATCGCCCCACCACATCGTGTCGTTTGTATTGTGGAAGAAATGACCATAGATGCGGATGTCGCGGTAAAAATTGTCGGTTTGCGGTGTGATGATTGAAGAAACTTGTTTTGCCAGATCATTTACATTCATAAAAACCTCTTTTTTATTTTTTAAGCTATGCACTAATCCCACCATAATGTAATCCTCCCTGTTCTGCTGATTGTCTCGATCTGCTGATTTTCTTTTCCGTTTACAATTTCTGCACAAAGCTCCACCGTTTCTTCTGTAATCTCGACCGCCTCCTTTTTCGAAATCCGACGATCACTTTGAAAGGTCAGCGTATCATGCGAAAGCTCCACCAGCTTTAATCCATATTTTTCTTCCCATCTTTTTGCCACCCGTCCCATGGTTTCGCTGTCCGGGCAAGAATTGAAATCGCCCCAATACCTGCCCAGACAGCTGAATATCTCATATGCATGCGTCACATCAAAATTCACCCGGATGCCTTCCGGTTCTTTTTCTTTCTCCCGGAAAATCCATTCATCTCCGCTGCATGCCCTTTGCAGATGCTTTTCCTTCCAGACACACAACTCCATAGAATCCATCTCACAGATAATTGTCGTCATATCTTTCGCCTCCACCATATTTTTATTTGCATGTCCTTTTCTTATGCTTTTCGGCTCTGCATGCTCTTATTTCCTTCTTTTCCACCTTCCCACCGCTGTTCGCATTCTGGCGCACAGCCTCTTTCAGGATTGCCGCTTTAAAGGCTTTCGGTGTGCTTCCCATCCATTTGCTCATCTCTAATACGCAGTTATATTTTTTGTAATCCACTTTTTTAGCCATTTTTCTTTCTCCATTCTTTGTACTCATTTATTTCGCTGCATTTCCAAAACAGCTCTCAAATCACGCATCCGGAAACAGATCGTATTTTTCATTTTCGACGAAACCATTTTCTCTGAGTTCTTTAATAAACCGAATGGCTGTTTCAGCTCCCCATTTTCCCTGCAGAAGCATCATAAGCGGAATGTGAATATCCCGGAACTGTCCAAGCGGCCATTCGAACATATGCCGTTCTAATACATTCATCCCACTAAGCTGCAGCATTTCTTCTTCAAAACGCTCTTCATACGCAAAATCAAAATACTCCGTATCTACCCAGAAACGGCCGCCGTTGCCAAGCTCTCTGTTTACTTCATTGGCAAACAAAATGCAGTTCTCCATATTCCACTCATTGATCATGATGGGATGAATGAACCACAGCAGGCGGATCTGATCATTTTTCAGCACCTCCATCGTGCCTTGGATTTCCAGCGGCGGAACCAGATTATTTTCATTCTCTAACAAGTAAAACATGTGCCATGCTTCCGGGTACATCTGACGCACTTTTGATGTGTTGTCCTTTTTTATTACACGAATGCCAAATAGCTCCCTCTCGCGTTTTACAATTCTTCCTACGACTTCCATGCTCTCTTTTTTCATATGCTCTTCCTCCTGTACTGATACTGCATGTGGGTTCAGATACTGCACAGACTGAAGTTCTGTGCAGTATCTTATCATGACTCACTGTCCTTCTGGTGTCAGACTTTTGTCCGAACTTCCGCACTCTGAAATTTATGGCTCTTACATTGCCAGATATTGCTCTGCCATGCAGCACAGACTTTCCTCGTCAATGACCTCCAGGAAGGCATCTTCATCCCCGTATAACGCCTTGCCAATATGTTTGATCGCCTGAATTCCAACCATAAGCTCCTCTTCCTCCGGGTATTGACAATAGTTTAACAATCTCCGTATTGTCTTGAGGCTCACTGATTCATCCTCTTCAATATATTCTGATAATTCTATATCCCGCAGGATGCTGGAGGCTACAAAATTATATCTTCTTGCCGTTGTCATGAATCTTTCTGTATTGAACCAGAAACTGATACCATCCTTGTTATCCCGCAGGACATTCGAGAATTTCTTCAGCAGATGGGCTTTCTGAATGGTTGTAACTTTGATCCGCTCCCGTTTTGCCTTGCCCGGGGTATGATAAGCATCTTTCTTAGTAAATTGAATTTGTTTTCCCATTTTGTCCCTCCAACTTTTTTCTTCTGATCTTGTCTTTGTTGTGGGAGAGATATCCCGACCGAAATCGACAATATCTCTCCGCCCTGTTTCACGGCCTTATCGTTCGAGATAAGGCTTTAACTCACTCTCTGCAAACGTTTCGATCTTCGCATCCAGTTCTGACAGCTTCTCCATAAATCGAACCATCAGCTTTTGAAATGCCTGCTCAGACTTTATTTCCACAATTCCTTTCTCATTGCGCTTTGCTTCCTCTTCGGAAAAGATCTCCGTCGTATCTTCAAATACATATGGTTCAACGACCTGATCCATGAAGTTCATCATTGCCTTGTATACTGCTGTCGGCAATGCAATTTTCTTCACCTCGATCATATTGCGAATGTCGTAATATACGTTTTCATCCTCAATATCCATGTCGCTGACAAATTTTCTGAGTCTTTCATAGCACTCCATAATCTGCTGTTTCTGAAAATCAGTTGTTGTATTCATGATCTTTCTCTCCTCTTCATTCAGTTTAATTGGTTCAGCTGTTCTTTCCCGCAGTCCACCCTCCGGTAATTCCAGATATGCTTCCAGCTGTTCCAGCAAGCCTGGAATTCTCGGATCTGGCCCATTTGATGTTGCTCTTTCCCAGTCCTTTACCGTATTATGTGATATCCCAAGTGCGTCGCCAATCATCTCATGAAGCCTTGCCTTACTGGGTACTGCTTTCCCCTTGAATTCGCCCGTTTTCTTGATCAGATTGAGTACGGTTCTATATTTTGCATTATCAAATTTCATCATTTCGCTTCCTCCTTTTTCTTTAATCCGCGATTTTATCATACAATATTTGTTCCTTCTAAAAAGGGTAGGAACAGTGTGAGCAAAAAGGTAAGCAGTTTTCCTAACATTTTCATTCTCCTCCTTTCCTTTTGCCCCATAAAAAGTGTAACCGTTGCATCAGCAAACATCTTGCTACACAACGGTCACACTTTTCCGGGGGTGTTATTTTTATAGTCTACAGCTTCATCAGATTTACTTTTTCTGATCTTTCTCTGTACTAAGATATCCCTTTACGATCGCATGGTCCGGAAATCCAGGTTCCACGGATACTCTTCGGCGGTGTTCTTTATCATGGGTTTGAAAATCTTTCCCCCACGGATACGCAATCCGATCGCGCCTTACAAATTCTCTGTCATAATCTCCAAGCTCAACTACAATATCGCGTGTAATCAAATGATCTTCTGCAAATTCATATGCATATCCTCTGTCTGCGTGTTCCTCAAAGATGCTTTGACCGCATGGCGTGTGTCTCTCGAATCCACCCTGTGAAAGAATATGGTCAACCACTTGCAGATTCCAGCTTGCCTCCGTCGTCTCCCGCCGCAGGTTATTGCAGTCTGCAATCATAAGCACTGGATGTTTCTTTTCCTTTGCCTTATTCACAACAAATTCCAATTCTTCGGCACGCTGGCTGTAATCCACCATTCGAATCCGAAATCCGGCAACGGTAAGAAGCTGTCCGTCCTGGTCTTCCAGATCCACCAGTAAGAAATTCGGATGATTGTTTTCCATCGTCGTAACCACCGAATCATCCACTGCATGAAAAGTGTATACGTCCCTCTTCCAGAGAATTCCAACCTCATTTGTCCCATCATTCTGCGTGACTGCGTGCTGATATCCGGCTCGCTCCATCTCAGCCCAGAAATAACCAATCGTGCTGTGCTGAAACAGTTCTGTTAACACAATAATGTCTGCATTCTGGTCGATCAGTTCATCGATCACAAACTGTGGAATCCCCTTTCCCATACCACTGCGCTGATTGATGTTCCATCCAATTACTTTGCTCTTCATTTGCTTTTCCTCCATTTGGTTAAAATAATTTTACATAATCCAAAAATACCATCGTCTCCACAGCCGGCGTTCCGGCTGCGAACCGAGCATGCTCTATCCCCTCGGTAAGCAGCAGCCGCTCCCAAAGTTTTGGATAACTCTGGAAATCAAATCTGCAATCATCCAGAATCACATATTCTTTGATCTCTGGATGTTCTTCCAGGTATGCTGCAATTCCGGCACCTCTTTTGTACATCCTGTCCTGCGTGTGTCCCGATATAATCAGGCCATATCGGGCGAGCTTGGAAACCAGATATCTGTAATCTTCATCTGTGGGTTCTAGTTCCTTCCAGTCAGATGACAGAACGATATCCGCTCCGCCAAACTTGCTGATTGTCTTTGCCAGAACCTCCACGCGCGCATCATCAATTCCCTGATATCCTTTTGGGGTTTGCTGGACGGTGGTCCTGGTATTCAGGACGCCATCGACATCCAGAAATACTACAAAGTTTCGATCAACAATTTCCTGATCAAAACTGCCTCGATGACCGCAGTTCAGGCATTCATATTTGTCGCAATCAGATTGGCTCACGACCAGACCGCCTTTGAAGCCACAATGTGGGCACTCGTATTCATTCGCATATTGCTGTGCCCTTAAATACACATTCAGATTTAACTGCAGTTTTTCATATTCGGGATTTTCAAATAACTTAGAATTTAACATGTTGGATGTCCTCCATTTTTTTATTTTTCCCGAAAAGTAGTCAGCATCAAATCCTCTGACAAAATCAACGGATGGGGTAAATGGAGGTTCTAATTTGCCACATTCGTTGATTTCACAGAGGTTTGGGGGTGTAGCCCCCAAGGTCTGTTTGCAACAATCTACATACATGACATTTTGCAATAACCTACATTTTTTCTCTGCCAAAAACACTTTTTGGGTAAGGTCATATTCTTCTCCATTTGCAACCAATAAAATACAGCCACCATAAAAGTAGCTGCATCTTATTTCTTCTAACTTGCTACTTTCCCTATGCCCGACGGTTCAAAGCTCCGTTATCTAATGTCAGAAGCACATCTCCATATTCTCCAGAATATCCACCGCAATCTGTTTATAAAAATGCATAAATCGTCCTTTTGGATTTTTTCTTTACAATCCAAATACATTGTCTTCTAAGACTTCTTCTGGAATGTCCAGTTCATCGATATACTGAGATAATGTCAACTCTTTCTCAATTTCTTCATTTTCATTATACATCTCTTCTTGCCACCTCTTTTCTTTTATGTTTAAAAATAAAACTCCCATCTACTCCATTATCAGCAACTTCCACTGAACGTAGCGCAATATAAAAAGACCAGATATCTGTTAAGTATATCTGATCTTTTTCTGCAATTATTTTTTCTTTGGGGTATTATTTAATAGTATTCCAGACACTTTAAGCTCTTGGTTCCATGTCCTATATCTTCCAAAATCCAGTATCCAGATTTGTCTATATCAGCAATCTGTTCTTCGCTGATTAATTGAAATTCAAAATGTTCCAGAAACTCCTGGTTTATAGATAATTTGATGAAGTTCCATCCTCTATCCCCACTATGAGCCTCCATAATCTGTTTTTCTTCCCAGATAACTCTTGGCCTATACCATGCTTCATCAGCATAACCATAATCATCCTTCCCATACCACCCCATAAGTCGTCCTCTATCTAATAGAATAAACCTTTGATTTTTCGGATGATATTCTTTACCTATAAGATATGCTGCAATATTCTTTAATATTTGTTCCCGTGTTGTTTCGTGAATACTTGTTCCCGATCCATCTTTATGCGGCTCTATCCTACTATATAAATACACAAAACGCTTCTTCGGATCTTTTTCCGGCTTTTCGGATGTATCTTTTCTTAATGTCATATATCTTTTCCGCAATGGGCCACGTTCCAACGCAATGGCTATTACTGAAGTTAAAGTAATTTGCTTTTGACTATACTCCTTATTCTTACTGCATAACTTTTTGTTCCACTCACTTTCGACGTTTTCCCACTGTTCTTTCTTTTTTTCCGGACAATGGTGTAACCAATATTTTTTTAACCATCCATCCGCTTCCGGATATGTTTTTTGCCATTCTAAAATACACTGTCTATGATTTTCCAAATCATCATTGATTGCTTTTTCTTTGGATTCTAAAACATTAAGATCAAATCCACACCATTGAAGTAAAATGTACTTTGTATCATTTAAGATGTTCTCATTAACAAGTCCATCTTCGTTATAAATCTTTTGTTCTGTTTCAAATCCAAAAATAAAACCTCTTGCAAGAATTACAAGAATTCCTCCAATTCCATTCAAATCATCACTTTCATAATTTTTAGTTAACATTTTAGGCTGAATTCTGGGGTCAGCAGATTCCGGAGCCTTTACATATGCTTCAAATTCTAAAATTTCATTTAACATCTTCTTTTGCCTCTTCTATATATGGTTCCATCTCTTTCCATTCAAATACTTCCCAAAAAAATCTGCCATAATCTTCTGACTTCTTTGTAATTTCATATAATGTTGCAATCTTTAATTTCAAAGGTAACTCTTGGGTTTCCGTCACTATTTGTTTAAGTTTCTGAAGACATACCCCATATAATTTGTTTTTCGGATCTGTCTCATTTTTTTCATAAAATCCTTGAACAATACTTTCCAGATCTTTTTCTAATGATTTATCCAATTCTTGCATTTCTGTTCTATTTTTTTCAACTCTCTCTTTTAAAGTCTTAAACGGTGTAACTTTTGGACCTTCTATTAAAGTAAGTACATTCCATAAAGTTTTATATCCCCGTTGTTCAAAATGAAACAGAACTTCCTGTTCTTCTTTTTTCAAACTTTGAGCATTAAATCCATTACCTATAATCTGTTCTAATGCTTTTCCTCTATTTTGCATTGGTTGTAATAACCACTGCATCTGATTCAAGCGATCTCTCATATCTTCAATCATATTATCATTACTTAAACATGCTTCTATTTTTTTCTGTATACATGGAAGCACTGTTCTTTGAATTTTTATTACATTTTCTTCATCATATATTTCAAATAAGATTGTTTGCAGATTCTCCGGTGCATAAAAAGTATCTTTCTTTTCATTCTTTAAGACTCGCAAAAACTTATTTACATAAAACGCATACGAATTTAAAATCCCTTGACATCTTAATTTGAATCTTTCAATGTTTTCTTTGTCTGTATCTGAGATTTTTTTTGAATATTTAAAGAACTGTACCCTTTTCGTTTCTTTCTTCTTTTTATATTGTTTTAGTCCTTCTTCAAAATATAATGGTAATTCGTTGATATATGTACCACCATCCTGAATTTCAAACGTAGCTTGTGTTTTACAATTTTTTGCAGACACGCAAAGACATCTTTTTCCCACAATATTTTTCCGAGTCATTGACAGATTATCAAGATTATACCCTTCTTCTCCCCGCAACTTTTCTATGTCTCTCAAAAATATAATATAAGCACTCTTATCAATCCCTGCTTTAAGTACAATGTCTAAATCAGGATGTAGGCCGTTTTTAGCCGCATCAATCTCCAACCCTGTTAATATCGTACATTTTGCACATGTGGGACTATTTGAGGTAAATACCAAACCTGATTCGTCTTTGCTTGGTAATTTCTGATTTCTCTCATATTCTATCTGCCCGATAGCAATTGCAGCATCGGATATTTGTCCAATCCGATTAGAAAATGTATTCTGGATATGAAAAAACGGAACATGCTTCTGAATTGTAACTGGATTTCCTTTAGAAGTAGGTATTTTAATAACCGGAAGTGTTCGCTTAAAATACGGTACTAATCTATTCGTTCTATAACCCAGATAATTTCCAGCCTCATATGCTCCAGATGCAACCGCTTCTACTACATCCTGATTCGCCACAACATTGACCAGATCCCCGTCAAAATCGGCACCTCCCAGACATAGCGGAGCCGATGATCCCCTCGGAACCATGACAATACCAGTCAGCTTCTTAAAATACTTATCATATAATTCAATATGTCCTTTGAAAGAGTTATAGTTGACCCAGTCTGCATATAAATCCTCTGTAGTCATTTCAAAACGCTTCATTATTACTTGTTCATTTCTTGACAAATGCGGACTCCGAAAGAATGCATAATAAGAATCACAATTTAACTTCAAATCTTCCCAACAACCACTCTGTGTACCTACAGGCAGATAAAAACGAAAATATCTATATTTGGGCCAGAATTTAGATATAACGTTCTCATCCTCCAATAAACTCGCAAGCAATGGCAGTAAATCTCTGCACAGATATCGATTCTGTCCTTCCACAACTAATTTTCCTGTTGCAAGCTTTGTTAAAAGTCCTTTCTGTACATTTTTTAATTGTGATTTTATATATCCGTCGCTTTTTAAAGCAGAATTCTTAAATAACGCCCGTTTCCAATTAGATATCTGTCTTATAACTATCGTTTCCTCATCATTCTCCTGTGTATCACTATCCTCCTCTTGGATATTGTTATCATCATCATCCACTGTCATTTCTTCGCAATCTTTCAGATACTCGATAGGATTTTGTATAAAAAAACAATGTCTTTTTACAATCTTTTTAAATTGCCCTTCCGTAAAATGCAGTGTATTGATCATCTGATAGCTCAGATGTGTATATTGGGAGTTTCCGTAAGGTAAATTTGTCCCTGAAATATACAATGCATGATCATATTTTTTCATTGCATCACAATAGAATACCATAGGATCCATATTATTAGCTTTATCAGATGCACTATCCAAATACTGTCGGATCCATTTCATACCTTTAAACATACTTTCTGTGATAAAAATATGAGCCTTGCTCAAATCTCTCTTTATACCAAAAGCATCTTCATACAACTGTTCACCTTTTTTTCCGTTATAAGTCTCTAAAAACTCATGCACATCCACTTCATGAAGCATTCCCTTCATAAACGGTAACCTAATCTGAAAGGAAGTGGCTCCTTTTATGTTCAATGCTTCATTAATGTAAGAAGCATATTCCGGCGTAATAAAACCAGAACCATCGAATGGGATATCCACATACTCAAAATCTTTTATTTGAGGTTTCTGAAAATTGCATTGCAACACTTCTCTAAAATCTGCATCTTTTACTACTTTAATTTCTGTAGTTGCTAATGGAACTTTTTTTTCATAATTATACCTTGTAACTGGCATTTCAGAATTATCCCTCTTTGTTCGTACATCCTTTATTATTACAATAGCCTCCGGATTTATCACAAACTTTGGATGTTTAACTCTTTTAGAAGAAGAAAGATATAAACCTCTGTATGCGTAATATTTACTTTCAATTACCGATATCTTTGAAAAATCCATTCCTAAGTTAAGACGTGTATTCAATCCTTCATAAAAATCTTCATCAATAAACGAAATACGACTATTCCGGCTCATGCTTCCGCTCTTATCAAAAGCAACCATATGGACCGGATTTTCAAAACCTTCAAAATACATATCAAATCCATTTTTTACAAGATCTTTTGAATCGTTCAGCAAAACTTTTTGGTTCTCTATCTTCCATGCCCCAGCATTCTCTTTATCAAGTGGCTGAAATATTTTACCAAAATCTACAATCACTAACTTGTCATATAATGTTTTATCTGTACGTTTAAAAGATTGCTTCTCTTTATCACGCCATACAGATTCTATTTCTTTGCAGAATTGATAAAATAGCGCACAGTCTTCTCGCTCGTCTTCCTGTTTTATAACGTATCTTCGCAACGAATAATTCTCAAGATAAAGCTTGAACCGTTCTTTTTCTTCGCCAGGCCTCTTTGAACAAAAGTTGAAAAAAGCCTGGGCATTAATCGTTATAATTTTTTGTCTAATGTCTGGCATGATATTACTCCTCTTTGGTTAGTAGGGCTATTAGCTCCTGTTACACTAAAAAATAACTTCAGTCCAATCAATTGCTGCAAGGTTTGTTTTAAAATTTTTCCATTCTTGGGAATCTTGGGAATCAAATGTTGGTATACTCGGTTTATCTTTTATCTTTTCATATATTTCTGTTAAATTTCCGATTTCCTCTGATTTAATTGTAATCTCCAAATTTTCCTCTTTACACTGTTCAAAAATCCATGTTTTACGTTCTTCATTCCACTCTTTATGCGGGTGCATTCCGTTTTGGGAAGTATCACCATTATTTCTATCAGCAGTAAACCATTTTCCCCGTAAAGCATTAATCTTTTTTCCTGATTTTTGAGAAAGTTTATAATATTTCCATATCACTCCATTTGTATATAGAACTTTTCCATACCATAATAACTCTCCCAATAATTGTCCTGCATCATTTGCTTCACCATTCGATTTATTCAAAGAACTTGTATTTTTTTTATTTACATAATATTTTTTCTTCTTATCACAACTTATATCAATTGTGTTTGTGTCTAGGCATTCTATGAGGTCTTTGCCAATGCACTTTGCTTCCACGCAACCATATATATTTTTTAAAATTGTGTTTTCTACCTCATCAATTTTAGGTTCCTTTCCCTCTGGAAAACTTTCATCAAAAATCGCAAGATCTGGAAAACTTCCAAACCCATCTATATATTTTCTTGACTTAACATTCTTCTCATTATCCGCCTTGATTCTTTCACTCTTATGAACATCACGTATCGAAAGGTTTTCCGTGTTCACACCATCTCTCAAAAGCATATTAATTAGTGGATATAATTCTTCCTCTTGTCCATACTGTTTATCCATCAGCCATAGTTCTCTCATATATTGTTCTAATGTCATTTTATCAACCTTTCTCTTTTTCAAATTCTAGGCGTTTACGAAACGCCATAAGCTGCAGAAATACGGCATTTTTTAGCACAACAACTGCCAATTTCTTAGATTCTATTTTACCATACAAACCACCTCTCCACCAGTCGAAAAAAGCCTAATCTATCCAATCTATCCAATTTTTTATGATCTTATATTGGCTCCTGTCACAAAAAAGAGCTGAATAGCTTCCTGTATAATTCAAAGTGTAGAAAGTATTATGTACGAAGGACGCCTCCCAGAGTAACGAATAAACAGGCGAATAAGACGGGCGGAAAACCGCCTGCTCTTGACATGCCATTCAACAACTGTTATATATAAAACAAGGGTGAGAAGCCTGATTTTCAGGCTTGCCACCCTTGCATATCATAGAAGAATCTTATTTACAGACTTTTTCTCACAAAAAAGCTTGACCACAACAAATTATGTCGCACTTTCCGTTATTCTGCAAGCGAAAACAAGAAATTTCTCTACAACTTTATCACAATACTGTTCTCATATTTTCCACCATAAAGTATTTCTCTTCTGTCCGCCTAATTTGTTCTGATGCATTTTATTCTGCATAATATTCTTCCCCTGTATCCAGACAAATCACCGCCAGTCTTCCATTATTTCCGCCTGCTCCGCAGTCAATCGCAATGTGATTATTTTTCTTAAAGATATATCCGGGTCTGCTGTTTCCAAGAATATTCTGCGTAGGGGTGTGTCCGCTTACCACAGTAATGTTTTTGAAATATGCGATGTCAAAATCGGTTCTTTTCCACACAAGTTCCTCCACGGAATACTCCTCAAGCCGCCTTGATTCCGAAAAATGTTCCAGCCCTGCGTGAATCAGCCAATATTCCCCATTATTTATGATTTTCTTCCCATACAGACGAAATGATTCTATATATTCCACTACCTGTCGACGCTCTTCCTGTGGAAGTTTCAAGAACTCCTGAATTGTGCTGATTCCGCCGTTCAACGTCCATTCTGCAAAAGACTGACGTGCCTGTGATGACAGTTTATGAAGAAAGCCATTCGAAAGTTCCGGTACCAGAAGTTTCAGACACGGAAGAGCCATGAGCTCATGGTTGCCCATAATGGGAATGATATTAGGGTTTGCCATCATATATTTCAAGATATTCATGGAATCCGGCCCTCGGTCGACTACGTCACCCAGTACATAGAGTGTATCATCTTTTCCAAGGGGTATCTGCTTCATCAGGTTCCTGAACAGCTCATATTGTCCGTGAATATCACTCATCGCATAAATCATTTACTTTTTTCCATCTCTCTTACAAGATCACAAAGTTCTTCTTCCCAGTCGCTGATTTCCGAATACCAGATACATCCATACACACCTGGAAGTTTCATATTCCTTGAGGAACATACAATAATGTTGGTTTGATTTCCCTGCTCCTGCAGAATCTGAACTAATTTTTCTCCCGCTTCTGTGTCGCTGATGGCTCCTGACCTCATTGGAAAATGCATATCTGTGATGATCAGATTGAACGGCTCTCCTGCGTTTTCTGCATCTTTCAACATTTTCAGACCATCTTCCACATTAGCCACCTGTTCAACCGATGCCACACCACAGCGATTACCTAAGATTTTTCGAATTGCATTTGCCTTATAAACACTGTCCTCGAAGTTCAGAACTTTCATATTCTACAGCCATCCCTCTCATTTTTGTTGTTTGTGCTTTTCATACGCTCGTATCTTCTGTTCGCTTTTGTGTTCTTTCAGAACACCATTTAGATTCTATTTTCTACTTCCAAGCACCATATTGAATGCATCATAATTCTGCGTGTCGTTTCTGCCGCAGAACACCGCATATTCTATCGTTTCAAAATAGGATGCATATTTTTCCTGTGCACTCCGAAATGCACGTGCTACAATTCTCGGCGGGTTGCAGAAAGCGCCGCAGCCAAACGCTCCTAAAATCAGAACTTCCACTCCGTTCGATGCTGCCGCCTGAAAAACACGTTCCAGTCTTTGCATCTGAAGTTCGTACAGTGCTTTCTCATTAATCTTAACCGGCGCATTTCCTGCGGACGGGTTCATGGCATTGCTTGGTTTCTTTCGGAGGTTCGGGGCTGCACAGGTAATGATGTCTACCTGATACCAGTCTTTTTCTTCCATTCGTTCCGGTGCAGAGGTGTCGGTCTTAAATACGACGACTTCTGGTGTATACAGCAGATCATCATTATAGAGTGGATCGCCTGTTTTCCGGTGCGGTTGATAGAACTGATGCCACATCGTTTCTGTATCCAGACATGGATACAGTGTGCTGCATCGGCAAAGGCATTCTTCCTGCGCCGTACTTCCCCGTGTTACACCGCCGCCGGGGTTGGTTGCAGAGGCGAAATTCAGGACACAGACTCGTTTTCCGGCTTTTGCATATGCAGAGGCGGCTTCGAAGCTTCTTTTAGATGAAACAATCGTTTTGCAAGATGATTTTCCAGGTTCTGGAAGTGCAATTGCCTGCGATGGAACATACAGCTTTTGGTTCTGAATCGAAAACTGAACTGCCTGCTGGAGCTTCTGGTTTGCTTTTATCAAATCCATGGAGTCCTGAAAGATCGCGATATTATTACTTCTTCTGTCCATTGCAATTCTCCTCTCGTATCCCAGTCACACAATGCTGTTCTGCTGAAAATTATACACCTTATCCTCCAGCTTCGTCCAGGCTTTTACATAGTCCGCATCGATAAAGCAGCCCCTTGCCTGTCGGAATGCACCTGGCTGCTTGCCGCCTTCCGTGGCATATAATCCTGTATCCCAGCAGCCTGCTGATAAGCTGTTGTCTTTCAGGATCAGTAAGTATACCTCGAAGTCATTTGGATAATCATCATCCTTTATGTAGTGGAATCCGGTGAATGTAACGCGAATATTTTCTGCCATGTTTGCTGTCTTTTCTTCCATCTTTTTTCTCCTCATGATAGGCCTTTTCTTTTGAATATTGCCATTTTATCTCATGTCGAACGGAAAATGTTGACAGAAACTTGTCCGTATATAAAATTCAGGGCAATATCTCTGCCCTGAATTTTATAACAAATTGTAACGATTCAGACCCCCATCTCGATTCCGCTTACGCTACATCTCTTCTTCCATCACACAACACTGTTTTAAATGAAATGCAATTCCATACTGCACCATTTTTTTATAGCCCTCCTGCCGCAATATCTGCGTATAATCTTTATCTCGAATCTGCTCCAACGCCTTCCGACAATCTCTTTCCAGATCTTTTTTCTCATCTGTATACTTCACTTCTATCACAATTCCTGTTTCTGCATTTCCCGTTTCAATCACAATATCGCTGAATCCTTCTCCCGATTCTCGATTGGAAGATACACGCCAGTCATTTTTATAGCTTAAGATTCCAAGCAGAATTCCATGATAGAAATTTTCTTTCAGTGATTTCCGCATAAAGGTATCGCGTACGCTGACTGTCTTCTGCAAATACAAATTCAAAAGGCTTTCCACCTCTGCTGATTTTCCCCCAAGCAGTGCCTGGCAGAACTGTTCTGCCATTTTCCCGTCTTTTTTCACTTCCTGCTGAAACAGTGTAAGAATCCGTTCTGTTATGATATTTCGAATTTCCCGGTTTGGAATTGCAAGGCAATAGCGGCCATCGCTTTCTCTTCCGCGCTGTGTCAGGTATCCAGTCATGAAAAGTGTACTCCACAGGTGATCCATGGTCGAATACAGGCCATTGTAGGTAACCATTTCGTCGATTTGTTTGATCACTGTTTTTCCATTTACCAGCCATTCCAGTTCTGTTTTTGTGAGCATATCCGGTTCATTGATGCTGTCGATAAAATGATGAATCACACTGTTCCCGCTTGTATTCATCCAGTAATTTTCCGGCTCGGCCTCTGGATTATGGATATGATCATTGCAGTAATTCACAACATCCCACGGACAGTACACATCTGCTTTTCCGAATCGGTATCCGTCATACCACTCTTTTACCTCGTCATATCGGTCATCCATTTCATAGTCATGCAGCATGTTCTTTACTTCTTCATCTGTAAAACCGAAGGTTTCATCAAATTCTGTATTTGTAATCGAATATACTTTGAAATTGTTCAGTCCGGTAAAGATGCTTTCTTTTGCAATACGCAGGCAGCCCGTCAAAACGGCAAAGGCAAGACTACTGTTTTTCTTTAAAACATTTCCGAACATATTTCGAAGCAGCAATACCATTTCATCATAATATCCATTTTCATGGGCTTTTGCCATCGGAACATCGTATTCGTCAATCAGAACAACCACTTGCTGTTCATAGTGAACTTCCAACAGTTCTGTCAGTTTCTGAAGACTGCCGATAATGGTGTCTTCTTCCATATTTCTTGTCAGAAGTTCTGAAAAAAGTGCTTTATCAACCCGGCTCAATTTGTCACTTTCCAGAAGAAATTGGAATCTTCTTGCTTCACGATTGATTGTTTTTATGAGCTGCGCACGGGCTTTTTCATAGGAATCAGCATCAATTCCTTTTAAGCTGATGGAAATAACGGGATATTTTCCCATATATTGTTCACAAATCTCTGTATTCTTAGAAATCTTCAAGCCGTCAAAAAGTGCTGGATCCGTTCCAATTTCAAAGAAATGCTGAATCATACTCATATTCAGGGATTTTCCAAAACGGCGTGGGCGCGTAAAAAGTGTGACCTCACTTCCGTTATTTAAAATCTGTTCTATGAGGGAAGTTTTATCTACATAATAGTAGTTTCCATTGCGAATCTTTTTAAAGTTGTCAATCCCGGTCGGGAGTTTTGGATTTCTCATCTTGAAACCTTCCTTTCCAACTTTTGCGGTTTTGACACCTGCGGCTGTGCTTATGTTCTGATCTCTATTTTAGCGGGTTTTATTTGCTTTGGCAATGGTTCTTATCGTTTTCTAATCTGTCCAATTTTTTATGATCTTATATTGGCTCCTGTCACTAAAAAGAGCTGAATAGGAAAGCAAAATAAAAGCATTAAACTTTTCCTATTTAAATAGTTTAATTAATATTTAATTTAAAATATTAATCCCAAAGCCAATCGTTCATATTTCCTTGATAATTTCCATTGGAATCATATGAATTTCCTGTATTTGGATCGTAATAATCATTATATTCATTGCCTTTTTCATCAGTCCATCCACCATACCATTCATTATGAATATCACTTGAGCTTCCGCCAGATGAGCTTGACCCACCACTGTAATCATTTCCAGAACTAGAAGATCCAGAATCACTATAGCTAGAACCACCTGAATAATCAGAGCTTGAACTTCCACTACTATAACTATAATCATTACTATCATCATAACTATAGCTAGAACCACCTGAAGATGATCCAGAACTCTGTTCAACAGCTTTTCTTTCTGCTTCTTCCTGAGCAGCTTTGGCGGCAGCCTCTTCCTCTGCTTTCTTCTTTGCTTCCTCTTCAGCTTTCTTACGAGCTTCTTCCTCGGCTTTTTCAATAGCAGTTACTCTGTCATTGTATTTTGTTACATAATCATCAATCGTACTGTTATATTTGTCAAAACTGTCCTGCTCAACGGTATTATAATTTTCGAAGTCATTTTTCAAGGTATCTTTGAATGTCGTAAATTCGCTGGTAGCGTTTTTGAGTGCTTCCTTATCGTCCACTTTTTCAACATCATCACCAATTTTATCCGCAATTATTTTGATCGTGTCGTCATATTCGGATACAAAGGAATTCTTCATCTGCGCAATGATTTTTTCATAGTGTACAGAGCATTCCTTATAAGCGCCTTCTGTCTTTTTATATTTTTCCGCACTCTCCATCTCTTGTTTCAATGCTTCCAGTTTTTTATCTCTGTCTTCTCCTTTTTCAAATCTCTGATATTCCTCATCAATCTCACTGTTTTTTGTTTCAATCGCCTGTAAACGAAGCTCCTCCTGATGGCGGTCATACGCTTTCTTTGCAAAAACTCCGATGACACAAATGCAGACAATCGCAATACCAATTACAGCAAGCATGATGGCTTTCTTTTTGTTTTTGTTCTTTGTTTCCATCTCGAAACACTCCTCCCTTTTTCTTTCTGTTTCCCGAAAAATCCATGTTTTCTATGTTCTTTTCCATATTTTTATTGATTCTTCGTTACTCATTTTTCATCACATTCATTATATCGCAGCTCGTTTCTCTTTACTATTTCTTTTTATGTAATTTCCAAAAAATCCTCACTCTTTGATCTCACAAGATTTTAAAATAGTACTTTCCTTCCATCTTATCTTACGTGATGTTGAAATACCCCGGAACACAGTTCATCTCTTCCTGCCCTCCGGGGTACCTCTTAATCTAATTCAGCCACTTTAAAGCTCTTCAAAATGCGAATCACCTGTTCTTCTTCTTTTTCTGTAAATGTACCGTCTGGTGCTTCTGCGATAAATGCAACTGGTGTCGGATAGTCAAAAGAAAATTCGTCTACGTCCCCAGCCTGACCTGCAAATTCAATCTCGCCAAGACGGGATGTCGGTATCACTGCGAACAACGTGCTGTCTACAGGAACATAATCATCATCAATGCCAGCCATCATCTCGCCTGTGATATGTACTCGTGCTACCATAAATTCGCCAAGATCTGAACAGTCACGATCGGTTCCCCATGGATATCCAGGCACGAAATTAGAAGTGTCTGCCTGTGAAACCTGTGCCTTCAGCATATCACGCGAATAGCCGCCAAGCGCGCCTTGGCAGTACCAAAACGAAACGGTAACACCTCTCTCGTTTGTCAGAACAACGTTTTCTCTGACCGCATCCATGGAACCGCCAACTTCCTCCGTCTGAATTTCCCAGCCTTTTGGGATTTCAAACTGGAATGCCGTGCTGTCACACTGATTTACTTCTCCATACCATGTAACATAGATATCTCCCTGCTCTCCAGTTTCCGTCCATTCCATATCCTTCTGCCAGTCTGCACTTGACTCCCAGTGTTTTGACCAGATTGGATCAAAGGTCCGGTCAAAAAGATCTGTTTCCTGCATTTTTTTATCAATGACCGGGATATCAACCACTGCTTTTCCTTTGATTCTCGGGCTGATGGAAAGCTCCAGTGAGCCCGCATATCCACCCAGGTCGTCCTTCATGGATACCTTTGCCTGGCCTTCTGCTTTTCCAACTGCTCCGCCGGAAAGATTCAGGCCAGCGCTGTCATATAATTTTGCGCTCAGCCGGATGTCAATGTATGCTTCCAGCCTTCCGTTCACCTCAACCGTACTCCACTCAAGTCCGTCTGAATTCAGATTTCCTTCTTTGACTTCTTCTACTTTGCCTGTTCTGCTGTCATACTGGAATCCCAGGGTGCTGTCGGCTGTTGCACCGTAAGAGCTGTGAATGCCGCCCTCCAGACTTCCCGCTGCCCCGACAACGGCTTCCATATGATTTGTAATAACAATCGGTACAATACCGGCGTTGAACTCGATATTCGGCAGTTTTCGTTCGTAAACGGTTTTTTCCTTTTCAAATTCTTTCTCGCTGTTTGCGCCGCATTCCAGGGAAATACCGGCTTTGCTCCTTACTGCAATTCCACACTGGACTTCACCGTCTTCGATATCAATCTGAAGTTCCAGCCAGCATCCCCATCCTGCCTCTCCTGAAAACTGAACGGGTTCTTCTTCAACATTGATTGAGACACTGTAATCGTAATCACTGTTTTCTTCCTCTGTCTCTTCTTCCGATTCATCTTCGGACAGTCTTTTAATAATATAAGCGCTGTTATTTCCTGTTTCACTTGCACCATCCTCCGTCAGCCGGAACTGTTTGATAATATGTGCCTTTTCGAATACATCCAGCAGGGTCGCTGGCTCTGTTTCTACCCGGTAACCCTGATTCGTTTTTTCTATCTGCACTACTTTTCGAATAAATCCAGAAGGCGCTGCACTGATTTCTCCCGCAACAAGAACATCTCCGGTCTGGTAACTAGGATCTTTTTCAAAGTTGAGACTGTTGTCAGAAACTTCCGTTGGCTGATCTTCTGATTTCATCTCATTGGTAATCACCTTTACATTGTCTTTTACAATGATGTCAGGATCATCCGTACTGTTTTCTGCTGTGCTCTCATCCGATGTGCTGTTTTCCGATACACTTGTATTCTGTTCTTCCGGATTCTGTTCCGGCTTTGTACTCTTCTGTGTATTTTGAGCTGCAAAAATTCCAAACAGAATCAATGCCAGAATGATTGTGCCTGCCAATACTGCGCGGATCCATTTTTTCATCTGTACCTGCTCCTTATTCTGCCTGTCAAAGCGGATATTCGCAATCCGCTTCGCCACTTACTTGATTCGTTTAAAATGTGGTGCATCAGATTTACTGATTCACCACATTTTAAACTTCTTTGTATTACGGAGTTACCGTTTCATCTTCTGCCACGTTTTCATCATCTGGCTCTGATTCTGATTTGGATACTGCTTCACCAGGTTCTGCTACTTCCGACTCCGAAATCACGCTCTCTGCAGTTGTTTCCGGTAATGGAGTTTCCTCAACAACCACTTTCTGCTCTGGCTGTTTTTTGTTTCGTACCTTTCCAGCGTACATTTCAATCTCTTCTGTGTCATCCACATCATCCATTTCCTGATCAATTCCACCGATGGTGTATGGGTCATTCTGATATTCAAGCGTGTTTACAGATTTAATGGTTTTGGTCGCTCCATCGAAATCGAAAACATGCCATAAGGTTCCTGGCTGATTTGTCGGAATCGTGTATGTTGCAATGTTTTTGCCTTCGAGGTAAACCTGAACTTTTGCTCCGGAAAGAGACATTTCATTGGCCACTTCACTGTAACTGTTGGTATAATCGTGTACGAAATAGCTGAACTTTTCGTCTGCTTTTACGTTACGTACTGTAATGGTTTCCGGACCATAACTACTTGTATCATCTACGTCTAAGTTTCCAACAGAATTTCCTTCGAAATCTGTCTGTCCGAACCAGATATGATACGGTTTGTCCGACGAGTAGCATGCAAGATGAGAATCCAGATCCCACGGCTCTTCGCCCCAGGTTAATACGATGCGGAGTTCTCCTGCGGTTTCACCGTCCCCATCTCCCGGTACAAGAACAATATTTGCTGTTTCAATCTGGTCTCCCGCTACTGTGATATTTTTGTAATTCGTCACATAGCCTTCTTTGCTGATTTCAAGCGTATAATTTCCATTTTCCATTGAAAGAGTATAGTCTGCATTTTCAAATACTCCTTCTGTCACAGCATCACCCGTTTGATTGTTCCAGCCTTTGCGTACAATGTAGGCTGTTTCTGTAATACCATCTCCCGTGACTGCATCGGTTATCGTTCCCTCTACAGAACCTGTATTAAAATCATCATGGCGCTCCACCATATAGATATCTTCTACATATCTGATTTCACTTTTCTGAACCAGAACTTCCGCAACCTTGTACGTCTGATAAGACGTTGCGGATACTGTAATTTCATAAGTTCCATCCTGCAGATTTTTGGTGCTGTACTTGCCAAACACATCGGTATAGAGAATTCTTTCTGTTTCTGTTCCTTCCTCTCTCCAGGCTCCAGCTCCTCCTGAAAAAACAGCAATTTCATTTTCTTCTGTTTCAAGGTTCCAGGCTCCATGGCTTCCGCCTCCACTGCCGCCTCCGGCTACGCTGTTTCCACCATTGCCGCTGCCTGCTCTGACTTTTCTGGAAATTCTGACTCTCGCGTTTTCTATCGGCAAACGTGTTTTGCTCGAGTAAACATATCCTGTGATACCGCCGCTGGCGTACGTACATTTTTCAACGCGGACTCCATTTTCCTTATGCATTTTTATTCTCAAGTTGTTGTTTTCATCATTTTGAAGCGGTTTGAATTCCAGATCAAAATCGAAATATTTCTTCAATACATCTCCAAGCAGGGAATCTGTATCGAGTCCATTTGTTGAGTATGGATATACCTTGATATCCTCGCATGCGAGACTTCCATTTTCTAAATCATGGTATGCAAATTCTGCCTCAACGCCTAAGCCTAAATCTGCATAATAGCCTGCTAAATCAAAAACACTGTACAAAGTCAACAGACCTTTTATGCCAATACCGCCTTCCATATTTCCCTTTACCTCAAGGGTATCAACACCATGATGAAAATCGAAAATGCCTCTCCATGTTCCATCTTTATATTCAAATCCCTGTGTTGATTCAACGCTATATGAAATATGTAAGGATCCATCTGCTTTGTATGAACAGAAAAGTACAACATCAAAGGTAAAACCGGTAGCCCCTATTGTAATTGGAAAACGCATTAATTCTACCTGACCACTGTCAGCAAATTCTTTTTCCGCCGTAATATCTTCATTTGCATTTTCCGTGACAGCAAGTTTAAGTTCATTTACCGAAACACCATTTACTCCAACGTCAACATTTACAACGCACAGAATTTCAGGAATTTCAAAATCAATTTTTCCTTTTCCTTCATCATTCGAACCAATATTAAATTCAAAATTCTTTTCGTAGCCAACATCAATAACACCACCTGCTCCTATATTAGCCTGTGTTGCAATTCCGTATTCATCCGTGTCAGCAGCTCCTCCGATAAGTGCTGTACCGCCTCCGACAAAATCAATTTTGCTGACCACTTCCCATAATTCTGGCTTTATGCATGTCAGAATCAGTTTCTCGCCATCCTCTGTTACCGTAGTTGCTTTGAGCGCGATACCTGAAATATAAACTTCATTCGCAGGAAGGATCATAACACTTCCTTCTCCGATTTTTTCTGTCTCGGTTGTTTTCGGAAGTGTAACTGTATAGGTTCCATCCGCATTCTCTACAACTGTATAATCTGTGATATTTTCCAGTTCTTTTTTCAAGACACCATCTACGTACTGTGTATTATCATGCGGCTCTTCACCAATTGTTGTGTCTTCCTGTCTGATTTCATCAATTTCACAGAAAATCGATTTAACATCTTTCTTGGAAAGCAACGCATGCGGCTGGAACTGGTTTTCTGTATTTAATTCCAGAAATCCTTTCCCTACTGCAATTGCTGCTTCATTTTGATATGTAATACTATCCCAATCCGTCCAACTGTTCGTATCATACGAATGTATTCCATTGAATCCCATTGCATGTACTGCCGTATAAGCCGCAAATTCGCGTGTTGCCGGTTCATCTGGATAGAAAAACGGGATATCCTGCTCCAGATCTTCGATATCCGGTGGCGGCAGGATTCCATATTTCTCTGCGATTTCGATTGCTGCTTCATACGCATTTCCTGCCGTATCCGCATAATAATGGTTTAAGGAATCCGGATCTGTATCCAGGTTCATTTCAACCTTTTCAGCGAGCATCTGCACCCACTCACCGCGTGTATATGTTTTGGTGTCGTCCGATGGATCATCTGACTTCACGTAGGTATATTCAACTTTTGCTTTCAGCTCCACGGTAGTCTGATCCACAAGAATATTCTTGGAAAGCTCCATGACCTTTCCTATGTTTACACTTTGTGCTTCTGCTCTTGCCCGTTCCGGAAATACGCCTGCAACGGTGCTTCCCGTCATAATCAGGCACAGAAACCACGCCAACATTTTATTTCTTCTGTTTTTTTTCTTCAGTGCAACAACAATGGCTGCTCCTGCCAGCACCAGCAGTACAACCCAAACAATAATTTTGGTGTTGTCACCCATTTTCGGTGCAGATTTCAATTTCTCAGCCTTTAAGGACTGGCCATTTTGCTTTGCGTTTCCAGTTCCCTGATCTTTTGTTAATGTCGTTCCGGAATCCTTGCTGCCCGTTGTCGTACCAGGATTTTTCGTGTCATTTGCTACGTTTCCATTTCCTGGCTTTTCATTACCTGTCGGATTCTTTTTGTCATCTCCAGAAGGATTTTCCTTATTTTCATCATCCTTCTTGTCATCTGATGCTTTTACCGTACAAACCGTTGTCAACGTAACGGTTTCTCCAGCCTGCAGAGATTCCATCTTTTTTGTTGTCTCCGTATTTTCGGCCAGCACAAAATTTTCCGGCAAAATATTTTCCAGTGACAGATTCGTTACTGCTGTATCATTTGTATTGGTTACAGTTAAAGTAACTTTGATTTCTTCACCCTGCTGGTAAGTTTCTTTGTCTGTTGTCAAGGCTGCTTCGATTCCATCCTGAAGCAGCGATGCTGCAAGAGCAGGCTGTGTCATCATTCCGGTGCATAAAAGCAGTGCCAGAAAGACAACTTGTAATTTCTTCCACACTTTCATACGTCTTCTCCCTCGTAAATGTAAAATTTCGATCCTTTTTCTCTGAATATCTGCCGCTTATGCTGTCTTTAGGATCCTTGGTGCCTTCCGTCAATGGAAAGGCGGCTTTTCTTGCTCTGCATCTCAATCATTAGCTGAGCAGAGCAATGAACATTTCACTTTCCTCCTTCTTCTGTTGTATTTCTTTTAGTGTAATACATCCTCCCTTTATTTGCAATGTATTTTGTCATGCATTTTGCAATGCATATTTCATCATCATTATGCAATACAATAAAACAGACTGGGCTTCCAGTACTCTTTAAAATCAGAATACAGCCAGAAAAAAGCGCACTGAAATAAGCTGTCCCCAAAACAGCTTTTTCTTCATTTTTCGATTTCGCAGATTCGAAAAATTTATTTTTTGTCGAACCTTTTTTGAAACACCTTTGTTATGTTTTATGCTGCCCGTAGTTTCCACATAAGATCCGGAAGCATGCTCCGTTCTTATATTCTCCGGCAGCAGAATGGAGTTTGATATGGCATTTCAGTTAAAAGGCAACCGCAAGGAAACGGAAAACAAAACCATCCGTTTCCCCATTCACCTGATCGATCAGATCGAACAGGCAATTTCCGATTCTGACCAGGACATTACCTTTTCCAGTTTTGTGATTCAGGCGTGTGAGTATGCGCTGGATCACATGGACGCCCCGTCAGAAGAACACAATTAACTTTTATTTTTTCAAAGCAGATTTTTATGGTTCGACGTACATTTTCTGGCTGTTCTCTGCTTCTATTTTATCTTACCATGCTTCTTATTTTTTTCAGGACAAGATCCTGTCCTAACTCACCTCCACAACCTCATCATACAGACACACAAACACCTCTTCCACTTCCGCATCTTCATGAAAGTGTCCAAAATACCATTTCTGAAATTCTGTCTCATCCGCCACGCGCTGCAGGTACTGGCGAAGTTCCACCTCATCGTCAGACAGCTCTCCATACCCCATTGCCGCGGCTACATCTCTTGGGGCTGTGTGGGTCAGTATGTAGTCCACCTGGAAATCTTCTTTTTCCAGATTTGCCCATCCTTCTTCGTACTCTTCCCGTGACGGAATTTCTTCCGGAAACCACGAAATTCCCTCCGCGCGGGACATTTTGTCGATGCTGTAAGCCCCTCCGAAGGTAAAGAATTTCAGCCCGTCAATCTTAAAGATCTGGCCGCGCATCAGATGGATCATGTTGTCCTCAATGATATGCACCTTTCCGCCGTTCCACTGCTCCACGGCGTAGGAATTCAGTTGTTCGAAGTTCTCATGATTTCCGTCTATAAACAGTGTCGTCACCGGCAGACTTCGGAAAACGGCTCTCGTATTCGCTTCGTATGCTGCAGAAAAGCCGCAGATGCCGACATCTCCGCAGATGATCAGATAGTCATCCCGGGTGTACTCGTCTTCGTGCTCGTTAAAATAGCGTACAACTTTTCCAATATCAAAGGTGCCATGGGTATCGCCTGTAATGACAATGCTCATTCTCAGCGTCTCCTCTCGTGTTCTCTGTTTCTGTTCTCTAAGGTATCGCAAAACATCATCCGCAAATTCTGTCCGCTTTCTCTGCCGCTGCTATCGTTTCTTGCAGAGACACAGACTACGCCGCACTATTCCCGAAAATAAAACACTTCTCCCCGTGCCCGGAACGGCAGCCGGTTTCCTCTCGGAAGCAGAAATGCATGCTCTCGTCTTATCTTCAGGTCATTCTCAATCGCCCCGTCCGTAATAATCAGAATCGGCCCGTCCTTTGGAAAATCGTTCGCCTGTTCCAGACAATCCACGCCCGGCTGCAGTATGGTTCCTCCTCGTCCCGTGACTTTTACCCGGCCGGCAATATCTTCCGGTGCCAGATATCCCGCATCCGTCGCTTTGGCATCGCAGAAAATGATTCTCACAAACGGAACATCTTTCGCCGCGGCATAGCTGGCGATGGAGCCGAGTGCCATACCGATCTGTTTTGCACTCATGGAACCGGACGTGTCCACAACCACACCGAAGGTCCGGCTCTCCAGATCCTGCTCGTAATACGCATATCCTGGCCTTGGAATATCCGGCGTGGCACCCTGCCGTCTGCTCGGCCGCGCATAGGTGCGGTGTTTTTCCAGCGGTGGAAACTGTACGTCAAACCACTTCGCCAGCGCGGCATCCCAGGGAATGGCCGGCATCGCAAGCGCCCTGATTTCCTGTACCAGCCCGGCCGGCAGGAAACCACGATTGTGCTCCTGATGGTAATCCAGTCCCTCCCGCAGTGCGTTTTTCAGCAGTTCATCCAGGCTGACCCCGTTTTCTCTTCCAGCAAAATGCGGTCTGTTTCCGTTAAACATATCACCTCTTCCAAAGCCCCGGAAGGTGTTTAGCTTTTTGTACTTTCGGATCTCTTTCACGATCAGATCATAGATACTTTCTGCCGATTTGTTGTGAAGTGTTTCATCATACAACAGCCCATCCGGCGGCATTCTGCCGATCTCCATTTCGTGCAGCCAGTCGTTGATGACGTAGTCGCAGGCGATGTTCCACAAAAAGAAGTCACGCCCATTGCACCGTTTCTGGTGCTGCAGTCCGGCATGGAGATATTCATGCGCGAGAACAAAAATCCACTCTTCCTCCGAAAATCCGCACGACGGATTGGCATAAATGATTCCCTGCTCTGCGTCAACCGCTGCAATATGGATTTCATACCGATGGCACAGTTCAATGTCCTCCACAATTTTAAATGCAGCCGCAAGACCTCCGAGCAGCGGATAATGGGACAGGAACCATTCTGCTGCTCTGGAAATGACGGTATCCTTTTTCGTTTTAAGATCGTATCCTCCCGCATCGCAGAGTGCAGATTTGATGGAATGAGTGACTGCATAGGAAAATTTTTCAGCATATGCATTTCTTTCTCCCTTTTTATAAACGATCGGCCGTTCTACCCCGATCATATCCTTTAATTTTTCAGAGTTTGTCCCGCAGATCTGCGCACCATTATCCTGGTGCTTCAACAGATATTCATAAATTTTCTGCTCGCTGTTCAGTTTGATCGGATATGCTTCCGCCGGATGTGCGCAGATCGGCTCGCCGAGGCGGATGTCATAAAGGAATCTGGTAATGTAGATATCACAGGCTTTGTTCCAGAGTGCCGGAACAAATTCGCAGTCGGAAGGGATGCTCGCTTTGTCAAAGTGGCCGAACGCCAGGTGCAGAAGGTTGTGTGCCATCACATAGCACCATTGTTCCGGCGACAGGTTCGCCCGCATGTTGACGTAGATATCTCCATCTTTCGTAACACAGGCCAGACTTCCTTTTGCATTCAGATGTGAGGGCTTTGCAGTGATGTACCCATCCAGTTGATGGAACAGTGTATTTTTTTCCAGCAAACCAAAGCCGGCCTCCACTCTGCGGTACCCGGCCGGCTTTTCTTCTTCGCGGTAATACCGGCTTCGAACGTATGGCATCTGTTTCTCCTTCCTGTTTTTCAGATCCGTGTCAATTTATTTTAGTGCTTCCATTTGAAGCTCATGAATCACTCCCCCAGTCATGTGTTTCAATAATAACCGGGCTTTTTTCAGCCGACGAGCCGCGGCAGATCACGGATGATTTCCATCATAAACCAGTCCGGCAGTGCCTCCGCTCCATCAGCTGCGACGGTCATCTGGGCGATTTCGAAATTGATGACTGCGAGTTCTTTGATCATGCCCTTGGCGCGGTACGCAAAGGAAAGCATGCCGCCGGAAATTCCCTGTTTGCTTTTCGGCAGTTCTGCAAGCAGTCTGGCGCGGAAGGACTGTGCGAGAAAATACAGCACATCCCGGTTTTCCGGCTTGTCCGGCCATTTTGCTTTCTGCGCGATAATGTCATCCAGGAGATGTGTGTTGCGCAGTGTTTTTGTGTAAGCAAGAAACATCCCCGCATGCTGTTCCAAGAGGCAGGCGTACGCCATCATTTTTAATGTTTCCTGCGGAATATCCTGCTCCCCGGCCCGGTATTCCTTCAACGCATCGCTCAGCATGTGCCAGGAACGCGGGGTGGAAAACGGTTCTTCGGTTTTCGGCGGTTCGGAAAAGAGGTGATCCGGCCGCTGGATGATATAGTCAATGACCCACGGATGGAGTCCTTCTGCCTGCGCCCACTTGATCCACTGTCCCACATCCGCTTTCAGCTGCACATGAAACATACGGTTTAAAAGGGCGGACGACATCGTTTTTACGATCGCGCTGTCCTCAGCACGGTTTCCTGCTCCGATTACAATGCTTCCCTCCGGAAGATGGTATTCTCCGATCCGCCGCTCATGGATCAGGGAATAGAAGGCTTTCTGCACTTCCTGCGTACAGGCGTTGAGTTCGTCCAGGAACAGGACATATGGCTCTTTTCTGGCGATCATTTTCGGCGGAAGGAATTCCGAGGTCTCGCCCCGGATCTGCGGAATGCCGATAATGTCCTCCGGCGCGAGCTGGCTTCCAAGGAGCGACACACACGGCAGGCCGACTTCGTCTGCGAATTTTTCCACTAACGTGGATTTTCCGATGCCGGGCGCACCCCAGATAAAAACCGGCCGCACCGGCGCAACCTGAAGCAATACTTCTAATAATTCATCCTGTGTTACACTGATTGGTAAATGCATCTGATGTACTCCCTTCTGTTTCGATCCTGTGTCTTTTCAAAGCGGATATTCGCAATCCACTTTACCACTTGCTTGATTTGACTAAATCACTTTTTCTGCCCTGCCGTGATCTTACTGTGCTGCATTACAACGTGTCTCACCATATTTCTCTGTATTTTCCAGTTTCACTGTCATATTCCAGCACCGGAATTTTTCCGCTCCGCCAGGTGGTTCCATCGAGATAATAGTGGCTCTGACCGTCGTGCCAGATACCGTCATATGTCCTGTTTCCGCTGATTTTTGCCGTGGAAATGTGGCCCGCAATCACATCCTTATGGAATGCTCCACGACTTACTGTTCTTTTTCCAACCATCAGCTCCCTGCTGGTCACGCACAGCCAGTCTTTACCGCCCCATTCGGCAATTCCGGCGTGCACCAGAATCTGGCGTTCTGTTTCATAAAAGTAAGGAAAATGGCGCATCCAGGTGATCAGATCCCCCGCATCTTCGAACATCAGCCGTACTGCTTCTGCATTTCTGGAATCCTCTGAGAGGTGTGCTTCTTTTTCCAGAAACTCTTGAAAATGTTCTTCTTTCAGAAAGCTGTGCAGCGTTTCATAGTCTCCATCTGCATCCGATGCCAGCCATTCCCGGCTGCGATATTGCTCCACACTGCCGATATGCCGGTTGACATCCGCATATTCTTCCAGCCAGTCCAGCAGTGCTTTTTCATGGTTTCCCATCAGGGCAATGACTTTTTCCGAACCATATTTTTCCTGCAATGCCCTGACTTTTTCCAGCACCGCCCGGCCATCTGGCCCATAATCTATGTAATCGCCCAACAGAATCAGCTGGTTTTTCCCCGAAAGGTCTGTTTTTTTCAGAGCTGCCTCGAATGCCTCCAGAAATCCGTGAATATCCGACATCATATATCGCTTCATTGCTTTTCCTCTGTTTGTTTATACATAGAAAGTTTCTTTCGTTTCCAGGCAAAGGCATCCCAGTCTTCCATTCTCAAAGCCGCAGCCACAATCACACAGATAGACGTTTCCTTTTTTATTTTTCCAGATGGATCCATTTCCCATGTTCTGATGGCCGCAAACGGAAATATATCCATGCACTCCCTCATGAAGAAAAACCTTGTACCACAAATCCCCCATCAGATAATAGTTGTCCAGTTTCCATTTTCCCGGTTCTGCCGTACAGGCATGGGCAAGCAGATACGGCTGACTGTCTACCTCGATTTCCACCTGTACCGGCCAGGAAAGGATGCGCTCTGCGAGCTGCTTTAAATCAACTTCCGTCAGGCGTTCCTGTAAAAGATGGAAGGAATTGTACGGATACGGCTGCAGGAGGGCGCGGTCTCTCTCATCCATCCCGTAATAGCGGAAAATGTAATTTGCAAGCCAATGATCGTGGTTGCCGCGGATCACAGTACATTTTTCCCCCAGCTTCAATACCTGAAAATACACGCCCGCCGGGTCTGGATGATCCATGCAGCGGTCAAACAAATCACCAAGCAGATACAGGTGATCGTCCTCTTTGAGATCCATTTTTTCCAGCAATTTCATGAACCGCCAGCTGTCATTATGTATATCAGTAATAATATAGTGCATCCAAAATCTCCTTTTCTTTCGCAGCTTTCGTGTCTGTTCCTGTAATCATCAAAGCTTCCGTAATCCGCTCATTTTTTCCAAAACGGCTTTCCTGCTTGTGTTTTGGCATGTCCTGTTTCAAAAAGCTTCCCGCTTGTTCTGCTGGTTCCGGATTTCGGTCTTCTGATACTGGCATCATGGAACGTCTAAAATCTTTCACCCATTGTTGTCCGAACTGTAAAACTCTTCCCCCGTTTCCAGACAGATTGCCGCCAGCCTCCCTCCCGGGAAGCATGCGCCGCAGTCGATGGCGATGTGGTGATATTTTTTATAAATATACCCGGGATTATCATTTTCCGGAATCGTCTGCGTCGGTGTATGTCCTGTTACCAGATTTGTATCCGCAAAGTATTCCTTCTGATAATCTGGTCTTGCCCATACAAGATCGTGCAGGGAATATTCCTCGATCCTCTTTTCCGGTGTGAATCCACCCAGCCCTCCATGCACCAGCAGATACTGTTTTTCTCCCACTGTAAGCTCCTCATACAGACTGAAATCCTCCAGAAAATTCAGTACTTCCTCCCGCATCTCGGGATCCAGCGCCCGAAATTCCCGGATCGTAGCATCACCGCCGTTATACTTCCAGAGAACAAGATTGTCCAGCAGTTCAGCATCCACTTCCTCGATGGCAAGATCTGTGATTTCCTGACAGAGAAACCGCAGACATTCCAGCGCCATCACCTCATGGTTCCCCACGATACAGAACGCATTCGGCATTTCCATCAGTTTCAATATCACCTTAATCGGATGCTCACCCCGGTCTAAAACATCACCCAGAACATAGAGCGTATCTGTATCTTTCAACTCGATTTCTTCCAGCAGCTCCATGAATCTCTCATACTCACCGTGAATATCAGAAATAACGTAAGTAGCCATAAACAGAATCCTCCCTTTTTCATCCATACGAATCTGCATACGTTCTCCATTACCAGCTTATCTTACCATACTTCCTGTTTTTTACCGGACAAACTCTTGTCCCTCCTTTTTTTGCATAATGTACACTCTAGAGCGTGTCTGAAAAAGGCTTTTCGCAAGCTGCGAGTCCCAGTTTGTGGAAATGATTTTTCAGACACGCTCTAATACATCTTCTATTGAACTTTCCTTCATGCGAAATCCCTTTTTCTTGATACTATACCACATCTATTTTTTTCTTCATTGAACTACAAGTTTAATCCTCTTTTTCTTGCTGTTTTCTCGCATTCTATCAGCATTACGCGCTGTTTATACAGCGCCTTTTATTTCTGTACAATTTATTCTCTATATGCAAAAAAGGAACGTTCTATCCAAATCGTTCCTTTTTGTTTGTAGATTATTTTATTTTTCAAATTTCTCAATCACGCACGTATGCGTCTTCGTTTTCTTATCACAAACGCGTATTTGCCGAGTGCACAGTAATGCCCGCGTCCCCCCTTCGTCATCCCACCGTCAGGCGCAAAAAATCTCCCGCCGCACAGAGCCTCTTGCCCTCCGAAACAGTGCCTGTCCGGGGACTTGTGCTCTGTGGGGCGGGAGGCCTTTTACACCGTCCGTCCCCTATTTACTTAATACCCCGTCGACCGCCGCTTTCCATCCGGCATATTTTTTCTCCCGGATTTCATCGTCCATCTTCGGTTCATACACACTTCGTTTCATATTTCCCGCGAGCTTCTCCAGATCATACACACCTGCCGAAATACCCGCCATATAAGCCGCTCCAATCCCGGAAAGCTCCTCCGCGTCCGGAATATTTACGCGTTTATTCGTAATATCACTCTGGAACTGCATCAGATATCCGTTTCGTGTCGGGCCGCCGTCTACACGGAGTTCCTCGATCCGCATGCCGGTATCCTGCTCCATCGCACGGACAAGGTCGGTGATCTGGTAGGCAATGCAATCGAGTGCCGCTTTTACCACCTCAGCTTTTCCTGTGGTGCGGGTAATTCCGCTGATCGATGCCGTTGCTTTCTCATCCCAGTACGGCGCGCCAAGCCCGGTAAATGCCGGAACCAGATACGTGCGGTCTGCCGGATTTGCCTCCCCTGCCAGTCCTTCCGTCTCTTTTGCCGAAGAAATCAGCTTCAGGTCATCCTTCAGCCAGGTAATCACAGCTCCGGTGTAGTTCAGGTTGCCTTCCAGCACATAGTCCACCTTGCCGCCTCTTCCCCACGCAAGCGAAGTCACAACGCCGTGACTGCTTTTAATCGGCTTGTCTCCAATGTTCATCATCAGCGAAGAACCCGTTCCGTACGTTGCCTTGATCATCCCCGGTTTTAAACAGTCCTGTCCGAACAGAGCCGCATGAGAGTCGCCTAATACACCACAGATCGGAACCGGCTCGGAAAACAATCCTTCCATCGTCGTGGTTCCATACACCGCATCGGAATCGCACACCCTGGCCAGCGCACAGACCGGAATCCCGAACATCTCACAGATCTTCTCATCCCATGCCAGTGTTTTCAGATTAAACAACTGCGTTCTCGATGCATTTGAAAAATCCGTCTTAAATGCATGATCCCCCGTCAGCTTATAAACCAGCCAGCTGTCAATCGTACCCAGGCAGAGTTTCCCGTCTGCAGCACGTTTCTGTCTTTCTTCTCCGCCGTTTCGAAGCAGCCACGCCATCTTTGCAGCAGGAAAATAAGCCGAAAGCCGCAGACCCGTCGCCTCTCGGATCTCCTCTGCGTGACCCTGCTCCGCAATCTCCTGCGCAATGCCGCTTGCGCGGCCGCACTGCCATACAATTGCCTCTTCCAGTGGTTCCCCGGTCGCCTTATCCCAGATCGCCGTCGTCTCACGCTGATTGCTGATGCCGATTCCGGCGATTGTTTCCGGTGCAACACCGGACTCTGTCACCAGCGTTTTTACCGTCTGTACTGTATTTCGGTAAATCTCATTCAGATCATGGGACACCCATCCCTTTTCATTGACGATCTGCCGATGCGGCAGGTCGGTACGGCGGAGTAAATGTCCCTCCCCATCAAAGAGCAGCGCTTTCGTTCCCTGCGTGCTCTGGTCAATTCCGATGATATACCTTTTCTCCATTTTTCCAGCTCCGTTCCTAAAATTTTATAAATATCCAGATCCCCTTCTCGAATAACGCTGAATACACCCTGTTTTTCAGCATACAATGCGTCATTGTTTATTATCGCAGCGTTCACCCTGCCCCTATAGGCAAGATCTTTGGCGATTACCACACATTCCAACATCTTCCGCAGAACGATTTATTCCTGATTATTTCCGCAGAACGATTTGTTCCTGGTTATATAGAAAAAGTTCCTGCGTTCCCGGATTTTCTTCCGCCCAGGCACGCAGGAACATGGCATACGCAGACCTGCGGCAGTTTACAGTTCCCTGCGGGCTATCACATTCACCGCTGATTCCATTTCTGGTTAAGCCAGTAATTCTTTCGTTTTTTTTGCAATGCCCTCGGCATTCAGTCCATAATAGTCAAATACTTCTTTGGAAGTTCCCGTGATCACCGGCGCATCCGGCAGAGACATGTTGACTACCTTACGCGGGCACTCTGCGCCGACCACCTGGCTTACCATCGAACCAAGGCCGCCAAATGGAGCGTGCTCTTCGATCGAAATGACAACTTTTGCCTTCTTTGCAGCCTCTACTAGGCCCTCTTTGTCCAGCGGTTTCACACAGTACATATCGAGCAGTCCTGCGCTGATTCCCTCTTCTTTCAGCATAGCAGCTGCATCGAGCGCCGGGCGGACCATCTCACCGCAGGCTACCAGTAAAACATCGGTGCCTTCCGACAGAACCGTTGCCTTATCCATCTCAAACGGTGTATTTTCTTCGCTGTAAATATCCTCAACGGCATTTCTTCCCACACGGATATAAGCCGGTTTCTCATCGGTAAGAAGTGCCTCAACCAGTTTTGCTGTCTGGAAACGGTCGCTCGGCAGATAAACGCGCATGTTCGGAATGGCTGCCATTGCTGCGATATCCTGTGCAGAATGATGGCTCATGCCGAGTGCACCGTAGCTTACACCGCCGCTGATGCCGATCAGCTTTACGTTGGTGTTGGAGTATGCACAGTCAATCTTCGCCTGCTCATAGCTTCTTGTAGAAAGGAAGCACGCCGGAGATGCCGCAAATGCTTTCTTGCCGCATTTTGCAAGACCAGCAGAAACGCTGACCAGATCCTGCTCTGCGATACCCATCTCTACAAACTGCTCCGGATACGCATTTGCAAACGGTGTCAGGGAAGCACTTCCTCTGGAATCGCTGCAGAGTACCACGATATCTTTATCCGTTTCGGCATGTTTCATTAAAACCTCACAAATGGCCTGTCTGTTTGGAATCTTGTTCATGACAGTGCCTCCTTTCTCTCATCCAGATCCTTCATGATCTGCTCTACTTCCTCCGGTGTCGGCACTTTATGATGCCACTCCGCCTTATTTTCCATCACAGAAGAACCACAGCCCTTCGTTGTATTTGCAATAATAACCGTCGGTTTTCCCTTGCAGTGTTTTGCCAGTTCAAACGCATGAACGAGCGCGTCCATATCGTTGCCCGGTACGGAAAGAACATTCCATCCGAACGCTGCCCATCTTTCCTCCTGGCTGTCCTGTTTCATGACATCCTCGGTATTTCCGGAGATCTGCAGACGGTTACGGTCTACGATCGCGCAGAGGTTGTCCAGCTTGTAGTTTCCTGCAGACATCGCGCCCTCCCAGACAGAGCCTTCTGCCAGCTCGCCGTCACCCATAACGGTGTAAACACGGTAATCTTTTTTATCCATTTTTCCTGCCAGTGCCATTCCCACGCAGACCGGAAGTCCGTGGCCGAGAGAACCGGAGTTCATCTCGATGCCCGGCAGTTTATTGTTCGGATGGCCGATGTACGGGCTGCCGAATTTGGAGAATTTTTCGATGACTTCTTCCATCGGGAAAAATCCCTTTGCTGCAAGTACCGCATAATATGCCTCAACGGAATGACCTTTACTCATCACAAAACGGTCGCGGTCCGGGTCGTCCATGTTCTCAGGGCTGATGTTCATCTCTTTAAAATACAGCGCTACAAGCACATCGATGACACTCATGTCGCCGCCGATGTGGCCGCCCTTGCCGGAAACTACCATTTCCACTACTTTCTTCCGCAGATCATACGCCAGACAACTTAATTCCTTGTATTCACTCATGATTTTCATTCTCCTCTTAAATATGCTTTGACATCTTCCTCGATCGGATCATATAAATCCGGGGCAATGCCGATGTATTTGCATGCTTCATACAGAACCGGCACAACGTTCTCGTGGATACCGACACAGTGGTGGATGTACGGTCCCTCAACGATTTTTGCCTCGAGGCGTTTCAGGTTCTGTACCTCAACCCATACGTAGGTTCCCTTCGTGTAAGGGCCCTTTACACCTTTTGCATTTCCAAGCAGCAGGGAGTACTCTCCGTTGTCTCCGTCGAAACGCGCCAGTGTCATTTCACCTAATTTTGCCTGTGCCTCTACAGCGCCCGGATGGCTGAATGCCAGAGGATAACCGATCGTCGGTTTTTCCTGTGCAACAGAGATCGGCCACGGTCCGCAGTGCTGCAGCAGCTCGCCGTTCTCGTTGTCCGGGTGACGTACCGTCCAGTCAGCAAAGAAGCTTCTCTTGTCGTTTCTGCCGGCAGCCTCTACCATCAGAGCGGTGATGGCACCGTGGATATCGGTCTCACAGACAACCGGAATTCCCTCTTCGTTCAGCAGGGAGTTTGCCGCACACGGCATAATGCCGATCTCGCCCTGCAGTGCGTTCCAGCACTGGATCGCAATGGCATTGCAGGAATATTTGACAGCCAGGTTCTTCATCGCAACCTTCAGAGCTGCTACATTTTCCAGCTCTTCCGGTTTTATTTTTACACACATATTGGTATTGCAGTAAGCAACGACTTTCTCTACCTCGGTGCCCTCTGCTTTTACTTTCTTCATCTCTTCGGTCAGCTCCGGAAGCGGAATCGGGGAAAGCTGAATATTGAATTTTTCCAGCAGCTCGCCCTCGTTGCACATCGTGGACCAGAAGTCGAACGGACGCGGTCCGATCTGAAGGATTCTGGTGTGACGGAAGGTATCTACCACATTACATACGGCGAGGAAATCCTTGATGCCGCGCTCAAATTCCGGATCGGTCAGGCGGCAGTTTGTCATGTAGGTGAACGGAACGCCAAAACGGCGCAGCACTTTTCCGGTTGCGAACAGGCCACACTGGCTGTCGCGGAGACGCACACCGTTCTCATCCGGTCTCTCATCGCGCGGTCCCCAGAGGAGTACCGGAAGCCCCATTTCCTTTGCCAGTCTTGCACAGACATATTCCGTGCCGAAGTTTCCGTGCGGGAAGAAAATTCCCTTTACGTTCTCACGGCGGAATTTCTCCTGGATTTTCTCACGATCCGCCTCATCGTAAAACAGCCCCTCCTCGTTGATATCTGTGATATCAACAAATTCAACGCCGAGCTCTTTTAAACGCTCTCTCGTCAGGTTGGCGTATTTTACAGCATCCGGAGCGCTGAAAATACTTCTTCTTGTAGGTGCAAATCCGATCTTAACTGATTTCATATTCTTTTCCTCCACTTAATTGTTTTTAAATTTCGTTAAACTTTATTCTAAATTTGCCTGCTTTCTATGGCTCTTATATTACTAAATTCTTTTGAATTTGTCAACATCTATTCAACTTTATTAAATCTTTTTTAGTAATTTACACAAAAAAGAATGGCTGTTTTTATGCATTTCTTCATATTTCATTTTTTTACAGCTCAGAAGTTGACTTCTTTTTTAATTCATATTAAAATCAATGCATAAGTTTAATATTTTTCAGATAAACACTGAAATAAATTTCAACATCCCGCATGTAAAAACACACAAAAGCAGCGTGCGGGCTGATTTTATCGAACAGGAGCTGAAATTTTATGAATATTTCTGCGAAAGAACTGGCAAAGCTGATCAACGTATCGCCTGCCACGGTTTCTATGGTTTTCAATAACAAACCCGGCATCAGCGATGCCACAAGAGAGCTGGTTTTAAAAACCGCAGCCGAGTATGGCTATGCGCCGAAAAAAAATGAATCCTCCGGCGCTTCCTCCCGCATTATTCAGCTGGTCAATTACAAAAAGCACGGAAAGGTTGCTGCCGACACACCGTTTTTCTCCCAGCTGACCGAAGGAATCTCCACCGAATGCACCCGCCAGGGCTGTGCGCTTCATATCTCCTATTTTTATGAGACCATGGATATTGACAGCCAGCTCGATGCACTCCGCGCTGTGGACTGTGAAGGCATTCTGCTTCTTGCAACCGAAATGGCTCCGTCCGATTTCCGCAAGTTCCGCGATTTTTCTGTTCCGATCGTTGTCGTGGACTGCTATTACGATGAGCTCGATTACGACTGCGTTCTGATCAACAACATTCAGGGGGCGTTCAACGCCACAAATTATCTGATCCAGTGCGGACACAAAAACGTGGGCTACTTTCACTCGAACCTCGACATCAGCAACTTCTCCGAACGCGCCGACGGCTACTACAAAGCGCTCCGTGCAAACGGTATCAGCACCTCGCATCCATATGTCCACCCGGTTTCCCCTACCTCGGACGAGGGCTACCGCGACATGCTGCGCCTTCTCGAGTCGAAAGCTCCGATCGCAGATGCTTACTTTGCCGACAATGACATCATCGCTGCGGCCGCCATGCGTGCGCTGCGTGAAAATGGCTACCGCATCCCGGAGGATGTCTCCATCATCGGCTTTGATGACGTTCCGATGTGCGATATGATGGTTCCTCCGCTTTCCACCATGAAGGTCCGAAAACGCGAGCTCGGCGCCACCGCTGTTCAGCGTCTGCTCGACCGCGTAGCTGATCCGAAACGTGAGTGTCTGAAGATGTGCATGGCAACGAAACTTGTGAAACGCCAGAGTGTTTCCAAACGTTGATTCTGCTTTTTATGCTCCCCGTATTCGGCGCCAATCTGCTCCAGGCACTGTATGGAACCGTCGATCTGATGGTCGTCGGCCAGTTTGCCTCCACGGCAGATGTTTCCGCTGTTTCCACCTTCTCCGCACAGAACGTCGGTGCCGGAGAATACAAGCGTGCCCGCTCATCCATGTATCTCGGCATGATCTGGACATTCGCGGTGGGATTTGCCGTTTTTCTGTTCAGCTTCTCCCACGGTGCGCTTCTTGCCCGTCTCTTCTCGGATGATAAGGACGTCATCGCGGCCGCAGCCGATTATCTCCGCTCCTACGCAGTGGACTGTGTGATCGTCGGCATCAACTTCTCCATGATGGGATACCTGAATGGAAATGGAAAAACATTTTTTGTGGCACTGCAGGGTATTTTGAGCACACGCGGCGCGCAAAACAGGCAACGTAACGTCTGGCAGCCGCTATGCAAAAAGAGCGAAACGTCTCCTTTTCTGTGGGGAAGGCTTTTCGCTCTTTTTCTTTGCATTTTTCCGCGCTGCTGTGCTATAGTTATCACAAAATGATTTCTATGTATAAACATTCGTTTTGAAAGGAGTTTTTCTCATGCAGTCCGCAAATGATCTGAAACAGCTTTTATTTGGCATCAACCACAAAAGCTATCCCGCCTATAAATCCACCCGCGGTGCTTACCAGTTTCCGCGCTACACCCTCTCCATCGACCATGTCCAGGGCGATCCGTTTGCTGCTCCGTCGCGTGTCAGCGTCCATATCAATGGAAAAACCGCCGCATTTCCAACATCGCTCTACGACACATATGAGAAGCGCGTCGCCCTTCAGGATTACCTGCTGCGCCAGTTTGCGCGCGCGATCGCACCGTACTCGTTCCGCGCGAAGGGCTCCGGCAAAAGCGGTCTGCTTGGCGTCAGCCGCTGCGGCCAGGAAATTCTCGAGCGCACTGCCTGCGTTTTAAATCCGTCCGACGGCAGTCTTATCGTCAACATGGAAATCGGCTTTCCCGCCAATGGCCGCACCATCGCCTCGCAGGAACTGATCCGCATTCTCTTCGACTTCCTGCCGGGCTGCGTGGAAAAATCGCTTCTGTACCGCAGTCTGGATCCGAAAGCATGCGCCGGTGTCGCCCGTCTCTGTGAAGATCAGCAGGCGATCCGCGCCGCATTAAAAGAAAAAGGACTCACCGCCTTCATCGCCGACGGCTCCATTCTCCCACGTGAGACCGGTGTCTCTGACCTGCCGATGAAACACGCCGTTCCGTTTGTCTCGCCGGAATCCTTACGCGTCACCCTCGATCTCCCGAACCGCGGATCTATTTCCGGCATGGGCATTCCGCTGGGTGTTACCCTGATTGTCGGCGGAGGTTTCCACGGAAAGTCCACCCTGCTGCAGGCGCTGGAGCGCGGCGTGTACAACCATATCGCCGGGGATGGACGCGAATATGTCATCACTGATGCGAGTGCCGTAAAACTCCGCTCAGAGGACTCCCGCAGCATCAGCAATGTCGATATCTCCCTCTTCATCCATGATCTGCCTGGAAAGAGCGACACCACTTCCTTCTCGACCGCAGACGCCAGCGGCAGCACCTCGCAGGCTGCCAATGTCATTGAAGGCATTGAGGCCGGTACAAGCCTGTTTCTGATCGACGAGGATACCTCCGCCACAAACTTTATGGTGCGGGATGAGCTGATGCAGCGCGTCGTTGCGGACAGTGAAGAGCCGATCACGCCGTTTATCAGCCGTGTGCGGGATCTGTATGAGAAGCTTGGGATCTCGTCTATCCTCGTCGCCGGAAGCTCTGGATCTTACTTCCATGTGGCGGATACGGTGATTCAGATGAAGGAATACGTTCCTTACGATATTACGGAGCGTGCCAAAACCACAGCAGCGGAGTTCCCGCCTTTTACCGCATCGGTGCGTCCTTTCGCCGTTCCATCCTTCCAGCGCCGCCCGCAGCCGTCGAAAGCGCTGACTGGCAGCGACCGCACGAAAGTCAAAGTCATGGGACGCGAATCTATTCTCATTAATAAATCACTGACCGATCTGCGTGCTGTGGAACAGCTGACCGACAGCGAACAGCTGAATGGACTGGCGGCACTTCTGCTGGATGCGGCGGAACGCAGGATGGACGGACGCAAAACACTGGTGCAGGTTGTCGATCTGCTGGAACGGCAGATGGATGAAAAAGGACTTGCTTCTCTTCTCGCTCCTGGAAGACCTGGGGATCTGGCGCGGCCGAGACGGCAGGAGATCTTTGAATGTCTGGATCGGTGCAGGGAATTGAAGTTCTGAAATAAATATTTTTATACTCGTATTAAAAATGTGCATTGGAAAAACAGATTTTTCTGTCATCCAATGCACATTTTCTTTTCACTTACTTCCCGCTAAGCCTTCTAATCAGATGCCGTTTTATGTTTTCCTGCTTTCAATATCACACATAATTCTTCGTTGCTTAAAAGATTCATATGTGCCAACTCATTCCGGGCTTTTCTGTATCGTTTAAGTTCCATACTCTCCTCTGCTGAAACCGGAATCCCTCCCCGTTCCACCAGATACATCAGATTTCCAAGCTCAGCTTCCTCAGGAACCATAACCTGATCTCCATATCCGTTGTTGATCGGAAGTGCCGCTTTGATAAAAGCATAATATTTTTTCACAAAATACCTTCGATAATTTTCCACGAGTGGAAAAACATATTTCAACTGCGCCTCCCAGAGTAGCGTATCCACTTCCTCCTGGCTTTTGCTGAAGCAGTACCTCTCTCCATCACTCCTGACAAGATCTTCCGTCACTTTCTGAATGGTCTCATAAGGTGCATTCAGGAACTCCATTCCCTTCGCCACACATACCGCACATAGTTCCACATCATCCCCGCAGACAGAAGCAACGGCCTCTGCCAGATACGGACGCAGAAACTCTTTACAGTTTGTCTCAGATGATGCCAGTGCGCAGAAAGCATATTTATCATATGCTCCGATATTCTGCTCAAAGCCAAGACTCCGGATTCCCTTTTTGCTTTTTCGGTTCATGACATCATTATGTACTTCCAGAATAAAAATTCCCGGTGTTTTGTCCTGTACATTTTTTTGATATTCCGATACAAAATCAAGCCATTTCGTTACCTTCTCGTCTGGAATATCCGACACCCAGACATATCTGTCATTTAAAACCGTCTCCTGACATTTTCCAAGAAACTGTGCATAACTCACTCCATAGCGATACTTTGCCCGCGTTTCTCTTTTACAGTATTTCTGCAGAATGAACTCCCCCGGCTCCTCTTCCGGGCATTCTATGACTTCCAGTTTATTTTTCGGGTTTTCCATCAGAAGCTGCTCCCGGATCAGATCCAGAAATGTACTTTTCCATGGTACCGAATCCGGAAGGGTCAGCAGTAAGCTGTGCCCTCCGGCAGCTTCTTTTACAACATTTTCCAGAAACGCATGTGCTTTGATAATATGATTCCACCAGATCTGATCCATCGTTAATCCTCCATGTATTTCTCAAGTTCATCGTTAATCTGCGGAATAGTTCCCATCATCTGGCAGAAGCTGTATCTCGTAAAACGGTAACGTCCCTCACTGGTATTCTGCAGGACATATAACTCTCGCATTTCTTCCATCAACGCAGCCAGCTGCTCTTTGCCTAATGTCAGAATCTTTTTAATGGAATATCCTTCTGCCAGTTCCAGCAGCTCATCCGCACTGCATCCATTCTCTGACTTATTTTCATGGTAAAGATAAGCAACCATTAATGCAATGATATAATAGTAATCATCATCACCGACTACCAATGTGATGAAAAATTTCTTTCGGATCTCCTCCTGTAAAGTCTGCTCTGCCAGCACTTTTTTAATATGCTCTTTCTTTACAAGATAAGGCGGTGTCTCACTTTCTGAATATCCCGCATAATCCCGCTGCATTGCCTCAATCAGCTTGGTGCAGTACAGCTGCAGCAGACCCGGAAAATAATTTGTCGTGCCGAGAATCGTAGAAATTAATACTTCCGTCTCATTATCTTCCGGAAATCTGAATCCAAGATAGGATAACGGTACCTCCAGCAATTCTCTTGCTTCCATTGCTTTGAATGGTTTTACTGTCAGTGATTCCAGATGGGTCAGTACACTGTTATTTCCCAATGCCGCTTCCCGCTTGAATCTCACAATATTGCGCAGACCCGCTACTACAAATTTGAACCTTCCCATTCCTACACTTTGAATATCTTTCAGCATGTCAAACGGCCAGTATTTGATACTTTCACAACTGTCGATAAACGTATCCGCCTCATCCAGCAACAGCAGAAAATAAGGAATGGAATCGTCTGTATCCTTCAGCCGCTTCTTCAAATCACGCGCCAGTTCACTCCAGTTTTCTGTAATATGTTCCTCTTTTAAAATCCCCTCATCAAACAATGCTGCTGAAATTTTTCTGGCGGATGCTTTATAATCCAGATCCTTAATATCTACCAGAACTGCGCGGTCTCCATTTTCGTTATGGTCAATGTCTTTTTTCGCCATGCGAAGCAGCGCAGATTTTCCAAGCTGACGACCGCCATATACAATATTTATACCTGTAGGCGATTCGATTTTTTCAAGTTCATATTTGCGCCCGATAAAAATCTCCTGCGGCATAATATCCACGGATTTATCGATATATGGCTGATACGATGCAAATGGCATGATCACGGCCATCAGCATTCTGTTCATTGCCGTTTCCGTATAATGTTTTGCCAGATACACCAGTACCACCCTGTCTACGACGGCAAAAATTTTTCCGCTCAGATCCGTTTTTGTCTTTCTCGCCAGAATTCTTCTCTCAGCAAGCGGCAATGCATAATCCAGCAAAACAAGGGTATGTTTTGCATTCCCGACTTCTTTGAAAGTATCGATCAGACGGGAAGCATCCGTTCTTCCAAAAAGGCAGATCACCCGGAAGCCTTTTTCCTCAGCTTCAGACCCAAAAGCTGCAATGGGATGTTTGTAGTTACTTTTTCTTCCATTTTCCGGACGTTTCAGTTTGACGGTATAATTTTCAATTTTTCCAAGGACTGGTGCCTCACGTTGTACACTTTCCAGCTGAAATCCAAATGTACTCAGCAGAACCTTCAGTGTTGTTTCATTTGTCCCAGCCCCTTTCGGCCAGTTTTCTAATAGTTTATTTCCCCCTTTAATATCCTTATTAATCTTTGAGGTATTCATTAATGCTTTCAACGTTGTTCCGGAATTTGCAGTTTTTCTATAATTGACATCATATTCATCCAGAAATTCTTCCAGATAGTCTTCCTCTTTAAACTGAAACTCCGGATCAAGATCCTGCGTCAGCACCCGGTTCAGCAGATCTTCCGCTGCCGCATAATTCTGCTGTTCAATTCGATTCTTGATTTGCGCAACCGCCTCACGAATCAGTTCTTCTTTTTCCCAGTCTGGATTTTGTTTCAAATAGGCATCCAGATTTCTTTTTAAATCAACAGCCCGGACCTGTGCATCCTTTTTTATTTTTTCCCGGAACTCCTTCAGAATTTTTCCGAAAAATCCATAGTTTCGTGTCTCAACCGCCCGGGAATACCACGATTCCGCAATCTGAAGAATCAGCTCTTTCCCATTCTCGGCCGTGTTGTCAATCTGACCATAGCTCTGAGCCAGTTCGATGTCCTCAATAAATTCTTTTCGTTTATTTTCAAGATCCCTCAGCGGATACACGATTGCTTTGTCAATATCATATTTTTCGGCATCCTCCGCTGATAATGGATGGTCGAGCCATTTCCAGTACTGGAGAATTAATTCCGCACTGCCATAATCATCTTCTCCTTCAAAAATCTCCTGCATTCGTTCCGCAAATTCCTGCTCTTTTTCTGTACAATGCAGCTGAATTCTCGACAGCACAGAAAAGTCCGGAAGTTCGAAGACTTCATCCAGAATCGGCAGCGCGTCTTCATCCAGCAATACTTTATCATTTTTCAGGAAATCAATATAATAAAACTGATAGCTGCCCTCTTTGTACTCTCCCGACAGCCGACTTTTCAGTTCTTTCAATGTCTGCTGTAATACTGCTTTTCCCGCACGCTCTTTCCAATCCCCACTGTCTTTTTCAGAAAGGGCCACAATCATTTCATCCATATGATGCAACAATGGGGTTCTGATCTTCTTATACTCAACCAGTGCTGCATCATCGCTGCTGTTAAAGGAGGCCTGCATCAGAGATACATAATTGCAGAGAATTGATACAATTTTATGGACTCTTTTGAAAAGGTTCATTCTCAGGCTTCCCATGAGATCTGACGTTTTCTTGGCGAAAAACATATTGTCTGCCGCACGGTTCCAGAACTCATCCATCACACTGTTCGTTTTAGCCTGATCAATGTTTTCCACGCAGATAACTGCCTGATCTTTTACATACGTATCCGCCAGAAATTCTTCCAGGATCTCCAGCATTTCTCTGTCGTCCTCGCTCACCGCCTTCAAATATTGGCATAAATCACTGTCCGCTCCAAAAAGCAGCTTGGTCGTTTCCAGAAAACGTTTATGGGATGTACTTTCTTTGAAGTTTCCATTTTTATAGCTTTCGTAATATTCCTTTGCTTCATGGCAGATTTTCGCAAGTTGTTTTTCCCATTCGCCTCTTTCTTTTTCCCGATAATCCGCGTAACGGTCAACGCCCCTCTTCTGTCGGTTTTTAAATTCCATCAACTCATAAACAATCTCTTCAAGACTCTGATTCTCCGTCAGAAGAGTGCTTTTCTTAAACATGTCATATAACTGCTGCGCGGAATAATCATAGCTGTACTGATCCAGGAAATAATTTCGCAGTGCTGCCGCAACCACATAATAATCCGATACTGGTTCGGATTCTCCATAGAATATCTGAAAGATCGTATCAGAATTGTAGGTACAATGCTCCATCGGATCATTCATGGCATACGCCAGCTGGCGATAATGCTGTTCGAATGCATCATATTTTCCGGCTAAAGCTTTTAAATAGGCGGATGCTGCATAGATCTTATCACAAGCAATCATTTCCTGATATGCTGCGATATATTCCATTCGTTTCTCATCCGTAAGCGTCTGCTCAGAAACAATGCCTTTTTCTTCTGCTTCGTATGACTCTTCTGACTCCTGCTCTGGCTGCTCCTCGACTGCCTCAGGCTGTTCCAGCTCTAAAGTGATTGCTTCCTCTGTTTTTTTATCCGTCTCATCTTCTTTTTCACTGTCTGTTTTCGAACTCGCTTCTGCCTCTGCTGTCCCCTGCTCTGGCTCTTCTTCTGGCAGTTCTACGGATTCATCTGTTATCTCATCCTCCACAGGCTCGCCTGTTTTCGGTTCAGCCGGTAAATCATTTTCCAAGGCATAAACATTTTTTTCCAGCTTGGACGTATAGTAAATCAAGGCTGCTTTCTTCCCTAATTCTTTCTGCAGCCAGCTGGCCACTTTTTTCGCATGTTCCAGTGAAACCCCGTATACAACAAGGCTTTCCTCTGCCCCTGCTTTTTCTGCCACCACATCCTTAAATTCCTGTAATTCCGCCGGATCCTCCGTTACAACACCTGCAAACCACTGAAAGTTTTTCTTTCCGTTCATGGAATATCCAATCATAAAATAGTCCGTCCCAAATACGGAGTTACACGTATCAAATTCATAGTCTGGAAACAGAATTCTCTGTTTGCATGCACTGTCGTATGCCATCAATCTTGTCATCGCAGAATTTGTTGAATCCTCAATATGCTCTCCCTCATCCTGGTTTGAAATTTTCTCTTTTAGCATCTGGTTGATAAAACCAACTGCTTCTTTCGTATATAAAATACGTTCTCCACGTGGAGATAAGGTAAAAAATTCCCCCATTCCATCAACTATATATCTTTTTAAATACCCGGACTGATATAATTTCTCTGTTGCGGTCTTATATATTTCATAACCGTTGTCATTTTTCTCTGCAAGACTTTTTACGGAATATCCATGCTCTTCTATACATTCCAGCAGACAGCACATTTTTTCCGTCAGTGGCTGTTTACACATGTCCTTTCGGAACTCCTTCGCCCCAAATTTTGTGCCTGCTTTTGCACTCATCTGAACATGCAGCAAAGAAGAATCTTCCGGAATCAGAAGATCTTTCCATGCTTCCGGACACTCCTCCGATTCTTCCAGAACTTCTGCTGTGTTTTCAGCTGTCTCTTCTTTTTCTCTGTCCGCGCTGTCTGTTTCCGCACAAAATGCTTCCGGAACACTTTCTTCCGGTTCTACTTTGTTCTCATCCAGTTTTAATGTATTAAAATGAATTCCCGTTACAATCTCTTCTTCAAAATGGGGAACTAATTTATAGATCAGCGAGAATTTTCTTCTTGCGTCCTTCTCCCAGAACGCCTGCTGCAGCCATGCATATGGTTCTGCATACTCCTTTAAAATATCCCCCTCCATCAACTGAATCTGCTCTGCTACAATCCTGTCCTTTCGATTCTGAAGTGTCTCCGCTGTTTTTTCATCATCGGCATGAAGTTCCAGAAAAAATGCGATCGCTTTCCTGTACTTCTCATTTTCTTCTATTACTTTCTGAATCTCAGATAAGTTTTCCTCAATTGCTGTATGCTGCATTTCCGGTTTCTGTACATCCAGCATTTCATACTTTGATACAATTTCGGTCTGTTTCGCATCGATCGCTTCCAGCTGTTCTCTTATGGATACACCAAGTTCTTTGGGAATAAATTTTCTGTCTTCCAGAAAATCTTTTAAGCCTGAAATATTTTGTTCCAGATCGGCCGTGATACCTTTCAGATCGTTCAATATCGTTTGAAGTTCTGTTACAATTTCCGTTTTAGACAATTTTTCTTCTCCCTTCGTAAAATAAACGTACAGTAAATATGATTATATGATACCACATAACCATATCCTTTTGTATCAAAATCACCCAAATAATACCTATGGAATTCCGTTTCTTTCCTCACGCGGAAATGCATTCCGCGTGAGGTCATTGGCAGCGTTGTTCAGATTGCTTCTGATGCAAAGCAAGGATGCTCGCGCAGAATCTGAACGCGCTTGATGCAGACTCCACGACTGTCAATCATTCCTGCTACCCGCACCCATTCGCCCGGCAGTTCCATGACAGGTGCAGGAAAAACGTAAGTGAAACGCTGTCTGTTTTTCTCATTTCCTTTTCCCACCCGGATTTTCCAGCTCTCCCAGGTGCATTTTCTCTGGAGTCCGATGTTTTTTGCGAAGAAACGCTCTACGGCATAGCGCACGGTATCTCTTCCGTACTCACAGATGCTTTCTGTGCTGAAATAGAAATTATCAGCCACAGCAATTTCGCAGGATACAGATGCAAAGTTCATTTTTTTCATAGAATGGTACCTCCATAAAGATAAATTTTAATTGCTGAAAATAGTTTTTCGAATTTCATGCAAAAAGGACACTGTATCGTCTTTCAACAAACACAGTGTCCTTTTCCTATCTCAGGGCGCACTGATCCTCTGAAAAACTATTCACAGATCAATACGCCTTACTTTCAATAAAACCATCTTATATAGATACCACTCAACATTTCGTATTTTCTCACTTCTATTCCGAATTGCCTTTGTGATAACTTTATTCTAACACTGTTTTTTCTGATTGACAAGCCTTGATTTTGCATTTTATAAGCATTTAACAGATGCTCCACACTCTCTCAATGCTTCACACAGAGCAACAGCCTTTTCTGCTGTTTCTGCCCGTAAAACAGCATTTGGAGCCTGAAGTACAAGATCCTTTGCATCTGTCACATCGAGTCCTGTAAAGTCCCGGGCAAGTTTAATAACTTTGACCCTATTCCCGCCGATCTTGATAAGCTGCACCAAAAAGCCTGTACCTTTTTCTATCTCCTTCATTTTACGAAGTGTCTGGTATATCTCCTCATTAAAGTAGACCAAGTAAGTGCTGCAGGCTTCAACTCCTTCTTGGTCAGCCCGCATAAACCATGATTTCATCACCAGATCACTCCAAGGCCCCTTTGCTTTCTGCAATGTAGTCTCAACATCCAGAAGTTCATTATGGATAAAGCTGCCTTTCTGAATTCTTCTCGCTACCTCATCCGCTGTTCCTTTTGGAATTCTGGCTATACGTGATGAAAACTCTATATCGGTCACTCTGCCGCCAGGTATCAGCATTTCGATTTTATGTTTTTCTTCCGTATACAGAATCAGTCTGATGTTGTTCGTAACATTTTCCACTTCGATTTCTACTCTGTGCAGACTCCCATCATATGAATCAATGTGATAATGCAGAAACATATCAATAAATTCATAAGTCGATTCTTCAAATTCGATATTCCGCTTTTGAGCCTCTTCTCTCAGCTTTTTGAGATAATCTGTAACATATACGTTTTCTTCCATGTTCATGTGCCTCTCTTTCAAAAATATTTTTTCTGGAGCCTTCCTAAGATGGCTCTAAGTATAAATCCCTAAATCTTTCTTTTTCCCATCAAAAATCTATATTTTTTTTCTTTCTGTACCCGCTCTCTTTCTCCTTTTTGTTTAACTCCGCACCGAATTTCATCGGATACTCAAAAATGAGCGGCAGATCCCGCACTACAACCGGATAGCAGCGATCGTGAAAAATAACGGTTTCATTTTTCTTCAGATGCTGCAGCCGCGAAACGGAAAGCAGCGGGCGTCCGAATTCATTCTGTCCCGCGAGTTTGCTGATATATTCCAGAAAACTGATTTCCCGTGTATGAAGATAAATGAGATTTCCGCAGTTGTCCATAATGGTTCTGCTTACATTTTCATCGTATTTATCTTTCATCTGGCTGTAAGACTGAATGACCAGATGAAAACGAATATTACGGCTTCTGGCTGCTGTCAGCATCGACACAATGTCATCCAGCTTCGGCATATTGCAGAATTCTTCCAGAATAAAATTGACACGTACCGGAAGTTCTCCTTTGCATACATCCGCCTGATCCAGCAGACTTTCATAACACTGCGAAATAAACAGCGCTGCCAGAAAATGATACGTTGTCTTTTCATCGGGTACAACCAGAAAAATCGCTGTTTTCTCCTTTCCAATCTCTTCCATGGAAAAAGTAGTACCTGACATCATTTCCGTCAGCGCTTTCGATGCTTTGAATAATCCCGTCAGCTGATCAAATGTCGAGGTAATACAGGTTTTTGTATTTTCTGCTGTTAAATTCATAAAACCGGCCAGATCCTGATAAATATCAGAGTCCGTCGACAGTGCCAGAAAGCAATTCTGAAGCATGCCGCTCTGCATCTTTGCATGCCGCCAGTCCAGAATTGATTTTATCGAAAGGCTTTCTTCCGTCATAAGAATCAGTTTGCTGATTCCTCGTGCAAGCTGTCCGGCCGTATCGTTCCAGTAAGGATCTTTTCCCTTTTCTGTTCGCGCGAAAAATAAACTCTGCAAAACATCATTCAAATGATTTGCGGATTCCGCCCTTTTTCCACGCTCATATGCTTTCTGAACACGCTCAAACGGATTCCAGCGATCTGGAGACTCCTGCGGTTTTCTCCAGTTCAGGACCACTTTTTGATATCCCTTCCGTTCCAGAAATTCTCCTGACTTGCGTACCAGTTCCCCCTTTGGATCCACAATCACCATCGATTCACCCGCCATCGCACACGAATAGATTAACGGAAGCACGAATTTCAGGGTCTTCTGGGAACCTGTATCTCCAACAATCAGATCATGGCTGTCACTGTGATCGGTATAGCAGATATCATTCTTTCGGAACAAAACGGGACCTCCTTGAAAGGTACCACAGCTGGATTTTAACTCAAACGCTGCTAAATCTTCCATAAACTCCTGCTCATATCCCATTCTCGATTCTGAATAAACAAGCCCATCTTTTAACATATACCAGTTCCTCCTCACCCAATTTCTGCACGAAATCCAATCTCTTTTTTCGGCATCTCTTTTTCCGGCAATCCGGATACGGTTCTGATATCCTCCTCACCGATCTGTTTTTCTGTCTCTGGCTGCATCAGCTTATCCAGCTGAATTTGTCTGATCAACTGCAGAACCAGAGTTTCATTATCCAGCTGCATTTCATTTCGTGTTTCCAGTAACCCGGACAGCTTCTGCTTTGCTTCCTCCGTTACCGAATACCCACTCCGTTCCGCATCTTCACAGAACAATGTCATACATTCCTGAATCTTCATCGTCTCGCATTTTTGTCGGATCCAGAGTTGATTCTTGCTGAATTCGCCAAATAAAACCTCCTGATACTTTGCGTTCTTCTCCGTCGGCATAAGCATTAAAAAGCAGACCTCCCGATGTTCTCTGATAAAATGCAGAAACTGTTCCAGACAGGGATTGTACCCAAATTTGCTCCATTCCTCCGAACACTCTACAATCAGAATCCCCTGATACCGGTCATAGCAGTCCCGTGCAATACTGTAACTTTCCCGCAGATGATACATGAACTGTTCGGCCTTGCCTGCATTTTCATAATAGGGCATAAAAATCGAAAAACTCTTTACCGCCCCCTGGAACGGAATTACTTTATCCATTTCCATCATGGCAGTCAATTCCTTCGCATCTGCTTCCAGCTTACTGACCGATTCGCCCCATAAATAAAAGTTCGGGCAGGTTCCCGGTTCTATTTCGTTCATGATCTGAAATCCCTTTAATAACCTGCGATGTACCAATGCATTTCCCTCCATCTTCTTTTCTTATCTATGAAAGGAATCTCTGCTTTTTCATTTTTCCCGAAAAAAATAACCCCGGGATTCACCCCGGAGCCATTTTTTCACTGCTTCTTCAGTCTGCTTTCTCAATATAAATCTCAAAACTCTCAGACGGAATATCCGCCAAAGTTCCTTTCAGGCAGGATCCGCTTTCCTGCAGAGAAAGTTCCATCGTCGTTTCGTCGGCAAATTTCAGATATACCTTAAAATCTGCTGCATTTTTTCCCTCTGCCTCAAACTGAAGCATCAGCTTATGGTTTTCTGCATCATATACAACATACGTGTTTTCGTCGTCCAGATCCTCCATCCGCAAAACTGTATTTCTGCTTTTTGCTGCCCCTCTGACTGCAGTCGCCAGAACAGGTTCAAACAGAAAAGCGTCCGCCTGATTCTGAATCTGCTCACCGATCAGAGAAATCTGATCTTGGATTCGTTCACAGGTTACCCTGATTGCCGTAAGAAGTTTTCTTGCCGACTCAGCAGTTTCTTCTTCGCTATATACAGGATTCAAAACCAAATCACAGTCTACACGGGTGGCTTCTGCCAACACCGCCATAATACAATAACTCTCCATACATTCTTTACATGATCTGATATGTTCCATCTGTTGTTCTTCTTCCGCAGTCAGAGTCTCGTGATTACCGATTGCTTCTACTAGGTGATAGATCTGATCCTCTGTTAAATGCATCATTTTTTCCTTCCTCCTTTAAACAGATTGTACGTTTTATCGCTTTCAACAATATGATCCACTGCCCAATTCGCTAAACGTTTATCTTTCTTGATTTCCCGATGCGCCAATTCTGTCACCGTTTTATGCATGGATTCCGACCAGTCGTCTATTCTTCTTTGGTCGTACACCTCGGTGTATACAACATCTTTTAAAAGCTTTCTTTCCGAATTAACGTATATCTCCAGATCCATTTGATTCCAGAAATTCTCCGACCATCGCAGCGAATCATACAGCCATTCCTGCATTTCTTCTTCCGACTGTTCGCCAAGGATCTCCATCGTCTTTTCCTGCATATGTTCAAAAGCCCATGCGGCAGAGGCTCCCTTGGAATCTGGAATCGTCTCGATCCCATACATGATATAAAGAACATGCGGCAAAATACGTGCATAGTATAAAGCCAGAGCTCTCGGCGGCTCGGCTTTTGCATTCGTCATTGCCTGACAATACTTCTGCAAATATATCCCAAAAATATTTCTTGATTCCTCTGCAAAAACTTCTGATTCTGCTCTGTTTTTCTTGTTTGGATCTGCTGCCAGCTCACCATATGTTCCATCACTGTCCGGTAAATTCGCATCAAGATAAACCACTTCCATATAACTTTTTTGATCTTCTTTTCCTTTTTTACCTTTTTTCTTTACCTCTCTCATCTTTTGTTCATATGAGTTTTTTTTCTTTGCAATATCCACTGCTTTATAAGTATAAATCCCGCCACAATATTGGCTGAACTCCTTATGAAGTTCCCCAGTTTCTCTTTGTTTCTTTATCCGAGTCCAAATCCCCTGTCTTGCTTCCTGCATCGCATCCTCATAATTTTCTTTATCACAACAGCCTTTCTCCCTCAACTCACTTTTTACTCTGTTTTTGTAAATAGAATCCAGTACTGTAATCATTTCTTCAAAATCGGCTTCCTCATTGGAAATGAAATACCGTTCATAGAGTTCCTGTGCTCTTTGAAACTTTTCAAGTCCAGGATTTTCATTCTCTTGTGATGGTACCTTATTTTTCTCTTGTTCCATAGTCTATCTCCCTTTCTTTTTCCTAGTTTAATGACATTGACAGCAGACAAATCCTCCCCAAAATGCTTCTTTTCGAAAAGGTTTCCATCTGCCGTTTTTTTCTTCCAGTGATTCCATAAATTCCTGACTTTCCTCATCCAGAAGCTGATACGTATCACTTCGGAACCATCCCTGCATCCGCAGCTCCTCAATGGTTGCATCCCGCAGATAATCCTGCGCTTTTCTCAAAGCAGTCGGTGGTTCCTCTGCCCCATTTGCATAATAAGAATAAAATGCATCCATGAAAACAGCAGTAGCCAGATCATTTACACTCCACAGACTGGATATCACATACTTTACTCCTGCTGCGGAAAATGCGCTGACCATACCATGAAATCCTGTACTTAAAAACACTTCATTCATTCCGGACAGGCAAGAAGACAATACAACCAGCTTTGTCGAAGTCAGATCCATCCGGCTCACCTCATCCGCTGTCAGTAATCCATTTCCATAAACTGGATTTTCTACGCCTGTTCGATACCAGTTTTGGATTCCGCTAAATGCAAGCCAAGACGAATACAGGGAAATCTCCTGATTTTCCATATCAAAATAGCCATGGGTTGCGATGTGAATATTTTTATATCCATGTGCAGATAAAACGACATTCTTTGTCGCTGCCGCCCCCGTATACATTCTTCCCCCAGTTCTGCTGCAGATTCTGTACGCTTCTACTTTTGAAAATGGAAGTTTTTCCACCGTATCCAGATCCATCTTTCTGTCACGTCCAGTTTCTTCTGTCTTTTCCCGTTCCAGCTCTGTTCTTCGCTCTCTTACTTCATATTCCGGGCTGCCGACAATCAACGTTTCCTTACTTCCAGAACTTTCCATCGTTTCAAAAAGGAAATCTCTTGCACATTCTATCTTAATGCAATTATGCCGATCTGCAATTCTTATTTTTTTCTCATCATACAGTAAATCAAATGGAACATTAATCAGTTCATCATCCGGTGCAAGATATACCGTCTCATATTCCTCAATCTCTGACAGGACAGGAGAAATCACCGCATGATAAAGACGATACCGCAATGCCTCCAGCTCTTCAGTCTCTTCTATGGACGCCTCTCCCTGGGAAATACGCTGCATAATCCAAACAAAGTTTCTTGCATCTGCCGCAATCTCCATACCGCCTGAAATGGTTATTCTACGCAGACTGCAGCAGCCTGATTTTTTCGTCGTTATGTAAACATCAAATACCGATGGAACCTCATTTCTGTCCTCAGGCTGCATCTGTCCATACTGGTCCACTGTCAGAAAATACTCTACAACTGCCGTATCATCCGGAATGGCATTCTGTACTGTTTCCAGCGAAATCTTCATAAAATCGATATTTTCCGGAAAGCAGGCAGCAAATTCATTTTCCATGTTTCGCAGATCTTCCAGCTGTTTCTCATAATCCTTTCCTGCATTTCGAAGCATATTTTCCGATTCCAGTGCCGCAACCGCATTCTGTGCTTTCCGTATCCGTTCCAGAAGCTCCGGCTGAACCGTATTTTTTTGAAGCATGCGGTTTCTCTCCCGGCCTGCAAGAGATGCCAATGCTTTAAAACGCAAAATCCATTCATATAATACTGCACTGTCTGCAAACTGTCTTCCCCTGGCATAACAGCTATGAAATGTCATCTGCACCGGTGCCAGAATCATGATTAACCTGGTATCATTCAGATATTTTACGTATGGATGCCATACATTCGTTATCTCATCCAGCGATTTTTCCAGATAGGAAAATCCTTCCGTATTTCTTCCACTTCTGCATAGAACAGTACCATAGCTCTGGTATATCGCTGCTTTCTGGAGCGGTTGAATTCCACGATTTTCCATCTTGTCGATCAGACTCTGGAAAGACGCATCAGCCTCTTCCTGCCCCAGATTCCATAGCAGCAGCGCCTTGCCGTATTCCATCATCGCAGTCTGCATCGCTGTAAGATCCAATATCTGACTCTCCTGCTCAACTTTTTGAAGCGTCCGGCAAAAGTACTTCTGCTCCTCTCTTTTTCTCGTACCGCTTTCCTGCTGCATAAAATAGAACATACAGATAATTGCAAATACCGCTTTTTCACGCGTTATCGTTCCTGCATCCGCACTTAAAATATCCGTACACGTCTCCACCAGAAGATCACTGAGATCCGCAAGTTCTTCCGGCTCTGCCTGATCCATCATCTGCATCCGCAGCGCAACTGCCAGAGTATCCATCCGTTCAAGCGTCTCTTGCTTGATCGTCTGCTGCTCTTCTTCCTCCTCTGTCAGACGATACATCTCATCCAACAGCGGATATGCCTTTTCCTGATCATTCTGCACATAATACATCAGCAACAGATTGCTCTGTATATCTATGGTGGAAAGCATACTTTTCTCTTCGTCAGAGGCTTCTGCTTTCAGGGCCTGCAGGAAAGCATCTTCTGCCTGCATATATTCTCCCACGTTCATATAAAATGCCCCCAGGAAGTTCCAGGCCTTACGCATGCTGGCACACGGTTCCCCTGTATCTTTATATTTCCGGCAAAGCTGTATATACAGTTCCAGATACCGCCGATACACATTCTGATCACTGCTGTGATCCGACATTCCCATTAACGCAATGCATAAGGTTTTCAGCTCAAAGATCTGCAGCTGTTCCGGATTCTCCTGATCTTCAAAGTCTCCCGATTCTATCCTGTCTACAAAATGCAGTAAATCCGCTCTTCCTTCGCGTCCGTTTGTGTAAGAAAATTCGCAGATAGCCCGTCCCCGCCTTGCCAGCTCTGTGTAATAGTTTTCTTCTCCCAGACAATTCTTTCGAATCTGAAAGCACTGCTCAAACACATGCATGGCATCTTCTGCACGTCCCAGATTCTGCAGACTGTCTCCATAAAACCAGTAAAAATCGCCGGCATATAAAGAAGTGTCGCCCGCAAAAAGCTGATGTTCTGCATCGCCAATCCTGCAGACAGTTTCAGGACTATCTCCTCCCATCTGTGAAATAGCCCGGAATATTACTTCTTTATGATTTTTATTCCCACGTTTTCGACTGTAAGTGCAAAGAGCCTCCAGCACTTTGACAGCTTCTCCGTTTTTTCCGATATTTTGCATATATGCGGCCGTACTCATGAACAGAAAAAACATTTCCTGAGGAATGCCGACAGCTGCTTTCCACGGTAAATTCCAGTTGTAATTCTGCTGTATCATTTCCCGGTCTTCTTCCAGGCAGATGGACTTTAACAGATCATATGCATCACTTCTTACCATTTCAGAGATCGTACTCTCATATTCAAAGCTTTGCACATGCAAAACCAATTCTTCGATGTCTTCTTTTACCTGTTCAACCAGATCCCGGGATCCCTCGCGAATCAGTTCACATTCTGTTTTTATCCGAAGGGAAAACAGCGAAATAAGGACGATGTCTTCATCGTCCTCTTCGCTGGAAGTATCTTTTGCTGGTTCCTCATCTGATTCCTGTATCACCGCCGCAAGAGCTGCAATGAACCGGTTCATTTTCTTCTCTTTCTGCGCTTCAATGCGCTCGGTGAGGGATTCATATTCCTGTTGTGCTTTCATCAGCGTAACCTCCCTGTATTATAGAGACTTTTTGTTCTGACTGCGTTTTCTATCTTTTAAACAAAAGTCTCAGCTGTATATACCTGACTGCCCCAAGCAGAAACATAATTAAACCGATAACATATCCGACGATCAGATATACCACAAACAGAACCACTCCGATTGCAATATTTCCGGAGAAAAAAGCTCCAATAGTTGTGAATCCAAACCAGTTTTTCAAAAAATTCCATCCCCATACGTAGGCTGCAATAACGATAATCCAGTCTCCACTGCCTCCAAACAGCATCGCAAGCAGTCCAACAACAATGATCAATGTTGTGAGTAAAATTCTAGGCTGAAGATACGTCAGCTGTTCTTCCGGGGTATTTCCAAATAATCTCTGAAACATATTTTTTCCTTTCTGAATCGTATTGGATTCTCTGCATTTTTCTGTTATTTTTCCGTCATCTTTTCATAGCTACACACACCATCCCTTCTTCACTATATAACTCTCCGTAAATATCATTTTCCCAACAAAAAGTTTAAATTTTTCTGCATTATTTCATCTAATTATCTCTAAGACTAAACTGCACCACATTTCCATCCGGCAACAGCATTCTTGTCTGTGATGCAATTCCAGTTACCATGTCAACATTTACTTCATATAGTGCCTGCGACGCAGACGGGTTTCCCGGCATTCCGCATCGTACTGTTGTGCTATAGGTTGTCCCATTTACACTGCCTTCCATAACCGCCAGATCATCTCCTGGCGAATCAATCGTTCCCTGCGCATAATGTTCTGCCAGTTTTTCATATACTTCTTCCGCACTCATGATGTTCTCATTCGAAGACGTATCTTCCTGTAATGGTTCGTTCTTCGTTATCTCCAGCAGTTTCCAGTCTACACTGATTTCCGCACCGAGTTCTGACGGATGCTCAATTTTATCCAGACTGTATCCATTCACATTGATCTTATAATAGTTGTCCTGTCCCCCTGCACTGCTGTAAATCACACCGCTCGTGTAAATACACGATCCTGTATTTTCAGAGAATGTATCATCCTCGCCAACTCTCTGAATACTTTTTCCATCCTGAGAGAAAACATCTACTATTTTATACTCCGTTCCCTCTATTGTTTCATAGCTAAACAACAGTTCCTGTATTCCGTTACCGTCGATGTCATAGTATCCGTACCAGATCCGCAAATTTGAATCTACACACTTTGAAATTAAGAATTCACTTACTTCTGGAAACTGCGCCGAAACGGCATCTGCCCCATCTGTTGTATAAGTATCCACAGCATTTTGATACTCCCGGAATATCGCATCATACAATTCCGGATTTTCTGTTTTTCCACCTTTTAAATTTTCCAACGCCTCGGCTATACCATCTCCCTCTGGCCAGTTGTTTAAATACCAGTCCTGTAGGTTACCATTCTCATCACTTTCAAGCATAACATAATAGGGTTCTCCCTCTATCATGGCAAGATAGGAATGGCCTGACGCATCTTCCGAATATGCTGCCCATCCGTTTTCCGTTAAACTCTGACCGGCATTCTCCATGCTGTCTCCCAGATTTATTCCATATAATTTTACGTAGGACGCTCCCTCATTCTTCATGCTGAAGTTGCCATCTTTATACTCTACATAAAAATCATCAACCATATAGGATTCTGCATCTGAAAACTGCCAATAATCCACTGGCCGCATCGCCAGCAGCTCTTTCAGCTGGTCATATGATTTTAAGTAATCACTAATCTCAATATCGTCATGGATCGCGTCCACGTGGAATATATTATTGATCGTGTCATAACACTTAACCAGTACTTCTATCTGGCTGTCGTACCATTCATCCGTTTTCATACCATTTCCGCTGAAATACTCTTTCAGCCATCGAAAAGAAGACACTCCCTCAGCATCCTTCATAAGTAACTGATGCACAAGATATTCTCCACGCGCATGATTCACGATCAGACTCTTATAGTAATAACATTTTTCATTTAATGCATTGACCTGATCTGCCGTCGTATCATTTGGTACTTCGACAGCCTCACTTGCTTTCACCAATGCATCCGAAATATCTGCAACAACTTTCATTTCCTGATAGCGATTATATGTATTATTCGTTCCAGCTGCTAAATTTCCTGCATAAATCATAACGTTAAAAGCCAGTTTTGCATTCGAAAAATTTTCTGTAATTTTAATTGCTTCATCAGCAAAAAACTTGACCGCATCATCCGTATTATAAACATCAGACTGTTTTAACAGTTCAACTCCTAAATTCTCATAAAAAAACTTGGCTTCATATTTGGCCACTTCTTCATTTATATCTGCTAAACATTCCAATCTTTTCGCAAGCAAACTATCACTTGCCTTTTTTAATTCACCAGCCACTTCTTTTAACTCTGAATTCTCACTGTATGAAACAATTGCATCCAGAAACATCGTTGATTCTGCATAATCCTGATATACAGTTTCATAATACTTAGCGATTTCTTTGCTTTCAATAATGGTTGATGCTCCGTCAAAGACACTTCCCACTATGTCATTAACGGAACCAATAACTCCTGTCTTTCCTATAAGCTCATTCGCAAGTCCCGCAGCATCCCAGATTACATCTTCTGTATTTTTAAGATGATCAAATCTACTCTGTTCGGAAACCTGTTCAACAACATTTCCTGTCTGCATACTGATTAAGCAGCTGAGTATTTCCGCGTATCGTTTTTTATCCGGGTATTCCTCAATCATTTTCGAAGAAATATCCAACGCCCACGTAAATGCATGATCCGCATTAATTTTATGCATCATCTTCCAATAGGCAATTCCCTCATCGGAACATAAACATTTTTCAAATAATGATTCATTCTCTGTATAGTTTTGAGCAATGTTTTCTATTTGGCTTTCACTGTAATAAATTTCTTCATCCGACGCCTTAACATTCTGAAGCGTTATTCCTGCTGTCATACTGATGATCAACATTGCAGCTAGTATTCTCTTCATAACCTTTACTCCTCCGCCAGTGCGTTGATTGCGTCTGTAAATTCTTTTTCAAGTAACTGGTTAATCGCCTCTTCCTTATAAATTACCGTTTCTCCATTCTCAACAGCAACCCTGGCCGTAATTTCCGTTTTACAGGTTTTAAATTTCTTTTGCAGCAAAGCCTTTTGAACAAATTCTTCCGGATTCTCTGATTGACTCGCTTCTATATATAGACTTTTGTAATCCGGCAATTCTACACTTAATTTCACGGTTCCTTCCGTTTCCGTATCCATTTCGGTTTCACCGGTTTTTATTTTGATGCATTCTTCATTGAGTTTCTGAAGTTCTTTAGGAGTTAGTTCACTCACTGTTTCCGTATCGCTTACACTTTTTCCGCAGCCCCAAAGCAATGTTGTACATAACAATATTATAAAAATGCTTTTTATCTTTTCTACCATCTCTCGCTGCTCCTTTTCATTTTTATATTGGTAAAACCAAATTTTTGTCTATTACATTTTGGGGTATCCTTTTGTAACTATTTGCTTCCCTTCTTTAACTCTCGATACTCCTTTACGATTACCGAACATGTATGATTAAACGGGAATTTTTTGGCATACCGATGTGCTTTCTCCCAGAATTCGCTGTTTATCGGTTCTTGGGCAAATTTTGAATACCAGTAATTATTGATTGCGCACTCATAATCTCTATATCGCCTGCTTTCTTTTGTGGAATGTTCCGCATAATATGCTGCATACAGAAAACCCTGACCCGTTTCTTTATTTTTCAGTCCCAGTTCCATTCTGTATATATCAGAATAATTCTGCGCATCCTCAATATATCTTTTTAAATCATGATCAAGTCCTGCATCTATTATTTTTTTATTTACATCTATTCGAACTCTGCCTATTTCTAATGCTTTTTTTGCATTTCTTTCTATGCCATGATATATTTGCATAAAATTTCCAGCTATGACGCTTGCAGCTTTTAACTCACCAATCTCTATCGCGTATTCACATCCCAGTTTCGCATATTCAATCTCCATGCTTTGTCTCGTTTGATATAAAAAGACAGAAATATCGGCAAGCAAATATGCAAATGCCTTCTTTCCTGCTTCCAGCTGGATTTTATCATTTTTTTCTCTTTCAAGCCTCTTAATTGCAGTTGCCGTCGCTTCAACTCCCCAGCAGTAATATTGATAGATTATCTCATTATATTCCGATGTCCCTGAATTTTTTTGAATCTCTTCATATGCGCCGCCCACATTGCTGTATACTGCACCGAGCATCATCATTTCATTTTCCTGAATAAGATACTTTATACACTGTTCAATCTCTTCCTGGGCTGGCATTTCATCTATCGATTTTATTTGAGGCAATCGCTGCAGCAAACTAGTACATTTTTCCATGTCATCCCATTGGTTTCCTGTTAATCGGTTTAGTTTTGAAACTATTTCCGCCTTTTCATTGATCGAGTTCTGTATTTCTTTTATCGATTTATCCTCATGTATAGAATCCTGTAGTTCCTTACTCATCGCTCTTTCCAGCATCGCTAATGCCTGTTCCATTTCTGTGTTCATAACTTCTTCTCCTTGTTTTTAAAATTTTCGGCAAAATTTTCCTTTCAAAGCAAAAGTTTCTTCCCTTCTGTTTTTCTTGCTATCTATATCAGCATAAAACAGATTTTCCCCGACAAAAAATTTTGATTTTATATGTCCTTTTTACGCAAAACGGAAATGTATAGTTGCCCAAGAATTAAGCGGTTATGTTTAGTATGTAAAATCAGGACCACTATAATCCCAAAACTGACTATAGCGGTCCCGACTTTACATTAAGATGCTATGTCTCCGATTATTCATCAAGACAATTCACTATTCTCATTCTGTTTCACCCGTTTTATCCACAAACGAATTGTCCAACTGACCTACGTCTCTCACTTTCTCTTTTGGAATAGATTCCTCGGTGAAATTGCTTGACTGTTCACTTGTTCCTGTCCCCGCGTAGCTGATGTCTCTGTCAAAAGTAATTGTATTCTGTACAACCAGTTCTCCATTCACGATTGCAAAAACATTCCAATAATCATCATTACCCTGGTCGGTTGGAACATTAAATGTCGCCAGTAAATTTCCGCCCTGATAAACTTTAACTTGCGCTCCTGATGAAGCAACTGTTCCAAATCCATAATACCGATGAATGTAATAATAATATGGATTTTCATTTGTTGGATTCAACGTAATTGTTTCTGGTCCATAACTTGAAATATCATCTACATCAAGATTGCAAACCTCCACATCCCCATCATACTGTGACTTATAGTTATAGAATACATGGAAAGGATTTCCATCCGAAAGCATTCCTTCTACATGAGAATCCAAATCACTCGGATTTTCTCCCCACGTCAAAACTATTCTAAAACTATCACTGGAGATTGTTGGTGTCATGGTACCATTTTGGGAACTCGTCATGCCTTCCTGAACAATAATATTAATCATCGTAGAAATATATCCATCCTTGACCGCGTATAAAGTATAGTTACCAAGCGGCAATGTCACATTATAGTTTCCCGAGGAATCTGTGGTAATATTTGCAACTATGTCACCTTTTTCACTATTATTCCATCCACTCCTAACTTCCAGTGTTACCCCTTCAATACCTTTTCCGGTTAAAGCATTATTAATAGTGCCTGTGGCCATCCCCACTTCATCTTCAGATCCCTCAACTAACAAAAATGTTTCCATGTAAGTATTCTCATTCTGCGTTACAGTTGCATATGCCTTAAAATCAATATATCCTGGAGCTGTAATCTTTACAAGATACTCTCCCTCTGGCAACGTTATGGCATAATTTCCATTTGCATCCGGAGTGAAAGACGTAGTTTTGTTTTCTCTAATAACCGATATTGTTGCTTCCGAAATAGGTGTACTTCTATCCGAAGCTCTACATATCTTACCAGTCAATCTACCTGTTTTCGCATCAGTTAAACGGTAATCATTGGCACTATTTCCACCCAGAATGATAGGTTCCGCTTTTGAAAGTTTGATTTTTTTGAACGTTTCAGGATATTTACGTGCATATTCACGGTCATTATTACCCACTTCTGCTTTTGCTCTATCAAGAGCTTGTGACAACGTGTAGTAATTATTGGTATTAGCATTTATTTGTGTCATATACGCCAGTGTATACACACCAATATTTGTACAATACGCCGTATATACTGTTTGCGTAAATCCAACAACTGCCGTTGCACCTTTTCCAATAAAGCTATTTGCTAATTTTTCATTTTGACCACTGTGACAAGACATGAGCACAATTAAATCATTCGATAAATCTCCACAATATTTTTCAACAAATTTTGATGTAAAACATGCTAAATTTTCTTGTTTCTCTGTACTGCGGCAAATAATTCTATCCTGTACACAATCCTCATAATACCCTGTCGTATCATAAGATTTCGCCGAATACGCAGTCCAATCAAAATCTTCACCAGATGTCAAATAAGACTTTACAATAGGTCCATACCCGCCATGTCCATGCCATAAGACAACTTGATTCTTTCCAATAGCCTTAACACGTTCCAGCGTTACTTCCTTATTTTCATATGTAGTTGATTCAGAATTAAATTCTTTTGCCAAATCATCCGATAATTTTCCTATATCCTCCATTGCTGTATCTGGATTAGGCTGGCACGCCATATAACTTAAAGAAACATCTGTTCCACCCGCACTTACTCCTTCTGACGGAATCTCGAAAACAAGTGTTACGCCTGTTGCAAACTTAATATAAGCTGTATCATCTTCTATTTCATATAGAAAAATAGTCTTATCTTTCATCAATTGTTCAAGATATGTAGAAATCTCATCCATTAGAGTTTTCTTTGAATCATCTGGAACATATCCCGTATTATCGACATATCCATTTTGGATTTCCTGTATTTTCTGCTGGACAGTATCAAATTCTTCTTTTGACTCTTCTGCCGGTGTTTCAAAGAAATATATTGTTGCACTCTCACTAACAGAGTTTCCAGCCTTTGCGAAATATTCAAAAGCTCCCGCTTCACTCTCCTTAACTTCCAACACATATGTATATGTGCCATCATTTGCCGTAACATCACCATTGATACCATCATCATGCATAGTACCAATTTCTCCGTTACTGTCGCACAAATTTACATAATCCATGTCGCCAACCGCATCTACAGTAAATCCAACCGTAGACTCATAATCAACCATGAAATAAGTTTCATCTACAGTAAAATTACTCAAAGACACATCATCAGGAACAATCCATTTATCATATGTGACAGTTCCATAAACATCTAATGCTACTCCATCAACAGATACTGTTGTCTGTACATTAATTGTACTTGAATTTTCTTTTTCCGCATAAGCTTCCGTCGAAAGGCCTGCTATAAGCGCTCCAGCCATTGTCGCACCTACAATGAACAACAGCAGTTTTTTATTATTCTTCCTCTTCTTCGAAATTAACGCAGCAATACCACTGCCTGCAAGCAACAGTAAAACAACCCAAACCGCAATATTGGTATTATCCCCCGTTGTCGGAGTAAGGCTTGTCTTATCAGTGGCTTTTTTCGTTGTATCTTTACTTTCCGTTGTATCGTTTTTATTTCCATTTTCTACATCAGATTTTTTCTCCTTATCGGTGCCGCCACCGGTCGTGGTATTACCTTTGTTCTCTCCAATATTTCCAGTGTTACCCGAATTGTCTCCTGTATCTGGTTTTTCTGTATTCCCTTTATTGTCATCTCCTGTATTTGGCTTGTCCTCACCGGCATCAGACTCTTCTGCCACATAGGTAACGGTCAGACTCACCGTCTCACCAGCCCCAAGAGACTCAACCTGTTTGGCTCCCTCCGAACCATCGGCCAGCTTATACCCCTCCGGAATCAGATTCTCTAACGACACATTGCTGACTGCAGTGTCGTTTGTGTTCGTCACCGTTAACGTTGCTACAATTTCTTCACCCTTACTATATTTCTCTTTGTCCGTAGTCAGAGTGACTTCGAGCCCATCCTGAGAATCAGATGCTGCCAGGACAGGTACTGCCATCATCGTAATACACAGCAGTACAGTCAGGAAAAGAACTTCACATTTCTTCCATACCTTCATACTCTCTCCTCCTTAAATTTTTTTATAAATCCAAGCCACATTAAAATCGCCTGGGTTTATTCTGGATAGTTGATGCACTTATTTGCTTATTATCTGTATCTCCATACAGAAAATTTTCCCAACAAAAATTTTGATTTTTTAATATTGTCACCACCTATTTATGTACTGCACCCTGTTTCAGACTGCTTCCAACCAGCTCAAATGCCTGCGGAAACCATGCTGTAAACTGATCTGGTTTTTCCTCCAACTCCTTTGCAATTGCATCAATACTTTCCCATCGAACCTCCGCAATTTCATCGGGATCAACATCTAAAATTGGCTGTTTTTCCATTGTAAGCAGAAAGACATGATCAATTTCGTTTTCAGCACAGGTACTATATTTTTTGTAATAATGAAATTTTCCGACTTCCTTCAACTCATCTGCATAAGAGCTTATATCCAGGCCGAGTTCTTCCTTTGTTCTGCGGATCACAGCATCCATCAAATTCTCTCCATACCTCGGATGCGAACAACATGAGTTTGTCCATAAACCACCTGAATGATATTTCCCCAATGCACGTTTATGCAGCAGCATCTTATGATCTGTCTTATGATAGATAAACAGCGAAAATGCTCTATGCAAATACTCCTTTCTATGTGCATCCATTTTTTCACAGTAACCTATTTCCTCATCTTCTTCGTTAACTAATATTAATGAATTATTCATCCTATTTCTCCTCGTATGGTGATTGAAAAATGACCTGGAATCTTAGCATTTACGCTCTAAATTCAGTATGCTTCTATTGCTTCTGTAATTTCCTGATAGTCGCAAAGTCCATTTCCTACATATCTTCCCCTTCCACTGTCATATTGTGCATCCAGAAATATATTTACTTCTTTTTCCGTATCATAAACTTCATTCAGTTTTCTATCATATTCTTCTTCTGAGGACACCTCTTCATTTTCCCAGAAATACTGATAAACAGGCATTCCATCGTCACCATATTCTACTTTTGAATTGTCTTCGGCTCCATACTCTCCGCTATAAAGCAGGACAAAATTCCCATTTTCCAGGGTATATATTTTGTCATAGTATTCATCCATATGTCCGCCGGAATCTCGGAACAGGTTTGCTCCCTCAATATAGCGGAAACCATAATTATCCATTTTCTGCTCTACGATCTCCCCATTGAAATAGCTGAGTATTGCGTCTCCTCCTGCGGTGCTTCCGAAATTAATATATAACTCGGGAACTCCATCCTCGTTCAGATCAAGCAGTTTATAAATCTCTCTGTGTGTTCCTTTTTCCGGATCTTCTATTTGCGTATTGGTTTCGATGTAATTTAAATATACACTTTTCCAGGCATCTTCCTGGTCTGTTTTTTCACCCGTTAAATTCTTCAACACTTCGGCTATGTCTTCTCCCTCTCGCCAGTTATTGAGATACCAATCCTTTAAATTGCCATTCTCATCAGCATCAAGCTCAACATAATAAAGTTCTTCCTCTATCAGAGTAAGATAGGAATGGCCTGACTCAGATTCAGTATATGTTACCCATCCATTTTCCGTTAAAGCCTGATCAACTTCCGTCATGCTGTCTCCAAGGGCTGTTCCATATAACGTTACGTAAGACGCTCCCTCATTCCTCATGCTGAATATGTTATTTTTCCACTCTACATAAAAGTCATCGACCATATAGGATTCCGAGTCCGGGAACTGCCAATAATCCACTGGCTGCATCGCCAGCAGCTCTTTCAGCTGGTCATACGAATTTAAGTAATCACTGACTTCGATCGTATCGTGGACCTCGTCCACCTGGAAGATATTATTTATCGCATCATAGCACTTAACCAGCACTTCTATCTGACTGTCGTACCATTCATCCGTTTTCATGCCATTTCCGCTGAAATACTCCTGCAGCCATCGAAAAGAAGATACTCCCTCGGCATCTTTCATGAGCAGCTGATGTACAAGATATTCTCCACGCGCATGATTCACGATCAAGCTCTTATAATAGTAGCATTTTTCGTTTAACGCATTGATTTTATCTGCCGTTGTATCCTTTGGCACCTCTACAGCTTCACTTGCTTTTACCAATGCATCTGAAACATCTGCAACAGCTTTCATTTCCTGATAGCGATTATATGTATTATTCGTGCCAGCTGCTAAATTCCCAAGACAAAGCATTCCATCAAAAGTCAATTTTACATCTGAAAATTGCTCTGTAATTTCAATTGCTTTATCCGTAAAAAATTTAACATTAGCATCTGTCTTGTATATATCAGATTGTTTTAACAGATCAATGCCTAAATTATCATAGAAAATGTCAACTCCAAATTCTCCCCATTCTCCATTTACGTCTGCCAAATACTCTACTCTTTTAGCGAGCAAATTATCACCCGCTTTTTTTAAATTCTCAGCCACATCTTTTAATTCTGAATTCTCACTGTATGAAACAATTGCATCCAGAAACATTGTTGATTCTGCATAATCCTGGAATATAATTTCATAATATTTAGCAAGTTCTCTGGTATCGGCAATGACCGTTCTGCTATCTAATATTGCGCCTGCTATCTCATCGACAGAATCGACAAGTTCTGTCTTTCCGATTATCTCTCCGATAGAATCAATAATTCCCATGTCTCCGATTATCTCATGTGCAATATCTATCACATCTAGCGCCAGATCTTTTGTATCGTTAATATTATCAAATCTGCTCTGGTTGGAAACCTGTTCAACAATTTCTCCTGTCTGCATACTGATTAAACAGCTAAGTATTTCGGCATATCTTTGTTCGTCCGGGTATTCCTCAATCATTTTTGAAGAAATATCCAACGCCCACGTAAATGCATGATCCGCATTAATTTTATGCATCATCTTCCAATAGGCAATTCCCTCCTCCGAACATAAACATTTTTCAAATAACGATTCATTCTCTGTATAATTTTGAGCAATGCTTTCTATTTGGCTTTCACTGTAATAAATTTCTTCATCCGATGCTTTAACATTCTGCAACGTCATTCCTGCTGTCATACTGATGATCAACATTGCAGCCAGTATTCTCTTCATACCCTTTACTCCTCCGCCAGTGCATTGATTGCGTCTGTAAATTCTTTTTCAAGTAACTGGTTAATAGCTTCTTCCTTATAAATTACTGTTTCTCCATTCTCAACAGCAACCCTGGCCGTAATCTCAGTTTTACAGGTTTTAAATTTCTTTTGTTGCAAAGCTTCCTGAACAAATTCTTCCGGATCCTCTGATTCATTCGCTTCCAGATACAAACTCTTGTAATCCGGGAATTCTACACTTAACTGCACCGTTCCCTCGGTTTCCGTATCCATTTCGGTTTCACCAGTTTCTACTGTGATGCATTCTTCATTGAGTTCCCGCAGATCCTTCGGTGCTGATTCACTCACGGTTTCTGTAGTGCTTTCGCTTTTTCCGCATCCCCAAAGCATGCTTGCACACAACAGTATTATAAAAATACGTTTTATCTTTTTCATAACTCTCTCTCTTCCTTCTAAAACTACTTTCAGGCAATTATCTATTGCAACAGAAATTTCTCTTACTGCAAAGACATCCCTGGATTGGTAAAATCAAATCCAGGGATGTACACATAACATATCTTCTGCTAATTTGTGGGAAGTCCTGATTTATCAATTATTATGGGGCTTGACAACTCCTGAATGGAGCATCATTTTCTTATTTATAATGGAAACAACCATTTCTATCGCTCGGATTATTATATCCGCCGTAAGAACCACGGCAATATACTCTACCGTAGCGATCCGTATCATTCCAGTCTGCATAGACACAATCAGAACAGTTGCCTTCAAAAGTTCCTTCCGGAATCTCAATAGTCTGGGTGCTCTTCATTTCTTCTTTCATCTTATTATCTCCTTTTCAAAAACTATTTTCAAAATCCGCCACACACATGACCGGATCTTCAGCAACGATCAAATTGCTTCCGTCTAAATAGCAACGATATGATATGATTTTTTTATCCGGCAATACAACAATCGGAAAGAACAACTCTTTCTTTGATTGTGGCATTGCCTCTAATATCTTTTTAATATATACTTCATCTCCTTTAGACAGCGATGATACCCCGTAGAAATGAGTATGAAACAGACCATAGAACTCAATCCCGCTTTTACTCCATTCCACGAGACAGCCATTAAGCATTACAACATTTGGTGTATAATGGCATCTTCTAAAATCGTCCTCTTTTCCGTCATCAAACACAACCTTTGTGATAATTCCATTTTGTCCACCTAACATACCACCAGTCTCAGGCATGTGATCAGGAACATTCTCGAGTATTTTTGTATAAACTGACTTGACCATTTTCATTTCTATATCCTCCCCACAGAACCACTCTTACAACTAATAGGTCAACGAAAAGTGTACAGTTAATGCAGAAATCAAACGTCGGGCAGAAATCTCCTCCGAATAATCACTCTCACTACCAAGGTATCCAGGCTATTGAAAAACTATCGGATATTTTTCTATATGATACCGGAGAATTAAGTGCTTATTATCTATATCTCCGTGAATAAACTTTTCCCAATAAAAATTTTGATTTTTTCTATGCTATTCATTTTTGTTTTCGATTTTTCCTTATTTCATCGTATATTTTTCTTTGTTTCGTTTATTTTTCACAAAAATCTTATTACATTATACTCCATAATGCAACATGCATTATCAGTTTGTTATTTCGCATTTTTCATCCATTTATAATACTATAAATGAGCAAATATCGAATTTTGCACAAACTTATCCCACAAACTTAAAAGC
>OCPQ01000023.1_pt1 | contig 195196 bp, 167 predicted proteins | sample 1538251 | NCBI WGS metagenome assembly OCPQ01 (sample SAMEA2580249, study PRJEB22360) | human gut metagenome | biome: human gut; feature: human-associated habitat; material: faeces | place: Denmark | collected 2008/2010 | reverse complement strand
CAAACAGCTCGCTGTTTGGCGGCTTGAACACAACGGCGTTAGCCTTTAAATGCGAAAGCAAAAAGAAAAGGCATTCACTATATAATGGAAAAGTTAATGATTTCTTTTCTAAAAGGCTGTCGCCTGTTTTAACAAACTTAGTTTTAGCACGCAAACAGCGTGGCTGTTTGCGCCTGATAAATTGTAATATAGGAAAATATTATGGGCGCTGCCCAAACCCGCAATTTTTGAAAAAATTGAGTAAACTTTTTTGTTTTTGGGAGGATAATTTAGCGTTAGCTAAATTTCAATCCCACAACCGACACTCCGCTAAACCGTAATTTACCCAACTTTTGATAAAGAACCTTTTAATCAAAAAAAGCTGTATTGTTTTTTCGGCAATACAGCTTTAATTATTTACAATACTTTAAGAAGCTGTGCTTCGTTTTTGACGCTTCTTTGCATCTTGTTTTAAGTTTATCGAAACAGCCGCCTTATCTTCGTTTCTGAGAAGTTCAGGCTCACTGCCCTCGGTTACAACCTTTTCTGTGATTGTTACCCTTTCAATAGTAGGATCAGACGGAATCTCAAACATAAGGTTAGTTAGTATTCCCTCCATAATTCCTCTAAGTCCTCTTGCGCCTGTTCTCTGCTCCTGCGCCTTTTTAGCAACAGCCTTTAAAGCATCCTCCTCAAAGACAAGTTCAACATTATCAAGCTCAAACAGCTTTTTGTACTGCTGAACGATTGAGTTTTTAGGAACGGTAAGAATCTGCACAAGAGCCTCGGTATCAAGACCGCTGAGAGCGGTTATAACAGGAAGTCTGCCGATAAGCTCCGGAATTATGCCGTATTTAACAAGATCATGCGCAGTAACATCTTTCATCCAGTAGGTTTCGTCAAGTTCTTTTTTATCCTGAATAAATGACTCGAAGCCGATTACAGAAGAGCCTTTGCGCTTTGTAACAATCTTTTCAAGACCGTCAAAAGCACCACCGCAGATAAACAGAATATTTTTAGTGTTAATCTGCAAAAATTCCTGCTGCGGATGTTTTCTGCCGCCCTGCGGAGGCACATTGGAAACAGTACCCTCAATAATTTTGAGCAATGCCTGCTGAACACCCTCACCGCTTACATCACGGGTGATAGACGGGTTTTCCGATTTACGGGCAATTTTGTCTATTTCATCAATGTAAATAATGCCTCGCTCTGCTTTTTCAATGTCGAAATCAGCAGCCTGAATAAGCTTTAATAAGATGTTCTCTACATCTTCGCCGACATAGCCAGCCTCCGTAAGTGTGGTGGCATCTGCAATGGCAAACGGAACATCAAGTGCTTTTGCAAGAGTTTGAGCAAGCAAAGTTTTACCTACGCCTGTCGGGCCGAGCAAAAGAACATTACTTTTTGAAAAATCAACATCGGTTTCGTTTGAAAACACTCTCTTGTAGTGGTTATAAACAGCAACACTGAGCGTAACTTTTGCGGCATCCTGACCGATTACATATTCATCAAGAATTTCCTTGATTTCCTTAGGCTTAAGGAGCTTTGGAATAGAAACGGTATCATCTTTTTTAGCAAGCTCTGCGTCAACCGCTGTATTCTCGAGTTCTTCTGTCTGCTCAAGAATATTCATACATAAATCAACGCACTGGTCGCAAATATACACGCCGTTGCCTGCAATCAGACGGCCAACCAATTCCTGTGGCTTTCCGCAAAAAGAGCAGTATATTTCTTTTTCGTTGTTTTTGTTTGCCATTAAGATTTCCTCACCTTATCTTTTTTCAATAACCTTATCGATAAGACCGTATTCAAGAGCCTGCTGAGCAGTCATAAAGTTATCTCTGTTAGTATCTCTTGCGATTACATCAATCGGCTGTCCTGTATTATCAGCAAGAATCTGATTAAGACGCTGTTTCATATCAAGAATGTGTCTTGTATGAATTTCCATATCTGTAGCCTGACCTTGTGCACCGCCTGACGGTTGGTGAATCATAATGTCACTGTTTGGAAGAGCAAGACGCTTGCCCTTAGCACCGGCTGCAAGGAGGAATGCACCCATACTTGCTGCCATACCCATACAGATAGTGGAAACATCACATTTGATGTAATTCATTGTATCAAATATTGCAAATCCATCTGTAACACTGCCGCCGGGGCTGTTGATATAAAGGCAAATATCCTTTGTAGGATCCTGGCTCTCAAGGTAGAGAAGCTGTGCTACTACTACACTTGCACTTGCACTGTTCACTTCTTCTGTGAGCATAACGATTCTGTCATTAAGAAGTCTTGAATAGATGTCGTATGAGCGTTCGCCACGGCTTGTCTGTTCAAGTACATATGGTACTAATGCCATTTGATCAAAACCTTTCATTATAGTAAATAGTAATTAACAAAAACAGGTTAATTATTCAAATTATTTAATAACTACACTTTCCTTTACCATATTAAGAGCCTTTTCAGCCTTAACATCAAGTGTAAGTGTTTCGGCAGGAACTGCACCCTTAACTGTTTCAACATCTACCTTGTAAGCTTCTGCCATCTTGTTGTAAGCCTCGTCAAGGTCAGCGTCTGTTACTTCAATATTCTCTTTCTTAGCGATTGTTTCAAGAGCAAGTCTTAACTGAACTCTTTTCTTAGCCTCGTCGGCATACATCTTCTTTAAGCCGTCAAGGTCAATACCCATATACTGGAGGTATGTGTTCATATCAATACCCTGTGAACGGATTCTCATCTCGAAATCTCTAACCATTTCGTTTACCTGGTTGTCATACATAGCCTGTGGGATTTCGCCCTCAAGAAGTTCGATAAGTTTTTCAGCAATCTGATTGTCCTTATCCTTTTCAGCTTCATCCTCAAGACGGGCAGCGATTGTTTCTTTAAGCTCATCTCTGTATTCCGCTACAGTTTCTTTCTCTGAAACATCCTTTACAAACTCATCGTCAACTTCAGGAAGTTCCTTAGCCTTAATCTCGTGAAGCTTAATCTTGAACTCTGCGTCCTTACCTGCGAGCTCTTCTGCCTGATACTCTTCAGGGAACTTAACATTGATAGAGAACTCTTCATCAGTGCTGTGACCGATAATCTGCTCCTCAAAGCCCGGGATAAAGTTGCCTGAACCGATTGTAAGGTTATAGTTTTCAGCCTTACCGCCGTCAAATGCAACGCCGTCAACAAAGCCTTCAAAATCGATAACTGCGATGTCGCCGTTAGCAACAGGTCTGTCCTCAACTGTTACCATTCTTGAGTTACGGTCACGAACCTTCTCGATTTCTTCGTCAATAAGCTCGTCTGTAACTTCTGTTGACTTCTTTGTTACTTCAAAGCCAAGGTAGTTGTTGATTTCCATATCAGGCTCAACAACGATGTTTGCCTTGAAAGTAAAGCCGTTCTCAACCTCTGTAACTTCGATAGATTCAACAGCAACAATCTTTACGCCTGCCTCTTCTGCTGCGTTGTAAAGAGCCTCAGGATAGCAATCCTGCATAGCGTCATCATAGAATACTTCTTTGCCGTACATTTTCTCAATAATGTGGCGTGGAGCTTTGCCCTTTCTAAAACCGGGAATGTTAATTTTCTTAACTTCCTTCTTGTAAACTGTGTTAAGTGCTTTTTCAAAAGTTTCTCCGTCAACTGTAACAACTAACTCGTATGAATTAGCCTGCTCAAGTTTTTTGCTTTCTTTTAATGCCATTTTTTGAAATCCTCCAAATTTGATTTTTTATACAAATATAATCAGTATCAGTTCATTATAACATAAAAATTCAGTTTTGCCAATACTCAAAAGCAAATTTATGCTTATTATCGTACCAAAATCGGCATAAATGCGAGTCGGTCGCAAGAGATCAGCTTAAAATTTATACCTTTATAATCACCCTCAACGGCATACCGCATATTTGATTTGCCGTGAATGTGTCCGTAATAGCATCTTTTTATATTGTGTTTTAATAATACATTCATAATTTCGCTGCATTCGGTGTTGCAGTAGACAGGCGGATAGTGCAGAAAAACCACAGGCTCAAGCCCTGTTTTTTCCGCCTCTGAAATCGACATTTCAAGTCTGCCTACTTCACGGTTAAGTACCTTTACATCAGCGTCAGACTCATTTTCGAGAAACCATCCTCTTGTACCGCAAATTGCTTTATTGTCGCAAACATAAGTGTTGTTAAAAAGGATATTTATCGAATTAAGTTTGTTATTGTCGAGGAACTTTTCAATTTTACTTTTGGTTCCCCACCAATAATCGTGATTGCCCTTGAGAAAAATTTTCTTGCCGGGCAAATCATCAATATATTTAAAATCGGTATATGTTTGTTCAAGCTTCATTGCCCAGGAAATATCACCCGCAATCATAACCGTATCATCATCGGTAACAAGTGTATTCCAATTTTTTGTAAGCCTTTCGACATAGTTGTCCCAGCCCGCAAAAATATCCATCGGCTTATCTTCGCCGAGTGACAAATGAAGGTCAGCTATCGCAAATAAACTCATTATTTGATGTTAAGTGCATCAAGAACATACTGAGGCATTGAATTTACCTCTGTAACATCTGAAAAACGAGCCTTTTTGTCCTTAAGTGCTGCAAGAGGTGCAGGCACAGGAGCATTTGAAACCTCGAATAGCTTTTCAACCATATCAAATTCATTTTCAGGAAGGTCTGTGCCGTCTGAAACAGCCTCAAGAACAGCCTTAGAGAACTTGTATGGGCTTGCTGTCGATGCGATAACAGACGGAGTTGTGTCGCCTGTCTGCTCAACATACTGCTCATATACATTAACGGCAACCGCTGTGTGAGTATCGCAGAGGTAGTTATCTGTGTCGAACAGAGCCTTGATTGTAGCTTTTGTCTGCTCATCATCGCAGAAACCGCCGAAGAATTTTGACTTGATTTCAGCCTTGATTTCGTCGGAAACCTCGTACTTGCCTACGGTCTTGAGAGCAGTCATAAGCTCTTTTGTAGTATCGGCATTGTTGCCCGAAAGCTTGTAAAGAAGTCTTTCAAGGTTGCTTGATACGAGAATGTCCATTGAAGGTGAAATTGTTGTATAGAAATGTCTGTTTTTGTCATAAACACCTGTCTTAATGAAGTCAGAAAGAACATTGTTTGAGTTTGACGCACAGATGAACTTGTTGATTGGAAGTCCCATAATGCTTGCGTAGTATGATGCAAGAATATTGCCGAAGTTACCTGTCGGAACTACAACATTAATCTTGTCGCCCATAGCGATTTTGCCTGCATTTACGAGGTCGCAGTAAGCAGAAATATAGTAAACAATCTGTGGAAGAAGTCTGCCCCAGTTAATTGAGTTTGCAGAGCTGAAAAGCATATTGTTAGCCTCAAGCTTTGCGGAAATTTCAGGAGTAGTAAAGATTTTCTTAACGCCTGTCTGTGCGTCGTCAAAGTTACCCTTAATAGCGCAAACTGTAACATTGTTGCCTTCCTGAGTGTTCATCTGGTGCTTCTGCATTGGACTTACACCGTCAACAGGATAGAAAACGATGATTTTTGTATGGTCAACATCTTTAAAGCCTTCAAGAGCAGCCTTACCTGTGTCGCCCGATGTGGCAACAAGAATTACTGCGTCTTTGCCGTCGTATGTCTTTTTAAGTGATTTTGTAAGAAAATGAGGAAGAATCTGGAGTGCCATATCCTTAAAAGCACAAGTCGGACCGTGCCAAAGTTCAAGAATATTAAGTTCCTTGCCGTTGAGCTTTGCGTAAGCCAAAGGAGCAGGATTGTCACTGCCGAACTTCTCTTTTGTGTAGGCATTTTCAACACAATCGTTGATTTCTTCTTCTGTAAAATCAGAAAGAAAATCAGCGAAAACTTTTTTTGCTCTGCCCTTGTAATCAAGCTTTAAAAGCTCATTAAATGTTTCTGCGGAATATTTAGGAAATTCCTGTGGCACAAAAAGTCCGCCATCCTTAGAAATACCCTGGGCAATTGCCTGAGCGGCCGATACAACTTCGGCTGCATTTTGAGTACTGTTATACAACATATAAATCTTCCTTTCAGAGTTGCTTTACACAAAGTACATTTTACTACATAATTTATCAAATGTCAAAGTTTTCAAAGAAATTAACTGCATTTTCATAAAAAATTTTATCAATTATGGCTTCTTGATAGTTTTTTTGCAGAAAAAGATTATAAATTTCATATAGATTTCTGTTATTTCTGATGTCATACGGCAAGATTCCGCCGTCAAAATCACTTCCGAGGCATACATAATCTTCTCCGCCGAGCGACAAAAAATGCTCTGCGTGCTTTAGAATATCATCAATGCAGGCTTTTTCGGGTTCGTTATTGAGAAACGCATTATGAAAATTAAGTCCTATAATTCCGCCGTTTTTAAATATGATTTTTGCCTGTTCGTCTGTAAGATTTCTTTTGTGCGCAGTAACCGCTCTTGCGTTTGAATGGGTGGCTATAAACGGTTTTTCTGCTATTTCGCACACTTCATAAAAAAGTTTATCGCTTGCGTGTGATACATCAATGACAATCCCTTGATTTTCAAGTTCACATACCGCTTTTTTGCCAAACTCCGTTATGCCTGTCGGGTGCTCTGCCATTGCGCCGTCGCCGATACAGTTTGTATCGTTCCAAGTAAGGGTTGCTGTTTTTATGTTGCTGTCGGCAAGGTATTTTATATATGAAATATCATTGTCGATTATTTTGCAGTTTTCAAGTGTAAACATTGCAAGTTTGTTTTTTGTTGAATTATTAATTTCTTTAAAAGAATCAACAAGATTTATATTGTTGATTTTACATTCTTTCGGAAGTGTAATTTTGGCTTTTTCAAACAGTGCTCTGCCCTGTTTTACGCTTAAATCATCGGGAATCCATACCGCAAAGCACTGCAAATATTTTTCAAAATCCATATCTGTCTGAACTTCATAGTCGGAACAGGAAAAGCCGTGGCTTACAGTCACGGCTTTGTAAAGTGTATCACAATGTAAATCAAATACTTTCATAAGAAGCTCCTTCAAAAGCATTTTCAATATAGTTGATGTCAATTACTTTGCCGCTTTCAGGCTCGGTAAATACTTCGCTGACATCAAAGCGGAAATAAGCGTCAAGCTGTTTTTCGGCAATATACATTGCGGCGGTTTTTCTTATTCTTGAGATTTTCCTGCGGTCAACAGCCTCATACGGACGGGCAATAAAATTAGCCGCCCTTGTTTTTACTTCCGTAAATATAATATATTCACCTTTTTGAGCAATTATATCAATCTCACCGCATTTTTGTCTGTAATTGCGTTCAAGAATTTTATAACCGTTTTTCTTTAGGTAACGCTCGGTAAATTTTTCGCCGATGTCGCCCTTTTGTTTTGTCGTAAATAACTTCATAATTATTTATACAGCTTTTTAAGAAAGCTTTTGCGGTGGTACTGGCACGGGCCGTATTTAAGAATAGCCTCTCTGTGTACCTTGGTTCCGTATCCTTTGTGTTTATCAAAACCGTACATGGGATATTCTTCGGCATACTTATATAAAAGTCTGTCCCTTGACACTTTTGCAAGGATAGATGCACAAGCAATCGACATAGATTTTGCATCACCTTTTACAATGCACTCGGCGTCAATGTCAAGCGGCGGAATTTTATTTCCGTCAATCATTGCGTAGTCTGCCTTTATGTCAAGACCGTCAATTGCTCTGCACATCGCAAGCATTGTTGCATTCAGTATATTGATTTCTTCGATTTCGTCAACCGTAGCGTAAGCTATTGAGTATGACAGCGCCTGCTCTCTTATAACATCAAACAAGGACTCACGCTTTTTCTCGCTTAATTTTTTTGAGTCGTTTACACCGTCAATAATTACGCCCTCGGGCAATATAACGGCGGCGGCGCAGACTGGACCTGCGAGAGGGCCTCTGCCTGCCTCATCAACTCCGCAAACCGATTTATAACCTTTTGCAAGCGCCTCTTTTTCAAATTCAAGCCAATCCATTGTTTCACCTTTTATCTTTCGGGCATTTCAAGAGTGATTCTGCCGAGTTTTCCGCTTCTGAATTCATCAAGCAGCATAATTGCGGCTCTCTCTGTATTTATTTCTCCTCCTGAAATGAGCATACCTCTTTTTTTGCCGATTACATTAAGCAATTCGTATGAATCGATTGCGTCAAGGTCAATATCTTCAAGTTTAAATCTTGCAATAAAATCAGCAGGTTTCAAGCTGCGCAAAAAGTCAAGAAGTCGTACGGCGAGAAGCTCCGTATCGAGAATTTGGTCTTTTACAGCACCTGTAAAAGCAAGTCTTTCGCCGACAATCTTATCGTCAAATTTAGGCCAAAGTACACCCGGAGTATCGAGCATTTCTATATTTTTAGCGATTGAATACCACTGATTGCCTCTCGTAACACCCGGTCTGTCCTCTACTTTTGCTCTGTTTTGCTTTGCTACTCTGTTAATGAATGAAGATTTACCAACATTCGGGATACCTACAATCATAATTCTAAGCATCGGGTTTACCATACCCTTTGCCTTAAGTCTTTCTCTGCGCTCGGATAGCACATTGTTTACAGCAGGAGCAAATTTATTAAGTCCCTTACCGCTTTTGCAGTCAACCGCAATCGCTGTAATTCCCTGTGATGCATAGTAGTCTATCCATCTGCTTGTTGCGGTCTGATTAGCCATATCACATTTATTCAAAAGCACAACCTTTGGTTTGTTCTGAATAAGTTTTTGTAAATCCGGATTTTTACTGCTTAAGGGTATTCTTGCGTCAAGAATTTCTGCCACTGCGTCTACAAGTTTTAAACTTGCCTGAATCTGTCTTTTGGTTTTGGTCATATGACCCGGGAACCACTGTATATTTTGCATTTCACTCATTTTATTTTATCAATCCTTATAGTTGTTTATAAATCAGTAAAGATATTTGAAATGGTCAAACGGATAAATCACAAATTGTGCCTTGCCGAGTATCATCGTTTTTGGAATAAGCTGAATACTGCCGCTTCTGCTGTCGAGTGATACGGAACGGTTATCCCCCATTACGAACACATAGCCTTCGGGTATGGTGTCGGGAATATTCCAACCGACAGTCGGTCTTATTGTATCGGAGGCAACATATTCTTCGTCAAGTACAATTCCGTCAACTATAACTTTATTATTGTCATAGTCAATTTTTATTGTCTGTCCTTCGGTTGCGATAACTCGTTTTATAATGATTTTTCCGATTTGCTGGTCTGCGTCAACAGCCACAATATCTCCCACCTGCGGTGAGTAAAGAAAGTTTGTAAGTATCGCCCTGTCGCCGTCAAAAAGCGTGTCTTTCATAGATTCGCCGTCGATTGTGACATCTTTTATAAAAAATGTAAATACAACGCTTATAATTGCAAAAAGGAAAATAACCGTTTTGAAAATATCAAATATACAGTTAGGTAATTTTTCTTTGTTTATCTGTATTTTTGTTTTCGAGGTTTTGTTTTCAGATTTCATATATCCTCCCAAAAAATAAAAGCTTATTTCAATTATAAAACAGAAATAAGCTTTTATCAATAGGTCAAATAAAATTTTTAGTAAAGATATTTAAAGTCTGAAAACGGATAAACTACAAATTGAGCTTTTCCTATAACATTGTCTACGCTGATAAGACCGATTCTTGAGTCACGGCTGTCCATAGAAACTCCTCTGTTGTCGCCCATTACAAAAATCATACCGTCCGGAATAACCTCGGGAATTTCGTAATCTGCCTCAACATTACAGAATGTTGACACATCAAGATACGGTTCGTCAATTACAACGCCGTCAACAAGGATTCTGTCGTTTTCATAATCAAGTTTAAGAGTCTGACCTGCGGTAGCAATAACACGCTTTACAATCGGTTCGGCGTACTCCTTACCGTGAGAAATTACTATGATGTCATTCGGCTTTGGAGTGTAATTAAAGTTGGTTACAATCAATTTATCACCGTTTTGCAGGGTTTCTACCATTGATGTACCTTTTACATCAACCAACCTGAAAAAGAAGTTAAGACAGAAAATAACTATTACAAGTGCAAATACAATTGATTTTACCCAATCGTAAAAGTTTGATGCGCCGCCGTCTGCCTTTGCCGCAACAAATTTGTTGCTCTTCTGCTTGTCTTTTTCGGGATTGCTGAAAGCAATGTAATCTCCGCTGTCCTCGACCTCGATATTCTGATTCTGTGTTTCGGCTGTTGTGTTTTCTACAACATTGTTTTCTGTTTCGTTAGTATTTGTTTTATTTTCGCTCAATTTATCCACCTGCTAACAATAAGTAAAGTAAAAAAGGGACTGTAAAAGTCCCTTTCCTTACATTTGAAATTACTTACGGATCTGCTCTTTAACCTTAGCAGCCTTACCAACTCTGTCACGGAGATAGTAGAGCTTGCTTCTGCGAACTTTACCATAACGAATTACCTGCACGTCCTTAACGTTCGGTGAATGGAGCGGGAACACTCTCTCAACACCTACGCCGTAAGCAACGCGTCTTACAGTAAATGTTTCAGCAACGCCTCTGCCCTTTTTAGCAATAACTGTGCCCTCAAACATCTGAATTCTTTCTCTTTCGCCCTCACGGATGTTTACAGAAACCTTAACTGTGTCACCGACATTAAACTTTGGTGTGGTTTCCTTAACTGAACCGGCAGCAATAGCTTTTAATGCGTCCATTATAATTCCTCCTGTTTTTTCTGACATTCGTACCTTTTCAGTGCAGAGGAATGTCTGCTTCAAAATAACGGTTTTACCGCCATCTGAACCTCGTCATAGGTATGACGGTTTCAAATGCTTATATATATTACCACAAAAGAAAATAAATTGCAAGACTTTTTTCCGTTTATCGCAAATTATTTTGTTATTTTATCAAGCTTTTCAAGATAATTTCTGAAATATTCGGGCAGCTGCGATGTAAATTCAAGGTATTTGCCGCTCCTTGGATGAACAAAGCCGATTTTTCTTGCGTGCAGGCACTGACCTGTAAAATCAACTTTTTCGTTTTTAACCCCGTAAACCAAATCTCCCGATACAGGGTGACCGATGTACGCCATATGCACTCTTATCTGATGTGTTCGTCCCGTTTCAAGAATACATTTTATATGAGTGTAGCCCTTGTATCTTGCAATCACACGGTAATGTGTGACAGCGTGTTTGCTGTTTTTTTCGGTAACGCACATTTTTTTACGGTCATACTGACTTCTTCCTATCGGAGCATTCACCGTGCCCTCATCGTCTTTTAAATTGCCGTAAACAATTGCCTCGTATTCCCTTGTAAAAGAATGTTCCTTAATCTGCTCGGCAAGCGAAAAATGTGCAAAATCATTTTTCGCAACTATCAGAAGTCCGCTTGTATCTTTATCTATTCTGTGGACAATTCCGGGACGCATAACACCGTTTATGCCTGATAACGAATCTCCGCAATGATAAAGCAATGCGTTTACAAGTGTGCCGTCATAATTGCCTGCCGCAGGATGAACAACCATTCCTTTCGGCTTGTTTACAACAAGCAAATCGTTATCCTCGTAAATAATTTCCAAAGGAATGTTCTCGGGTTTTGCCTCATAAGGTACGGGATCGGGAATTTCGAGAGTAATTCTGTCGCCGCCTTTGAGCTTATAGTTTTTACCGACAGAATTTTCATTTACAAAAACTTTGCCCTGTTCAATAAGTTTGGCAGCCGCAGTTCTTGTGAGTGACGGTTCATTGTCGGCAATGTATTTGTCTATTCTTATGTTGCCGTTTTCGGCAACAAATTCAAGTTTTGTCATTTTTCAATTCCTTTTTACCGACTTCTGAAAAAAAGAGTACATAAACCATAAGCAAGACCGTACCGACCGTTATGCAGTAATCCGCAAAATTGCATACGGGCGGAAAGAATGAAAGACTGATGTAGTCAATAACATAGCCGTAAAAAATTCTGTCTATAAGATTGCCTATTCCGCCGCCGACAACAAGCGCAACAGAGGCATAAAAAAGTTTGCTCTTTGGTTTCTTTTTAAACATATAAATTAAGATTGCGGCAATAAGTGCAGTTGTAAGCACTACAAAAATCCATCTGTTGCCTGCAAAACTGCCGAAAGCCACACCGTTGTTTTCCACATAGGTAAAAGAAAGCAGATTGTCAATAACAGACACACTTCCTATTTCTTTGAGATTTGTGCTGACAAAGAACTTTATAATTTGGTCTGCTATTGCCAAAACTATTCCGACCGCAACGGCTATATAAGGCATAAAATTCCCCCATAAAGCTAAATCGGTGCAGCAATACTGTTACACCGATTTAGTATTAAATTTAATTGATTATTTTAAAATGCTGCAGCAACGCTTGCAAAGATGCGGATGTTCGCTGTCTGTACCTACAGTTTCGCTGATAATCCAACAACGCTCGCACTTTTCGCCTATTGCTTTATCAACGGCAATCTCAAGCTCACCGTCATTTTCTGCGATTTCTACGGCAGATACGATGAATGCAGCCGCAAGTTCGGGTTCTGCTTTCTTAAGAAATTCAAGCTTTTCGCCGCTTGCCTTAAGAGTAACCTTAGCCTCAAGTGAGCTCTTGATAGTTTTATCTTTAATAAGACCTTCAAGTGACTTCTTTACATCGTCACGAAGCTGATGAATTTCGTCCCAGAATGACATAAAGTCGGCATCGGTTTCGATTTCAACCTGATTTGGCATCTCATTGAAAATAACATTTTCGGCATTCTCATTTGATGAATGAGGCATATATTTCCAAATTTCATCAGATGTATATGCAAGAATCGGGCTGATCATTCTTGTCATAGCGTTAAGAATGATATAGATTGCAGTCTGTGCAGCCTTTCTTGACTTGCTGTCGCTTTTTTCTGTATATAATCTGTCCTTGAGTACATCAAGATAGAAGTTAGACATATCAATTACGCAGAAGTTTCTGATTGAATGATATACCTGGTGGAATTCGTAGTTATCATAAGCCTGCTTAACCTTTGCAATAAGCTCGTTAAGTTTTACGATTGCCCACTTATCCATAGGCATAAGCTCATTTACAGGAACAGAATCTGTATCAGGGTTAAAGTCATAAACATTACCGAGAATATAACGGGCAGTGTTTCTGATTTTTCTGTATGACTCTGAAATCTGCTTTAAAATTTCGTTAGAAATATGAACATCTGACTGATAGTCGGTTGATGAAACCCAAAGTCTTAATACATCAGCACCGTATTTTTCGGTAACATCCTGTGGACTGATACCGTTGCCGAGTGACTTACTCATCTTTCTCTTCTCTTCGTCAAGAATCATACCGTGAGTAAGAACTGCCTTATACGGAGCTACACCCTCTGTAGCAACTGATGTAAGGAGTGATGATTGGAACCAACCTCTGTACTGGTCGTTACCCTCAAGGTAAAGGTCGGCAGGGAACTTAAGATTATCACGCTTGCTTACAACGGCTGCGTGTGAAGAACCACTGTCAAACCAAACATCCATAATGTCTTTTTCTTTTTCAAACTCAGTACAACCGCACTTCTTACACTTTGTACCCTCAGGTAAAATTTCAGCGGCGCTGTGGTTATACCAAGCGTTTGAACCCTCTTTTTCAAACAAATCTGCAACAGCCATCATTGCGTCATTGTCAATGTGAGCCTCGCCACATTCTTTACAGAAGAAGATCGGAATCGGAACACCCCATTTTCTCTGACGGGAAATACACCAGTCTTTTCTTTCCTTAACCATATTTGTAATTCTGTCATGACCCCAAGCAGGAATCCACTTAACGCTGTCGATTGCCTCGCAAGCTTTATCCTTGAAGTCCTCAACAGAACAGAACCACTGGTCAGTAGCTCTGAAAAGGATAGGAGTTTTACATCTCCAACAGTGCGGATACTGGTGAATAATCTTCTTTAATGCAAAGAGGTAACCGTTTTCATCAAGATAAACGGCAATCTTTTTGTTTGCCTCATCAGTTGTAAGACCCGCAAACTGACCTGCCTCTTCGGTAAGTACGCCGTTTGAGTCAACAGGGCAGATAGTAGGAATTTCAGGATAATTCTGGCAAACATTAAAGTCGTCAACACCGTGACCGGGAGCTGTGTGAACGCAGCCTGTACCGCTTTCGAGTGTTACATGATCACCGACAATAACCAGTGACTCTCTGTCAAGGAATGGGTGTGCTGTCTTGATATACTCAAGGTCGCTGCCTTTAACTGTGGCAACTACTTCGTAATCTGTAATTTCGGCAGCCTCAAAAGCTGATTTATAAAGCTCTGTAGCCATAACGAGGTATTCGTCACCTGTTTTGATGATTGAATACTCATATCTCGGGCCAACGCAGATAGCTACATTTGCAGGCAATGTCCAAGTTGTTGTTGTCCAAATTACGAACTTAACTTTTGACGGGTCAAGACCGAGATTTGAGAACACACCCTTGTCATCGGTTACTGTAAATTTTACATAAATTGAATGGCACGGATCTTCCGCATACTCAATTTCAGCCTCGGCAAGAGCTGTTTTACATTCAGGGCACCAATAAACAGGCTTTAATCCCTTGTAAATATAACCCTTTGTAGCCATTTTTGCAAACACTCTGATCTGCTCTGCCTCAAATTCGTGCTTAAGTGTGATATAAGGGTTGTCCCACTCACCGATTACACCGAGTCTTTTGAACTGTGTACGCTGATCGTTAATGTATCCTGTAACAAATTCTTCGCACATTTTACGGAGCTCAACGATAGAAATTTCCGCAGAGTTACCGATACCTGCTTTTTTTCTTGCTTTAAGCTCTGTCGGAAGACCGTGAGTATCCCAACCCGGAACATAAGGAGCTTTAAAGCCTGCCATATTTTTATAGCGAACGATAAAGTCCTTTAAGATTTTGTTTAATGCGTGGCCGAGGTGAATATCGCCGTTTGCATATGGAGGACCGTCGTGGAGTACAAATAACGGTTTGCCCTCGTTTACCTCCATAAGCTTTTCATATACCTTATTATCTTCCCATGCCTTAAGAGTTACAGGCTCGCTCTTAGGAAGACCCGCTCTCATAGGAAAGTCGGTTTTTGGAAGATTAAGTGTAGAATTATAATCCTGAGACATTGGTTACACTCTCCATAATTTAAATTTCGATTTCCGATTAATTTCCGATTATAAAATTATTCGGCAGAAACATCATAGTTGTCGCCAAACTTTAAGTGACCGAACTTTGGTGCTTTTTTTTCTGTATTTTTTTCGTTTGCAGCTGCGTTTGTCGAAGAAAGAATTTCGTCTACAGTTTTGTCAGAAACGGCAGCGGTTTCGGCATCAGCCTTTTTTACTTCAACTGCAGCAGGCTTGGCAGGCTGTACTGTTTCCTGCGGCTTTTCCTCTATAACAGGTGCTGTCGGATACTTTTCGTTGAGTTCCTGCTTAGCTGCCTCTAATTCGGCAGCTGTTGGAAGGTCGTTAATCATCTGAATGTGCTTTTTGTAAAGCTCAATAAGCTCACCCTTAAGTTTTACAGCGTCTGACTGAAGAAGAAGGTAGTTTTCCTTCTCTGTTGCAGTCATTCTGTTTGTATCAACCAAAAGCTGCTGTGCCTTTGTTTCAGCCTCTCTTACAATCTTAGATGCCTTTTCTTTAGCCTCTCTGATGCAAGCGTCAGATACTTTCTGTGATGCGAGAAGAGCGTTTCTGACTGTTTCTTCATCTGCACGATACTGTTCTACTCTTGTTGCGAGAACATCAATTTTATGTACAAGGTTAGTTTTCTCTTTCTTTAACTGTTCAAAAGCTACAATGACTTCATCAATAAATGCATCAACATCTTCTGCCATATAGCCCTGGCGGCCGGCTTTTCTGAAACTAACATTCTTAATTTCATCAATAGTAATCATTTAAAGCACTCCTATCTGAAATGTATTACTGAAATTTTATGGCGCCCTTTTTTGGTTACACCCAAAATTTTATCTAACTTAAATTTCCCTTTACCCCGTATTGTAAAGGTATCTCCCTCTTTAACCGTACAGCTTACATTTTGAGTTACCGCAAAGTTAAGAGTTGTTTCTCCCGATAAAATCAGTTTTGCCGTTTTATCCCTCGAAAGTCCGCTCACTGCGGCGACAATGTTGTCGTATCGGAGAGATGAAACCGTAAGACTCATTTCCTCTGTGCCTCTTCCTTGCGGAAGAAAATTAAGATTTGGTTGGACAATTTTTACTCCTGCTCCGCCTACTTTAAAAATCTGCGATTCGATGTAATCTTTAAGCTCGCTTTTTACAAATACAACGGTTCTTCCGTTATCTACCAGAATATCTCCTACCGTGTCACGCTCAATGCCGAGTGACATAAGCGTACCGAGAAAATCTCTGTGTGTAAGTTTATCGCAAGGTCGGTATTTGAATTCTATGGCAGAAACAGGAAAGGCTGACCGCTCGGGTTCATCGTAAAACACCCCGAGCACCTTTCTTTCACTGCTCTCACTGCCGCCGAAAAATACATAATTCTCAAAGTATATACTCTGCAATACCTTTTGTGCAAGTGCCTGCTGACTCTCGGTTAAAAACTGTGAGAAAACAGGTTTTTGACGGGTAAAGCAAAGCGAAGTCATATCCTCGATTTTGGAGCAGAAAAGCTCATCGTTATCAGAAGTAAACACCGCTGTTTTCTAATTCGTCAAGTAAATCGTCGCCGGTAAGGTCTACATTATTAGGAATGATAATGTATGTATTTGAAGCAACCTTCTTAATCTTACCGTCGTTTGCATAAGCAACACCGCTTAAGAAGTCAAGAATTCTTCTTGCCATATCCTTGTTGGTGTCCTCAAGGTTAAGCACAACTGTGTGTGATTTGATAAGGTCGTCAGCGATTGTGCGTGTTTCCTCGCCAAATCTTTCAGGCTTATAAATACCGACCTGAATCTTAGCCTTTGCGTTAATATTAACAACTTTATTTTTTGAAGTAGGAGCTGCTGCTCTCTCTCTTACAGGCTGCTGTTCCTCAACCTCTTCTTCCTCGTTTTCGTCGGCATAACCGTACTCGTCATACTCCTGCTGATACTCGTCATCCGGAGCATCCCACATACGCTTGAATTTATCCACAAAACCTGCCATTATATTATTTCCTCCTTGAATTATTTACTGTAATCTCTGGCACCGAAAAGTGACGAACCTACTCTTACCATAGTTGCACCTTCGAGTATTGCCTCATAATAATCAGCAGACATACCCATTGACAGTATAGTCATACTTATATTATCTAATTTTTTTGACGATATGTCAATAAAGATATTACGCATATTATCAAAATATTTTGAAATTTTATGTGTATTATCACAAATTGGCGGTATAGACATAAGTCCTTTGACCGAAATTCCCTCCAAATCAGCTATCTGACACAACAATTCATCAAGCTGTTCGGGAACAACACCCGATTTATTTTCTTCTCTGCCTATATTTACTTCAACAAGAACGTCTGTTTTTTTGCCGATTTTTAAAGACTGTTTGGAAATTTCCGACGCAAGCTTTAAAGAATCAACAGACTGTATCAAATCTACTTTGTCAACAATCTGACGCACCTTGTTTGTCTGTAAATGACCTATAAACTGCAAAGATGCGTGTGCAAGGTCATACTTTTCGTATTTTGAAAGCAATTCCTGAACCTTGTTTTCACCGATGTGGTCAAGTCCCAAAGAGATTGCGTAATTGATTACATCGGCGTCAACTGTTTTTGTTGCCGCAAGAAAAGTAATGTCTTCTCTTTTTCTGCCCGATTTTTCAGCTGCCTCGGCAATTCTTTCGTTAATAAGTTTGTAGTTGTATTCTACATCACTTAATGACCTTTCCGTCATACAAATCGTCCCCTTCCGTTATAATCTGATCATACAGCGAAATGGTTTCGCCGCTGAACAATGTACCGTCTGTAGGTGACGAATCGCATAAAACGTAATCGTTACCCGCATAAACGATAGAAATTTCTTTAAATTGCACTTCACTGCCGTAAAGAACATAAACACCCTGAACCTTTTTGCTTTCCTTATGTTCATTGCCTTTATCGTCGTATGTGGTCTTTTCTACATAGTCATCGTGAATTGCTTTCTTGCTGACACGAAGTCCTGAGTAACTTCCCATACCGATTTCCACAGGCTCCTGACGGATTTCGGAAAGTGTAGTGTCCATATATGTACACTGTAAAATCACAAGTGCTTTATCTGAGTTATTGTACTGAACAATTTTATAAATCGAGGCAGGTACCGTATTTGATGATGCGTCGGAAAAATCCACCGTAACATCGTCACCCCACAATGTAAGGTCTGTTGCCTCGTCAGCGGTAATTTCGCAGGCAATGTACCAGTTAAGACTGCTGATAACCTTGCCGATTGTATTATCAGGCACACTTGATTTTTTCATATTTTTAAGATTGTCAAGTGTGAGATTACCGATTTTAGAATAATCAAAGCAGTTTTCATAGCCGTCGCAGTTAGCAACAAAATAACCTGCTTTCGGAGCTTTAATGTCCGCAATGCTGTCACCCGATGATTTTTTGAGTTCATTTATTTGTGACTGCAAAGATGCAATTTCGGGTTTAAAACTTGAGGTCTTTCCTGTAAATGACTGGTAGTGATTTACAGAATTGATTATTGAATTGATATTTGAATCAAGTTTGCCGATGTTTGCATTATTTATGTTATACAAAAATGTTTCGATATTTGTTGTGATGTCATTGTTTACGGTTTCAATTCCCTCTGTATTTGAGCGCCTTGTCTGCTCAAGTTTTGTAAGCGCCTTCATACTGTCTTCGAGAGATGCGGCTTTTGTGCGGGCAACTGCGTCTTCTTCCGAAGAAAAAACGCTTGCCACACTGCCGCCCTTTTTAACCTCGTCGCCGTCATCTACATTGTAAGAAACAACTCCGCCCGAAGTGTTTTTGACGTAGGTTTCATCACGAATAATGTAACCGTTTGAATAAATTTTGTCTGTTACCGTTACCTGCTCTGCGTTTTCGGTAGGAACTACATTGAAATTAGCACTCAGTAAGAGGTAAACAACATAAATAATTGCAAGTGCGGTAAGACCTGCAACCAAAATTCTTCTGAACAACAGCTTGTCCATATATCACAGTCCTTTGTCAATTATTGTTTCGGCATATTTTAAAATATCTTCAAATCCGTTGAATTTATCAACCAATATCCAATTTATATCTTTATCACGATTAAACCAAGTAAGTTGACGCTTGGCGTATCGTCTTGTTTCTCTTTTTAAAATTTCCGTACATTCGTCAAGCGAGCGTTCACCCGAAAAATACGGAATAAGCTCTTTGTATCCTATCGCCATTTTTGAAGTGGAGCTTAAATCATTTGAGAGCACCTGCTTTGCTTCGTCGACAAGACCTTTTTCAAGCATTATGTCAACTCTTAGATTGATTCTGTCGTAAAGTTTTTGCCTGTCCTCAAATTTAAGACCGATTTTTATCGGACTGTACGGTGAGCCTTTCAGTTTTGAATTTCTGTTGTGCTCGCTGATTGTTATGCCGGAGGTTTTATAGAACTCGATTGCTCTTATAATTCGCTTTACATTGCGCTGTTCTTTGAGATTTTCTGCTGATTCACTGTCAAATTCAGCAAGCATATCAAGCAGATAATCAACTCCGTTTTGCTCGTAAAGAGCTAAAAGCTCGTTAGAAATTTCTTCGTTTCTTTCCTGCTTTTCAAAAGAAATACCGTTTAAAAGCGAGTCAACATAAAGTCCCGTTCCGCCTGCTATAATCGGCATTTTCCCCCGTGACACAATATCTTCTATATAAGAAGCTGCGTCACTTACAAAATCGGCAACGGAATAAGTCTTGTCGCTTGGAAGAAAGTCTGTTAACCAATGCGGTATGCCCTGCTTTTCCTGTTCATCGGGTTTAGCGGTAGCTATGTTCATTCCTTTGTATATCTGCATCGAATCGGCGGAAATAATCTCTCCGTTATATTTCTTTGCAAGCTCAACCGCAAGCGCCGTTTTACCTGATGCCGTAGGGCCTACAACAGAAATAAGTTTGATAGGATAATTCAAAAAATCACAACCTGCCAAATTGTTTTTCAATTTCGTACTTTGTCATAACTATGCAGATAGGTCTGCCATGCGGGCAATACTTTATCTGCGGATTTTTTTCTAAAGTCCAAGCAATATCCATCAGCTCCTGCACTGTACTTTTATTGCCTGCTTTTATTGCGGAACGACACGAAACATTGTGATAGAACCAATCCATTTTTTCGGAGTAAATATCTTTCTTTCCGCTTGCAATGTATCCGCTCATTTCTGTTATGCAGTCGGCAATTTCGGTTGCGGCAAGGTACTGCGGAGCAGAACGCACAAGCAGTGTGCCGTTGCCGAAGTCCTCTACATCAAACGAACACTTTGCAAACATATCAAGATTGCTTACAGCAGCATCATAGTCAATTTTATCAAGCGTAACTGTAATCGGTGTGAGCAGATATTGAACATTTGCTGAACCCGAATCCGCTTTCAACTTTTCGTAAATTATTCTTTCGTGCGCCGCATGTTTGTCGATTATTAAAACTTCGTTATCGTTCTTTTCAACGATTATATATGTATTAAATGCCTCACCCAAAAATCTGAGTTTTGTCTGCTCCTTTGGCAGTTCGGTAAGTGCATCGTTATTATCTGTTTTATTTTCAGAAATTTCTTTTAAAGGCTTAACTTCTTCTTTTGAAACTTCTGTTTCTATAGGAATTTCCGTGCTTTCGGCAGTTAAATCGTCAACAGTGATTTCTTGTTTCGTTAAACTTTCTTCCTGTTGAGTTGCTTTTAAAATTAACTGCTCGGCTTTTTCAAGTTTTTGCTTGGAAAATTCAGCTTTCTTGTTTTCAAGTTCTGAATTTCTTTTAATTGCCTGCTTTGAATAAATATCAAACGGGTTTGACGAATCGGACATTTTTAAGCTGTCAATAGATACAGGCTTTGGTTTTTCGTCTTTTAAATCAAGTTCGTCAAACGGATTGTACGGTTTAGGTTCGGAATTTTTTAATACAGGCTCAATCCGTTCAATCGGTTTTATGGGTTTTTCCGCAGGTGTATTTTCGGCTTTTGCAAAAACTGCCTGCGCATTGTTAAACGGATTTACCTTTTTAATTTCATTAAAAGCGGTGTTTTCTTTAAAATAAATCTGTTTTCTTTCATCGCCTTGCTGTAAGGCTGTTTTTACCGCATGGTAAATTGCATCAAAAACAGGTCTTTCGTTTATAAAACGGACTTCGATTTTTGCAGGATGAACATTGACATCTATAATTTCATACGGTACGGTAAGCTGTAATACAGCTGACGGAAATTTACCGACCATTATCGAACCTTTGTAAGCCTCTTCGAGTGCCGCCATACCTGTTCGTGTTTTTACAAATCTTCCGTTTATAAAGAAGTTCTGCATATTTCGGTTCGGTCTTGAATTAATCGGCTTTGAAATATAACCCTTTACGGTAACGGAATCGAGTGTGTAATCGACGGGAATAAGTCCCTTTGCAAAGTCTTTGCCGAATACGGAATAGATTGCTGACAAAAGTTTGCCGTCGCCGAAAGTGCGCAAAACCTGCTTGCCGTCCCTGATAAAAGTAAAGGCAACTTCGGGGTGCGAAAGTACGATTTTATCCATAAGAGCAGAAACCGCATTGCCCTCCGCAACATCTTTTTTAAGGAACTTTGAGCGTGCGGGAATGTTGTAGAACAAATCTCTGATTACAAAGGTTGTGCCTGTCGGGCAACCCGCTTCCTCAAGCGAGATTTCATCTCCGCCCTCTATCTCATAGCAGCTGCCGATTTCTTCATTCTCGTTCTTAGTAATAACCTGTAACCTCGAAACTGCGCTGATAGATGCAAGCGCCTCTCCTCTGAAACCGAGGGTAGAAATCATATCAAGGTCATTTGCTGTTTTCACCTTACTTGTTGCATGGCGCAGAAACGCTTTTTTAATGTCATCTCTGTAAATTCCGCAACCGTCGTCGGCAACACGCATAAAGGTTGTACCGCCGTTTTTGATTTCTACGGTTATGTTCTTCGCACCTGCGTCAATGGAATTTTCTACAAGTTCTTTTATAACGGACGACGGTCTTTCAACTACTTCGCCTGCCGCAATAAGTTCCGCTATATGTTTGTCAAGTACATTAATTACACCCATTTTTTTCACCTGCCTTTATGTCTTTATATCATACCTTTGAGTTCGTAAAGCAGATTAATAGCTTCTATAGGAGTTAAGGTATTTAAATCAACTTCCGAAAGTCGCTCTACAACGGCATTGTCATTTGATATAAGCGACATCTGCATATCTTCACTTTTCTCTTTAATTACCGTCGGCGCATTTGAGCCTGACTCAAGCTCTTTTAAAATCTCTTTCGCACGATTAATAATTGAGTTTGGAAGACCCGCAAGTTTTGCAACTTCAATACCGAAGCTGTCATCTGCGCCGCCCGGTATAATTCTGCGTAAAAATGTAATATCGTCACCACGCTTTTTAACGGCAATGCTGTAGTTTTTTACACCGTCAAGCAAATCCTGCATTACCGTAAGTTCGTGATAGTGAGTGGCGAACAACGTTTTTGCACCGAGTTTTTTGCGGTCGGCACAGTATTCGAGCACTGCTCTTGCAATGCTCATACCGTCAAAGGTTGATGTGCCTCTGCCGATTTCATCAAGAATTAACAAACTCTTTGAAGTTGCTGATTTAACAATGTTGGCTACTTCGCTCATCTCAACCATAAAAGTCGATTGACCCGAAGCAAGGTCATCGGAAGCGCCTACTCTTGTAAAAATACTGTCAACCACACCGATTATTGCGCTTGACGCAGGCACAAAACTGCCCATTTGCGCCATAAGAACAATGAGTGCAACCTGTCGCATATAGGTAGATTTACCTGCCATATTCGGGCCTGTAATTATTGCCACTCTCTCGCCTGCACTGTCAAGGTAAACATCATTCGGAACAAACGGAGTGTCATTAAGCAGTGCCTCAACAACGGGGTGTCGGCTGTCTTTAAGTCTTATAACAGTCGAGAGGTTTACCTCGGGGCGAACATATCTGTTGTCTGCCGCAACATTTGCAAGAGAAACAAGAACATCAAGCACGGCAATTGCCTTTGCGGTTTTCTGTATTCTCTCAAGGTTATCGGCAACCGTTTTTCTTACATTGTCGAACAGAGTGTATTCCATTGCTACCGAACGGTCTTTTGCACCTAAAATTCTGCCCTCAATATCCTTTAAATCCTGTGTGATATAGCGTTCGCAGTTTGTTAAAGTCTGCTTTCTTATGTAGGTTTCGGGTACAAGGTCTTTGTATGAATTGGTTACCTCAATATAGTAACCGAACACTTTATTGTAGCCGACCCTTAATTTCGGAATACCTGTCTTTTCCCTTTGCTCCGCTTCAATTCTTGCAAGTATGCCTTTAGAATCGTTCATATCGGTAAGCAAAATATCAAGGTCAGGGTTGTATCCTTTTTTAATCATTCCGCCCTCACGCACAGAGAATGGCGGTTCTTCGACTATAGCGGAATCTATCAGATTATAAATATCTTCAAGCAGGTCAATTTCTTTATATACCTTTTTAAGATATTTGGCACTGCAGTCAGCAACCAATTCCGAAAGTTGCGGCAGTTTTTGCAGAGCCGCCGCAAGCGAACGGAGCTCCCTGCCGTTTGCCGAGCCGTAAACAATTCTTGTCATAAGTCGCTCAATATCAAAAATACCGCTCAATGCGTCCATAATATCAAGCCTTAGCATATTGTTGTTTACAAGTTCTTCAACCGCCGACTGTCGATTGTTAATAGCCGATACATTGAGCAGAGGATGCTCAAGCCACGAACGAATAAGTCGCTTTCCCATTGCGGTTTTGGTTTTGTCAAGCACCCACAAAAGCGAACCTCGCTTTTCTTTATTGAGCATTGTTGCGGTAAGCTCAAGATTACGCTGTGTGTTGTAATCAAGGTTCATATACTGCTTGTCGCTGTAAAGCTCAATTTTATTTATGCGTTCAAGTCCGTTTTTCTGGGTTTCTTTCAAATAATTTATAAGTGCGCCGATAGCGTTTATAAGCACATGCGAATCGGCAATACACTGCATTTCTTCACCAAACTGCATATTTACCGTATCGGTGCAAAGTTTATTGTCAAAACTCTCATCCCGGAGCATTTCAACTCCGGCTGAAAGTTTCGATTTTATAAATGCAGGCAAAGACTTGATTTTAACAATATCTCCGCCTATTAAAATTTCTCTCGGATTATAACTTGCAAGCTGACTTGTAAGAGAATTTACCGAATCACTGCCCGATATTTCGGTTGCGTAAAGCTCGCCTGTTGAAATATCGCAAAAGCAGAGTCCGATTTTTTTATTTTCGGAAAACATACAGCAAATGTAGTTGTTTCTGCCCTCGTCAAGCATACTCGACTCCATTACCGTACCGGGTGTGATAACTCTTATAATATCACGCTTTACAAGTCCTTTTGCCGTGGCAGGGTCTTCGGTCTGTTCACAGATTGCAACCTTGTAGCCTTTGGCAACAAGCCTTGCAATATAGCCCTCGCAGCTGTGGAAAGGCACTCCGCACATCGGCGCCCTTTCCGCCTGACCGCAATCTCTGCCTGTGAGTGTAAGCTCAAGCTCCTTTGACGCAATTTTGGCGTCATCGTAAAACATCTCGTAGAAATCTCCCAGACGGAAGAAAAGAATACTGTCTTTATTCTGCTCTTTAATTTTAAAATACTGTTTCATCATAGGAGATAACTCTGCCAATGTTTTCACACCCTTTCAAGGAAAATCTATCAGCCGCAACCGCCGCAAGTGCTGCAGCTTCCGGAGCATGATGATGTCGAGTAATCGGCTGTTTCAGGGTCTGCGCCCTCTGCCGACTGCTGAACAATGGCAAGAACTCTGTTTGCAATCATATCAAAAGCGTCTTTTGCCTCGTTGTAAGCAATCATATTCTTGTTTGACATAATCTTAGAGTAGTCCTCTCTCATCTGGCTGTTAAGGAGTGCGAGCTTGTCGCTGTCTTTATCTTTTTTAGATGCCTCGTTGTTGATAGACATTCTCTTCATATTAAAATCTCCGATAAGGTTCTGAAGCTCCATATCTGCGTCAGCGTCTGCCTGTGCTTTTTGGAGAGCAATATACGACTCTTCCTGCTGAATAAGTTTGCCAAGCTCTCTTGCCTTTTCAATAATATCCATAATTTTATCCTTTCCTTACACAAGTTCGCCTTTGAGTATCCAATTTCTCGCCTGTGTAATCTTAACATTCTGAAATGTGCCTATAAGGCTCTTATCGCCTTTAAGCTCCACTATTATATTGCCACTTGTTCTGCCGTTTAATTCACCGTTCTTGCCTGTTTCCGATTCAATAAGTACCTTTTCGGTGTTATTAACCATAGACGCACACCTTTTAGCCGCAATTTCTTCCTGCACATCAAGCAGTTCTCTGAACCATTTTGATTTTTCCTCTGCTGAAATCGGGTCATCCATCTTAGCAGCAGGTGTGCCCACTCTCGGTGAATAAATGAAAGTGAACAAAGATGTAAATTCCACTTCACGAATAAGTGAAAGTGTTTCTTTGAAATCCTCATAGGTTTCACCCGGGAAACCTACTATAATATCGCTTGTGAGCGATACTCCGTCAATTTTTTCTTTGGCATAATTTACAATATCAAGGTATTTTTTTCTGTCATAATGCCTGTTCATCGCTTTTAAAATTCTGTCCGAACCGCTCTGGAAAGGCAAATGCAGATGTTTACTGATATGTGTGCCGTTAGCAATTGTATCAATAAGTTCTTTTGAACAATCCTTTGGGTGCGATGTCATAAATCTAAGCCAATAGTCGCCGTCAATAGAATCAATTTCGTGCAAAAGCTGAGCGAAAGTAGGCTTATCGGCAAGAGTTTTGCCGTAAGAGTTTACATTCTGACCAAGCAAAGTAATATCTTTGTAGCCTGCTGAAATCATCTGCCTTGCTTCATCAAGGATAAGCGACTTTTCACGACTGCGTTCTCTGCCTCTTACATAAGGCACAATGCAGTATGTGCAGAAATTGTTGCAGCCGTACATAATTGAAAGCCAGCCCTTGAAAGTGCCGTCACGCTTGACAGGTATTCCCTCGTAAACCTTTTTGTCATCATTGTCACGCTCATATACACGCTTGCCGTCTGCAAGTGTATGATACAAAAGCTGTGGAAAACGGTGCAGAGAATGAGTACCGAAAACAAGACTTACAAACGGAAAGCTCTTATACATCTTGTTTGCGATATGCTCCTGCTCCATCATACAGCCGCACAAAGCAATGACAATCTGCGGATGTTTTCTCTTTAAAGACTTTAACGCACCGACATTTCCAAAAACTCTGTCCTCGGCGTGTTCTCTGATTGCGCAGGTATTAAAAAGAATAAAATCGGCGTCGTCCACGGTTTCGGAAAATTCAAAGCCCGCTATTTCAAGCATACCTTTAATTCTCTCACTGTCAGCAACATTCTGCTGACAGCCGTAGGTGCGTATATAAGCCACAGGCTTATCGCCACGCTTTCTATCCTGCATAATCTGAGAAATCAATCTCATATATTCAAACTGTTGGTCTGAAATAACATCAGAGGTAACATTACCAAGTATTGTGTTTTCAGGCAAAACAATGCACTCCTAATCCATTTTATTAACTAAAATATTGTATCACAAATTACGGCAATTTTCAATATTTTTCTTAAGTTTTTAATATTTATACAAGTATTATACAGATTTGTACCAATTGCCGTTGTATTCGGGAGTGGTGCCGACGATTATGTTTTGTGCTATTTCAAAATCGGTGGAAAATGTCATATTGCCCGAGTAGTCAAGAGATGTTGTCATAATTTTTGATGTAAGAATAAGACGGATATGGTGAATTGTCTGATTAATTCCCGCCGATTCAAAGGTGCTTACGATTTCAGAGGAAAAACTGCCCGTAAGGTTAAACGATACATTTATCATCGGCCCGTAGTTTGAAAGCACGGTAATATCAGTGAAAGAACCGAGCGGTATGTCGATTTCCACATCGTATATTTTTGCAATTTCCTGCTGTACGCTTAGCATTATATCCGCCTTAAGCTCATTGATTTTAAACGAATCGGTTGTTATTGCCTGTACTTTGCCGTCTTTGGAATATTGTATTTTTGCTAAATCGTCATAGTTATAATTAAAACTTCTTATACTGCTGTTTACAGCCTCGCAAACTGAGTTTACGGAGATAATTTCCGCCTGTATTCTGATGTATTCGCATTTAAATTCCGCAAGCTGTTGTTCACAGAAAACTATAATTAAAACGAGCACTAAAACTATCGACAAAAGAACACATTTAAGCCTTTTAAATTTTATCTTCTTTCTCTTGTAAAAAAGCAAAAAAACACCCCTCGATATTCTATACGAGAGGTGTAAATTTTGTTAATATTATTCTTCCGAAGAATTACAATTGCTGCCGCAACCCTCGCAGTCAGCCGGGTCACACTCTTCGCCGTCAAAGATGTCAGAGAAGTCAAACTCAAGAAGTTCACCGCAGTTAGGGCACTCAATTTCGCCCTCAAGGAGAACATCCTCGGATACATTAAGCTTTTGACCGCATGAATCGCAAGTCACTTCATAAAAAACATCGTCTTCGTTTTCTTCGTCATCTTCATCGTCATCATAGTCAAAGTCATCATCTTCGCCGTAAAGCTCTGTTTCAGCCTCTGCAAGATCCTGGTCAATCTCATCAACCTGAGCCGAAAGCTCGTCATAGAGGTCTTCCATATCTGTTACAGAATATGACATATCGTCAAGAAGATCGATAATTGCGTTCATAACCTTAACTTCCGGTTTTGATTCATCAAGGTTTAAACCTTCGCAAAGTCCGCGAATATAAGCAATTTTTTCTGTTAAATTCATAATAATTCCTCCGCAAAGCGATTAAGCTCTGCCCATATACTCACCGGTTCTTGTGTCGATCTGGATTGTTTCGCCCTCGTCAATAAAGAGAGGAACCTTAATCTCAGCACCTGTTTCAAGAGTAGCAGGCTTTGTAGCGTTGGTTGCTGTATCACCCTTAAAGCCGGGGTCAGTCTTTGTAACCTTAAGCTCTACAAAGTTAGGCGGCTCTATACCGAATACGCTGCCCTTGTAAGAAAGAACCTTACAAACCATATTCTCTTTAACGAACTTGAAGTTGTCGCCGAGAACGCTCTTGTTAATCGGGATCTGCTCCCATGTTTCTGTATCCATAAAGTAATAAAGATCACCGTCTGAATAGCTGTACTCCATATCCTTTCTGTCAATAAATGCAGTAGGATATTTATCGTTAGGGTTAAAAGTCTTTTCAACAACCGCACCTGTAATAACATTTCTGATCTTTGTTCTTACGAAAGCGGCACCCTTACCTGGCTTTACATGCTGGAATTCGATGATTGATACAACCTGACCATCCATTTCAAATGTAACGCCGTTTCTGAAATCACCTGCTGATATCATAAGTAATACCTCCTAAAATATACATAATTACAGCAAAATAATCCTTGCCATTATGTGTCATATGCTATTATACATAAAAAATAAACAAATTGCAAGCATTTTAAAGAATTATTAGTTCTTTTGGCAAAGATACAAAGTTATTAGATCCTTTTTCGGTGACATAAAGCATATCTTCAATTCTTACGCCGAACTTCTTTGGCAGGTAAATTCCGGGTTCGTCGGTAATTACCATACCCTCTTCAAGGATTATTTCTCCCCTCGGAGAAACATTTGGCAGCTCGTGAATTTCAAGTCCTACGCCGTGACCCGTTGAATGACCGAAGCACTCTCCGTAGCCTGCCTCTGTTATAATATCTCTTGCAATTTTATCAATTTCAGAGCAAGTTTTGCCTGCCTTCACTTCTTCTAACACGGCAAGTTGAGCCTTTAATACAATATTGTAAATCTCTCTTTGCTCATCTGTGGCAAAATTAACCGCAACGGTTCTTGTAGTGTCGGAGTGATAGCCGTCATAAACAGCCCCGAAATCCATAGTAAACAAATCTCCCGATTTAACAACATCGTCACTCGGTACGCCGTGTGGCAACGAAGTTTTACTGCCTGTGATTGTTATTAAATCAAAAGAAACTCTTTCCGCACCGTACTGCTTCATCAGATATTCAAATTCAACTGCAATTTTTCGCTCACTGACACCGGGTTTGATGTAATTTAAAATTTCATTATATGCCTTTTCGGCAATCTGTTGAGCCTTTAAAATTTTGTCAAACTCCGATTTATCTTTAATAATTCTGATGTTTGAAACAGCCTTATCAAGCGCACTGTCACAGTAAAATTCAATTCCCTTTTCGGCAAAATGCTCTTTGTACAAATCATTTTCCGCAACGGTAAATGTATCTGCCTCTGCAACGATTTTTGTGACAGATTCTTTTTTAAGAATTTCGCTTATATCCGAAATCAGCTTTTTAAAGCAGATTACTTCACAGCCGACTGCGAATTTCTGTGCCGCCTCAAAGTATCTGAAATCCACAAGCAAATATGCTTTGTCGCTTGTCAGTAAAAATACACCCTCGCTGTGATGAAAGCCGCTGAAATATCCGACATTGATTTCATTTTTTATTAAAACTGCGGTGTCGGGTGATTTTATAAAAGCTCTTAACTTTTCTGTTCTCAAGCTGTTCATTACTTCATCAAGTCCTTTAAAGCTGTAATTGCAAGGAAGTAGCTGTTTTTGCCAAAGCCTGCAATCTGACCTGCGCATACAGGAGCAATTACAGATTTGTGTCTGAATTCTTCCCTTGCGTGGATATTTGACATATGCACCTCGACAAACGGAATCTTTACACAAGCAATAGCATCTCTTAATGCATAGCTATAATGTGTAAGAGCGCCCGCATTTATTACCGCACCGTCAAAGTTTTCTCTTGCGGCATGAATTTTATCAATAAGGTCGCCCTCGTGATTTGACTGATAAATCTCAACAGAAAAGCCCTGCTCGTTTGCAAATGCCTTAATCTGCTCGGAAATGCTTTGAGCGGTTTCCTCTCCGTAAATGCCTTTTTCTCTTACTCCTACCATATTAAGGTTAGGTCCTAAAATAACAAGAATTTTTTTCATTTTTATTCACCAAATTTCCTGATAAAATGACAAAAAGCGGACAGTTTTTACTGTCCGCTTATTTTGATTACCTGAATTTTCTCTTACGAGCTGCTTCGGACTTCTTTTTACGCTTTACAGAAGGCTTTTCATAAGCTTCTCTCTTGCGCACCTCAGCAATAACGCCAGCTCTTGCACACTGCTTTTTGAATCTTCTTAAAGCACTCTCAAGAGATTCGTTATCCTTAAGTCTGATTTCTGCCATCTATCTTCCCTCCCATCTGCCATTTGGCATGGGTAATTTGCATATGTTGCATTTGATATTATACAATAAACGATTCTTATTGTCAATAGAAATGTAGAAATTTAGGGAAAATTAAGTAAATTTATAAATAAAATAAAAATTATGGCTTAACTACAAGGTTTACAAGCTTATTAGGAACATAAATTTCTTTGATGATATTCATATTCTCTATAGCTTTAGCCACATTTGCGTCTGCCTTTGCCATATCAAGAACTGCGTTCTTTTCTGACTCAACAGGAATGTTAAGCTTTGTCTTAATTTTACCGTTTACCTGTACAACGATTTCTATTGTTTCGTCTTTGCACTTAGCCTCATCGTACTCAGGCCATTTCTGCTCTGCTACTATACCGTCGCCGAGTTTGCACATTTCAAATACTTCTTCTGTAACATGCGGTGCAAACGGGTTAAGGAGAATTGTGAAGATTCTAAGTTCCTCCTTAGTGATTGCGCCTGTAGCAGTAATATCATTGATAAGTGCCATAAGTGTTGCGATTGCGGTGTTGAACTTAATGTTCTCAATGTCATCGCCGACTTTTTTGATAGCCTTGTGGAATGATGATTCAAGTTCCGGACGGATGCCGTCTGCATTGTTAAGAATTGTCTGGAGGTTGTAGTAACGCTCAATAAATCTGCGGCAGCCTCTGATGCTTGACTGGCTCCAAGGAGCGGCCTTTTCAAAGTCGCCGATAAACATTTCGTAAAGACGGAGTGTATCTGCACCGTATTCGTCTACGATTTCGTCAGGATTTACTACATTGCCTCTTGACTTACTCATCTTCTCGCCGTTTTCTCCGAGAATCATACCGTGTGATGTTCTCTTTGCGTATGGCTCCGGAGTATTTACAACGCCGATGTCGTAGAGGAATTTATGCCAGAAACGGCTGTAAAGCAAGTGGAGTGTAGTGTGCTCCATACCGCCGTTGTACCAGTCAACAGGTGACCAATACTTGATAGCCTCTTTTGATGCAAGCGCTTTGTCATTGTGCGGGTCCATATATCTTAAGAAATACCATGACGAACCTGCCCACTGCGGCATTGTATCGGTTTCACGCATTGCCTTGCCGCCGCAGCGCGGGCAAGTTGTTTCAAGCCAGTCTGTCATCTTAGCAAGAGGTGATTCGCCGTTGTCTGTAGGCTCATAAGACTCTACCATCGGAAGTCTGAGCGGGAGTTCACTTTCGTCAATCGGAACATATCCGCACTTGTCGCAGTGAACAATCGGAATAGGCTCGCCCCAATAACGCTGACGAGAGAATACCCAGTCACGAAGTTTGTAGTTTACCTTTGAGTGACCTTTACCCTCCGATTCAAGCCAGGAGATAATCTTTTTCTTAGCTTCGTCAACAGTAAGACCGTCAAGCATACCCGAATTAACCATAATACCTGTTGCACAGTCTGTATAAGCCTCTTCCTGCACATTGCCGCCCTTAACAACCTCAATGATAGGAAGGTCGAATTTCTTTGCAAATTCCCAGTCACGGGTATCGTGAGCAGGAACAGCCATAATAGCGCCCGTACCGTAAGATACAAGTACATAGTCGGAAATAAAGATAGGAATTTCCTTGTTATTTACAGGGTTAATAGCTTTAACGCCCTCAACAAGAACACCTGTTTTGTCCTTGGCAACCTCTGTTCTTTCAAAGTCGGACTTTCTTGCCGCAGCTGCCTGATATTCACGGATAGCGTCAATATTAGATAGCTTGTCTGCCCACTTTTCAATGAGAGGGTGTTCCGGAGAAATTACCATATATGTTGCACCGTAAAGAGTATCTGCTCTTGTGGTGTAAATTGTAAGTGTGTCGCCTGTGGTTGTCTTGAAATCAACCTCTGCGCCCGTACTTCTGCCAATCCAGTTTTTCTGCTGTGCTTTAACTCTTTCAGGATAATTTACAAGGTCAAGGTCATTGATAAGTCTGTCTGCGTAAGCTGTAATCTTAAGCATCCACTGTGACTTTACCTTATGAACAACCTCACTGCCGCAGCGCTCGCAAACGCCGTTTACAACCTCTTCGTTTGCAAGAACGCACTTACACGAGGTACACCAGTTTACATTCATTTCCTTTTTGTAAGCAAGACCATGCTTGAAAAGCTGAATGAAAATCCACTGTGTCCACTTGTAGTAGTCAGGGTCGGTTGTGTTAATCTCACGGCTCCAGTCAAAAGAGATACCGAGTGATTGAATCTGCTTTTTAAAGCGGGCAATATTTTGCTTTGTAACGATTTCGGGATGAATATGGTTTTTGATTGCGTAGTTTTCGGTAGGAAGACCGAATGCGTCCCAGCCGATCGGATAAAGTACATTGTAGCCCTGAAGTCTGCGCTTTCTTGCTACGGTGTCAAGTGCCGTATAAGGTCTTGGATGACCTACATGAAGTCCCTGTCCCGACGGGTAAGGAAACTCAATAAGAGCATAGAATTTTTCTTTTTCAGAGTTGTTCTCTGCGTGGAAAACGCCCTTATCTTCCCAAATTTTTTGCCATTTGCCCTCAATGGGCTTATGATTATATTTCAAAATTGAGTCCTCCTCAAGATTTATTAGTCAACAATATCGGAAATGTCAATTTCCTTACCGTCCTGCCAGAGTCTTTCAAGGTCGTAAAACTCTCTTGCCTCGTCTGAAAAAATATGAACGATAACATCGACATAGTCAAGCAATATCCATGAATTTGAACGGTAGCCCTCGATATGACTTACAGAAATGCCTGCCTCGTCAAGCTGATACTCAACCTCGTCCGCAATAGCTTTTACATGGGTTGAGCTTGTACCTGTCGCAATTACCATATAGTCTGCAAGCGAAGAAATATCGCCAATTTCGATTAACTTGATGTTAAGACCTTTTTTGCTGCTTATAGCCTTAGCTGTCAGAATTGATTGCTCGTAAGAATTCATTTGGCTGTTCCTTTCGTTGAATTATTTATTACAATTTCGTTGTAACAGGCAAGGGCGTCGGGGTGAATTATCATTGCCCTTTTAGACAAGTCTTTTAAAGTGAACTGCAATCCGTACAGCATTGCGTTTTCAAGAGATTTGCCTGCCTTTTTGCGCATTGTTTTTATGCCGTTATAATCTCTTTCGGCAGAAGTAAAATCCGCTATAAAAATTATCTTTTCAAGCAAAGACATACCTGCTCTGCCTGTGGTGTGGTATCTTACTGCGTTTAAAATATCTTCGTCTGTAATTTTAAGAATATCACGAATATACACACTTCCGCTTATACCGTGCCACAGCTTTGTCGATTTTTCCTGCACATTATCTAAAATTATACCACCATCTGTCATAATTTGCAACTGTTCTTCTTTAGGTGTTTCTTTGGTAATGTCGTGCAGTATGCCTGCAACGGCTGCTTTTTCGGTATCAGCACCGTATTTTTTTGCAAGTCTTACAGCCTCTTTAGAAACATTTACGCTGTGCGTATAGCGGTAATCGCTCATTCTTGATTTTATAAGTTTCTTATATTCGTCTGAATTCATAAAATCACACCCTGTATAAATTATTTTCCTTAATATAATTAAAAACCCTGCTGTCAATCAGATTTTCCAATGCCGCACCGTTGTCGATGTTGTCACGCACATAGGTTGACGAAACCGTTAAAACCGAGTGATTAAGTATAATCGCCTTTGCACCCATTTTTTTGAGAACATTATCGTAATGTTCTTTAAGTTCGGATACGCTGTCATCATCTCTCGGAATGGCGATTACGGTAGCAAGCCTGAAAATTATTTCAGGATTTTTCCAATTTTGCATAGATAAAAACATATCTGCGCCGACGATAAAATAAAAATCATCGTTTTCGTTTTTACTTTTTAAAAGCTGCAATGTACGGTAAGTGTAACTTTTGCCCTCTAATTTTATTTCAAAATCGGATACTTCCGCATACGGAAGTTCGGCACTTGCAAGGCGGCACATATTAAATCTGTGCTCGCACGAAACAAGGTTTGCGCTTTCTTTATGCGGCGGCACAAAAGTAGGCATAAGAATAACCTTATCGAGTTTTGCGGCATCGTGGCTGTACTTCGCCATTTGAATGTGACCGTTGTGTATTGGGTTAAAAGTACCGCCGAGTATTCCTATTCTGCTCATTTTCTTCTGTTCTTAGGGAGAACAATTTTAGGCTCGTCCTCATTCTTTTTATAGAGAACAAATTTTGAACCGATAACCTGTACAACTTCCGCACTGCATTTTTCGGCGATAAGTTCGGCAGCTTCTCTTGAAGAATAACCGCTGTTCTCAAGCACTTTCCCCTTTATAAGCTCTCTTGCCTTGAGTGCGTCGTCTGCCTGCTTTACAATGTTATCTGTGATTTCACCCTTACCGATCATAAGGATAGTTTCAATAGGATTTGCAAGACCGCGAAGGTATGCACGCTGTTTACTTGTGAGCATTTAACTGCTCCTTTCTGAAATTTATATAAATTATTTGTCAAATCTGTTTTTCAGTTCAGCCTGTAACTTGCGTAAAGCAATTCCTCTGTGGCTGATTTTGTCTTTTTCTTCGGCTGTAAGTTCGGCAAAGCTTTTTCCGTTGAAGTCAAAAATCGGGTCATATCCAAAACCGCCGTTGCCGTTCGGAGTATGAGAAATTGTACCGTTGCATATGCCGTCAACTTCAATTTTTTCTTTGTAGGATAAAATACAGCAGATTGCTGATGTAAAATGTGCTGTTCTCTTTTCGTCGGGTACACCCTGCATTTCTTCAAGCAATTTAGTGTACTTTTCTTCGTCAGTGGCATTTTCTCCGCAGTATCTTGCGGAATACACACCCGGTCTGCCGTCAAGTGCGTCAACCGATAACCCTGAATCGTCGGCTATGGCAGGCATACCCGTTGCTTTGAAAGCGGCATTTGCTTTTATAAAAGCGTTTTCGGCAAAGGTTGTACCTGTTTCCTCAACTTCGCCGAGGTTTACACCTGCCTCTTTTGCGGAAACCGCATCTATGCCGAGGGGTTTTAAAATTCTTTCAAGTTCTTTTAATTTTTTTGCGTTATTGGTTGCAATGATAAATTTCATACCGCACCTCTTAATTCTGCGCAAAGAGAGCCCTTGCAAAGTCCTCTGCATCAAACGGCTGTAAATCGTCTATCTGCTCACCTACGCCGATGTATTTAACAGGAATACCGAGTCCCTCTTTGATTGCAAGTACAACGCCGCCCTTGGCTGTACCGTCAAGTTTTGTAAGAACAATACCCGTAATGCCTGTTGCAAGGCTGAACTGCTCAGCCTGATTAACGGCATTCTGTCCTGTGGTTGCATCAAGTACAAGTAACTTTTCTTTCGATGCGTCCGGCAGTTCTCTGTCTATAATTCTGTTGATTTTTGCAAGCTCGTCCATAAGGGGTTTTTTATTGTGAAGTCTGCCCGCCGTATCGCAGATAATAACATCTGCGTGTCGTGCCTTAGCGGCTGAAATGGCGTCATAAATTACAGCGGCAGGGTCGCTGCCCTCGTTCTGCTTTATTATTTCACAGTGACTTCTGTCTGCCCAAATTTCAAGTTGCTCGATAGCTGCGGCTCTGAATGTATCGCCTGCGGCAAGGATAACTTTTTTGCCCTGTTTTGTAAGGTGTTTTGCAAGTTTTCCGATTGTGGTTGTTTTACCTACACCGTTTACACCTATGACAAGGATAATAGACGGTGTGGTTGAAAGGTCGAGTTCTTCTCCGCCTCTCAACATATCGGAAACCGTTTCTTCAAGAAGTCTGTGAATTTCATTAGGATTTTTAATACCCTCTTTTTTAACTCTCTTTTTAAGCTCTTCACATATTTTTTCGGCAGTCGGTACGCCTACATCGCCCATTACAAGCAACTCTTCGAGTTCTTCAAAAAGTTCATCGTCAATCTTGGTAAAAGATTTGAGCATTGAGTCAATCTGACCGATAACCGCATCTCTTGTCTTTTTTAAACCTTCTTTAATTTTATTAAAAAAGCCCATAAAATCATCCCTTCATTAGTTAGCCTTAATGCCGAGTTTTTCGGCAATCTCGGTAGAACGCAGTTCAAGCAGTTTGGATACACCCTCGTCCTGCATAGTAACACCGTACAGTACATCTGCTTCTTCCATTGTGCCTCGTCTGTGAGTAATACAGATAAACTGCGTTGTATGGGTTAAATTTCTCATATAGTTTGCAAAGCGGTCAACATTTACATCATCAAGCGCCGCCTCAATTTCGTCCATAACGCAGAAAGGTGCGGGTCTGACTTTCATAATCGCAAAGTAAAGCGCTATGGCTACAAGTGCTTTTTCACCGCCCGACAGTGCGTCAAGATGAACAACGATTTTTCCGGGCGGATGTACAATAATGTCGATGCCGCTGTTGAGAATATCCTCAGGCTCTGAAAGCGAAAGCGATGCGGTACCGCCGCCGAACAGTTCTTTGAATGTGAAAGTGAAGTTTTTATTGATTTCTTCAAAACTCTCTACAAACACTTCTTTCATCTGTTTGGTAAGGTCGGTGATAAGTCGCTCAATTTCTCGTTTTGACTTTTCCACATCATTTACCTGTGTGCTCATAAATTCAAAGCGTTCTGAAACCTCTTTGTATTCTTCAATTGCGGATACATTTACATTTCCGAGATTTTTAATTTTTTGCTTTAGCTCGTTAAGTCGTTTTTGAGCCGCATTGGAATCGGGAATTTCTATCGCCTGTTCTTCCGCTTCACGCTTGGTCAACTCATATTCTTCCCAAAGCTTGGAAATTATATTATCGTACTGATTTTGCAAGTTGATTTTTCTTTCTTCAAGTCTTGAAAGTTCTCTGCCCGATACCTCTCGTTCCGATGTTTTGTCACGCTCAAGCGTTCTTAATTCAACACTTCTCATTTCGTAAGTATCTTTTTCACAATTAATACTTGAAATCCTTGCGTTGTGCTCTGCAATTCTCTCTGACTTGTCTTTTATTTGAGCCTCAAGTTCGTCGATGTTTTTCTGAATCAAAGCATTTTTGTTTTTATAGTCCTCAATTTGTGCATTGAGTTCTCTCTGTTTTTCTCCGAAGTTATTTGATGAATTTTCCGCAAAAAGGATTTCGGAATTGAGTGCGTCAATATCCTTTTGAGCGGTTACAATTTCAAGTCGCACATTCTGTAATTGAGATGCAATTTCTTCTCGCTCCTCAATCATTTTGGCACGACTGCCCGTAATGCTGGTTACCTTTTCTTCTGCCTCGGAAATTCTGCGGTTAAGCTGTGCCAGCTGTTCGCCTGCATTTTTTCTGTCCTCTGATAGGATATTTACTTTATTTGTATATTCTTCAATCTGTTTATCAAAATTTTGCAAAGCAAGTTTTGAGTTTGAAAGCTCGTTTTCGCACGCTCTGCTTTCGGCTTCCATTCTTGCAAGGCTTTGTTTCTTGTTTGAAAGGTCTGCTCTTGTACCGAGCAATTCAGCCTCAACGGCGGCATAATCCTGCGCCGCCTCACTGCACAATCTCTGTGCCTGCGCAGACTTTTCTTCAATGGCTTTTGTCTGTTCTTTTAAATCTTTAATTTCACTTGCACGGCTTAGCAAACCTGTATTTCTGTTGAGCGAACCGCCTGTGAGCGAACCGCCCGCATTTACAACCTGTCCGTCAAGTGTAACGATTTTAAAACGGTACGAATATTTTTTGGCAATCTCGACTGCGGAATTAAGATTGTCTGCAATTACAATTTTGCCGAGCAAAGATGATAAAATATTTTTGAATTTGTTATCGCAGCTGCAAAGGTCGCTTGCAACACCGATAAAGCCATAGTTTGCTTCAAGTCCGTTTTCTCTAAGTTCTCTTGCTTTGATTGTATTAAGCGGCAGAAAAGTTGCTCGTCCGCCGTCCGATGATTTAAGATAAGCAATAGCCGATTTAGCGTCGCTTTCGGTTTCCGTAACAATGTTTTGCATTGCCGCTCCGAGTGCGGTTTCAATTGCAACACCGTACTTTTGCGGTACGGAAATTACTCGGGAAACAGGGCCGCACACACCTTTTAATCTTCCGCTTTTAGATGCGTTTACCACAACTTTAACGCTCTTTGAAAAGCCTTCGAGGTTGCGTTCGAGATTTTCAAGGAAGTTGATTTTTCTTATATGTTCCTTGCTGTCAAGCAAAAGTCTGTCGCTTTCAGCCTTGTAGCTGTCACGCTTGTGTGCTTTTGACTGCAATTTAAGTTCAAGTCCCTGAATTGAATTTGTAATTGATGTAATTTCTTCCCGCAGATTTGTAAGATTTGTTGTGTATTCTTCGGAAATTTCTTCAAGCTCGTGTACTCTTGCAATTCCGTCTTTGTTTGCGGTTGTAAGGCTTTCGATTCTTTCTTCAAGGTCGGAAATCGAGCTTTCCGCCGTCATATCAATTACCCTTGCATCGGCAGACTTCGTTGTAAGCATAGAAAGTTCGGAAGTAAGCTGTTGCAGTTTGTCGCCGCTCTTGCCCGTATCAAGGTTGATAACATTCAGCTTTTCGGAAAGTGCGGTATATTCTTTCTGCTTTTCAATTATTTTTGTGTCAAGTTCAGCGATTTTCTCGTTCTTTTCCGCAATTTGAGTAGAAATAAGCTGTGAATTTTGCTGTGCGTTTTGGATTTCGTTTTCAATACGCTTTATGTTTTCTTCGTTATGAAGAATATCGTTCTTTGAAACCGAAAGCTGTGAACGCATATCGGAAATGAGTGCATCAAGTTCTGAAATAAGATGTCTTACTTCGTCGGATTTTACGGCAAGCTGTCCGTTTTTCAGATATATTTCTTCCGACTCTTTTTGAATCTGCTCAAGCATTTTTTCGGCATCATCATATTGTGCGTGAGCAATGGCGATTTTTTCGTCCTGTGTTTTAAGCACCGCCTGACTTTTGTCAAGGGTAAGCAGCCAAAGCGCTATTTCAAGTCCACGCTTTTCTTCGGAGTATTTTAAAAATTCCTGTGCTTTTTCCGATTGCCTTTTAAGAGGACCGACACGTTCTTCGAGTTCTGTCACGATGTCACGCAGTCTTAAAAGGTTTTCCTCCGTGCTTTTCAGCTTTCGCTCCGCATCTGTTTTTCTGTAGCGATAGCGTGAAATACCTGCCGCCTCTTCAAAAATTTCTCGTCTGTCCTCGCCTTTTGAAGATACAATGCTGTCGATTTTACCCTGTCCTATCATAGAGTAACCGTCACGGCCAAGACCTGTATCCATAAAAAGCTCGTTAATGTCTTTTAGTCTGACCTGTGCTTTGTTAATGAGATATTCGCTCTCACCGCTTCGATAATAACGGCGAGTAATTGAAATTTCGTCGCCGTCGTATGCCAGCACTCTGTCTTTGTTTTCTATGTTAAGCGAAACTTCGGCATAGCCGAGTTTTTTTCTTTTGTCGGTTCCGTTAAAAACAACATCTTCCATCTTTGAACAGCGCAAACTCTTTGGAGATTGCTCGCCGAGCACCCAACGGATAGCGTCACTGATGTTGCTTTTGCCTGAGCCGTTCGGACCTACAACAGCGGTAATGCCCTGCTCAAAAGATAATTTAGTTTTATCAGGAAAGGTTTTAAAGCCTTGAATTTCAAGTGATGTTAATCGCATTTATTACCTCTGTTTTATGTAGATTTCGTATTCGTCAAGATTTTGGTCTGTCTTGATTTTCAGCTTGTAACCCATATTGTTAAGTCTGAGTATGTTTGATTTATTCTGTCCCGCAAGTTTTGAAACCGAATGAGGATTTACATATGCCTCAAAAAAATCAACCTCTTTGTCGGGATAATTTTTAATCAGTTTAGTTATTTTATCAAAGAAGATTTTGTTTTCGCAAAGTTCTTTAAATGCAGGGTGATAATTATTGCCGAGGCTGTTATTTTCAAGACTTTCGGAATAATGAAGTCCGAGCCTTATAATACGGATGTTTTCGCTTTTAAATTTTAAAATGAGCTTTGAGCAAAGTTCAACCGATTGCTCAAGTGTGTAAGGAATAAACTTTTTACTGTTATAAAGATTTGCAAGTTCGGTATCCTGCATAATAACAGTCGGATATATCCTTACAGTATCCGGTCTGAGCTTTATAAATTCATCGGCAGTATAAATGTCTTTATAAAAATCAGAACCGTACAGTCCCGTCATCATCTGCAGTCCGAGTGATATGCCGTAATTTTTTATAATGCGGCAGGCATTTCTTACATCATCCGCCGTATGTCCTCTTTCATTGAGTTTAAGCACTTCATCATCCATAGATTGAGCGCCGAGTTCAATTGAAGTTACTTTATAGCTTTTCAAAAGACTTACAATTTCATCGTCAATGCAGTCTGGACGGGTAGATAACCGAATACCTTTAAAGCGGTTGATAAACGGCTTGGTCGCATCTAAAAGTTCGAGCATATATTCTCTGTCAATTGCTGTAAAACTGCCGCCGAAAAATGCAATCTCCGCCTCTTTGGTATTTTCTTTTAAAGAATCTACGGCGATTTTTACGGCATTTGTCACATCATCGGCATTTGGCTGATACGCTTGCCCCACAATGTTTCTTTGATTACAGAAAGTGCATTTGTGAGGGCATCCGTTGTGCGGTATAAAAAGCGCCACATTAGAATGTTTAATAACCCATCAACTCCAGTGCTTCTCTTGCCGCCTGCTGTTCAGCCTCTTTTTTGCTTTTTCCGCCGCCTTTGCCTATAACATTGCTGTTAAGGTGAACCTCTACGACAAAGTGCTTGTTGTGGTCGGGGCCCGATTCGTCAACGAGTACATATTCGAGCAATTCCCCGGGATTTTTCTGAATAATCTCCTGCAAGGTTGTTTTGTAATCGTTTACGGGTCTTTTCTTTGATGCCTTAATCGCAGGGATTACAAAGTTAAGAATATGCTTAGAGGCAGGCTCGATTCCGCCGTCAATATAAATAGCCGCAATCAGTGCCTCAAATGCATCCGAAAGTATTGACGGGCGTTCTGCACCGCCGTTGTGGCGCTCGCCTTTGCTCAAAATAAGATACTTACCCAGTCCGAGTTGTTTTGCAAATACGAAAAGGCTCTTTTCACATACCAGTGAGGCTCTCAGTTTGGTAAGCTCGCCCTCCGGAAGCTCTGGGCAGTTTTTGAAAATGTAGTCAGAAACTACAATTGAAAGAACCGCATCACCTAAGAATTCAAGTCTTTCGTTATATTTGATATGTTTTGATTTGTGTTCGTTTGCATAAGAAGAATGTGTGAGTGCCTCTTCGAGCAAACTTATATCTTTAAATTTATAGCCGATTTTATTTTCAAGTTCCTGCACTTAAATCAGTCCTCCGAATTAATAACCTTTGAAATTTCACCGATCGCATCAGCAAGCACATAATCTCTTGAAAGTCTGATTGCGTTTTTAACGGTGACGGCTTTTGCACTGCCGTGCGCCTTGAACACAGGTTTTGATGCACCCAAAACAGGCGCACCGCCGTATGTGTTGTGGTCAAGTTTTTTCTTAAGTTTTTTTATATCGCCGAGCACGAGCGAAGCCGAAAGTTTGCCTTTAAGACTGCCTGTAAACAAGCTTTTGATCTCGTTCATAACAACCATTGCAACACCCTCATAGGTTTTTAAAATAAGATTGCCTGTAAAGCCGTCGCATACCACAACATCGCAAATTCCCTGCGGAATATCTCTGCCCTCAACATTGCCGACAAAGTTTAAGTTGCTTTCTTTCAAAAGCTGATATGTAGTTTGATAAAGCTCTGTTCCTTTGTGATCTTCGGTGCCGACATTTGCAAGGCCTACCCTTGGGTTATCAATCTTCATAACTCTGTTCATATAAATTGAGCCCATTACCGCAAATTGAACGAGCATTTCGGGACGGCAATCTACATTTGCACCGCCGTCAACAAGCATAAAGAAACCGTTTGCGGACGGCATAACGGGAGAGAATGCAGGTCGTTTAATGCCTTTAATTCTCTTAACCGCAAGAGTTGCACCCATACAAAGAGCTCCGCTGTTGCCTGCGGAAACAAAAGCGTCACCCTCGCCGTTTTTAAGCAAATTAAATCCTACAGCCATTGAGCTGTCTTTCTTTGATTTAAGAACCGCATCGGCATGGTCGTCCATAGTAATAACTTCTGTGCAGTGATGAATTTCTATTCTGTCAAGAGATATATTATTGTCATTTGCAACCTTAAGAATTTTACCCTCGTCGCCTGTGAGAATAATTGATAAATCGTCAAATTCCGCAACAGCCTCCGCACAACCCTTGATTATTTCAAGCGGTGCGTTATCTCCGCCGAAGGCATCTACTATAATTTTCATTTTTACACCTCTAAATTCATATGTGTAAGATAAGCCTCAAGGCTTTTAAGCGCTCTGTCCGAATATGCTTTTCCTCGCTCCTGCTTGTCACGGGGACGATTTTCGAGAGCAGGAAGTACACCGAAATTTGCGCCCATAGGCTGGAATTTCTCCACATATTTGTCGGATATATAGCCTGCAAGAGCGCCGAGCATTGTGTCAGTCGGTAAAATCACAGGTTCTTGACTGTTTAATCTTCGCACTGCGTTTATGCCAGCAAGTATTCCCGAAGCCGCCGATTCCATATAGCCCTCAACACCTGTAAGCTGACCTGCAAAGAACAAGTTTTCATTTTCTCTCAAAGAAAAATCGGCATTGAGCAGTTTAGGTGAATTAATAAATGTGTTCCTGTGCATTACACCGTAGCGGTAAAATTCCGCTTTGTGCAATGCAGGAATCAGTGAAAATACCCTTTTCTGTTCACCAAATTTTAGATTTGTCTGAAATCCGACGAGGTTATACATTGTGCCCCCGCAATTTTCTTTCCTTAACTGCAGTACAGCCCACGGTCTGTGTCCCGTTTTTGGATTTACAAGACCGACAGGTTTCATCGGTCCGAATCGCAAGGTGTTTTCACCACGCTGTGCCATAACTTCAACAGGCATACAGCCCTCGTACACCTTAGGATTGTTTACATCAAAGCTGTGCAAAGGTGCTCTTTCTGCGGTTACAAGTGCCTGATAAAAAGTTTCGTACTCTTCTTTATTCATCGGGCAATTTATATAATCGTCGCCACTGCCTTTATCGTATCTTGATGCATAGAAAGCATAATCCATATCAATGCTTTCGGCACTCACAATCGGAGCGGCGGCATCAAAGAAAGAAAGCGAAGTACCGAAGCGCTCTATTATTTTTTCGGCAAGAGCGTCCGAAGTAAGCGGGCCCGTAGCAATAATTGTAATTGCATCATCGGGAATTTCTGTAATTTCTTCTTCAAAAACGGTTATGTTTTCATCGGCTCTTATTCCGTCGGTTACAAGTCTTGAAAAAATATCCCTGTCAACCGCAAGAGCACCTCCGGCAGGCACTTGGCATTTGTCTGCGCATTTCATAAGAAAAGAATCAAGTCTGCGCATTTCTTCCTTTAAAAGTCCTGCGGCGCTTTCTGTTCGCATAGCCTTTAATGAATTTGAACACACAAGTTCGCCGAATAAATCGGAATGATGAGCAGGCGTTTTTTTCTTCGGTTTCATTTCATAAAGGTGAACCTTTATTCCGTGAGATGAGATCTGTTTAGCGGCTTCACAGCCTGCAAGACCCGCACCTATTACATTTATATAACCTTTTTCCAAAAAGTTCACCTTTCCTTTTCAGTCGTATTAATTATTCTCCGTCTTTCTCAACGAATTCCTTTTCAAATCCGCAGCCCTCTGTTGCACAATAAAGTTTCGGCTTTTTACCCTTTTTCTTAAAGAGTATGCCGCCGCACTGCGGACATCTTTCGTTTACGGGTTCGTTCCAGCTTACAAAATCACATTCCGGATAATTTGAACAGCCGTAGAACACACGCTTTTTCTTTGTATGCTTAACAATAACATCACCGTTGCATTTAGGGCATTTAACGCCTGTCTTTTCAACAAACTTAAGAACATTCTTACATTCGGGGTAACCCGGGCAGGCAATAAATTTGCCGTATCTGCCAACCTTAACAACCATCTGTCTGCCGCATTTGTCGCAGATAATGTCTGTCTGATCTTCTTTAAGCTGGAGTTTCACACCCTCCATCTCTTCCTTGGCTTTTTTGAGAGTTTTGTCAAAATCGGAGTAGAATTCGTCAAGCAATTCCACCCATTCTTCCTGACCGTGCTCAACCTCGTCAAGGTTTTCTTCCATTTGTGCAGTGAATTTATAGTTTACAATCTTAGGAAAGCGCTCTTTTAAAAGGTTTGTCATAACCTCGCCGAGCTCTGTCGGATACAAAGTTTTTGCCTCACGCTTTACATACTCACGGCTTGTAATTGTTGTAATTGTTGCCGCATAAGTTGATGGTCTGCCGATACCGTATTCCTCAAGTGCCTTAATTAACGATGCCTCGGTGTATCTTGCGGGCGGCTGTGTGAAGTGCTGATTCTTTTTAAGCTCCTTGCACTTTACAGGCATATCTTTTTCAAGCGGAGGGAGCTGTGTGGATTTTTCTTCTTCCGTATCTTTGCTTTCTACATACAAGGTTGTAAAGCCCTCAAAGTCAACATAGTATCCCGATGCCTTGAAAATGTATTCTTTAGCCGAAATTTCAGCCTGTGTGGTTTTCTGAATACAATCAGACATCTGTGACGCCATAAATCTGTTCCAAATAAGATTGTACAGTTTAAACTGGTCGGATGTAAGGCTTGCCTTTACATCTTCCGGAGAAAGGCTCGGCATTGAAGGTCTTATAGCCTCGTGTCCGTCCTGTGCATTGCTCTTGATTTTAAATACTCTCGGTTTTGCCGGCAGGAATTTTTCACCGAATCTGTTTAAAATATACTGTGCCGCCTCTTCCTTTGCCACATCGGAAATTCTTAAAGAGTCGGTTCTCATATATGTGATAAGACCCGTTGCACCCATTCCCTCAATGTCAACACCTTCGTACAGCTCCTGGGCAACTTTCATTGTTCTTCTTGACTGGAAGCCGAGTTTTCTTGACGCCTCCTGCTGCAATGTTGATGTGATGAAAGGCGGTGCGGGGGTTTTTCTTCTTGTGCCGTGCTTTACTTTTGTAATCATATATTCGGCATCGGCAAGATCCTGTTCAATCTTTTCTGCCTGTTCTTGATTTTCAATTTTTATCTTGCCGTTGGCATCGGAATAAAGAGAAGCCGAAAATGACTTTCTGCTACCCTTAGGAATAAACTTAGCGTCAATAGTCCAATATTCTTCGGGCTTGAATTTTCTGATTTCTTCTTCTCTGTCAACAATAATTCTTACCGCAACAGACTGTACTCTGCCGGCTGAAAGTCCTCTTCTGATTTTTTGAGAAATGAAAGGACTTAACTTATAACCTACAAGTCTGTCGAGAATACGCCTTGCCTGTTGAGCGTTTACAAGGTCGATATTTATAGAACGGGGATGAGCCATACCGTTTGTTACGCCGTTTTTGGTAATCTCGTTAAATTCAACTCTGTTGTTGTCATCAAGCGGCAAGCCGAGAATATACGCAAGGTGCCAAGAAATTGCCTCTCCCTCTCTATCAGGGTCGGTTGCGAGGTAAATCTTGTCGCTTTTTTCTGCGAGCTCTTTAAGTTCTTCTACAAGTTTTTCTTTACCTTTGATGATTTCGTATTTTGGTGCAAATTTTTTCTTTATATCAACGCTGAGTCTGGTTTTAGGCAAATCTCTTACATGTCCCATAGACGCAATTACTTCGTAATTTCCGCCGAGGTATTTTTTGATTGTTTTAGCCTTAGCAGGTGACTCAACAATTACTAAATCTGACATTTACTGCCTCCGTTTATTTTAATACATACATTCTGCCCTGCATCGCCGTTACCAAACCTTTCATTTCAAGTTGAGTAAGGGCCGTAAGCACTTTAAATACAGGGATACCGAGTTCGCTTACTATTTTATCTATATGAACAGGCTTGTTGCCGATAGTACCGTAAACTGTTACGGCTGCATCGGACAAACCCAATGCTTTCAAATCTGAAATACTTTTCCGCACATCTGCGTTTTCTTTATTATTAACACCAGCGGAAACGCTGCTGCTTTTGCGTGCGACATTTTTAGTTTCTTTTACAGTCTTTTCGGGCTTTAAGGTTTTATCGGAAGATACATTTGCATTAATCTTTTCAGGCTTTGCCTTATCTTTTTTATTTGTGCTGCTTTTTGAATTTGCAGCCTTTTTGCCTTTTACAGGCACTGCCTCAAGGTCGGTAAAACTTATATTATCAAAATCAAGTGTTTCGTCCTCAACATATAACCCTCTGTTTGAGTTAAACTCGCTCAAAACATCCATAAAATCAGTTACAGGGCAGGCAAGCCCGTTTTTTATAAGAGTATTCGAGCCTTCGTTCTGCGGACTGTTGTTTCCGAGCAGAGCAAAAACTTCTTTGCCCTGGTCGATTGCCATTCTTGCGGTAATCAGCGAACCGCTTTTTATTCCCGCCTCCATTACAACAAGACCGTCCGAAAGAGCGGATATGATTCTGTTGCGAGCGGGAAAATTATATCTTAGCGGCGGTTCATCGGGCGGATATTCGGATATAACCGCACCGTTTTGCGCAATTGCATTTCTCATACCCTCGTTTTCGGTAAGATATTTATAGTTGATACCGCAGCCAAGCACGCATACGGTAATTCCGTTTGCAGAAAGTGCTCCTCGGTGCGACGCACAGTCAACACCGAGCGCACCTCCGCTTATAATAACAACGCTGTACTTAGCAAGAGCATATGCAAATTTGTATGAATTATCCGTACCGTATCTTGTTGCCCGCCTTGTGCCAACAATTGAAACGCTTAGGCGGTTGTCAAGCTCCGGAAGTTGTCCGTTTACATAAAGAACGGCAGGCGGAGTATCAATATTAATTAATTTTTGCGGGTAATGCTCGTCGTCAATCGCAATTACCGAATATTTCAGTTCGTTGCATTTGCTTAATATCTCATCCGCAACCGAAACCTTAGTGTTGTTAAGTTTTCGCATTTCGTTCGGCGTAAAGATACCACAGTGTTTCCACTCTTTTTCTCCGCCGTGAACAAACTCGGTAATGTCATTGTAAAGTTTAAAAATTCTCTTTACCTTTATATTGTTATAACCGAGTGCTTTTGAAATCCATATCCAGTAACGAGCATTTTCAGAAATCATTTCATCATTTCCCACATCAGTATTGCAGCAGCCACAGATGCGTTGAGTGATTCAGCCTTGCCCTCCATATGTATGGTGATTTTGTTTTGGCAGGCTTTTTCTGTTTCTGCTTTTATTCCGTTGCCCTCGTTGCCTACAACGATTGCGCACGGAGTTTGAAATTTTACATCCGTAAGACTGACAGCGTCGCTGTTTACAACGGCAGCATACGAATTAATCTGCGGATTTTCGTTAAGGAAATCCTTAATTGAACTTTTGATTATAAAAGGTATTCTGAACACAGCGCCCATACTGCCTCTTACAACCTTTGGATTGTAAATATCGCAACAGTCACAGGAAAGTATAACTCCGCTGACATTAAATGCCTCTGCCGAGCGCAAAACAGTGCCGAGATTGCTTGGATCCTGCACATTATCAAGCGCCAAATATTTACTGTCACCCTTTATTGTATCAAACTCATTGGTTTTGTCAAGTGTTTTTATAACCGAAAGAAAGCCCTGTGGCGATTGAGTATCACTCATAAGGGCAAAAATGTTTTCATTTACACAGATTACATTCTTTGCTTTTTCTTCAAGTAAAGCAAAGTCCTCACCGTGCTTTTGCATAGCTTTTTCGGTTACAAATAATGTCTGAATTTCCGCACCGCTGAAAACTGCGTCCATACAGATTCTTAACCCCTCCGCTAAAAAAAGACCGCTCTTGCGGCGTTCTTTTGCACTTGACTTGAGTTTTACGGCTTTTTTTACATTAGAATTGTCTTTGCTTGTAACAAACAGCATCTTTTTTCTCCTAAAATGCCAATTGCGTTTGGTGTTACCCAAACGCAATTACAGTTTAAATTAAGCGTTTTTAGCCTGCTCAACAAGAGCTGTAAAAGCCTTAGGATCAGCAATAGCAATCTCTGAAAGCATCTTACGGTTCAATGTAATGCCGGCCTTTTTAAGACCATTCATAAATGTTGAATAGTTTGTGCCGTTTGCCTTGCAAGCTGCAGAAATACGAGTAATCCAAAGACGACGGAAATCTCTCTTTCTCTGCTTACGGCCGATATATGCATAGTTGCCAGACTTCATAACAGCCTGTTTAGCCATTTTGAAATGTCTTGATTTAGAACCCCAGTAGCCCTTGGCAAGCTTTAATACCTTTTTTCTTCTTTTGCGAGTCATCATCGCGCCCTTTACACGTGCCATTATATATTACCTCCGATTATTATTTAAATAAAAAGCAGTACAAGCGATAAATTATTTATAAGGAATTAAACGCTTGATCTGAGCTACATTTGTCTTATCTGTAACAGCAGTCTGGCGTAAACCTCTCTTACGCTTTGTTGTTTTCTTGTTAAGAATGTGGCTCTTGTTTGCGTGTGCACGGATTACATTACCGTTCTTAGAAAGTTTAAAACGCTTTTTAGCACCACTGTGAGTTTTAATTTTAGGCATAATAAATATCCTCCTTAGCTGTGATTACTTATTGGACTTTGGTGCAAGAAACATAAGCATATTGCGACCTTCAAGCTTTGCAGGCTTTTCTACCGAGGCAAACTCTGCACAAGCTTCAGCAAAGCGGTTCATAGTTTCAAGACCGATTTCAGGATGTCCCATTTCTCTTCCTCTAAAACGGATAGATACCTTAACTTTATCGCCGTGCTTAATAAACTTAACAGCATTGTTAAGCTTGGTGTTGAAGTCGTGTGTATCAATGTTTAAAGAGAGTCTAACTTCCTTAATATCAACAACATGCTGATTTTTTCTTGCTTCCTTTTCCCTTTTAGCCTGCTCAAAACGGTATTTGCCATAGTCTATAATTTTACATACAGGCGGAACGCTCTGCGGAGCAATCTTAACAAGGTCAAGATTTTTTTGTTCTGCAAGTGCGAGAGCTTCCTTTGATGACATAATACCGAGCTGCTTTCCGTCCGAGCTGATTACTCTAAGCTCTTTATCACGGATTTCCTCGTTAATCTGAATATCTTTCTTGCTGATGGTTAAGCACCTCCAAAGTACCTTTTCAAAAAAATAATGCGGACAGAAATACACCGTCCGCATTGCAATACAAATAAACTATTATGTTTAAGGTATTGACCCGTGCAGACGACACCCCACAGGTGAAAGCATTTCTGCTTTGCTTTATTGTACTTACACATTATATAACCGATTACCTGAAAAGTCAAGGGATTTTTCATTATTTTTTCATTATCGGAAAATATTTCTTGAAATATATGTGTTACTATGCTAAAATTATACCATTGGAGTGATGAAAATGCAATACGCAAATTATCAGCCCTATCCTTATTATCAAAATCATATGCAAAGTCCGCAGGAAATCAAAAAAGCGCACGATTTAAAGACTTTGCAAAAAAAATCAAGCGGATTGGGCTTTTATATTCTTACCTATTTTTTATCAATGAATATCATTGTAGTCGGTATAACATTTTTATTAACCGTGTCTACGATGCTGAATACGGATATTTCTAATTTCGATACCGAAACTTTAACGCAGTATATAATAAGTAAATTGACTTCCGATCCTGTTTTTTATTATATGCAGATTTTCGCAGCAGCCGCCTCGGCGACAATCACCGGACTGATATATTTAAAACTAAGCAAAACGCATATTTCAGACTGCCTGTCGGTTAAATCCGTAAAACCCGCTATGCTTATCGCCCTCGTACTTATGGGTATGGGCGTTTCAATGGTTTCAAATGTTGCCGCCGACCTTGTAAGTTCCAACTTTTCGTTAATCGGCATTGAATACAGTCTGAATATGAATATGTCATCAAGGTCTGTATTTGAAAATATTTTATATGTTGTTGCCATAGCCGTTACCCCTGCATTTGCCGAGGAATTTGCTTTTCGAGGTATTTTAATGGGTTCGCTTAGAAAATACGGAAATTCATTTGCAATAATTGTATCTGCCGTCATGTTCGGCGCAATGCACGGAAATATTATTCAGATTCCGTTTGCGTTTATACTCGGACTTATTTTTGCTTATATTGACTGCAAGGCAAACTCAATTATTCCGTCAATAATTATTCACTTTATAAATAACTTCTACTCGGTAATTATGGATATTTTGCAAAGTCAGAACATTGTTACCACCCGTTCTTTCTATATAATATACTATTCAATATTTACCGCAATGCTTGTGTTCGGAGTTTTGGCTTTCCTTTATATAATGAAAAAGGATAAAAATTTCCTTAGCATAAGCGATACCTCGAATGTTGTTTCTCTCTCACTTAAAGAAAAGATAAAATGTTTCTTTACAAGTGCAGGTACAGCTACAATAGTTGTTATCTTGATTCTTGAAACTATCATTGCTTCTGTAGCGCTATGAGTGAATTTAATATAAAGTATATGGAAAAGGCGCTTGAGCTTGCAAGAGAGGCTTTTCAAGATGACGAAGTGCCTGTCGGTGCGGTGATTGTGCGTAATGGCGAAATCGTTGCTACAGGCAGGAACAGACGAGAAAAAGAAAAGAACGCACTTTTGCACGCAGAAACCGACGCAATTAACAATGCCTGTAAGGTGCTCGGCGGTTGGCGGCTTTGGAACTGCGATATATATGTAACCCTTGAGCCTTGTCCGATGTGCGCAGGCGCAATTATAAACGCTCATATTCCGAATGTGTATTTCGGTGCGTACGATTTCAAAAACGGTTCTTGCGGTACTATAACAAATCTTTTTGAAATGCCGTATAATTTCAAACCGAATTGTAAAGGCGGTATTATGCAGGAAGAGTGCGCCGACCTTCTAAAAAGTTTTTTCAAGCGGTTGAGATAGTTTTATTTGGAAAATATAATAACAAAAGCAAAACCGATAAGCGATTTTCAGCTTATCGGTTTTTTAGGTTCTTAGTAAAACGGTTTTAATTACTTGATAAAGCAGTTTGCTAAACCATAATTAAATAATAATTATTTTAATTTAGAATAATCTTCATCACTTACAGGTTCAAGCCATTCGTTTGATGTATTTGTACCCGGAACTTCTACTGCAAGGTGTGAGAACCAACTGTCGGGTGCCGCACCGTGCCAATGCTTAATGCCTGTAGGAATATTTATTACATCACCCGGGTTTAACTCAACAGCCTCTTTGCCCCATTCCTGATAATATCCTCTGCCGCCTACGCAAACAAGTATCTGTCCGCCGCCATTTTCAGCATTATGAATATGCCAATTATTACGGCACTTCGGCTCGAAAGTTACATTATAAATACCGACCTGTGCTGTAGACAACGGTGCAAGATAGCTCTGACCGATAAAATATTTTGCAAATGCGTCATTAGGTGCGCCAATCGGGAAAAGAATTGACTGCTGATATTTTTCCTTTTCGCTCAAATCTTCCGCATCATCAGCCCATACTTCGGTAGCCATTCTGAATGCTGCCCAAGCCTTTGGCCAGCCGGCATAGAATGCGGCGTGTGTGAGAATTTCTGCAATTTCCGTTTTTGTAATACCGTTCTTTTTTGCTGACATAAGGTGATATTTAAAGGATGAGTCGGTTAATCCCTGTGCCATAAGTGCGGTTACTGTTACGAGTGAGCGGTCACGAAGTGAAAGTTTATCTTCTCTTGACCATACTTCACCGAAAAGTACATCGTCATTAAGTTCTGCAAATTTAGGTGCAAATTTTCCGAGCGAATCTCTGCCTGCGGTTTGTTTTACAGCCATAATCATACCTCCAAGTTTAAAATAAAAGTATTATTTTACCGTGATATAAAATTATCACTTCTTTATCAGTATTATAATACTTAAAGCTGACTTTAAGTCAAGAGATAAATAAAAATTTTTGGTTCTGTTTTTTAATATTGGAAAATTATGGTTTAGCGGAGTGTCGGTCGGTGATTGAAATTTAGCTAATGCTAAATAATCCTCCCAAAAGCAAAAAAGTTTACTCAATTTTTTCAAAAATTGCGGGTTTGGGCAGTGCGCATAAAAATCTTCCGATATAACAATTTATCAGGCACAAAAAGCCATGCTGTTTGCGTGCTTGCACCGAGTTTAAAAAAACAGGCGGTAGCCTTTTAGAGAAAATTTGCTTATTTATTCTTTATTGAATGGCTTTCTTGTTGCTATCGCATTTTTAAAGGCTAATGCCGTTGCGTTTAAGCCGCCAAACAGCAAGCTGTTTGGCTATCGTCAGATTGCGTAAGCGGAAAGTATTTGTGGGCTTTGCCCACACCCATGAACTTTGAAAAGGTCGACCAAACTTTTATAATTGCTTGATAAAGCAATCAGCCAAACAATAATTTACCACAACTTTTGATAAAAAATCAAAATTTTTACATAAAAAAAGCGAGCATACTTTTGGTATGCCCGCAAAATGAGAATTTAAACTTTAAAATCACTCTTCGTAAGTGCCTGACCAAGCCTGTGCTTTTCCGTCATAAAGATTTTTACCTTCTACAACCTTTACATTCTTAGTCTTTTTAACCCAAGTGCTTTCTGTATTCTTAAAAAGGAAACTTTCTGTACCCGGATAAATAGGTTCGGGAAGTTCGTATTTCCAGATGTCTGTGCCCTCAATTTGAGTCATTTTATATGCCTCTTCGGAAAGACCGTTGCCCCAACCGTAAATATAAACTTCTCCCCACTTTGTTTTTGAATTATCAAAATATACTACATCAAGTGTCCATTCGGGAGCCTCTTCTTTTACATACGGACCGACTGTTGCTGTTGCTTTGTCTGTTGCTTCATCAACGCTTTCAAGGTTGTAGCAATTGTTTGTGCTGCTTACAGTTGCTGTCCAAGCGTTGTATACAGGGCCTGAACTTGACGCCTTTGTCATTTCGTCAACCATATCTAATGCTCTGTAGAAAGTAACACTTGTAAGTGTGTTTGCTACCTCTGCCTTAAATACATTCGGATAATCGTCGGTATCCTGCTCAAGCAGATAAGACTTCTTTGTATTGTTATCAAAAGCATAGAGATTTGTACCCATTGATGTCATCCAAGGAAGCTGTGTCTTTAAGTAAAGTGTGTAAGTAGAAGGTGCGGGAGCAGTTGTCGGCTGTGTAGAAGGCTTGGTTGCCTCTGTAGGTTTTGCAGGCTGTGTAGGCTGTGTAGGTTGTTCAGCCTTATAAACTTCGCCTGTTTTGCCTGTGTCCTCTCTAATACCGGAAATATATCTCTGGATCATTGTTACATCTCTGATATCTACAACACCGTCAGCTGTAACATCGCTCAATGCATATATAAGCTGTGAAGGCTTTACGGACTCTGCAACAATAAACTGGAGTGAGGTTACATCCTGAACATTAAATTTTCCGTCTGTGTTTACATCACCGTATTTATATGTTTTGTCGCCTCTTGTAACTTCAGTTGCAGGCTGTGATTCAACAGTAGGTACAAGTGTTGTTTCTTCCCATGAAGTTGTCTTTGTAAGACCGAAAATTTTAGAAGTTCCTTTTAATTTAAGGCCTTTTTCCGACGGATACTGACGAGGAGCAGAGTTTACATTTGAGCTGTCGCAGAAGATAACTCTTGTGTTTGGAGAGTGTGCAAGGTCAAAATTTGACTCAGACTCGTTTTCATCTGCATCTGTTGCAATACAGGTTGTAGGAACTTCTGCATAGTAATAACCTGTTGCCTTATCATAGTTCATCTTTGTACCCGGCCAGTTTGATGCCTTATAAGTTTCTTCCTTTGAAGATTCTTCGTCATAGATGTAAACATAGTAAGGAGCTTTCCATTTTGAGCTTGTTTCTCTTTTTTCAGAAGCAAAGAATACATACACACCTGAACTTGCAGATTTCTGCTTGGTATATTTGTAAGTAGTGGTTGTTGTATTTTTGCCGTCTGTTGCTGTAAGAGTAAGGTTGATTGTTTCGCCGTAAGCGTAGTCTGAACCTACTCTGATTGCAATGTCACCTGTGTAAGCTACAGGCTTAGAATTGTCAATGCAGTATGTACCTGATGCTGCGTTGTCAAGACCGAGGTTGAGTGTAATTGTGTCACCCTTGAAATCACCGCTCTCTACAGAACAAGTATTTCTCGGAGTTGTTGTGCCGTTGTAAACAACAGCTACACCTGTTGAACCGATATTACCTGTAAGAACGCCGTTAGCTACAGTGAATTTAGCGCCTGAAATTGTATCTGTGTAAGTACCGTTTGCAAGGCCTGTGCCTGAAATACTTACAGACTTTTCGTTGCCGTCGCAGTTAGCAAGAACTACACCGCTTGTGCCTCTTGCAACATAAGCTACATTGTCAACGGCACCGAGTTTTTCACTCTGACCAACAAAGAGGTTATGGAACTTATTAATTTCAGAAACAGCTGTGCTCTTATAAGTTATATCGCCTGCTGCCTCACCCATTAACGATGCACCCGGACGGGCAAAGTAAAGAGAAGTAGCGTCTTTTCTTGCGGCTATGATAGCCCATGCTTTAGTGATGTTTTCGTCAGATACTTTAGCGGTATTGCTGATACCGCCTGAACCCGACTCGCCCTCGTATGTATCGTGCGACTCTGCCCAAAGAACTACATCGGATGCGGCAACGCCTGACTTGTAGCTTGAGTTTGCGGCATTTGATGCCTTGCCTTTTACCACATTTGCGAGTACGGAGTCACCTGTTTTGTTATCTGTTACATTAATGTACTTTGTGTAAGAACTGTAACTTCTGCCGGAACCGCAGTTGTTAAGAATCTCACCGTAAATATAAAGATTGTCGCCTGTTTTTGCTTTGTAATATGAGCCTGCAGACTCTGTAATGTTCTTCCAATAATCAGAAGCATATTCACCGTCATCGGGAGTTTCAATGTGTTTCGCCGCATCAAAACGGAAACCGTCAACACCGCAGTCGATACATTCCTTAAGGAGTGAGATAACCTTATCCTGAACAACTTTGCTGTTTGTGTTGAGGTCAGGGCAGGAAGTAACATGTCCCTGAACTACATTTTTTACACTGCTGTCTGATGCAACAATATCGTTGTTACGGAAGAAAGCACTTGCATTGTCGTAAATTTCAGGATCATATGTTTTAACCTGTGAGCTTACAACATTAGGTGTATCTTCGCTTTCATTGCCCATATGGTTAGAAACAATGTCGCAAATAATTTTTACACCGTACTTTTCAGCCTCTGTACAAAGGTCTTTGAGTTCGTCTTTTGTACCGAACCATGCGTTTTTAGCTACAGAAAGGCTTACAGGCTGATAAAGTTTCCACCACTGACCTGTAACATCTCTTGATGTTGAGTAGTCTTTCGGCTGCTGAACAGGTGAAGTCTGAACTGTAGAATAACCGGCTGCTGCAATTGCAGGCAGGTTTTCCTTAATTGTTTTGTATGACCAGTTAAAAGCGTGTAAAATTACGCCGTCCTGAACATTCCTTTGCAGATTATTGTTCGCTGCGGAAACCGCATTATCATTTTCAACTGCGGATGCGGTCAATGCCATTGCAGATGCAGAAGAAACGATAGTTGCCGCAAGCACAATGCTTGTCAGCTTTTTAAGTTTACTCATAAACGAAATCCGTCCTTTCCAAGTATTTGATTTCCTTTTAATTATACCAAAATACTCCACAAAAATATATGTTTTATTTTAACAAATTAACCGCAGTATTTTTAGTTATTATAACAAAGAAACGCTTTATAATATACGCAAGAAACAAGCTTAGTAAATAAATTTATTTTTTATTTGAATCGGACAAAAAATATGGCTCACTCCGCAAGTTTCTCGTGGTAGTTATTTCTTGTCTGTTTGTATTCTTATTTTACTCTCCGTACATTTTCAAACGAAGTGCAGAGCAGAAATAAATGATAAAACCTACAAAGCCGAGATTACGGTGAGCTAATAACTATTTGGTATATATAAATGAAAGGACGGATTAATATGAAATTTAAAAGAGTTTGATAGCATTGATAATATAAAAAGGCTTGTGAAAAAATCAGATGTAAGCTATGATCATCTGTTTTTGCAGTTTCAAGATAAGAAAACAGTAAAAAAGATAAATGAAATTGTGAAAGATAAAATAAGATTTTAAAAGGCTGTTACAAAATTTGTAACAGCCTAAAATATTGCATAATTAAAACAATAATACATAGTGCAATTAGATGAATTTATGCAAATTGATTAATTATCGTTGCTTATTTATCTTTTGTATGGTAGAATTATGCTGAGGTTAAAAACAATCACATTTTTAAAAACCTTATAATATTTAAATTAATGAGGAGGAATTTAAATGAAAAAAGCAATAATAACAAAAAGGATAGTTTCGATATTTCTTTCATCAATTACAGCTTTTATGTTGCCGTCACAAGCATTTGCAACAAATTTATCTGATAAAAATATCAAATATTCTTCGTTTGATGATATTCAGGGTAACGGAGAAAAAGCTGCAAATATTGTAATGGAATTAGAAGAAGAGCGTACTGAAAATACAAAACTATTTTTACTTGATGATGGGTCAAAAATGTTAGCTGAATATACTGAACCTATTCATTATAAAAACGATAATAATGAATGGGCAGAATATAATAATACACTTGTTGCGGAAAATGCATTGTATTCAGCTGACTATGATACTGATTACACTAATAAAAGCAGTAATCTTAATATCAAATTGTCGAAAAAGGCAAAGCCACAGAATATGATAAATATTTCTGATGACGAATATTCTATTTCTTGGGGATATGAAAACACCAATAAAAGTAATATCATAATTGATAATAATGATGTTGATTTAAATGAAAATGATAAATTTACTTCAGTTGAAAATATTGCATCTAAAGTTACATACGAAAATGTTTATAAAAATGTTGATTTGCAATATTTTGTAACTACAACAGGTGTCAAAGAAAATATTATCTTAAAAAATTCTGATGTTCAAAATGAATTTTATATTTCTTATAAAACAAAAAAGCTTACTGCAAAACAAACTGACGATTATACAATCACATTATATAATAAAGATAATACACCGGTGTATATGATTAATGCACCCTATATGGTTGATGAAAAAGGAGAAGCAAGTTCTCAGTTAAAGCTTGAAATATTAAGTCAAAATGGCGTAAATCTGAATATTAAGCTTACTGCTGATTATGATTATGTTCATTCATCAAACAGGAGTTATCCAATTACAATTGATCCGGAACTCACAAATAAATTTTCAAGTGAATTATATTTAAACGAGGTTTACGGTAACAGCACACTTAACCACGGTCCGTATTATATTTCAAATGATCATTATATTGTTGCAAATTTATTAAAATTACCCGAACTTGATGAAGGAGAAAAAATAATAAGTGCAAAATATAATTTTGAGATAAAAAACGGTAGTTCTTTATTTGCAAATGAAACAGATAGTCCAATAATAATCAATGCACATAAACTTAACGGAATTGAAAATGGCGTAGTTTCATATGAATCTGATATTTTAGATTATGACTCTTTGTCATATAACGATAATAGTAAATTTACTTTTGATCTCACAAAGCTTACTAAAGAATGGTACGATAACGGAGATAAAGTTGACGGTTTTGTAATTGAAGGACTTGATACAGCAGAATCAAGAATTGCAAATCTAAAAGAATCTACAAGAACATCTGCCACACCTTCTATAACAATAATTTACAAGGATTATTCAGGCACAGAAAGTAATCTTTCATATCATACTGTTTCAGCCGGATATAATGCTCAAGCAAAGGTATCCGATTATCTTGGAAATCTTGTTGTTTCTCAAAAATTATATGAAGGAACAGGTGCAAGAATGCCGGTCACTATATCGGCAACATATAACAGCATAAAAAACAATGATATTAGTGGTTGCGGTTGGTATTTTTCTTTTGAACAGTGTATAAAGGAAACTAATAAAAATCTTTCAAATGCCGGATACAACTATATATACATAGATACTGAAGGAACAAGTCATTATTTGAAAAAGAGTAGTAGTGAAGAAAAATGGCTTGATGAAGATGGATTAGGTATTACGCTCTCTGTCAAAGAGGACTGCATTATAGTTGAAAACGGTAATACAACACAAACATTTGATACAGTTGCAAATGGCGGTAAAATACTAAGTGAAACGGATAAAAACGGTAATACAGTTACTTATTCTTACACAAATGGTTATTTATCATCAATTACTGACGGTTCGGGAAGGATTATTAAACTTGGTTATACAGGGAAACCGGACGGTTCTAAACGAATTAATCAAGTTACTTTACCTGATAATGAGAAAATATCAATTTATTATAATTCATCTGAAATTGATACAATAAGTGCATTTGTGTTTCCTGATAAAAAGACATCTGCTTTTTACTACGATAAAAATAATAAGATTACAAAGGAACAACTTCAAAATCGCACATTAGAAAATACTGCTGTTATAAGTAAACGCTGCTTTATATACAATGAAAAAGGACAAGTAACAAAAATAACCGAATACGGAAAAAATAATTCTGAAGGTAATTATCTTAATATTACTTACAGCAATGACAACACAACTGTTTTTGAAGATCGCAACGGATTAAAGACGACATATACCTTTGACAATAAAGGCGTTTTGATGTCGGTATTAAATGCAAACGGATATCTTGAAAGCAATCATTCGTCAGGATTGCAGAACACAAGTGGAGCTGATTCTTTTACTAAGAATATCTTGGCGGAATCATATGAATTTAGTACAATAGGCACAAATAAATATTATACTAAATCTAATGGTAAGATTAACGGAGTACAAAGCAAAGACGGTATTTGTGAAATTGATTCTTCAAAACCGAGTAAAGAAGATGGTACTTTTCAATATTTCGGTTCAAATTCAATTAAAATAAGTAATCCTGTTAGCGAAAACAACGCCTCTTTCTATACTTCTGCTTTTCACGATATAAGTATAACAGATGAAAATTATATAGGCAAAGAATTAACTCTTTCCGCTTATGTTAAAACAAAGAATGTTAAATGGAAAACATTAGATGAAGCATTTGGAGCTTTGCTTGAAGTTGAGTTTTATGATTTTTTTGCAAATTTGCTTGACTCCAAAACAAGCATAGGTATATCAGAAACAGAAGATTGGCAACGCATAAGTGTTACTGTAACTGTTCCTGAAAGCACAAGAACAATGCGTATAAAGTGTAGTGTTAAAAATACAACCGGTACAGCTTGGTTTGACTGCTTGCAGCTTGAAGAAGGCAATTGTGCTAATGATTTTAACGCTTTGCAAAACAGCAATTTTGAAAGCAATGATTATTGGTTTACAAATGATAAAAAATCAATTTCTACTAAAGAAGGGGTTGTTTCATTAGGCGGCAAAGAGGGCGTGTTTGTTGAACCTACATCGGTATCTGAAACTATGCAAAGTGAAAATAAAGAAATTGAAGAATCAACATCAGTAAAAATAGTTGATGTTGCTGTGCCTAATTCTTATATTTATGAATATGATGATTATGGTAATGTGATAAGTGAGTTTCACGGTACTGTTGACAAAAAGGTTAAGAAGTATTATTTCGATGAGCCAACTGAAGAAACAAATACAAGTCAAACAGAAACCACACAGCCTATTGCGACTTCCGGCGAAGGAGAAACTGAAAGTAATGACAATAATTCTTACATTTACCAAAATATAAATGTAGATAGAGCATATGTTTCTTTCAATCTTGTTGGTGAGGCACAAGCTAAATCTGTTCCTCTTACTAATGATACAAGAACTTTTGGCATTGTTCTTAATATTTTCTATGATGGAAATTCAATTCCTGAAACTCATTATCAAGAGTTTAATGCATATACAACACAAAAGCAAACTGTCAATATGGCGGTTGCTCCAAATTTAATGGATAAAGTTATCGATTATGTTTCTTTTGCATTTGTTTATAACAATAATAGCAATACTATGAAAATTAGCAATTCAATGCTCAACATAATCAGTTATCCGGTTAAATTTGAAAGTGATACTGTTGAAGATAGTTCTACCGAAAAAGGAAATACAGGAAATTCTGACATTGAATATGATGGATATTTTTACTGTGAAGCTTTGTCGGAATCGCCTAATTACAATAATACATATATTCAAAATAATATGACATATGATACAAGCGGTAACTATGCTACAGCTAAAACTAATCAGGCCGGAAACACAGTTTATTATTCATATGATGTTAATGGTAATGTAACTTCTGCTGAAGATGGCGAAGAAAATCAAACAAGTTACACTTATAATAAAGACAACAGTGTGGCAAGTGTAAGTAGTGAAGAAGTCAGAAATGAGTATTCGTATGACGAAAAAGGAAGTATTGTTACTATTACTCATAACGGATTCAACTATGATTTTAGTTATGATGATTATGGAAATTTGTTATCAACAAATGTTGGAAATGCAGCTCTTACTACTAACACTTATTTAAAAAATAATGGTGAGCTACAAAAAACTGATTTTGCTAACGGCGATTATGTTGAATATTGTTATGATAACTTTAATAGAATTACTCAATTAAAAGGTGAAAACGGCGTAATAGCAGAGTTCATTTATAACAAGAAAGGTAAAGTAGCAAAGGTTGTTGACTATTCGGCAAAACGCACAACAATGTACTACTATGATTTTACAGGTGCTGTGTCAGGTAATTATTGCCAGACGGAAGATGATATTGTTCTATACTTTCTCGGGGTTAATGAAAATGGCGAAAAAGTCGAGAAAACTAATATTGCCGGTTTTGAAAGAACAATTACGAGCGGTGTTGATAACGGAGCTCCCTTTGTAGAAAGCGATGGAGTATCTGTTAGCAGAAAATCTGATGAATTTAAGAGAGTTACCTCTGTGGAAACAGAAGATACACAAAAAAATGCCGTATTCATTACAAACTATGAGTACACAAGCGGAAATTCTGCAAATTCAACAACATCTCTTGTAAGTAAGATTACTCAAAAATATAAAAATAATAGCTTAGTTAATTATGAATACTCGTACGATGGAAATGGCAATATCACCGATGTAAAACGAAATGGTACAAAAATTGCTCAGTACGGTTATGACGGATTAAATCAGATTACTAATTATGCAGACAGTACAACAGGCATTTTCGCGCGATTTAATTATGATAATTCAGGTAATATTACAAAGATTAATATTTACAAATTAAAACAAAACGGTTGGATTCCGTCTGATTTGATTTCAGTAAAAACATATACTTACTCTGATACGAATTGGAAAGATAAGCTAACTGAATATAACGGAACGAACATTACTTATGACGAATCAGGTAATCCTCTTTCTTATCGTGACGGAATGTCATTTGCTTGGGAAAAGGGAAAAAACTTGAAAACTGTCAGCACAGGAAGTAATACTATTACTATGCAGTATGACAGCGAGGGATTGAGAACACAGAAGAAGTATAATGATGAGCGAATCAATTATTATTACGATAATAACAAAAACCTTACAGGAATGGACGCCTCAGGTATTGTTCTTTTCTTCCATTATGACTCAAATGGAAATGTTATAGCAATGTCCCGTTATGGTAATAAGTATTATTATGTAAAAAATTTGCAAGGTGATATAGAGAAAATTGTAGATAGTTCAGGTAAAGCTGTTGTAACTTATACATATGATGTATTCGGTAAAATCATATCACAAACAGATACCTCGGACTGTGATCTCGCAAATATAAATCCGTTCCGTTATCGAGGATATGTGTATGACAGTGAAACCGGTTTGTATTATCTCAAGAGCCGTTACTATGACCCGGTTACAGGCAGATTTTTAAATGCAGATATGTATTGTGACACTCAATCAAATATCTTTGGAACAAATATGTTTGCATACTGCAACAATAACTGGGTAAATCAGATTGACCCTGAGGGTACAGATGCTTATTGGGTACAATTTGGTAATGCGGTTAACGGTATGGGGCATACTTCACTATTATTGCAAGATTCAGTAAATAACTGGTGGTACTTCTACTGGGGACCTAAACATGCAATATTAAGACCTTGCGGTAAAAAAGATTTTACTATTGAGGAATTAAATAGTTATTTAAATGGATTTGATCCACGTAAAGGATATAATTTATATGTTTATGCACTTAATGCAATCGATTCTAATGATGATATAAATGGTAGCGGTGAATATGCAACAAAATTGCATGATAATTCTGCTGATGGGTTAATTAGATTAAATGGAAATTTTACTAAATCATTAAAATATGCAAAAGAATTATTAGAAAAATTATATTCAAATTCAAATGCAAACCAATTAACAAAAACAATTTATGAAAATGGGAAAAAAATAAATATATATGATGTATGCAACATATATAAGGAAAACATAAATCAATATGTTCCAGATCATACTACTCCAGCAGGATATCACTATTTAGAAATAAAAGGAAACGGAAAATGTAAGAGTTACGACTTATTTTCTTATAATTGTGTACAAGCATCAATGGATATTTTATTAAAGGGAACATTTTATGGACATTATGAAAAGCAAAGAAATATAATAATAAAAAACAGAAAGGGCTGTGTACCTAATTATATCTACAACAAATTGAAAAAAACAAGCTAATGTTAAGAGGTGTTTTTATGAATTATGTTTTTATGTTTGTTATGATTTGCTTTTTATTTTTAGCCATTTCTATTGCTATTAAATGTGTAACTTGTTTTATAACTTCAGAAATACTTTCAAATACTTTGTGTAAAAGCAACTTTACAAAAGAAATGAAAAAGAAGACTATAATTTGTGGCTTTATATCGGACTTATTATCTGTTGTTATTCTACCACTTATTTTGTTTATTCAAAATCTGTTGGAGTATGATAGTTTTTTGAAATTTGACGATATAACCATATATAATTGTATTTTTTATATTTTTTATATTGCAGTATATCCTGATTACTCAACCATTGCTTCTGATGTTGATTGGTATATTTATTCTGTTCAGCCTCTATTATACTTAATTATTCTTTCGGCTTTGATAGGATTACTAATTAATTACTTGTTTATATTTAAAAAATCTAATTTAAGCAAAATGCAAAAAATATGTTCTTTGGGTATATTGGCTATTACTACAGCTCCGTATTATTTTATGATTTCATTAGGACCATTAGTTGATCCATTAGCAAAAATTTAATTTTGTAAATGTGATTATAAAAAGTTAACAAAAATGTATTCTTGGTCAAATGCCAATCAATTATTTTTTACTACTTACGAAAACGGTAAACGCATAGTAATTTATGATGTTTGTGAAAGAGCGCGTGATTATAGGACTGGCAATGAATAAGGAATATTGTTTAAAGCAAATTCCAATTAATTAGCAAAAATTACAACTTAAAATCAAAAACCAACTAAAGGCTGTTACAAAATTTGTAGCAGCCTTTAATACTATGATAATAATTAAAACCCGACTTTTCTACATAAAGTCTAAAAGTGTGATACTATATAACCATAAACTAAAAATCAAACAGGAGGAAGTGCTGTAAAATGAAAATCGAAAAATTATATAAATTAACTCTCAATTATAACTATACCGAAAACGATAAAATGGTGTTTAAATACGCTTTTGATATGCTATTTGATATGGGGCTTGAGAGGAATAAAGCTGAAACCATAAAATTTATACAAGCGATAATAGATGAAGGATATTTCAATAGGCAGGAACTATATAAAGAAAGGAGTAGAAAAATGGATATGTCGTTTGCTTATAACCTTAATCTTGCAAGAAAACGCTGCGGATTCACTCAAACAGATATGAGCAAAAATTGCATATTGACCGAACAACATGTACGAAGTGGGAAACAGCAAAATCCGAACCGAGCATTGATAATATAAAAAGGCTTGTGAAAAAATTAGATGTAAGCTATGATCATCTGTTTTTGCAGTTTCAAGATAAGAAAACAGTAAAAAAGATAAATGAAATTGTGAAAGATAAAATAAGATTTTAAAAGGCTGTTACAAAATTTGTAGTAGCCTAAAATATTGCACAAATAAGACAATAATACATAGTGCAATTAGATGATTTTATGCAAAGTGATTAATTATTATTGCTTATTTATCTTTTGTATGGTAGAATTAAGCTGAGGTTAAATATGGAAATGTTACTGGTAAATTTCACGGAACCGTTAATAAACAAATTATTACGAATACAGCCTTATCTGTGTTTTTGCAGCATAAATTAAATTATAGCTGTTATGAATTTGATATATTAAAAGTTTCAGAGTAATTAATACATAATGATTACTGTATTTGTAAATTTCCAAGGAGAAAGTGATATTATGAAAGTAAAAAAGAAATTGTCGCCGTTACTCATATTTTTAATTATATTATCTGCTTTACTTTTGGTTATTGCTTTTTTTATTCTGAGCAAAGAAAAAGTTGACCTTAAACCGGATAGCGATACTTCGTATTATAACAGCTATGAATACGGTTGCAACAGTATGCGTATTTATAACGGTAAAAGGTTTCCTATGTCAGATGATTATATGGTATATAAGGACGGCAATTTATATGTAAAAGACCCTATGTATTATAGGGCTGATATTTATTATTCTGACAGAAAAGAAAATGTTTCAACTTCAATTACTTCGCAAAGAATAGAGAATATTGAAGTTTATTGCGATGACGGCTGTTTGTATATGGAAAATCACGCAACACAAGAAAAGCAAAAATTAGATGAACAAAGCCAAATCCTTTTCTTTGATGGCGACAGGGTTTTATATTCAGTTGACAAAAAGAAACTTGTAATTGTTGATGCTAAGAATATAAACGACAGGAAAGAAATAGATTATATCGGTGAAATATTCTATATTTCTATAAACAGCAATACACTTAATGTTATTACAAAAGATGAATACAAATATGAAATTTTTCAATATGATGTGGATACATATTTGCAGAAATCACACTTCGAACATAGTACATTGAGTGACTTGGACGAGCCGGCTATTATTAATGATTACTTTTTGTATTGCTGCAAAGAACTGATAAACCCTTCTGAAGAATGTACTTTCTTAAAATACAATTTAAAAACCGGAGAAATATCACGAGCAGCCTTACATAATTATGTTCAATCAGTTACTTACAATAATAATAAAATTTATTTTTCGGCTGAAAAGTCAGAGTGGAATATAGTAAGAACAACCGTTGAGGATGAAAATAACGGTTTGTGGGAGGTCGATATAGAAACCGGAACTAAAAAGAAGCTTTCTGATGAATGTGTATTTGACGATTTGCTTGCAACAGAAAATTATCTTTATTGCTACAGAAAAGACTATTTACTGCCACGAGGAATGGCTAACGATTGGTATAAGGGATATAGTTTAAAGCAAATTCCGATTAATTAGCAAAAATTTAATATTGTAAATGTGATTATAAAAAGTTAACAAAAATGTATTCTTGGTCAAATGCCAATAATCTAAAATTCACTTGCTACGAAAACGGTAAACGCATAGTAATTTATGATGTTTGTCAAATAGCCCGTGATTATAGGACTGGCAATGAATGGCTTAATGATTTACATACCACTAATTACGAATTGAATAGAGGATATGATTTAGATAGTTATAATTGTGTTTAATCTTCAATGGATATATTACTTCAAGGAACCTTTAGTAGTGAAAGTAAAAAATACAAGGATAAAATCAAAAGTATATATGGTAATGTATTTAAGCTTGATTTTTATCCCAATAAAGTTTACAACAAATTAATTGATTGTTAAAAGTTTAGAGGTGTTAAATATGATTGATTACATATGTTCTCCGATTATTACACTGTTTTTTATAATCGTTATAGCATTTTTGGAAACAATTTTAGCAAATTGCGTATCTGTATATATAATTAATTCCAAATTACCAAAGCCACTTCTAAGTAGTGAATACAATAATACAATTTGGAAAATTTTAGGCTGTTGCTTTTTAGCAGAATCGATTTCAATGGTTATTCTTTCGATATTATTTCCTTTAATTTTAGGTGAATCCATTAAATATGCAGTACAAAATTCCGTTATACTACTTATATATATGATAACAACAGGAACTAACTATTCAAATTTACAGAGTATATTATTTACTATTTCGACCATATTTTTATCATCTGTAATAATATTCTTACTTTGCAGATTTTTTATATTTAAAAATCTTGATTTATTAGAAAAAAAGAAACGATATTCATTACTTATTGCAATTATGTCGGCTCCATATTTTTTGTTAATTCCATTCGGAAATATTTTGGATTTTATTATTATGATATTATATAGTGTGTAAAAACTTTAAATTATTGACTCTGATATGACTAAAGCACATACCTCGGACTGTGATCTTGCAAATATAAATCCGTTCCGTTATCGAGGATATGTGTATGACAGTGAAACCGGTTTGTATTATCTCAAGAGCCGTTACTATGACCCGGTTACAGGCAGATTTTTAAATGCAGATATGTATTGTGACACTCAATCAAATATCTTTGGAACAAATATGTTTGCATACTGCAACAATAACCCTGTAAATCAAAGAGACCCTGAGGGTACAGACGCTTATTGGGTACAATTCGGTAATGCGGTTAGATTATTTGATACATCAATTACGAATTAAATAGAGAATATGATTTAGATGGATATAATTGTGTTCAAGTGTCAATAGAAGTTTTATTGAAAGGTTCATTTTATAAGAAGTATAATAAATATAAAGATAAAATGGAAACATATAATCAAAATTGTATACCAAACTCGATATTTAACGAATTAAAAGGACTTTAAAAGTGAAGGTGATTTTACTATGGATATAATTTTATATATATTACCGGTTTTTCTCATAGTTTTGCTTTTGCCAAAATATTTTATGGTACTGTTGGCGAAATGCGTGGATAACGCTTTGTTTAGAGAAAAAATAATTGATAAAGAAATCAGGAGAAAACTTTACCGCAACGGAGTGTTTGCTGATCTAATAGCATCTTTTAGTATGATTGTGATTTGCTTTATTCAGAACATAATTGACTCCCCAAGCTATTACTTTACAGATTTAGAAGACTATTTTGAGTGTTTTAATCTTAATTTTTTTTCATTTTTTAATGCACCTTTTTACTCCAGCCAAAGTATGTTTAAAGGTTCTTTTCTTTTTATTTTAGTGACAATTATAATATCAGCTCTAATCTGTCTGTATTTTGATTATTTAACAATATTCAGAAATCCGGATCTAACAAAAAAGCAAAAAATCTGTACTTTGCTGATTTTTGTGTTAATGACTGCTCCATACTATTTCCTGATTTCTCCTACTTTATTTTATAATTGATATATATAATAAAATCCTTTTTATAAATACAATTTGATAACCGAGGTTTTTCACGAATAGTTGAACATAATTATCTTACTAAGAGCAGATGAAAACAAGGTTATGATGAAGAAGATATATTTACACTAATGATGGTCTATGCTTCCAAAGATGGTATTGATGAAAGGTTGAACCTTTGGTAATGGTGCCAAATACAATCTTTAGTGAATTAGCAGTATATATAAAAACCGGAAAACAAATTCAGTGCAAGATATAGATAAAGCTTTAGAAATCATTTGTGGTGATAAATATAGGTGGGTGATTTTATGAAAAAGCACAAAAAGAAATTATTGTTGATTTCGGTTATATTATCTCTTATAATAGTAATTTTATTGCTAACTTTTTATAATTCAGGTGATAATTTTAAACCGGATTCAGATCATAGCTTTTATAAATCCGAATATATGGTTTATTCTGACGGAATGATCACTATAAAAAATCCAAACAATTACGAATTTGATATATATAAATTAGGTGAGAGCAAGCAGAGTTATAAATGCAAAGAACTTTCTGATATTTCTAAATATGCAGCTGAAGCAAAAGGTAATTATGTTATTTATGATGATCATGGACTAACAATATACGATAATGGAAAGAAAAGTGAACATCTGATAGCTAATAATTATGATATATCAGAATTAGGAAATAATTGCGTTTATTATACTAAGAATAATCAGATTTATTGCTATAATATTTTAAATGAAGATACTTGTATAATAAACGATGTTCCGTATGAAGATATAAATTCATTAGTTTTTGCCGATAAATATTTATTAGTGTATTATAATGATAATCATTTTCGGAAAATAAATATTTATGATGAAAATAATAAATTAATATCAGATTTTAAACTACATTCCGACTCTTTAGATTTTCATGATTTTGATGATGTTTATATAGATTTAATCAAAGAGCAAATAATTGTTTATCCGGGTCGGGGAGAGAATACTGAAGTGCTTTTTTATACTTTTAATGGTGAAAAATATCAGAATGAATATTTTAATTATTATTTTAATAATACCATTCGGAGTGTAGACCGGAGTGTAGACCATAGCTGTTTTCAAGGAAAATATGTTGCTTACAGCTTGAGAAAGAGCAAAGCAAATGTTATTTATGACAAGACAATAAGAAGTCAGGATAATGGTTTGTATATTGAAAATTTAGAAACGGGTGAAACAAAAAAATTATCAGAAAAATGCGAGTTTGATGATATTTTAGTGACTGATAATTATGTTTATTGTTATAAGATTAATTATTTCATTCCTAAGTCTATTCTGTATGTAAAAGATTTAACTGTAGGCTATGAACTTACTCAGATACCGATTCAATAATGTCTTGATTATAATCTTTTTGATTATAATTGCGTACAGGTATCAATGCAAACTTTATTGAGGGGGAATTTTTATAGCTACTATGAACATCTAAGAAATATACTTAATGAAAATAAAAATGGATTTATTCCTAATTATGTTTACGAAAAGCTAAAATCAAATTAAGTAGGTGATTTAATGAATATTACATTTATGGTAGTAACAGTATTTTTATTTTTCTTTGGATTAATATTTTTAGGCAAGCTTATAATTTCCGGCTATGTTACATACCTCCTTTCGGTTAAGTTTGGCGATGAATACATAACTTCTCAGATGAAGAGAGATACCTATATATTTGGCATTGTGGCTGACTTAGCAGCGATTGGCATTGTTTCTTCGGTTTTAATAATTTTAAGCAATACTACAAATATCTCTGTAATTCAAATTGATGATATAACATTTCTGCAGTATTACTTCTGTCTGTTCTTCTATGCCATTTATCCTGAATATTCATACTTGGGCGTTAACGATCAAGCATTTGCTGAGAGCTTTTACATTATTCTTGCCTTGATTGCGGTTTCTCTCATAGCAAGCTGTATTATGTATTACTTTTTCGTGTTCAGAAAATCCGAATTAAGCAAGCCAAAAAAATTCTATTCGGTTTTTATTTTAACTATTACAACTGCACCGTATTATTTCCTATTTTCATTTGCAAGTTTTTGAAACTTATAAGTCATAGAACAGTAGATTAATATCAGCGGATAATAGTTGGTATAAGAAATATAGTTTAAAGCAAATTCCAATTAATTAGCAAAAATTACAACTTAAAATCAAAAATTTAACTAAGAAAAGGCTGTTACAAAATTTGTAACAGCCTTTAATACTATGATAATAATTAAAACCCGACTTTTCTACATAAAGTCTAAAAGTGCGATACAATACAAAATAATGTGAGCCTGACAAAAGTGTGAAGGAATAGAGATAAAAACTCTATTCGAGCCAACTTGTGAAAGTTCGCATAAACCGCCATTAGAGCAAGCACCCTGTCGGGAGATAGTGTGCCATAGATTGTAGAGTGTGTTCTATAAAACAAATTTAATAGACTCTTGCAAACACCTGCACTCGTTCATTGTCGAGGAAAGTTTGTTCCTGAAACGCCCAAATCTTTTTATAATTTAATAAAAAGAATAGTCTGAAGTATAAAACCTCAGACTATCCTTTGGCGGAGGACAAGGGATTTGAACCCTCGCGCCGCGTTAGCGACCTACTCCCTTAGCAGGGGAGCCTCTTAACCACTTGAGTAATCCTCCATGTAGTTAAACTACAAAAAATATTGAATAAATGGCGGAGAGAAAGGGATTCGAACCCTTGGTCCCTTGCGGGATCACTAGTTTTCAAGACTAGCTCCTTAAACCACTCGGACATCTCTCCGTATTGAATGTTATCACAACTCAACGATATTTATTATATCACTTTGTGATATATTTGTCAACAGTTAAAATAAATTTTTATATAAAATATTTTAAACCGTATATATAAAGCGATAAGAAAATCGGCAATCAAGTGGCGGAGAGAAAGGGATTCGAACCCTTGGTCCCTTGCGGGATCACTAGTTTTCAAGACTAGCTCCTTAAACCACTCGGACATCTCTCCGTATTGCCGATTATCTTACGCAACGATATATTTTATACCATTTTTTCAGCCGTTTGTCAAGATTTTTTTGAATTTTTTTCAAACTTTTTCAAAATTCTGTAAATTTATTCTTTTTCCGCCGCCTCACGCTTTGAAAAAACACAGCCGCAGTAATTCTGTCTGTACAAATTATGCTCGGCAGAAAGTACGATTGAGCGTTTGTAACCCTCTTTTTTCTTAAAATCACTGTTTAACCACTTTACATCGTAAACATCAGCGAAACGCTCGCCTATTTGATTCAGTAACGGTGCGTTTTTCAGCGGACTTATCGTCAAAGTGGTTGTAAAGTAATCGAAATTCATTTCCCGGGCAATGCGGGCGGTCTTTTCAAGGCGCAGTTCAAAGCATTTTTTACACCTTTCCCCTCCCTCGGGTTCGTTTTCAAGACCTTTTACGGCAGAAAAATATTCTAAAGGAGAATATTCGCCCTCAATAATATTTACGGGATACTTAAAATTCATTTCGGAAATAAAGCGTTTTTCTTCGTTTAATCTGTGCTGATATTCAGCCTTTTCAGAAATATTGGGATTATAAAAGAAAACCGTGATTTTAAAATACTGCGACAAATACTCAAGACAATAGCTTGAACAAGGCGCACAACAGACATGCAAAAGCAGTGTCGGAACAGTATTTGTCTTTTGAAGATTTGAGATTATTCCGTCAAGAATTTTCTGATAATTTACCTTGTTCATCGTTCGTCCTTATTTCTGTGCCAAAATCATATTCAAAAGTTCGTCGGCGGTTGCGGCAACCTGCGGAGCGCCTGCCTCCGTAAGCTCTTTCCTGCCTCTGAATCCCCATTCAACGCCAAGCATACTTACGCCTGCATTCTTTGCGGTGAACACATCAACATCGCTGTCGCCGATATAAATACACTCGCTCTGCTTTACATTGTGCTTGCTCAAAATTGCGTTTAAAGCCTCGCCGTCGGGTTTGCACTTATATTCCTTTTTGTTGCCCCAAGCCTCGGTAAACTTATGGTTCGGGAACACTTTTGCAAGGATAGCGCCTACAAATTCATCGGGTTTGTTTGAAAGTACGGCCGTCATAATACCGTTTTTGTCGAGCTGCTCCAAAAGTTCGGTACAGCCCTTGTACTCGGCTGTATGGTCGTTGCTGTGAGCGCCGTAGTAAGTGTTAAATCCGTTCATAACCGTATCAAAAAGTGCCTTATCTTCGCTTTTCTCGCCCATTGCACGCTTTACAAGCATTTCTCTGCCGTTGCCTACAAAATGATTGTAATTCTCCATAGGATGTACAGGCAAGCCTGCCTGCTTAAGTCCCTCATTGGTGGCAATACCAAGGTCAACAAGAGAATTTACAAGTGTGCCGTCCAAATCAAATACTACCATTTTTACCATATCAAAGACCTCTTTCCTGTTCAAACAAAATTGCACGGCAGGGTGCCGCCTCCAGACCGCCAAGCTTAATAGGAAATGCAAAAAGCTCATAGTCGCCGTCTGCTATATCCGATAAATCAAGGTTTTCCAAAATCGCAATGCCTGCATTTGCAAGGATTTTGTGCGTTTCGTTCTCGTCATATTCGGGTGCGATTGACTGTGCGTCCGTGCCAATCATAACCACATCGCTGTCAGCGAGCACTCTGGCGGCAAAAGCAGACACAAAAGCCTTGCAGTTGCCGTGCAAAAGCAGTTTCTTACGGCTGTGCGCAAGAATTTTGTCCATATCTTCGCCCGTAAGAATACCGTTGACCGTGACTACCGTACATTTGCCCGTAAAGGTATTAAGGCGCATTTTGGATATAGAACTGCCGTCGCTCGAAAAATGCAGAGGAGCGTCAATATGAGTGCCTGTGTGGGTGCTCATACTAATGGCAGAAAGATTGTAATCATCGCCGTTTTCAATACTTTTTATTCTGTTTACCTCGGTCTGCGGGTCACCCTCGTAGACCTTGCTTGTGAGAATATCCCTTGAAATATCGTGAATTATCAAGCTATACACCAACTTTTTGTCTTAATACATCTATTATACTATATAATTACAAAAAATTCAAATTCAAAAGGGACTGCCTTTCGACAGCCCCGTAAATTTATACATTTATCAAATTCTTGCAACGCCTGTTTCGATAGCGGCTTTTTTAACAGCCTCGGCAACAGTCTTACCGATTCTCTTATCGAAAGCCTCGGGAAGAATGTAGTCGGCATTAAGCTCACTGTCGCTTACGAGTGAAGCGATTGCAAATGAAGCGGCAACTTTCATCTCTTCGTTGATGTCGCTTGCACGGCAATCAAGAGCACCTCTGAAAATGCCCGGGAAAGCGAGAACATTGTTAATCTGGTTCGGAAAGTCACTTCTGCCTGTACCTACAACGGCAGCGCCTGCTTTCTTGGCAAGGTCAGGCATAATTTCAGGAGTAGGGTTAGCCATAGCAAAGAGGATTGGGTCTTTTGCCATAGAAGCAACCATTTCTTCGCTTACACAGCCTGCGGCTGAAATACCGAGAAATACATCTGCGCCCTTCATAGCGTCTGCGAGTGTGCCTGTCATATGCTCAAGGTTTGTAATCTCTGCCATTTCACGCTTAACGGCATTAAGTCTTTCGTCACCCTTGCAGATGATACCCTTACTGTCGCAAAGAGTAATGTTCTTAACGCCCATATTGAGGAGGTGCTTGGCAATGGCAATGCCTGCTGCGCCTGCGCCGTTCATAACAACCTTTATGTCCTCAAACTTTTTGCCTACAAGCTTCAAAGAATTGATAAGTCCTGCGGCAACGATTACGGCTGTACCGTGCTGGTCATCGTGGAAAATCGGAATATCGCACTTTTCCTTAAGCTTTTTCTCAATTTCAAAGCAACGGGGAGCGGCAATATCCTCAAGGTTAATACCGCCGAATGAACCGCTGATAAGGTAAATTGCATTTACGATTTCGTCAACATCTTTACTTCTTACGCAGATAGGAAATGCGTCAACATCGCCGAACTCTTTAAAGAGAGCGCATTTGCCCTCCATAACAGGCATACCTGCCTCTGGGCCGATGTCGCCAAGACCGAGAACCGCTGTACCGTCTGTTACTACTGCAACAAGATTGTTTCTTCTTGTAAGCTCAAAAGACTTGTCGTAATCTTTCTGAATTTCAAGGCAAGGCTCGGCAACACCCGGTGTATATGCAAGAGATAAATCCTCGGCATTAGAAATAGGAACTCTTGATATTACCTCGATTTTACCGTTCCATTCGTAATGCTTTTCGAGTGATTTCTGTCTTATGTCCATTATAAACTCTCCTTTGTTACAAATCTTTATTTATTATAAACTGAAAAATCGGATATATCAAGCTATTTTATGAAAATTTAAGTTGACATTTTGCAAAAAATCATATAGTATTATAGATATGAGTGTATTGAACAGCTGCGGGAAATTGCCGAAAGGCGTTTTGCGAGGAAAGTCCGGGCTTCACAGAGCAAAAATAACGGCTAACGGCCGCCGGAGGCGACTCCAGGGATAGTGCAACAGAAAATTACCGCCACTTTTGTGGTAAGGATGGAAAGGTGAGGTAAGAGCTCACCGGAGATAGCGAGAGTTATCTGCCGTGTAAACCCTATTTGAAGCAACACCGTGGTAGGACATTATACGCTTGCTCGGCGTGTCCTTAGGAGGTGGCATTGAGCAGTTCCGGCAACGGGCTGCCAAGATAGATAGCTGTTCACGACAGAACCCGGCTTACAGATACAGTCATATTTTTTAAAGACTGCTGCATTTTTGCAGTGGTTTTTATTTTTTTGCTTTTTGCGTTCTGTTCTGAATGTCAGCATTAGTAAATTATGGTTTAGCGGAGTGTCGGTCGGGCATTGAAATTTAGCTAACGCTAAATTATCCTCCCAAAAACAAAAAAGTTTACTCAATTTTTTCAAAAATAATGCTTTTCAGCATATAAAATTCACTGTTATTTTGCAGTAAAAATACTTAAACGGAGAAAATACAAAAAGCACTCACGATCGACAACCGACTGTGAATGTTCGGTTAGTATTTTTTAATAAGTTTTCTTTATTTAGTTTTATTAGGGTTCAGATTATGAAGCAGGCAGGTGCAAATAATAAAGCGGTTATCCTCAATATTTTAAGCACCCTACTGCATTGATTTTTTAAGGTTGAGCGTTTCTCTTTGTAAAATAATCCACAAGATTTGCTCTTGCAAAACCTTCGTTGTAAAAACTCGGGTTGAGTTCATATATAAAAGAAGTGTTCTGCTCCTTGCCGAATTTGCTTGCACGAAAACCACCCGATTTTGTTATAATTTCTCTGTCCTCAAGTTTTCGTATGCTTTTTCTTACCGTATTGTCTGACATTGCGCAAGCTGTTGCAATTGTATGAATAGACGGATAGCAAATGCCTGTATCGTCACTGCAACGCACAAGATAGCTTAGAACGGCAAGCTCGGACGGAGTGAGCATAAGGCAGAAAACCTCGTTTGGTAATGTAAAAAAGTTTTTAATGTTTTTCATAATATCACCTCAATTACATTGCAAAAAAAGGTAAAAGTTGCACTAATTGCAATAATTTTTCTGAAAATATTTTTGAAAATTTTAAAATTACGGTTTAACTCACTGTTTAGACAAAAAAATCTCCCGATACGCAAGATTAATGCAATATCGGGAGATTTGATTTTAAATTATTTTATAAAGCCCTGTACAAGTACAATAAGCACAAGAATCGGAAGTACGAATTGGAAATAAGGCTTTAAAAATCTTGCAAATTTCATACCCTTGCCTGTATTACATTCAGTAAGGTAATTGTCAAATCCCCAACCGAATTTTGTAACGCAGAACAGCAGATAAATAAGCGAGCCGACAGGCAACAAAATATTGCTTACAAGGAAGTCCTCCATACCGAGAACATTCTGACCAAACAGCTCAAAACCGCTCCAAATATTAAATCCGAACACACAAGGCAAACTTGCAATAAGAATAATAACCGCATTTATGACTACCGACTTCTTACGGCTGATACCGAACATATCAATGCAGAACGAAATGATATTCTCAAAAACGGCAATGATAGTTGAAAAACACGCAAAAGTCATAAACAAAAAGAACAGTGTGCCCCAAATTCTTCCGCCTGCCATATTTACAAATACATTTGGCAAGGTAATGAATATGAGTGCAGGGCCTTGGTCGGGCTCAACTCCGTATGAGAAACACGCAGGGAAAATAATAAGTCCCGCCATAATTGCCACAAAAGTATCGAGTGCGCAGATTTTCACGGACTCGCCCGGAAGAGTATCGTCCTTTGACATATAACTTCCGAAAATTTCCATAGCCGCAATACCGAGGCTCAAAGTAAAGAAACTCTGATTCATAGCGGCGGAAACAATGTTGCCGATACCTATTTCGGATACTTTTTCAAAATCGGGAACAAGGTAAAACTTAAGTCCCTCGCCTGCACCGCTAAGCAAAATGCTGTTTACGGCAAGTGCGAGAATGAGCACAAGCAAAGCAATCATCATAACCTTGCTCACCTTTTCTATTCCCTTTTGAATACCTCTGCTGCACACCAAAAAGCCGAGTATGGTAATAATAGCCATCCATATAACCATTTCAATCGGGTTTGACTGCAACTGAGAGAATACACCGCTGACTTGCTCAGAGGTCATTCCGCTTTCAAAAGTGCCTGTTGCAAATTTGTAAAAATAGCTTGTCATCCACCCTGAAACGGTTGTGTAGTACATCATCAACAGATAACAGCCAAGCATACAGAACCAACCGTGAATATGCCATTTGCTTTTTGGCTTTTCAAGTTTTTTGTAGCCGAGCACGGCGCTTTTTCGGCTTGCTCTGCCCACTGCAAGCTCCATTGTCAATACGGGAATACCCATAAGAACAAGGAAAACGAGGTAAAGCAAAACGAACAGACCGCCTCCGTTTTCGCCTGCAACATACGGGAATCGCCATACATTGCCGATACCGATTGCACAGCCCGCACTTACAAGAATAAATCCAAGCCTTGACTTAAAACTTTCTCTTTCCATAGAAGCTCTCCTAAAACAAACTGTTGCCATTATACAAAAATTCAATATATCTTGTCAAGTATAATGTTTAATAATTATTTATTTTTGTAAAACTATAATCTATGTAATTGTTGATACTTAATTTTGCTTTGTTGACTTTTGTCTTTTAAAATGATAAAATACTTTTGATTTACAAGAGATAAAAATATTCTCGGAGGCAGATATGAAAAAAACAAAGCTGATATGCCTTTTATTAACTGCAATTTTATTGATGACCGGAGTGTGCGGGTGTATGAATTTAAACTTTTCCGAAAGGCAAGCTAAACTTGAAGAAATGAAAAGTTATGCTGAAAATAAATATAATATGAATTTTGATGTAGTGGACTTTACATTTGCAAAAGATGAAACTTACAGAAATATTTTAAGACTTACGGACGGAAAAATTGATTTTTATGTGTATAACAGTGCCAATAGAAAGAACAGTGATAAAATATACGATGATTACAGTAGGGCGATTATTAGTGATAGAGTAGTTGATTTTATAAAAAGTAAATTTAATACATCAAGTTATAACATTGATGTATATGCCGGTATTTTAATTTATGGCGATAAATCTTTAAGCTATGATTACGCTGTTAATACTGATGCCGATAATTTACTGAAAAGCAATAAGATTTTTGACGCAACAATTATTGTCAAAACAGACAAGAAAATCACCGAAATAAAAGATTCGATTTTTGAGATATATAACTTAATATGCTCGTATTCACCGGAACACATTAATTTAGAAGTTATACAGACAGTTGGAGATACTGCTGATATTGACCAAACTTTAAAATGCATAATAGGAACTTATAATGACGATTGGTCGTCTTATAACTGCGTTAAATCTTATTTGAAAGTTGAAAATTTTGGTATCACTTCATCTGATGAACTTGTAAAGGAGATTAAGAATGTCTGATTTATCAAAGCTCAATGATAAACAATCACTATTGCTTACGCAGTTATCATATTATAGTGACAAAGCCAAGTCCCTCGAGTTTTATTGTGATAAGCGAGCCGAAAACTCCGCCGAGTACCCAATACATATGATTTAAAATGGTTACAAAAAACATAAACCATCCCTTGTCTACATCTTTCGGAATATTTGCCGTATTTTTCGGCAAGCTCATTTACTCGCAGAACTATTTTATAATCTGGGCTTCGAGATTTGAGTATTCCATAGTATCTCCTTAGAGCTTTTCTGCCCAATCGGCAAGGGCTTTTTCACTCATACCGTTGATTACTTTACCCTCAACCCAATTTGCGCCCGGGCAGCTCGGCTTTAGATTTGCCAAAGTCTTACCCATTCCGCTGCCGCCGGAAGTTGCAAACGGAATAACCTTTTTACCGTCTAAGTCAACATTTTCTACAAATGTGTTGATAATTGTTGGAGCAACATACCACCAGATTGGGAAACCGATAAAAATTGTATCGTAATTCGCAAGACTGTTAGGAAGCTGGGCAATCTGCGGACGATAGCTTTTATCGTTCATTTCAATAGATGAACGGCTGTTCTTGTTTGTCCAGTCAAGGTCTGCTCTTGTGTAAGGCGTCTGCGGCTTGATTTCAAACAAGTCTGCGCCTGTTGCCTTTGCGAGCTTTTCTGCCATTGCCTTAGTGTTACCGCTTGGTGAAAAATATGCTATTAACTTTTTCATTATAATCAACCTTTCAAAGAAATTCAGCTTGTATTTAAACAGTATTTATATTATACACCTTTGTTTTACAAATGTCTAATGCCTATTTCAAATTGCTTGCTATGCCATTTGGTAATCACAAAAAAGCAAGGCGGAAATTAAACCGACTTGCTTAAATTATTTTTTATTGCATTTTAGCGTGCAGGCTGAGCAATTACCGCCACACTTTGAAATCATCTTATCCTTTTTAGCTTTTCTTACGGCGAGAATAACCAAAAGAGCTACAATTACTAAAATTATAATACTCGGTATATCCATATTCGCCCTCCGTTAAGCCAAGCCAAAGGCAAGACCGACTGCGTGAATAAGAAAAGCCACACACCATGCGATTGCGCACTGAATAATAACAGTTGCGACAGCCGCCTTAGTGCCGCCCATTTCTCGCTTTACGGTTGCAATAGCGGCAACGCAAGGAGTGTAAAGCAAAGTAAATATAAGGAATACAGCGGCGGTAAAAGGAGTAAACAATGTACTTACAAGCTCGGCATCTCCGCCCATAAGTACAGTAAGTGTAGACACAACGCTTTCTTTTGCTGTAAAGCCTGTAATGAGAGCTGTTGATACTCGCCAATCGCCAAATCCGAGCGGAGCAAAAATAGGAGCAACCAAGCTGCCAATCATTGCAAGCAGGCTCTGTTCGGGTGATTCGGCAACATTAAATCTTGCGTCAAAGGTCTGCAAAAACCAAATTATAATTGACGCTACAAAAATAATTGTAAATGCCTTTTCTATAAATCCCTTTGCCTTTTCCCAAATGAGATGCACAACGCTCTTTGCCGATGGAAGTCGGTAATTAGGCAGCTCCATTACAAACGGAACAGGCTCGCCCTTGAACTTTGTGCTTTTTAAAATCAAAGCATAAATAATGGCACAAATAATGCCGAATATGTATAGTCCCACCATTACAAGCGCTTGATACTGCCTTGGGAAAAATACGCTTATAATCAGCGTATAAATCGGCAGTTTTGCACTGCAACTCATAAACGGAGTGAGCAGGATTGTCATTTTTCTATCTCTTTCGCTTGAGAGTGTTCGTGTTGACATAATTGCAGGAACAGAACAGCCAAAGCCTATAAGCATTGGCACAAAACTTCTGCCCGACAGTCCTATTTTTCTTAACAGCTTATCCATTACAAAGGCAACCCTTGCCATATAACCCGTATCCTCAAGAATAGACAAAAAGAAAAACAGAGTTACGATTGTAGGCAAAAAGCTGATTACACTGCCCACACCGTTGCATATGCCGTCTACCACAAGCGAATGCACAACAGGGTTAATCTGTACGGCGGTGAGTGCGTTGTCTATAAGCGATATAACAGAATCTACGCCTAAACTCATAAGGTCAGAGAGCCATGCGCCCACAAGGTTAAAGGTCATAACGAATATGAGTGCCATAATTGCAATAAAGCAAGGAATAGCGGTATATCTGCCCGTAAGCAATCGGTCAATTTTCATACTTCGCTTATGCTCTTTGCTTTCGTGCGGACGGACAACTGTTTTTTGACACATTTTTTCTATAAAGCTGAATCGCATATTTGAAATGGCGGCCTCTCGGTCAAGTCCCGTTTCATCTTCCATTACGGATACAATGTGCTCAAATGCCTGCTTTTTGTCATCGGTCAGGTTAAGCAGCTTTTCAATAGGCACATCGTTTTCTATCAGCTTTGTTGCGGCAAATCGCAGCGGCAGTCCCGATTGCTTTGCCTCAGGCTCTATCATATGCACTACGGCGTGTATGCAGCGGTGAACCGCTCCGACAGGGTCTTTTTTATCTACACTGTCTGTGCAAAAATCTATTCGCCCCGGCTTTTCCATAAATCTTGCCACATGAAGTGCGTGACTTACAAGCTCGTCTATACCCTCATTTTTTACGGCTGAAATAGGAATAACAGGTATTCCGAGAATTTGCTCAAGCTCGTTTACTCTGATACTTCCGCCGTTTTCTCGCACCTCGTCCATCATATTCAGCGCAAGCACCATAGGAATACCAAGTTCCATAAGCTGCATAGTAAGGCATAGATTTCGCTCAAGGTTTGAGGCGTCTACAATATTTATAATTCCGCTCGGCTTATCTTTTATCAAGAAATCTCGTGTAACTATTTCTTCGCTCGAATACGGCGACAATGAGTAAATACCCGGCAAGTCGGTAACTGTTGCCTCAGGGTGATTTTTAATTGTGCCGTCTTTTCTGTCTACGGTAACACCCGGAAAATTGCCCACATGCTGATTAGCGCCCGTAAGCTGATTAAACAAAGTGGTTTTGCCGCAGTTTTGGTTTCCTGCAAGCGCAAATGTAAGTTTGCTGTCTTTCGGCAGTGCTTTGCTTTCATCGTGAATATGATAATCGTTTGCCTCGCCAAGTTCGCCTACTCGTGGATGCGGAATAGATTTATGCCTCTGCGGTTTGCTGTCGGCAACAACTTTTCGTTCGTGTATGTTTTCAATTTCAATTTTCTTAGCCTCATCAAGTCGGAGCGTAAGCTCATAGCCTCTCACTTCAATTTGAATCGGATCGCCCATCGGCGCTATTTTCTGCAAAGTAATTTCAGTGCCGGGTGTAAGTCCCATATCAAGCAAATGGTGTCTTAATGCTCCGTCACCGCCAACCCTTGTAATAAAAGCACTTTGTTTTGGCTTTAGTTTATCCATTTCCATAAATAATGCCACCCCTATAAATGCAAATGTTCATTTCATTTTTTTCATTTCATAATTTTTCTTCCCTTATATTATAATAAACCTTATGTCTATATGCAACCATTTAACAGTTGAAAATTGTAAAAATAAGGAATATAATCTATATAGTATGAATTTATGTGAAACAAAAAGGTGGATTTAATGGAAAAAGAATTAAAAAAGCAAAAACTTGATATGCTCAACGGCAGTATATGGAACAAACTGCCCGTTTTTGCCCTGCCGATTGCGGCAACGGGAATACTTGAACAGCTTTTTAATGCGTCCGATATAGCAATAGTCGGAAACTTTGCACAAACCGACAAAACCGCAGCGGTAGCGGCAGTAGGAGCAAACAGCCCGATTATCGGTCTGATACTGAACTTATTTATCGGCATAGCGCTTGGCGCAAATGTTGTAATAGCAAATGCCATAGGACGAGATGACAAACAGACGGTGCAAAAAGCCGTGCACACTTCTATGGTAGTGTCGGTAATCGGCGGTGTATTGGTTGCGATAATCGGCGAACTTATAGCCGAGCCGTTGCTTACGGTGCTGAATGTACCCGATGATGTGCTCGAGCTTGCACTGTTGTACTTGAGAATATATTTTCTCGGAATGCCTGTCATACTGCTGTACAACTTTGAGGCGGCGATTTTCAGAAGTATAGGCGAAACCAAAATGCCGCTTATTGCGCTTACGCTGTCGGGAATTTTGAATGTACTGCTTAATCTGTTCTTTGTAATCGTACTTAAAATGTCGGTAAACGGAGTAGCAACCGCAACAGTGCTTGCAAATGTTGTGAGCGCAGGTATTCTTTATATAAAGCTCGTAAAAAGCGACAAATACATAAAAGTAGAATTTAAAAAATTAAGAATAGACGGAAAAGTTTTTGCGAAAATTATGCAGATAGGACTTCCCGCAGGAATACAGAGTGCGGTGTTTGCGGTTGCGAATATTGTAATTCAGGGTGCGATAAACAGCCTCGGCACTGTTGTAATTGCGGCGTCAAGTGCGGCATTCAACATAGAGATTATCGCTTACAATGTAATGAACTCGTTTAGTCAGGCTTGCACAACATTTGTCGGACAAAACTTCGGTGCAAATAAGATTGACCGTTGTAAAAAAACTCTTTTCCTTTGTCTTATCGAAGACGCAATTGCATCGGGCACGGCAATACTTATAGTGCTTATAACAGGAAAATTTTTGCTGTCAATATTCAACAACAACCCCGAAGTAATAGAAATAGGCTATACAAGACTTGTAATTATTTTTATAGCTTACATATTCTCAATGCTGTATGAGGTAATGTCGGGATACTTAAGAGGATTCGGATTTTCGCTTGTTCCTGCAATTCTCACTACCGTAGGCGTATGCGTGCTGCGAATAATATGGATAAATACCGTATTCCCCGCAAACAGAACTTTTGTAACGATAATGACCGCTTACCCTGTCAGCTTAGCTACAACGGCATTGCTGATATTTATAGCGTTGATTATCTACAGACCGTCAAAAAGATTTGCAAATAAGGGTAAAGAAAAAATGTAATTGATTGATAAAGCAATCTGCTAAAATATAATTTACCGATATTACTCCGACATTTACTCCAGAACCAAATATAAAAAGCACAACAGCCTCTTGATGAAAAAACACCGAGAGGCTGTTGTGTTATATAAGGGAAATGAGTGGATAGCAAATTAATTTTTAAATGCCGAAAGAATCAGTCTTATACCGTATGTCATAAGCAAAATGCCCATAAACAGTCCGAGTGTTTGCGCTGTGAATATAAGATTAAATATTCCGTATAAGCCTGCAAGCAGTACGAGCACTCCGCATATAAGCGGAAGTACCCATACACTTGAACCTGATTTTTTAACCTTGAATGATGTTGCTATAGAGGAGATTCCGTCTACAATAAGCCATACCGCAAAAATCGCAAGGATTAATATATCAAACATCACTCTTATGCCGGGCATAAACATTGCGAGCACAGACACAACCGCCGCAGCTATGCCTGCTATAAGACCTAAAGTTCCCATTAAAGCTTTTTCTTTATTATTACCGTCGTTGCGTGAAGCTGCATACGAAACAATTGAGGAAATTCCCCATAATCCGAGAATTATCGTTACAATCCAACCGATGTTAAGAAATGTAAGTCCGGGATAAAATATGCAATAAATTGACGCAAGAACAGTCAAAATACCCAAAATACAATTAAATACTTTCATAGTCACCTCATATGTTTATTGTGAATAAAAAATAATAATATAACAAATGCAAGCAATGCAATGCACAACAGCAAGGCTATCAGCAAATATGTTTGTGTTCCCGTTACCATACTCGTGTTATCCTGTACGGGTATGGTCGGGACTGTGGAATACGGTTGAGTTGTCGGTGATAAAATGTTAGCCGTAATCTGCGTACTGCCCTCATCCCTTGCCGTTACCGAAACGGTAGCCGTTATAAAGACTGCGGCAATCACCGTACAAACCGCAATTGCGCTAAGCAATTTTTTAAAATCAGTCATTTCATAATCATATTGTTACAATTGAGCTGTGGAATGTCATTGTACCGCTGTAATCGCCTGCAATAGCGTCAAGGTCTTGTCCGTAGAGTGCCTGCTGATTAAGTACAAGTGTACCCTCCTGAACCTGACCTTGTGAATCGGCGCTGAAGGTTGTAAAGTGGAAACCGTTTGCACCAGGAGCACCTGCGTCATTGATAGCGATTTTGTCGGCAACATTATCGTCATTTACTTTTTCCGAATAAATATCATACTTAATTTTGAACGGGTTGGTTGCGTCTTTCTGTGTAATATAGAACTTATCGTCAATGTCCTGACCGTTAATATAAACAGATACAAAGTTGTTATCGTTAAGTTTAAGCTCTGTTGCAGTCACATCAAAGTTGAGATACTTGTTGCTCTGTGTATCTGTCTGCGGCTGTGCAAGAGTGCCGAAATCAACCATATCGGGGATTGTAATAACATAGCTTACATCTCCCGGCTGTGTACCCTCAATTCTTGCGGTAACTTCCGTGGAAGAATCGGGATTTTCGTTTGTAAGGGTTGCCGCCGATACGGAAACCACGCCTGTTGCGGCGAGCATAGCCGCCATAATTGCCGATATAAATTTTACTTTTTTCATATAAACACTTCTTTCTTTATTTTTTACCGAATTTTCGGTATTTTACTTAACTTTGAGTGTGAACTCCGATTCCGCCGAATTGAGTTTTTGATGCGAATCGTCAAGAGTTACACATTCATACAAAACCATTGCTTGATACTCGCCTTTCTCAAGCGACTTTGAAAGCGGTACATCTGTAAGACCGCTGCCGGGTTCAAGCAAATCCGATTTATAAAGCACAGTTCCGTCGGAAAGCCTTAGCGTTGCGTATAAGCCGCAGGTGTTTGACTTTGGATTGCCGATACTGATGTGCAGAGAGGTATCGCCCGCATTCATTTCAGCAGTGCTGTAGCCGGGTATCTGCACGCCTGTTTTTTTGGTATTGTCACTGCCTTTTGAGTTTTCGTCTATGCCTGTATCCCAATCAGTGCGTACCTCCCCTACCACACCCTGTGTGGGTGCGGCAGGTTGAGAGTTTATGTTATTGTAGATTAATACTGCGCTTAGCGCTCCGATTGCAACAATAAGTGCCGCTATAATTGCAATATATATTTTTTTATTTTTCAATGCGTCCTCTTTTCTTCAATACAGCAAAGGCAAGCAAAGCGATAATTGCCGTAAATGAAATTGTATAAATCACGGTTGCGCCCGTCTTTATTGTTGTAATGCATTTATGGTTACGGCTGTAATCGGAAGAGCCGTTAAAAGCATAAGCACACACAGGGCAACACTCGAAATACGCTTTGCTTTTTTCTTGATTTTAATAAAAATCTCTCCTTTATGCCCAAGGGTCACTCGAAACGGGAGTTCGTATGTCGGAGAGTGCAAGATTGCGCCACAAGAACCATTGATTGCCCTTTCTGCGAAGCTCAATCGGGCGAGGTGAGTCTGCTCCCGACGACTGAACCTGAACCTTTGCATAACCCTCAATCTGATAGGTATATGCATACTCAGAAACGGTTATTTTGTACGGAACATTCGGTGTATAATCGTTCTTCACGGATGAACCCTCAAAATACGAGCGAGGAATATATCCCCTGCCCTTGATTCTGTCACGCAAAAACTGAATATCCATCCCGTTCATCGGCTGAGGTCCTTTTAATACATTAAGCATTTCTATTGTGTTTTCCGGACTTTCATCATATTCAAGTAACACAAGCATTGCAAATGCCGCTGTTGAAAGAGGTGACGAAAAGTCAAGCTCCGGCATTTTTTTGAGTTCATCTGCATTTTTCGGATAATCGGCAAATACAAATGTTTTGCTTTTGTGCATCGCATTGTTTACTGCTCCCGAAACGGCCTTTGAAACATTGTTTTTTACAGTCTGATTTGTCATATTTTTTAAGCTGTCAAATATACCCATAAATAGTACCTCCTTATTAAAGAAGTGCGCCAAGTGCGGCAGGTTGAGAGTTTATGTTATTGTAGATTAATACTGCACTTAGCGCTCCGATTACAGCAATAAGTGCCGCTGTAATTGCAATATATTTTTTTTATTTTTCAATGCGTACTCTTTTCTTCAATACAGCAAAGGCAAGCAAAGCGATAATTGCCGTAAATGAAATTGTATAAATCACGGTTGCGCCCGTCTTTATTGTTGTATTGTCAATCTGTGTATTGCCTGTGTTGTTGCCGCCGCTTGACGAGGTTTCCACAAGTGCAAAATCAGTCGGCTGTGATAATGTAAACACTGCTTTTCCGTTTTCAAAAGAGTCGGGCTTTATGTATTTTATGCCGCCGTCGCCGTCAAGTACCGCAAGGCTTACATTTTTGCCGCTTACCGGCAAGGTGAGTTTTAAATTATTGTCACACCAAAATTCCGCAAATGCAGAGTTTCCGTTATTGTCCGAAAGTGTGCCCTTGTAAAAATCAAGAATTTTTCCGTCCTTAATAAGCGACTCGAATTTTTTATACTGTTCGTCATCTGTTGAATAAGCAGTGTAGCTTACATTGAGTGACGAGTGCATATTGCCTGAAAGAGTAATGCCGTTGCCTACAGATTTAACGCTGTACTTTAGGAAGTTGCCTTTGATGTACGGATAACCTCTGTTAAAGTCAGAGCAAATAAAGTTTATACTGTCATCTGTAACACTGTTTAACTTATCCGCAAGGCTTGCGCTTGCCATTTCAACCGTTCTTTCGTATGCAATATTTGTACTGTCGGCTTTTGCCTGTGAATCAGTGCCTACTGCATTGAGTGAATTTTGTGCTGTGTAAAATACATTCTTGACTGTTACACCGCCAGTTCCCGCAATACCGTTCAAGCCGACAATCGAACCCTTTGCAGAATTGATTTTGCAAAGTACATTGCCGCAGTTATAGGAGCTTTCGATTTTGCCGCTGTTCTTGCCGACTAAACCGCCTGCAACCGTTGAAGTATCGAGTCCTGTCTTGCCTGTGTTTGCACAACCGTAAATTTCGCCTGTGTTAATTGCCGAAATACCGCCGCACTCGCTGCCCTTTACGATTGAGCAATTTCGTGTGCCTGTAATTTTACCGTTGTTAATACCCGCAACACCGCCGCAGACATCTGCGTTAAGAATCGAGTTAAGATCCGATGCGTTGATTTTTAAATTTTTGATAAAGATTGTACCCGATACAGCGTTTATACCGCTTACGCAATGGTCAATCACACCGTCATTTACAGCCGCAATTCCGCCGCCTGTTTTTGCACTGCCCTTAAAGTCGCAGTCATAAACGAACAAATCTTTTACAATGCCTTTTTCTCCGATAAATTCAAACAGTCCGCCGTATTCGCCTGCGGAAATATTAAGTGCGCCTATGCTGTAGCCGTTGCCGTCAAATGTGCCGTTAAACGGTTTGCTTTCAGCAACAGAGCCGATTCCCTGTACCCAGCTTGAATTTTCATCTGCGTAAATATTATTTACAAGAATATAATTCTTGTCGCCGTATCGCTTGTAATCGGTTCTTACAACCTGTGAAAGTTTTACAAGGTCGCTGTAGGTTTTTATAATAAATCTGCCGTCGTCGTCCTTGTCAAACTCATCGGGTGTTCTCTCAAAGTTTGAATATGTATTGTCAAAGTCCGCATAATAAACCGTACCGCCGTTAAATACGGGGTAATCGTCAGGAGTAAGACCGTTGTCTATGTTCTGATACCAAGCCTGTGTACCGTCGGTAACACCGTTGTTGAGTTTAAAAGCAACTTCACCGCACTTAAATTCGGAAATTGTTTTTTCGTTTGCCGATAACCCCAACTTGCTGTCTGTACCGAACGGAGTGTTTCCCGTATCTTTGTTGTAATAATTGTTTGCGATATTAGACTTGTTAAAATTCCTTGCCCAACCGATAATTGCGCCGCAATGTATGCCGCTGCCGTTATCGCTTATCTTTGTGTAATTGTAGCAGTTTTCAATTGTCGGGTTTGTATTGTTAAGGTAGCCGAGAATACCGCCGACATATGCGCCGCTTTGCGTTGCTGTAACTGTGCCTGAGTTTGCGCAGTTTTTAACTCTTGCGCCGCCGTTTGAGTAAGCTATTACGCCGCCGATACAATCGGAAGAATTATTGAGGTGAATGTTTCCGTAGTACATACATTTCTCAATATCTGTTTTATCATTTCCTACAGAGCCGATAATGCCGCCTGCGTGCTTTACCTGCGAACCGTATTTGTCATTATTTATATTTACATAAGAAACTACATTTTTGACAGAACCCAAATTAATGTAGCCGACAACACCGCCAATATGACTTGCGGAATTTTTGACTGTAATGTCGCCGTAAACCGTAATATCGGAAACACTGCCCTCGTTTACAGAACCGAAAAGTCCTGTGTAATCTGAAGCCTTGCTTATATTAAGATTTAAAATACTGTGTCCTTTGCCGTTAAAATTGCCTTTATAATTATTGACAGGCGCCCATTCCTTATTTTCAAGGTCAATGTTTGCGGCAAGTTCTGCGTTTGCACCTGCATTTTGCTTATCAAAATCAGCATAGCTGTGGTCGCCGTTTACAAGTGATGAGAACCAGAAAAGCTGACCTGCGTTGTTTATCGTATACACATCGGTGCTCTTATTATAAACGGCAGGCTGATACTGACCGCAAATTGTGCAAAAGCCCTTTTCGTTATATGTATGAGTGTGTTGGGATACAAAGTTTGTCATATAAATTCTTTCGCTTAGCTTTGCGTCAATATAGTTTGCCATAACAAAACCAATGCTTTGTATAGCGCTTGATGTGGCAGGCTGTGACAAAAAGCTGTCCTCCATAAGCGACCTGTTTACTATTCTTGGCTGATTAATATTATCCTTAGCACCCGAATAGTTAAAAAGATAATTTCCTTGCTCGGTATATTTATTCGTAGTAGCATCGGAAATTGTGCTGTAAAAATAAAGGAGTTTTGTATCTGCGTCGCGCTCGCCGTAATTATCCTGTACATAAATATTGCTGTTTCCTACACGAACGGCATTTTTATTAAGAGAATAATCATTATCGTCCCATCTGCTTGCATCCATACCGAAAGCGTCCATTACAGAAAAGCCTAAATCTTTGCTTTCTGCTTTTTTAATGTAACTGTCCGAAAAATCAAGTCTGCGAATAAATACAATTTTTCCTCTTACATCCTTGAGCTTAGGCGAATACTCACTTCCGCCTTTCTGCGGTTTGTAAATCGGATAATTTTTATTATTCAGATATTGCTTTAAAACAATATCACCGATAATTTCGTCGCTGCCGCCCGAATCTCCCTTCAAAGTCATAACAACAGTTTCGTAAGGATGTTCTTTAAGAAAATCTTTGGCAGTGTCCATTATGTTACGCAGAGTCATATCACTGCCGTCCCTGTTGTGGCAGTCGTAATAATTCAATCCGTGAATAATAGTAGGATTACTGTCTTCGTTAATTGATTTTCTTCTGTTAATTCTTATGTCCCATGCTCTTACTCCCGAATTAAGCTGTTCGTCGGGATAAAGCTGCTGACAACATACTTTTGAAACCTGTTCTGCGACATCAGTCATATAAGTTGCGCCTGTGTCATGCGTTCCGGGCATATTAACCTCTGAAAGATACATATCATCAGGCAAATGTGACATCCAATTGCCGCTGTTTATTGCATAGCTTTTATCGGTTTTGTTTTTTACATCTTCGGCAGTATATGAATTTAATGAATTCATGTTAAGAAATTTCAAATCCCACTTAAAAGCTTTTTTGGAAAGAATAAGTTTTACATCATTGTTATCGTTTTTATTTTCATATCCCTCAATCGAAAGATACAGCTTGTTGCCTACATTATAAATGTAATAAACATTAGCTTCGGAATCAACAGGAATAAATCTCCAAAGCTGACTCAAATGATTGTCGCCTAAATTTTCCCAAACATGAATAACAGCCTTATCGGGGTTATTCGTACCGTCTACATCCCATACGGCGTCATACGAGAGTGACGGATCATAAATGTTATACGGAACATTCTCGTTAATATCATAACTTCTCAGTCTGTAAGCTCTTCTTGAGCTGACCCATTCCGCAGTAATTTTAGGAGTTGTGCCGGTGTAATAAAGCTGCAGGCAATTACCTTCAACTTTTGCGTCATTATTTACATTTACATCACTGATATAATCTTTTGGATAAAGCATAAAAACAGGAGCGTTTTCCTGCGGCCTTATTTTATTGGAATCACCGCCGGGGATCTGCTGTTCTCCGAAATTTTCGGATACATCGTCCGTAGCCCTAACAACCCACTCTGTTTTTTTAGATGTCAATGCAATTTTTGATTCTTGTTTATAAGCATCTTTCTCTGTACCGACATAAAGATTGTTGTTTTTTTGGTCGGTAATTTTAGCAATTATGTAGTATGTATCTGCTTTGTTCGGTACAGGCTCAAATCTGAAATATTGATTATCATTTTTCAATGTGTCGTCCCATTGATGAATAACATTACCTACCTCCGACTTTTTATGTTCAACATCGAGCCATTTTTTAAAATCATCACATTTTATACCGTAATAATCATCTTTTTGCTGAAGCTTCATCTTACATTGCTTACCGCCGAGATAATCAAGATGAGCTACATTTGCTCCATATCCTGTACCGTTGATGTTCCAACGGAACTCGTTGCGGGCAAGCGGCTTATCGGTGTCTTTATCAGGCAAATTAAGATAAATATAATACAGCTTGGCTGTGTCAAACTTTGCCGATTTTGAGGCGTCCATACTTTTTAGCTCTGCCGCATTTGCAGTCACTGCAAAAGTGCCGAGCGTAATAATCGCTGTGAGCAGCAGTGCCGTGAACGATTTAGTCAATCTGATTGCTTTGTTCATTTGTTTCCCTTCTTTAACAATATTTTATTTTTTATAATTATACCTATATTTTGCGGTTTATTCTATACAAATAGCACGAATTGCAGAAATCCGTCACAAATTGATATGCAAAGACAAGATTTTTACAAAAAAATGTGGTACAATGTTGAATATAGTTATATCATACCGAGGGGATTACAATGCGCATTGCTGTTATTGACGATCTGAAAAGTGACAGACAATTGCTGATAAGCAGGCTTAACAAGTTACTTTCGGATAATAGCATTAACGGAGAAATATACGAATTTGAAAAAGGAATTGATTTTATAAATGCCTCAAAGCAAACAGCATTTGAAGTTGCATTTATGGATATTTACATAGATAAAGAAAACGGAATAGAAATTTCAAAACTGCTTAGAGAATTTGATAAGGAATGTATCCTGATTTTTACAACCACTTCGTCGGACTACGCACTCGAGGGCTTTAAAGTAAGGGCATTTGACTACCTTGTCAAACCATATACGACAGATGAACTTAAAATTGCATTTACGGATATTTTAAACCGCCTGCCGTCATCGGACAAATATATAGAAGTAAAAGTAATCGGCGGCACACAGAGAATCAGGCTGAATGAAATAATCTACGCCGAACATTTTAAGCACTGCATCAACATATACAAAAGCGACTGTGCAACCACCGTGGTTCGCAGTACATTTGCGGAGTTTGGCAAACAGCTTGAAAGCGACGAAAGATTTTTTATGTGCAACCGTGGAGTAATTCTTAATTTTGATTACGCAAGCGATTTTGACGGAACGGAATTTATACTGAACAACGGAGTGAGAATTTCGGTCAGCCGAAGTCTTACAAAATCCGCAAAAAGTCGGTTCGCCGATTTTATCTTTAACAAGAGGTGATATTGTGACGGAAATGCTACGACCTATGCTTGAGCTTGCCGTGCTGATACCCGGCACTTTACTTGCATACCTGCCTATGAAAGAGCATTTAAAAATAAAAATGGGCGCATTGACGGCAATTTGGCTGTCAACACTCCTTATGCTTTGCATAGTGGGCGGACTGTTTTGTTATTCGTTTGAAATAAAAACAATTTCTTTAATCCTGCCTGCCTTTATGCTTATGACCATTGCCTACTGCGCAACGCTTAGGACATCTATATTGAAATCCGCAAATATTGCACTTGCCGTGTGCGGCGTTTATGCCTGCCTTGCAAGCATAACACGAGCCATTGACTCAATAGTTTATCCTAAAAATATCGAGCCTTGGTTTGGGCTTACGGGCGGAATTGTTTTCAATATTTTTTGCTGGATATTTGTAATGCTTGCGTTTTACCCTGCCTCTCACGCAGTATGCGACCTAATAGACGACGAAAACATTGCTCACACATGGTATGTGTTCTGGATATTGCCCACAGTTTTTATCGCCATAAACATATTTATAATACCGTGGAATCCAAACATTCTGCATACAGGAAGAATTATGCAGGGATATATTGTAATCTGTTGTACGATGCTCGGTTTGCTTTTGCTTTTTTACGCTCTGTTTTACATAATGGCAAAAAGCCTTAATAACAATCACAAGCTCACGCAGGAAAACACAATTCTGTATATGCAGCAAGAGCAGTACAACACGCTTAATAAGGCGATTGAAGAAACCCGACACGCCCGTCACGATATGCGGCATCATCTGTCGATTCTTAATTCGTTTGTTAAACGAAAAGATTGGGCAGGCCTTGAAAATTATTTAAGCAAAATGAGCAAGAGTATTCCGAGTTCGGAACTCAAGCTGTGCGAAAACAATGCGATTGACGGAGTAGCGGGCCATTATTATCATAGGTATAAAGATTTGGAAATACCGTGTGTATTCAAGCTCGAACTTCCAAAAGAACTTTCCGTATCTGAAATTGATATTTGCCTTGTGCTCTCTAATTTGCTTGAAAATGCGCTTGAGGCAAGTATGCGAACCGCACCCGACAAACGAAGAATAACCGTGTTTGCAAGAATGCACTCGGATAATGTAGTGCTTATTAAAGTAGAAAACTTCTACAACGGAGTTGTAAAAGAAAAGAACGGAATTTTTGAATCAAGCAAACACAGCGGCGAAGGCATCGGCACACAATCCGTCCGCCGCATAGCCGAAAAGGGCGGCGGCTACTGCCGTTTCACGCAAAAAGACAGCATCTTCACCGCCGATGTAATGCTTAGAGGAAATAGTAAATAGTTACAGGAAAATAAAAAGCACAGACTTTCGTTATTTTGAAAAGCCTGTGCTTTTTAATTTTTAATACTGAATTTTATTCATATCCCCTTATCCTTACCGCAAGAACCGTTTTTTAAATTTTCCGGTAAAAATCGTTTATTATGATTTTGTGAAGATTTTAATATTTTGTTAAAAGCTGAAATTATATTACTTGAATCGTTGCACTCAAACCAAGTGTGTCCAACAGTTTTTGCGAGTTTATATTTGCCGAATTTTTGAAATTCTGAAATCAAACAGTCGGATTGTTATTTACTTGTAAAAGCGTATTCAGTTGATATAATCACAAACTTCTCTTTAAATTTGTGCTGCACATCCCAATCTCTGTCCCAAAGATGCTTATCATCGTGAACTTCATTATTCGGTTTCGTACTGAATTTCATATTATTAGTTTCGTAAAATCCATTATTATAGGGTATATAAATTTTATCTTTTCTTTTTTCGGAAACATCGGAAAAGTATTCACAAAAAGTTTTCACATCAAGTGAATATTAGCGCATATAAACATAATTGTCAATATATTTGATATGTATTAAAAAATCCTATCTGACTGCAATAGCCAGATAGGATTTTTTAAAATGTTATCCGAGTGAGGGGATAAGTTGTGCAAGATATTTCTGAATTTGTGTCACATCTGCTATTGAAACACTTCCATCGCCGTTTGTATCTGCAACAGCAAGCTGTTCATCATCAAAATCTATGATGTTTGCAAGATGTTTTTGAAGTTCGGTGGCATCTGCAATGCTTACTATTCCATCGCTATTTACATCACCTAACACATGCGCGCTCTTTACTAAAACAGTGAAAGTTTTGCTTGCCTCATTATAATTGTTGTTACCTGTAGCAGTAACAGTAATAGTTGCCGTTCCTGCACTTATTCCTGTTACTATTCCTGAGTTGTTTACTGTTGCAATATCTGTATTGCTTGAAGTATAGCTGATTGTTCCCTGTCCGCTTGCAATAATTGTGCTTGTATTGCCAATGTCTATGGTGTTTGATGATATCGTTGCATTTACAGTCTGTTGCGCCTTATTGATAATAAATGTTTTAGTTAAAGTACCAGTATAGTTACCAATGCCTATTACCGTTACAGTAGCTGTTCCTGCGTTTATGTTATTTGAATATTTAACAGTATAGTCGATATCTTTCGCTAATGTTGCAGTATCATTTTTAACTGTGACCGTAGGAGTTTTTGCGTTGCCATCATATGTATAACTATTTGTAGATAAGGAAATCTCTAAACTCTCAGATTTTATGTCGAATAAATGTGTATATGAATCCTTATAACTATAACCACAAATTGAACAAATATGTTCTGTGTATCCTTCACTATTAATTGTTGGTGATATAATTTTATCTATATATTTATGTACGCCAATATCTGATCTATCAATTTTTTCAATTTCAAATTTCTGTGGATTCCAATCAAATCCCGCACCCCATACTTCCAGATTATTAGTTGTCTGACTCATATCAAGTACCATATCTGTGCAAACAGGCTTAATATAGTATGAACCACATAATTCATAGATATAGAATCTCTGTGCTGTTGAGTCCCAATCTTCATATACTTGAACATTTGTTCCAGCTCCTGCCTCTGCATAGTTATGAACATCTAAGGCTCGCCAATCATAGTAATTCTTTATTTTATAGCTACCATCTGACAATCTATAGAAAAACCATACTTGTTGTTTTTCACAATTCTCATCTTTTCCCTCAACATTATTTTCCACAGCTGTTAAATATTTATCCAAACTTTTATTTTTTATTTTTGCACAAAACTCAGTACCAACATCTTTTTTCTGACCTACATAAAAATAAACCTTTTTAGTATCAATTCCTCCCGAACCATTATATACAGAAAAATATGCACTAAAATAACCTATGCCAAGCGTTTTAGAAGATACCGTAAAGGTAGTATCGCAATTTTCTGTAATTATTCTTTTAACATAATTTAAGTTGTTGTCGAGGAAATCAATTCCAATACATTGACCTTTAGCACAGACAGTACTTACATTAATTTTTATCTGTTCATTTTCATCCCAATCATAAAAACCTTTTGATGTCCAAATATCAGAATAAGAAGGTGCTCCACAAACCGTAAACGAAATACCTGCTGAGTCTGTTCCTCCAGCTGAGTTACCTGCTGTAATCCAAGCATAGTAATCACCATATCCCCACTGACTTGCCGGAAAGCTGTATTCACCATAAATTGCTTGATCAACTATATGATTATCATCCTTGTAAATACTAAGCCAATAATAAGTAGCTCCATCAGCGTGAGGATATAATATGATTGTATCTTGTATATCATACCAGTATTGATTTTTATCAAGATATACATTTGTAGGTGGTTTGTTGTCAAGCGGAGGTCTGAACACTCCTCTAATGGCACCGGTCTGTGCAATATTATGTATACCACATACACTCTTCGCTACATAATTTTGATCAAAAATTTTAACTGTACCACCGCTTGTAGAATATACCATACCAACATGACCGGCTCCTCCACCTACTGAACTATCCCATATTACTATATCGCCAACCTGATAATTACCGCTTCCTGATATTTTTTGCCAGCCATCAGGTGCGTTGTAATTAAAAATCTGATACGCATAATTTACAGGATATTTTGAAATAGGACTTGATATACCCCAAATACGCAAATACGAATTAAAGGCAGCAACGCATTGTGACCCTCCGTCATAAATTGTTGTTCCATTTTTAGAATCCATCCAACTAACAACATCATTTTGTGTTAAGGCAGATGTTGTAATCGGAGCTACAGTAAACAGTATTATCATTGCAATCATCACAGAAATAATTTTTTTGCAGGATTTTCTCATAAAAATCTCCTCCTATAAAAAGTGCGCAGCCGAAGCCACGCACGAAAAATACATAGCTCTAATTGCTGCGAAACAAATTTTCAACGCTATCAGAGTGTGTGAAAACAGAGCCTGTATTTTTACCGAGATAAAAATACACACTCACTAAGCAGCAAAATTATTAAAATTTGTTTCGCAATTTTATTCTATCATATTGAATATTAAAATGCAATAATCGTATAAAAATTTAGTAACTATTTTTCAGAAATGAGCCTTGACGCAGGGCGCAATCTCCGGTAAAATAAATGCTCGCTCAGATTATTTTCTCTGCTGTAAGTGCTCTTTGACAAATCTATAAACGCAAAACAAATCCCTGCGAGGATACTGTCAAGGTATATCTATACAGTATTTACGCAGGGGTTTTTATATATCATTGAAAGGAGCTGATGCAGAATAATAGCAGTAGAATACTATCCCGTTGGGATAGGCAAGCATATATCGTCTATATACGACCGCCGCAATACGGCAGCCATATACAAACGCTTGTCGGGGAATCCCCGAACCCCTTATTTTACCAGAAAGAGAGGATCACAACCAAAACAATTACTAAAAACAAACTGGTGGCATTGAGATTTTGTGAAAACGAATACAATCTAATAAAATCAAAAGCGGATAAGGCAAGTATGAATTTTACTGAATTTGTCACACGCTCGGCATTGAATAAGCAAATAACGATTGTTGACGGATTACCCGAAATTCTTAAAGAGGTTAAAGCAATCGGCAGAAATCTTAATCAGCTTACGACTCTTTGCAATATGGGCAAAATTATCTGCCCTGAGCTATTTGAGTTGAAAGAACAGTATTCAAATGCTGTTGTTATGCTTGACGAGATAGCAAGGAGGTGTTCGTAATGGCAACCTTTGTAGCTAGCTATTTCCGAAAAAACGCAAACTGCAACGGCAATGAAAAGAGTTCTTGATTATGTAATGCAGGATAAGAAAATTATGTTTTATGACAATGAGAATTACTGTTCATATAAGCTTGTCAGCGGTCAGAATTGTGTTCCGGAAGCCGCTTTCAATGAATTTTTGGCGACAAAGCATCGTTTTAATAAAGCAAAGGGAGTGTTCTTCAAACAGTATGTGCAATCCTTCAAGCCAGATTGCGGAGCAACTCCTCAGCAGATACATCAGATAGGTTTGGAAACGGCAAAAGCCTTTGAAGAATTTGAGGTAGTCGTGGCTACGCATATCGACCGTGACCATTGGCATAATCACTTTGTTGTAAATTCTGTGAACAGCGAAACGGGATTAAAGATTCAGATAAATGAGAAGGGCTTGGAAGAACTGCGGAATCGTTCGGATCAAATATGTCAGCAGTTCGGGCTTGAAGTATTAACGCCCTATCAGAAGCCGAAACAACGCTCAATGAATCAAAGAGAATATAGAACTGCAATTCGTGGTGACAGTAAAAAGCTTCGACTTATGAACGCTATAGATATGGCGGTTGTTCATAGCCAGAGCAAAGAAAAATTTATTGAGAATATGAAACGCTTGGGATACGGTGTTAAGTGGATTGACAGATATAAATATATAACTTACACGACACCTGACGGTCAGCGGAAAAAAGAAAATCAACCAAATCATAAAAATATAGCATAAAATCAAGGCAGAGAGTATATGTGTAAACTCTCTGCCTTGATTCAAATCTCATAAACAATGTATTTATTGATTTTGCTGTTAAAGTTAGGATATTGGAAATAATAGACAAATCCGAACCTTTCACCGATTGGTTTAAGGTTCGGATTATTTTCGTTTGGTGCAGGTAACCCTGACAAGTGGCTTATTTATCGGCTTTTTATGGTGTGACAGTAAAGTTGACAGTGCATTTTCGGACAGTCATACTATTGCAATGTTATTGCTCTTCATATAGCTGTCAGCTACAGCAAGATTTTCCATACTGTATTTTTGGAAAACATCACAGTATGTATCAAGCGTAATTCTTATATCAGTATGACCGAGAAGATTTTGCAGTACCTTTGCAGGCATACCTGATTCAATACATCTTGTTGCATATGTGTGACGAAGTGAATGTAAATCAACCTTTCCGTAAACACTCTTATCAAGTATATCATACTTTTTCAGCGTGTTTGCGTATTGATAATTTACCTGATTAGTTGTGACAAGTTTATCCACACTTGAAGCAAATATAAGACCGTCTTTTTTATCTCCGATACACTGTTTTAAAAAATCAGCCATATCATCATTAAAATAGATTGTACGCATACCTGCTTTAGTCTTTGTGGAATTACTTATATATGTTTTACCGTTAAGACCTCTGCTGACAGTTTTACAAACTCTAATTGTACGGTCATTAAAGTTTATATCTCCTACCTCTAAGGCGTTAATTTCGCCCATACGCATGCCTGTAAACATTGACAAAAGCATTTGTTCCGAATAGCGTATATCCTCGCTTTTGAGAACATCTATCAGCTTTTTCTGTTCATCAACAGTCAATGCTCTTACTTTTACAAGCTCCTGCTTTGACTTTGGCTTTCTGATGTTCAGCATAATGTTTTCTGTAACAATTTTCTTCCTTACAGCTTCATTGAAAACTGACTTTAAAAGCTGATATGCTTTATCCAAGTATGACTGCGAATAAGAGATTTTAGAAATGAAAAAATGCTTTATTACATCTTCCGTAATCTCACGCATTGCTAAATCATAAATAGGACTCATTGACTTTATGGTTTCATTCTTGCGGTCATATGAAGTTTGCTTAATCTCATTAAGAGAGAATTGTTCTTCAATCATCTTTTCGGCAAGCTCATAGACAGTTGTGTTATCGGGTTCGTCAAAAAATCCTGCTTTTGCCTGAATACGATATTCAAGCAACTTATTCTTAACAATGCGTTCGGTTTTACCGTAAGCCGTCTTGCGTTTTTTCTCACCGTTAATTTCAAGCGTTATCTGACCTGCAAAGCATTTTCTGCTTTTAACATAGTATACAGAACCGTCACCGTAATCAAGTTTATTACATTTAGACTTTGGTTTTGTGCTTTTAGTGCTGATAAAAATCGTTCCTTTCCAAACCGTAAAGCACAAAAGATTTTTACTATATCAGTATTGTATAGCCTTAAATCTTTTGTGTCAATACGGTTGCTGTAATGTTATCTAAACTTTTATACTCGTCTTTTCTGTGACCAATCAAGAAAAGCGTGAATTTCTACACGAAGGTTTTTCCCTACTCTAATCAGAGGAAAATCCGCTCTTAACATAATATTTCGTGCAGTGGGCAAGGAACAGCCGAGTGCCTGTGCAACCTCTTTTGTCCCTATGAATTTAATATCCTCACTCATAGTCAGTCCTCCTTTTTATTCGCAAAATTCACTGTAAAAATACTTTTATGTAATTAGAACAGACTGCCAATGCGTAATGCTGTTTTCAATTTGCACGGACAGTCTGTGCAAGTGTTTCAATAATTATTCAGTTTTGTTTGTTGAAGCATCAAGAAATTCTTCAAGGTATTTCTTAGGAATAATATATCGCCGTCCGGCTCTTACGGATTTGATTGTACCGTCATTGAGCATTTTGTAAGTCAGAGTTCTTCCTGTATGAAGAATGCTCATCAGATCCACAGCAGTAAGTACATCGCTGTAATTATCGAGGATTCCTCTTTTTTCGCTGTCACTCATAGTTTCACCTCCAATCTGTTCTACAAAATATTTTCATCAAACCAATACGCTTGAAATATTTTTCCGCTGTTCGTAAGAAAACTACCTTGTGAATACTTTGCAATCAAATCTGCTGCATCTGTACTGTCAAGAATAATCTGCGATAACACGTTATCCGCTCTGCCGCAAATTCTTGTGTCAATGTTGTTGCGTATCTGACCGTTAAGAATTCCTGCATCAGGTCTTTGCGTTGCAAGTACTAGGTGTATTCCAAAGGCTCTGCCTTGTCTTGCTATAAGAGAAAGTTCTGATTCGATTTTTAAAATCTCATCCTTCTGTTGCTTTGTCAGTCCTGTTTTATCAAGCACCTCTGCAATTTCATCACACGCAAAAATAATTCTTTGGAGTTTTTTCTCTGTATTGCGATTGTACTCATCAATATTTGCAAAAGCGGCATTACGCAAAATCTGTTTTCTCCTTTTCAGCTCAGTTGTTACATCAATAAGCACCTTGAGAAGAGTTTCTTCGTCAGTCAGTAAACAACATTTCTTGTGCCAAACATTCGGAAAATCCACACCGCCTTTAAAATCTGCAATATAGATTTTTGCACCTTTTTTAACACACTGCATTAAAACAAGTTTGAGTAAAATGCTCTTACCTGAACCTGTTGAACCGCCGATAAGCATATGCGGAATTTTGGATATATTTACGCTTACCCGTCCCGAATAGCCTTCGCCGAGTACAATTTCAAAACATTCCTTACTGAGCATATTTTCTGACCATTCAATAAAATCAGAAAGTCTGTTTTCGCCGTCAACACATTTAACAATTACACTTCGGCAGTTTTTACCTTCATATATCTCATCAATATGTATGTTGAGTGCAGGCTCTATCCTGTCTTGATTGTCCGCCCATTCAGAAAGGGGAATGCCAAAGGTTTTGAATTCAAGAGTTATAATTTTGCTGTTATTTTTATCAGTAGACTTTGATAAAAGTAACGGAGCTTCTCCGACAGAATTCACGAAACCGATTCTGTGAAGATTATTGCTGATACTGCTTGCTCCGAATGGCATGCCAATCAGAAAGATTGTCACAAATGTTACCGATGAAATAATAACAAGTATTAAAGCTGAGATAATAAACATCTTTAAATTCAGAAACAATCCTTCAGGCTTCCAGATTAAATAGCGGTATTTCCAGAAAATCAAACAGGCGGTCAAATATAACAATGATATAATCCTGCCCGAGTTTTTTCTGAAAATTCTTTTCAAACCGTTGCTGAAATATATTACGATAATTCGCATATTCCAAACGTTGTGAAGACTCGACTTATTATTGTTGTCAATCATCGTTTTTTACCGCCCTGACCTTATTGATTTCAGTAACCGTGTATGTATTAACATCGGTGTATTCAACAAGAAAGTTTATTCTTCGTATAAAAGCTTTCCATGTTTCAGGTTTATAATGCTGAACCTCGCTGTATTGCTCACTAAGAGAAATATTTGAGGTGATATACACCGTGTCATAGCAAGCGACCTTGTCATTAAATCTTGCAGGCAGCATAAGCGGATAAATATCAAGATAGTTCAGCATATCTTCTATCTGAATCTGCGATGCAAATTCTTCAAAGACAAGTACAGATTGTCCGTGATAGCTGTCAAAATTTATTCCTGTGTTACGGCGATAAGCAGTAATTCTGCAAATATCGGACGCTCTGTGTTTTTGATATATTCCCATTGTTTTGCCTGTCCCTGACTTTCCGTAAACATAGTAAACGGTAACATTCCGTTTCTTTTCACGGAAAATATTTGAAAGTACGGTCTGCCTGAGTGCGTCAATTTTTTTATCCTAAAAGCATATTTCGGATGGAGCTTGATGATTTCATATGTATCAAGTCCGTTTTCAATTTCTTCAATCAATGCAGACATATCAGGAGAATTCTCATCAACAGGCTTTGGCACATCACCGAACTCTTCAAATGTATCAATAAGATTCGTATGTTCCTTATCAGAGCCTTTCCACTTACCATCTTTGCGAAGATAGTCACGGTTTTCGATTACACTTCCGTTAGCCTTGTCAATGTGGGCGATAGGGAAGCGTTTTTTCAATGTTGAAAAGCGAATTGGTGACTTTGAGTAAATGAAAATGTGCGTGTGCCTTGTACCTGTTGTTGCAATCTCATCCACAAGGCAAAAATAATCAGGATTAAACAGATGCAGAATATTCTTGATTTCAGCATGATTCAGTCCGTAATCAAGCGGATTGTTTACGGTCAAAAGCCATTTTCTCGACTGAAGATTTGTACTTCCCATACAACCTCCCTGCTACTGCTACATTGCTACGATAGGGGTAATACTACCCCTATCGCAGAGTCTCTACACGGTGTGCTTAAGGCACACCATGCAAAGACTGATTTGGTGCAGTTTAAGCCTTTCCCGCATTGACAGCACGAATATTCTTCGCCGTTGCAGAAACCTTGTAGCCCTCGGGAGTCCAATACGGACGCATCTCAAGTCCGTCAAAGATGACCACCGGATAATGCCTGTCATCAGGCTTTTCAAGTTTGCACTCGCCGTCAATCTTGATCGTCAGATTTTCAAAAGCCTTATCAGGCAAGGCAACGGTGTATTTAAATCCGCTGACCTCACCTGTTCTTTTGCCGTTCTCATAGACATACGCAGGTGCAACATCTACAAGCACAGGATTTTTGCCGATTGTCTTGTTGGCATCAATCGCAATTAAGTTAATGTTCATTTTTAAAATCCTTTCAAATAATAAATTATCATCGATGATGGCTATATTATACATTTCTGATTTTTATCAGTCACTCCGATTTACCGGATTGACAAATGTAAAAACTGTTAATTTTGCAAAAGCACAAATTGTTAAAAAAATAAGGCACACTGCAAAATACTGCAATGTGCCCTAACCATAATATCTTAATGAAGCTTAAGCATTCGAGCTAATCTATCATTCTCTATCTTATTGTCAATATAACTATTTACTTTTTCAATAGCATATTGAATAGGATCAAGCTCATTCTTACCCTCATTAAGGTATTCGGGAATCTCTTCTAATATCTTATACGCTGTATTCGATATTACGGTGTCCGTTCTGCATATTCCGGCTTTAGTTAACAATGAATAGATTATATCTACATCAATATATAACGCTAATGCAAACATAAAACGAAACACCTTAAGTCTTCCGAAAGTGATGTCGTAATGATTGATCAAACTGTTAATGGTATCATTTGAAAATTGGTTATCAACTTGATATCCTCCCAAGTGATACCATTATTTCTCATAATAGTTTTTACAACATTACCAAAGGTTTCACTCCCGTTTGTTTTAACATCTTTAGATGTAATATTTTTGCTGTTTTGCATACTACTGCATCAAAACACAATATCCATACGGTAACTAAATTTTTAAATTTATATTGCATAATATAACCTCCTTAATATAAGATAATTTTTTGATGACTTTTTTAAGTCCTGTCATCACGGACTTTTATAGGCACTAAACATTAGTGCTGATTACTAAATTTTCTCTTTAACCTATAACATGATTTATATTATCGGTCGGTTATAAATGATTTATTTCCATACAGTATTTATACCATTTAACCCTCGTATGGAAGGGTTCTCGTGTTAGTTTTGCAAACAAAAAAGAGCACAAATCAAAATTGTACTCTTTCGTCTTTAATAATCGATTATAACATAGTCGATTATGTTTCTATTTAATTTTCATTGATTTCGAGTAAAAAAGGGTACACTACCCTAAGGAACTCAAAAATGGCTTAAAATCATCTACTTCAGTGCAATGTTTCAGCACCGTTTCATCTTAATTCAAATTCAAAGTTTTACCTTTGATCTAGCTTTTCGCCGATTTAATCTTTTAATTGATTTTTCTTAACAACTTAGGTAACAAGGAGAATACCTAAATAATATCACATTCATAAAAATATTGCAATAGTTATTTACAATTTTTCACAATATTCCGTATTGCAATAAGCAAAATATCGTTCCATAAACCTATTTTTTGTAAATTGGGGCTTACTTTTATGTCTGTTTACACTTCCATCATATTATCAGTCCAAAGCTCGCACTGTGTCATAACCGTCTGCACAGCGTCTTCCATACCTTCGGGCGGATACTTGTGCTTTTTCAGGAGCTTTTTGATAAGCATACGCATTTTTGCTCTTGCGGACTCTCGTTTTTGCCAATCAATCGTCTTGTTTTTGCGGAGAGTATCGGCAAGTTCTTTTGTAATTGCAATTAATTCGTCATTTTCGTAAAAATCTTTAATTGCCTGTGGCTTAGTCAAAGCATCATAGAAGGCAAGCTCATCAGCAGTAAGTCCGAGTTCTTCGCCCTCTTTTTGCGCTGCCGCAATTTGCTTTGCCAGCTTCAGCATTTCTTCAATGACTTCTTCATTGGTCAGCATACCGTTCAAATATGCATTGAGCGAACGCTGCATAATCTCGCTGAATTTTTCGGACTTAACCACATTCGTCCTGCGGTAAACAGAAACCTGCTCTGCAATCAACTTTTTCAAGAGTTCAACGGCAAGGTTCTTTTCTTTCATATTCGCAACTTCTTGCAGAAACTTCGGGTCAAAGAGGGAGAATTCTTCTTTAATGTCCGAGAAAAGGTTGATAACGCCTTCGCTCTTGATGCTATGTTTTAAGAGTTCGTTAATCCTTGCGTTCATTTCGGGTAAGGATATTTTCTTGCCTACGCCTGTATTGGCAAGTCGCAAAACAAGTACACGCACAGACTCAAAGAAAGCTGCTTCTATACGGTCGTCCTCATCAACCATAGAGGAGCAGAGGGACAATGCCTGATGAAGCATAAGCGCTTCTTTTACGAACGAGTCCTTATCGTCAATTTTTTCTCTGCCCATAATGAAGTTGACAGCGCCGCTGATAGTCTTAGACCTTTCAAGGTCTGTTCCGTTTTGGAACTTGGAATAATCATATCCGTGGAACTTATCACGGCATACGGACAGCTTTTCTTGGAATTTCGGGAATGCAACCTTTGCAACATCGGTATCGCCATAGTTCTTTTTATCACGGGAGGTATAGTCATTCATTGCCTGTTTCAAAGCTGTAGCAATTCCTACATAGTCAACAACAAGACCACCCTCTTTGTCACGGAATACACGGTTTACACGGGCAATAGCCTGCATAAGATTGTGTCCGGACATAGGCTTGTAAACATACATTGTGGCAAGAGACGGCACATCAAAGCCTGTGAGCCACATATCTACAACGATTGCGATTTTAAGCGGACTGTTGTTGTCTTTGAATTTCTTTGCAAGCTCGTCCTTGTGGTGCTTGTTGCCGATTATCTCACGCCATTCTTCCGGGTCGTTGTTGCCAGAAGTCATAACAACTGCAACCTTTTCCGTCCAAGCTGGGCACAGCTCTAAAATACGCTTGTAAATTTTCATAGCGATAGGGCGAGAGTAAGCAACAATCATTGCCTTGCCTGTCAGCAGATTTTCTCTGTTGTTCTCGTAGTGGTCGAGTATATCGCTTACAAGCGAATTTATGGTGTTATCGTTGCCGAGTATTGCTTCCATCTGACCAAGTTCACGCTTACTCTTTTCGATAACTTCTTCGTCGGCATTGGCAGACATAATATCATACTCGGTATCAATCATCCGCAGGGTTGCTTCGTCAAGATTGAGCTTGATAACTCGGCTCTCGTAATAAACAGGTCTTGTTGCTCCATCCTCAACCGCCTGTGTCATATCATAAATATCAATATAATCACCAAATACTTCACGAGTGCTGCGGTCTTTTGATGAAATAGGAGTACCGGTAAATCCGATATATGTAGCATTAGGCAGAGTATTTCTGATAATTCGTGCTGTTCCAATTTTTATCTTACCAGTTTTAGCATCAACAGTTTCTGTCAGTCCATATTGTCCTCTGTGTGCTTCATCCGCCATAACTATAATATTGTGGCGTTTAGATAATGGCTCGTGAGACTCTTCGAACTTCTGCATTGTGGTAAAGATAATACCGTTTGCTTTTCTGCCATCAAGCAAATTTTTAAGGTTTTCACGACTTTCTGCGTGCATAGGCTCTTGTCTTAAAAAGTCCTTGCACTTTGCGAACTGACCGTAAAGCTGGTCATCAAGGTCGTTTCTGTCGGTAAGTACAACAATGGTAGGACTGTCAAGTGCTTCTTGCAACAAATGAGCATAGAACACCATAGACAGCGACTTTCCGCTGCCTTGGGTGTGCCAAAATACGCCGCCCTTACCGTCGGTAACGGTAGCGTGTTTCGTAGATTCGATTGCCTTTCTAACCGCAAAATACTGCTGGTATCCTGCAAGAATTTTGAATGAATTGATACCCTCATTAGAAAAGCAGATAAAGTTTTTAATAATATCCAGCAGTCTTTCCTTTTGGAACATACCCTCAAAGAAAGTATCAAACTGGGCATACTGTGTGTTTTCATAGTCGCCGTTTTTTGTTTTCCACTCCATAAAGCGGTCTTCACCGGAGGTGATCGTACCCGCTTTGGAGGTCAACTGGTCGCTCATAACACAGATGGCGTTATATACAAACATTGATGGGATTTCCTGCATATAGTTACGGAGCTGCCTGTACGCTTCGGAAGCGTCCGTTTCTTCACGGGACGGAGATTTTAGCTCAACTAAAACTACCGGCAAGCCATTCAAAAAGAGAATTACATCGGGGCGTTTATTGCTGTTCTCGATAAAAGTCCATTGGTTAGCAACGATAAAGGAGTTATTTTCGGGATTTTTGTAGTCAACAAGATAGACGATAGAGGAACGCTCCTCACCGTCAACAAAATATCTTACCGGGATACCGTTTTGCAGATAGTCCATAAATACAGTATTTTTCTGCACAAGCTCTCCGTTTTCAAAGTTTTTGAGTTTAAACATAGCATCCTGAATAGCATCATCAGGCAGCCCTCTGTTCAAACGATACAGAGAGTCGAGCAGAACTTCCTCATATAACGGACTGTAAAAGTCCCTTTCTATATCGGGACCGTATGCGTAATCGTACCCCAAATCATTTCTAAACAGCTCGATTACAGAGTTTTCATAATCGGCTTCGGTATATAATCCCGGCATTTTCTTTCCTCCTTTTATGTTAGCTTCAATTGTCTTTTTATTTTATCGTCAGCTTTCTCATTTATTAGGATGTCGTATTTTTCTCTTAAATCATCAAATGAAGCAAACAGATTTTTTCTATATTTTGGCTCGTCAAATTTATTTTGAGCTTTCTCCAATGTCATTGGATTCTTTTGATTCTGTTCCTGCATTTTACAAAGCAGAATTTGATATTGATACATCCGAAATAATGCATTTTCATAAGCAAAAACAAAACTGCTGTACTGTTCTGACGCTTTTCCCTCAAAATATAGCTTTAGTTCCTCTGAAAGATTTTTTAATTCCTCACACTTCTTTAAAAACTCAACTTGATAAGGCTGTTCTAGGGGATGCTCTAATACCTCCATCTGTTGGTACATATAAGTATTATTTGTCAGCAAACTGAATACCGTATCGTTTTGAAAAAATGGTTCTTCATTATTCTTTGATTGAAGATGGATATAATTATCTTTGCATAGATTAACCAATCCGTTGGCTCGCAGATATGATTTTAACCTACGGTCAAAGAGATGTTGTTTATTACTCAATCTTATTTGATGTGAAGTCTGGAATAAAGCTATTATTGCCACAATCACAGTAATAATTGAAAAAAACAAATTCCAATCGACCATTATTCTCCCCTCCTCGACAGTATAAACAATAATTTAGAGCAGCAAGCCAAAGCTATCTTTTCAAATGAGTTTTTAACTCTTGAAACGCTACCTGATGGTTGGAAGCAAGCCAGTTTGATAGATATTGCAGACTATCTAAATGGTCTTGCTATGCAAAAATATCGTCCAACTGCTGACGAAACAGGTATTCCAGTTCTTAAAATTAAAGAACTTCGTCAAGGCTGTTGCGATGATAACAGCGAACTGTGTTCTCCAAGCATTAAAAGTGAGTATATCATTCACGATGGCGATGTTATCTTCTCTTGGTCAGGCAGTTTGTTAGTTGATTTTTGGTGTGGCGGTATCTGCGGCTTAAATCAGCATTTGTTCAAGGTAACATCAAACAAGTATAACAAGTGGTTCTATTATGCTTGGACAAAACACCATCTTGACCGTTTTATTGCCGTTGCTGCTGATAAAGCTACAACTATGGGACACATCAAGCGTGATGAACTTTCAAAAGCAGAGGTTCTCATACCTAACGAAGCAGATTACAAGCGAATCGAAACTTTGCTTCAGCCAATTTATGATTTGATTATCGCAAACCGAATAGAGAACAAAAAGCTTGCTGAAACAAGGGATACGCTTCTTCCTAAACTTATGACTGGAGAGATTGATATAACAGAGGTGGATTATGAATAAGAAAGACCTCTTAATACCTTTTAATGCTCCACTCCATTCACAAGACACAGAACTACAAACATACGGTTGCAGAGCCAACAATCCGGATATATGCGGAAATAACGGATTACCGAATGTCTGTGCCTTTTACTCAGAAGATTGTATTTGTAAAAAGCCGTCACGAGCTTGGAAAAAACAATATTCCAAACTTAAAGACTAAGCCGCTAAATTATTGTTTATCGCATTATTGAGTTCTATTTTTTTATCAATATTTCTCAGCAATGAAACAACTTTTCTTTGAATAGGCAATGATGGAACATTTATCGGTTCTCGTAAGAATTGTTTCCAATCTATTCTCTGTTGACTATTGGAAGTACCTGTTCTTATTCCGTCCATAAGCCTAGTAAAATAAGGGCTTGAAACATAGTAATATAAGTAATCTTGCTCAATATTAGCTTTTGCTTTCAATGGCAAAAATTCTGTTGAACAAATCGTGTTCTCATATTTTTCAAGAGAATGTATATTCCATACTCGTCTAAATTTAGGATTCAATTTGTTAAACAGGATAGTGTTTTCATCCAATACAAACTTTGAACTCTTAATTTCTTCGCCATTTAATATTTCAGGGGTATTAGAATTATCAAATGCAGGCAAGCTAAAACAAGTGTAAACCTGCCCTTTTTCTGGATGAATTGATTTTTTTATAATATCACAACAATCTCCAATTGTCTTTGCTTCGAATTTATATTTCATATCCAATCGCCCCCAGTTTCTTGCGGATTTCGTCCTCCAGTTCGTGAGACTTTGCAAACATCTCCGATAATTCGGAAGTAAGACGGGTCATCTTTTCTTCAAATGGTTCGCCGTCATCCTCGACTTCTTCAATACCGACATATCTGCCCGGTGTCAGAATGAAATCCTGCTTTTCGATTTCCTGAAGGTCGGCAACAGCACAGAAACCTTTGACATCTTCAAGCGTACCTTCTTGGAATGCCGTAAATGTATCTGCCAGCTTTTGAATATCCTCATCGGTAAAATCTCTGTGCTTACGGTCAACCATATAACCCATCTTGCGGGCGTCAATAAACAGGGTTTTGCCTTTTTGCTTTTTGTTCTTGGTAATAAACCAAAGCGTAACAGGAATGGTAACGCTGTAAAAGAGCTGAGTCGGCAGAGCGACGATACCTTCCACAAGGTCAGCCTGAATAATGTTCTTTCTAATTTCTCCCTCTCCGCTGGACTGAGAGGACAACGCACCGTTAGCAAGTACAAGACCGATTTTTCCATTCGGTGCAAGGTGGTGTATCATATGCTGAATCCACGCATAGTTGGCATTGCCGGCAGGCGGTGTTCCGTATTTCCAACGAACATCTTCTTTGAGCTTTTCCTGTCCCCAGTTGGAAAGGTTGAAAGGCGGATTTGCCATAATGAAATCTGCTTTCAAGGTCTTGTGTAGGTCATTGAAGAATGTATCTGCTTGATATGCACCGAAGTCTGCATCAATACCACGAATAGCCATATTCATTTTAGCCATTTTCCAAGTATCGGCATTGGACTCCTGACCGTAAACGGCGATTTCGCTACGCTTGCCGCTGTGTGCCTGAATGAACTTTGCACTCTGTACGAACATACCGCCCGAACCGCAACAAGGGTCATATACACGGCAGTTTTTGAACGGCTTTAAGATAGCAACGATTGTTTTAACAATACTTGCAGGAGTGTAGAACTCGCCACCCTTAACACCTTCATATGCGGCGAACTGCTGAATACAATACTCATAAGTTCTGCCGAGCAGGTCTTTGCTTTCCTCGGTGTCGCCCATATCCATATTAGTGAACAGGTCAACAACATCGCCCAAAACACGCTTGTCCAAATCAGGACTTGCGTAGTTCTTAGGCAATACATTTTTAAGAGTTGTATTTTCCTTTTCTATGGCTCTCATTGCATCATCAATAACTGTTCCTATTTCAGGTGTGTGAGCAGCAGAAGCAATTTTGCTCCAACGGGCATTTTCGGGAACAAAGAAAATATTTTCCATAGTATATGCATCCCTATCATCTTCAAACCCGTCACCCTCAGCTACGAGTTCCTGATAGCGTTTTTCAAATGCACTTGATATATAACGCAGAAAAATAAGACCTACGATAACCTTTCTGTATTCTGCCGCAGGAATGTGTCCCCAAAGCACACAAGCCGCATCCCATATTTGTTTTTCAAAGCCAAGATTTGCATTATTTTTTTGAGCCATTTCTATTTTCCTTTCCTCTCAATGATTTGTATTCGATTATTATTTATGTATAAAGTTACAATTATAAGTTTAATTATATCACATCACCATGTCGAATTCAATAAAATTATTTATAATACCTGCTTTTTTAATCACTTTTTTGTGTATTTTGTTATACGAAATCTATAAAATATTAGCACTTGAATAAACAAAAAGCTGAGGAGCAAATATCCTCAGCCTTTATACTTATCTTTAAATTTCAATTTCACTGCCATCTTCAAAACGAATTGAATATTTGGCTGCATACCATTCTACATTATCATTTTCAAATTCAAGCTTTAAGTCATCTGCAACCGAGAGCGGATTTATATTATCGTCAATATATTTTGGTTTGCCGTAACGAATTCCATCCAAACATTCAAGACCTTTATCATCATGTAATTCATGTTTAGCAACACTATGAACATTCTGTCTAGCAACGAGATAAATCTTTTTCATAATATAACCTCCGATATATAATTTACTAATTTTTGACAAGTTGCTTTCAGGGCTATTTTTTCAAAAGCTAACTTAATCAAAGGGAATCTGCAAAAATGCAATCGATTTCTCTGACATTTTTACCTATCAATAATATTATACTAAACATTTCATTCATTTGCCCAACCCTTAAACAAAAAAATATTGATTTTTTAGCATGCTCAAAGTTTTATGCATTGGCAGTTTTTGGATATTGCAGTCATGTTATACAGTTCGTTTTTGAAATTTGCGAGTAAAAAATCTTTGTGCCACGGTGTAATAAATTTTAAAAATATATTATCTTGTTTCCTTGAAAATCAGCAGGCAAACTAAAATGACAGTAAGTTTGACAGTAAGTTTGACTGCATTTTATCTTGTTTTAACTTAATTTAAAATTACTCAACTGAATTTTTGAAATCTCAAAAGCCCAGTGTTTAAGCCACTTTTAAGGCATTTTAAGTAATTTCGGCAAAAAATAAAAGGCGGTTAAAAAACCACCTTTACTGGTGCAGGTAACAGGACTTGAACCTGCATGAAATTGCTTTCATATGGACCTGAACCATACGCGTCTGCCAATTCCGCCATACCTGCATATTTATTAATTTGTATTCTTGCGACAGGTTAGCGATACTCAAAAATATCATACTAACAGATTTATTATATCAAATCTATTAATAAAAGTCAATCGGATAGGCGAGATTTTTATATTTTGTTTTCTGGTTAACCCTTTTAGTCCGCAAACGATGAAAGTGCAATAGCGTTAGTTAATCTGTCGCACAAATTGGGAAAATGGCGACGATTAAAACGATAGCAGAATTCGTCAAGGTATCGGTCGAAAACTTCTTTGCGAATTCTATTATTGATAAACGTTGTTGTTTTTTCATGTTTTTGCCCCTTTTCGTCAACTTCTACTTCGCTTAAATGACAAAGTGAAGTTAGGGTAAATATACCCTTTTCACAACAAAAAGCCAAATAAGCGGTTTTATGTGGCTTTTAAGAGGATATATACCCTCAAAAAGCCGAAATTTAATATATCTCACTGTCTTTTTTGCATGGCAAAGCAGACAGATTGAAATCTCGTTTTGTCAAAGTGAACGCAACCTGCCTTAGCTTAAAAATATGTTGCGGTCACCATCTGCAATTGTTTAAAGTTACCGTTTCAGCAGTGCCGGTGTTAAGTTCACTTCGTCTGCCGGTACGGTATGTAATCCCATCAGCCCCATCAACCGAAGTATGCTCTTGTCGGTGGTGGCTTCATAAGGGGATTTGTTGCCAAGCGATTCTCGGCGAATACTGTTAATATTGTTGGCAAGAAGGAGCATATCTTCCTGCGTGTATGGATTTAACGTCTTGCCCTTTGGCAGAACGTAACGGATAAATTCGTGGTTCTTCTCAATCTGTGGCTTTTGCCAGGATGCCTGAGGGTCACAGTAAAAGACCTTGGTTCTCTTCTTACCATCCTCGGTAGTTTCTAAATCTCTTGTATGCTTGAACTCGCTGCCGTTATCGGTGAGAATTACAGGAAAGACTTTGCGGAATTCTTCAAGTCCTAAAAGGCCTGTCAGCATATCAAATTGTTCCACTACGGTATCGGCTTTGCCGTCACGCATAAGAAACATCAGCATCATATTGGTGTTACAGAAATGCAGTGTCAAAAGGCGTTTCCCTTGTTCACGACATCCCTTTACTGTATCCATTTGAATTATGGGTGTATCGGGATGTTTTTCCATATATTTCAGGTAATCATCATAGCCTCGGTTTTTTCGGAATTCTTGGTTCAAAAAGCCTTCGGACACTTCTTTTTTCTTCCGTCTTGGCTTGTATGCCACCTTTCGTCTGAGGTCAATGTTTCCTACGCTTAAAACACCTTGGTCGATGTAACGGTAAAGAGTTCTTTGTGAAATACCAAGTTCATCGCCGTGTTCCGACCATATATGTGTTAGTGGTTGCCCTTTCAAAATTAACGGTGAAACCAATTTATCAAGTTTTTCAAGGTCTTCACCACGGGTTTGTATCTTGCTTCTGGAGTTGGAATATCTCCGCTTTGCCATTGCATCTGCTTGCTGAGCATTGTAGTAAGCTCTATCTGCTTTGCATTTTCTTCTCCGCACACAAACATTGCAAACATACGGCGGTTTGGAAAGTACAACGCAAGGGGTATTGTTGTATCTTGTGCAAAGTTCTCTGCAATCGTATTCACGGCAAGTCACACACCGCCTTGAGCATCCATCCTTTCCGCATAATCCTTTGGTTTTGCACTCTCCTGCATAGTGACAATCCTTTCCAAAATGATGCTCTCCCGGTGCAATTGTTCTATTTGCTCGGATTTTCCTTGAAACACATTCCGTAGTTTTTCCTATCTTTTTTGCTATCTTTCCTAAACTTAATTTTTGGTAAATTCCACATTCAATAACTATCCTTTCAGACAATGATAAACGACTCATATTTTCCTGCTTTCCGCAGACAGTAACCGTTTTCATTTTACCATACTCTTTTGTCAAGGTGAACCCGTGGTATTTCTCGTTTTTTCCTCAAAAATCCGAACTTCACTTTGGCAATTTAGGCAACTTCTACTTCTATTTTATCAAAAGAAGTGTCCATTTAGCAGGACTTTGCCTAGCTGACTAAAAGAGATAACCATATTTTGTTATACTATGTAAGCATTGCCTCCTGTTCCAGTTTTATTTTATGTTTTACCATATAATTCAAACACTCACGACAATCCTCAAGCCGTGCTTCTTCATATAATTTCAATAACTTTTCGGCATATTCCTTACTGAAGGTCTGAGTGTAATTTTCATACTTTTCTAATTCATACTTACTCATTCTGTATGGCATAATTGACGAGGTAATTTCTTTTCTTAAACGCAACAACATACTAAAACCGCCATAATCAATATCACCCCAATGATACCATTTACAATCTTGAGGCATTGTTTTTGAAACCGACTCAAAAAATTTTTTCTTTGCTGGACTGTACTGACCGCCATGGAAAATAACTATTTCATCAGACCTTTTCATACTTTCAAGGTATGAAAAATAGTTAGCTCTGTTTTCAATAGTAATTATTTTTGACACCGACCTGTCTATTGACAAGCTTAGTTCATCAACCTCACCAGAATAAATACAAAAACCGTTTTTCAGTGTACCCATATTACTTGAATTAATAATTATCTTTCCGCACATTTCAATCTGTTCCGGATATTTAGTAATTCCGATGATCTGCAATAGCTCATTATCGTTTAAATCAGAACTAATATACCTTCTTAAAATTGAGAGTAAAAAGGACTTGACATTGTTTTCAAAATATTTAGAATTGCCAAAACATTTTTCCGAAAATACCCTTTCTTTCAAAGCCGACCCATTATTTCTGTCAATGAAAAATAGAAGCTTATAAATATCATCTCTTTCAGATTTTTCCTTAGATAACAGATTACCTAATTTCATATGTGATTTCATATATTCCAACATGTCGCTGTAAAACTGAATAATCCAATCTGTGTTTACTCTTTTAATCTCATCATATAATTCTCCTTCTACAGACAGAATCACATCTCTTTTCGATTTTCTATTCAAAATCTTATATATCTCGTCTATTTTTTCAAAATTCAACCAAATTCTCGAAAGTATGTGATTATCCTGTCCCTTCATCCACTCGCAGAAAACATACTCTTTTTCCGAAAGGTTCCAAACGGTCTTATTGATTGTCGTTCTTATATTATATTCCTCAATATCATACTCTGAAAAATCAGACTTATTTTTACCGTAAAAATTAAGAATAATCCTATTTTTCGGCACCTCTCCGTTTACATATGCTGTGGTTCGCTCATACTTATCTATCATTCTGTTTAATATCAGATTAGACCACTTATTATTCACAATTATGTTCTCCTATCCTCTCTTTATCAAAATAAGTTATGCGTGAATTTGTACCTTTCCTGAGTACCAACAAAACTCGGTCAACCAACGGTGCAATATCACTTGCTTTCTCTGTTGGAGTTGAAAGGACAACCTGAAAATTGAGTTTTCTGAGAAGTCCAATGCTTTTTTCGATTCTCTCCCCATCCATTTTTGAGAATGCTTCATCAAAAATAATGATTCTGGCAGTGCTCGCCTTGTTATCTCTACCAATTCTGTAAAGCTGAGCAAACGAAGCCAGTACAGCAATGTAGAAGGGTGTTTGTGTTTCGCCGCCTGACTTTTTGCCTATGGCTTTTGACAGCCGTTGCACCTCTCCTGCTTGATTTGTAACCTCAATATCAAAGTTAAGATAAGTTCTGTAATCTGTAAAAGTTCTTATGCGATTTTCATAATCGCTTTGCTCAAGTGATGTGTTTCCTTCGCCGGTTATAATTGAAAACAAATCCTCAATTTCGTTTTTGTATTTTAAATTAAACTGATTCGACATTAAATTATATCCGCCAATCAACAGCATATCATCGGTTATCATCTTATAATATCTTTCGTATTCTTTGTTTGGTTCAACCCTGAAACTATATGTATCCTCACCAAATGAAGCTGATGAAATTGCTCTGTTCAACTCTACAATTTCACATTTTACAGAACGAATGTTATCACTTAACTTACTGAGAAAATCTTCTTGAAATTCTTCCATTGCCTTTTTCTTTGTATCATTAATACGTGTAAGATAATTTGGAAGTTCATTTTCATTTATTTCTTTTAATGCATTATCAAATTCAGCATTATCGCAAGAATTCACATCATACCCCATTCTGAAATCATGGTTATACTGAGAACGCAGTTCGGTAAGCAGTTTATCAAATTTATCTATAGCGTTTTTTGCCTTACTGAGTTCTCTTGGAAAAGCTTCATTTATATTTTCAGCAGTTACTCTTTTTGAAAGCTCCTGCATATAGCGTAGTTTGCCTGTATCTTCAATCCAATCGGAGTAGAATTCTCTTTCCAAGACTGTCTGCTTTTCTTGAAGTAAACTGCTATTCTGCGGTATTTTTTCTTCATTTATGCTGCGAATCTGTTCTTCAACTTTTCCGCCTTCTTCTTGGAGTTTATCCTTTTTTCTTCCTGATTCAGCAAGCTGTAATTTTTTCTCCTTAATTTTTTCTTCAAGAACAAAAAGACTGCTCGTATCCAAAGATGCTTTTTCATCAGCAAGTTCAGACATTCTACTCTTGAAATCTTCTGAATTAATTAAGTTATCCGCTGTTCTTGCAAAATACTCTATATCAGATTTGCTGTAATTTTCCAAGGTTCTGCAACCCTCAACGCCAATCTTTAGAGTAGAATAAGTGCTTGACAGTTCTCTCGTAAAATAGATTTCCTTCTTTATCTCCTCAATACGAATTTTAATAGCATTTTGTCCGATTGCGGGATTTTTCCAAAGTTTTGGACTCAACGCTTTAACAGCAAAATTTTTGTACAGCAAGCCGTCGTCGGTTATTGATGTGTGGAAACTTCTTATATCATCTGCATTATAACATTTTATAACTCTTCCGAGAATATAGTCAAGATAGATTCTCACATACGGATTTGTGGTTTCAATTTCTTCTGCAAGACTGTTTTTATCCGTTCTGTAATTTTTATTCCTTATTTTTTCAACATCTACAATACCAGTATCATAAATAGCCTTATCTTTTTTGATACGGTCAAAAACTCTGATAGCTGTCTTTATGTGCTGCGGAGGCACTATAATATAGAATTTTTGATTGTTAAGGTAGCCCTCAATAGCATTTCTCCATCTGGAATTTTTTATTTCTGAAACCTCTGCTACTATTACAACATCAGCGCTTTCTCCGCTCTTTGCTCTTATTGCCGATATAATCGCATGTTTCAAATCCAACGCATTCTGAGGAAATTTGTAAATACCCTTTTCAAGATTTTCCTCCTCAGCTTTAAGCTCTCTGAACTTCTCTCCTGTCTTCTTAAACTCATCATCAAGCTTTGAAAATAAAATATTTGCATCAGATTTAATGCCTTCTATCAATTCAATTATCTCTTCAAATCTACCTTTGGAATATTTCAATATCTGCTCGGGAGTTATGTCGTTAAGCTCATCGAACAACACGGACAATTTTGCTCCGGAATCACACAAGCTTGCAATCAAAGACAGAAGCACACTGCTTATTAAATCCAAGTCAACCGAATTATATTTTTGTACAAGGGTGCTATTTGCTCTTGTAAATATGTTCTTTACTGAAAGAATACGCAATACGACCTTCTCAAACTCTTTTTCAGCAGAATCAATACTCATTTTTAACTGTGAGATTTCTTTATCAATTTCATTAATCCGTCTATTTACTTCATCATAATCATATTGATTTTTTAAAGTTCTGTGCTCTTCCTGCAATCTGTCATAGATTTCAGCTTCATCTTTTATACTTTGCCTTATGTGTTCAGACTTCGTCTCTAAATCTCTTACTTGCTTTTTTAACATTGCAAGCTTTTTTTCAATAATATCAATTTCAGATTTATCGACCAAATATTTGTATATTTTCTCGTTATCCCTGTTCTTTTGCAGTTCGTAATAATTCGTAGAGATTTGCTCCAGCGCAGTCTTTTTTCTCTCGAGCTCAGCCGCCGTCCTCTCAAGGTTTTTATAATTTCTTATATTTTCCTGCATTAAGCTTATATCTACATTTTTCTCATTGTCACAAACAAATTCGGTTATAAATTTTTGGATATCATTATCGGGATTGAATGCAACCGCTTTTTTTAATAAATCTCCGAATTTTGAGCGCAAACCTCCCAACAGTGCATAAATATCTTCTCGATAATGCTTCCCTGATTCATAAAAAATTACATCCTTATAATTATTCTCTTTAAAAAATACTCTTAGCTTTTGAATATCAAAAGGAACCTTATTTTCAATAAAATGATTTTCCGGTATACGACCCCTGTATCTAAAGAATCTTTTTGCTAAATCATTTACAGAATACACATCAAAACAGATGCCAAAGGAAAAAAATCTATCCTTTTCATCGTCATAAAACTCAACTACTATGTAACTTACAAATCTGTCGTTTCTCAGATATTTAAACCCGTCTTTGTCATCATCACGGATTTCTCCGCAAAGATAGCTAATCAGCGTTCTTGAGCTTTTTCCGCTTGCACTTTTATTAAAATAGTTGCCTCCTGTTTCACCAAGAAGAACAAGCTGCAGTGCATCAATAATCGTAGACTTACCTGAAGCATTTACACCGGTCATATAATTTAGCTGTTCAAATTCGATTAACTCATGAGTAAAATAGTGCCAGTTAATCAGTAAAAGTTTCTTTAGTATTTTCATCTTCTTTTCCCTCCGTATCCATAACAGTCAGCTTCATTTCATCAATTTGCTCAATCATTGCATTAATACTTTGGTTGCTGATTACATAAAGTATTGACGGCAAAATCAAAATATTATTACTGTCACCTGACCACTGAACCGACTCCATTTTCTGAATAATATTAAAATGTTCGAGTGTACGCTGAGCCTCTTTTCTCTCGTTTTGAGTTGATTTACCGCCTTTAAGTAATCCGAGGATTCTCATTTTTTCTACTACCGCAGCAGTATCTGTTTTTACAATATGATAGCTGTTCTCATTCTCTCGATTTTCCTCATAGATAAGCCTGCAAACATATAAAAATAAAGTTGTAAATCTATTGAGTTTAAATCTGTTGTTATCAAATTCACTTATCAAAGATACAATTCCGTAATCATCATCTTTTTCAAGTTTCCAGCCTGTTACTTCAAAATACTCTTGCAAAACAGAAAACAAACGAGCAAGCATACTGTAGTCGGAATTTGGCAAGGTCATTTCCTTTACTGAATCATATGTAAACCTTACCATATATGTACGAGATAAAAGATAATTTGCAATTCTCCTGAACTCACCCTTTTCATATGAAGTCAGTTTTTCATATTCTTCATTCCACATTATTTTTCACCTTCCTTAAACAACACAAACTGCGGAATACGATAGCCATTTTTACCTATGTAATTATCTCCCAGTTTTATAGAATATCCGTGTCTTCCATTTATACAGTTTACAACAGCCAACAAAGTCAGAACATAATCTGTATCATTATCAATTTCAATATCCCGACTGTCTATTTGTATAGCTCCGTCTTGAAACAAAGAGTCTATATATGCCTTTACTCTGTTTTCCGAAAAACCGTTTCGTATTCTGCTTATAACCTCGCTTATAAGTTCTTCTCCGATGTCATTGTGAACCTCAACCGCCAGTGGTGGCTGATTTGACCTTTTGCTTTTTATATTTTTATGATAAAAAGAACCGCTGTCTATATATTCCTGACGATTTAAACTAACATTTTCCTCTAACATTTCAAAAATGTTTTCCTTGCCGGTTTCATTAGCAGAAGTATATGCCTTTAGCAAAACAGCGAGCTTGCCTTTAATTGAATGATCTGCAGACATAACATATCGAATCTTGTCTATTGATTGTTTTGTATAATTGCAATGCTTTGCATCGATTTCTTGCATAAGCAAAGCTACAGAATTATATAAGTCTATAATTTTATCAATTGTTTTCAATATATCATATTTTGCATCTTCGTCACTGTCGTATTTCTTTATCGTAATAGCTTTCTTAGTCATCTCATTCAACAGTATGTCATTGTATCGCAAATCCATAAGAATACCTTTAATCGGACCCGAATAGCGAAAAACAGAATCCATTGTCTTGACAGGATGATAAATTCTATCAGACAATTTCTTATACTCTTCAAAATGATTTTTTAAAAGGAAATTAACATCATTATTATCTCTGATATTTTTCAAATGACCCCTTATTCCGTGGTAAAGCGACCTAAGCTCGTAATCAAGTTTTTCTGTATTATTCTCTGCAATAATAACTGCCTCGTACATTCTGTCCTGATTTTCGGCCATCGCTTGATTTAATGCTGAGTAGGTTGAGAACACCAGAGAATTATACTCAGTCATACCTTCATCGGTTATTTCTCTAAGCAAGCGCATAACACTGATAGAATAAGTATTCGGCGTGATGATTTCAACAAATGAACCATCAAGGAATTCCCTTTCTATCCAACCCGTCTTTTCAAATCTTTTTTCAATTAAGCGAGCCTTGCCTCTTGAAGTATCAGGACTGTCAATGCTGATGTCATCTCCGTCTTCAACATTATAAACCCTGTCTTCAAGCAAAGCGGCGAGCTCATTAAGGTAATCCTTAAGCTTTATGTTAATATCATCATTAAACATCTCATAAAGCTTCATTAGTGCATCAACATAAACCTCTCTGTTGCTTGACACCAAAACAGAGAAGAAATCTGCAGGTATTATTTCAAATAGCTTCACACATATCTACGCCTTTCACTACATAAGCAAATTTCGATATTTATACTAAATTCTCACATTTATCCTTTTTCTAAGGAATATAAGTGTTACTACTATGTATTCAGAATTATAGTTCTAAAATATAATTATTATACAATATATTACCTTTACAGTATATCACCAAATATCCGCTTTATCAACATATTCAAAAACATTTATACTAATATTTTTGATAATAATGTATAATTTGCTGCTTTTGTGACCGAATTATATAAAAAACTTGCATAGCATTATAAAATTTCTGCTTGACAAGTTTTAGCTATTCTTCGATTTATCTTTCTTTTTTCAGTCTGCTTCTGATAGCTCCTTTTGTTCTGCAGTGATTTTTCAATGTTGTTTTGCTCATCTGTACTCTCAACACCTTTGCGTTATATTCGGAATTGCTGATATAACATGGTCGCCGTATTGCTTCAGCTTGTTTTCGCCTACGCCGTTGACTGATAATAATGCTTTGGGTGTTACGGGCAATTTTCTGCACGAAGATGCTGCACTTCTGAGATAAAGTCTTCTTCAACATTCTTCTTCAGCTTTGGTGGTCTGCCTGTTGATTTGCGTCCTCTACGCTCTATGTAGAGCCCTTCTTTGCCTTCTTCGAGATAAATGCGTTCCCAGTTTGCAATTATCGTATCTGCCGATACGTCAAACTGTCGTGCTGCTTAACAGTATCTCAATTTTTCTTTGTGCATAGTTTCTACTGCTTTGATTTTAAATTCAGCGTGTACCTTTTGTTCGGCTTTCCTTTAGGCATAAAAATGTCCCCTTTCGTTAGTTCCAATTTCGGTATATTTATATTATACCGCATTGTCTAACAAAAGGGGAACAGTTCATTTTGAGCCGCCCCAAAAAGTTAGACTGAAAATCTAACTTTTGGAAGGTCGGTTTTTTATGGCTACTCCTATATTTATCAGCGTTTTTTATTATTTAGTACCGAAAATTCTGTCGCCGGCATCACCGAGGCCCGGACGGATATATGCGTTATCGTCAAGTTCACGGTCGAGTGTGCCAACATAAAGCTGAATGTCAGGGTGCGCTTTCATAAGGGTTTCAACACCCTTAGGTGCTGCGATAATTGACATAAATTTAATTTTTTGACCGCCGTGCTCTTTGATGTAATCTACAGCGGCAACTGCCGAACCGCCTGTTGCAAGCATAGGGTCTACAACAACAATCTGTCTTTGGTCGATCGGCTCGGGAAGTTTGCAGTAATATTCGTGAGGCTCGTGAGTGACAGGGTCACGATAAAGTCCGATGTGACCTACTCTTGCTGACGGTACAAGTGCGAGAATACCGTTTACCATACCAAGACCGGCTCTTAAAATCGGTACTACGGCAAGTTTTTTACCTGAAATGACAGGCTGTTTTGACTCTTCAAGCGGAGTTTTAATATTAATTTCCTGTGTTTCAAGGTCAGAAAGTGCCTCGTATCCCATAAGCATAGCAATCTCTTCAACAAGTTTTCTAAACTCGTTTGTAGATGTGCTCTCTTTTCTGAGCAATGTGATTTTGTGTCGGATAAGCGGGTGTGTCATATATGAAACAGACATAATTTTCCTCCATATTTTTTAATATTTTATAAACTTTATATATAATATCACATTTTGTAAATATATTCAAGCAGTAAATAAAATTTTTAGTGAATTGAATTTAACTCGGAAACTCTTATATTGTGAATTGTTGCGTTTTTTGATTCGATACGCAAGCTGTTCAGATTACTGTCGGCGATATATGTCATACCCATAAATACAGTGCCGAAGTCAGCGAAAATTTCAGTATATAAAGTATCAAAAATTATTCTCAAATCTACTGTGCCGTTCTCACATTTAAGCGGTGCGGATTTATCAAGGCACTGCAATATTTTATCATCTGCATTAAAAGATATTTTAAGGCCGAAAAGCTCCATAGAAAAAGATTTTTCCGCACTTGCAGAAACAGAAATATCGCAGGCTTTGCTTTGAATACTCTTAATAAACGGCATATCCGAATTAATCACAACATCGGTTTTGACATCTCTGTTTTTATAAAGCGTTTCAAATTCTTTTACAGGCAATGCCGATAGATACGGTTCACCGTTAATTGTTTTTATAGTCATATTTTGCGGTATATTAAGACAACTGCCAAACGGATTATTCGGTATTACAAATGACGCAAAAGCAGTTCTCACTCGTCTGCCGTTAGGTATATCCGACCAGGATTGAGCGGCATATGACGCATTACCGAAATTCAGTCTTTTTTGTTCGGTTTCAATAATAAATTTATTGCCGTCAAACGAGCCGATATAATACCTGTCGGAGGCGGCTGAAAATATCCATTTAATATTTTTGCTGTCGCCGTCTGCGCAAAGTGGATAAAAGTCGGGACATTCCCCATCGTCGGGTAATGTAATTTCCTGTATTTGCGACCAATCAAGCAGATTTTTGGATTTTAAAATTGCAAAGCTGTGACCGTCAAGGAACAGCACCATAATATAACTGTCATCAGGTTCGCAGTATATTACTTTCGGGTCACGGTTTTCTTTTATAATATTTTTAATTATAGGATTTTTGTCATATTTAATCAGCGTTTTGCCGCCGTCATTACTGTAAGCAAGACATTGTGTAAACGGTTTGCTTTTAGAGGTTTCTGATGTATTTCCCGCAGAAGTATAAAAATATAAGATTGCAGGCTCATTACCGCTCTGTAATCCTGTCAGATTTTTCTTGTCAATTATTGCACTGCCCGAAAACATTGTGCCGTCTTTATCAGGAAAAAGTACATCTCCGATTTCTTCCCAATGTATAAGGTCATCACTTACTGCGCCGCCCCAATGCATATTTTCCCATGTTGTGGCAACCGGATTGTGCTGAAAATACATAAGATACCTGCCGCCGTAATATACAAGTCCGTTCGGGTCGTTTATCCAGCCTTTTGAAGCCGTAAAGTGCACCGAGGGTCTGTATTTTCCGTCATAATCGAATTGTATTTTATCGGCTTTTTCAAAGCAATTATTCATCATAGGATTGGATATAATTTTCACCTTGTTACCCTTAAATCTTCTCATATTAACAGGAAATTTATAATCGGGAGAAGCATTGTCAAGTTTTAAAACTATATCATAAACGAGTTCATTGTCAATATAAAAATACAGCCTTTTGTTTTGTGCGTTATCGCTTGTCGGGAACAATATATAATTAGTATCACATAAAAATTCCATTTTATCACCTTGAAAAATCAGTAATATTAATAACAATTTAATTATATTATCAGTATTTATATTTGTCAATGCTTCACAAAGCAAAAGCCGACAGATTGTATTCTGCCAACTTTCGTTTAATCGTTATTTATAATATTTCTGATTTCTTCTTCCGCCTGTCTTACTTCTTCAAGAAAAGCGAGTGAGGATACACGCAATGCGCCGTTTCCGAGAATTATCATTTGCTCAAGTGCGTCAGAAGTGACAACACGCACTCTGTTGTTTTTCGCAAGTTTATGCGATACTTTCTCTATATACATATCAGCCGTTTCTGCCTCTTTGGTGTAAACAATGCTGATTCCGTTCACGGTTTCCACTTCTCTGTACTGCCCTTTTACACGGTAAGCATCAAATACGAGAATGAGATTGCACTTGCTGTATCCCTGATAATTGCAAAGAATATTTATAAGCACCTGCCTTGCACCGTCAAGACTGCGTTCCGTCAATTCTTTGAGGTGCTCCCAGGCAAAAATCACATTGTATCCGTCTACAAGCAAATATTCCGTGCCGTTGTACTGCGGATTTTTCATTAATTTTTCAGCCGCCTTATCTATTGCGGAAACCGCAGTAACCTTTCGCTTTTCGGGTGCTTTTTTATGAGTAATTGGGCCGTAAGTCTGCTCAAAAATTTGCATAAGTTCTTTGTCAAGAGCAAAAACATCGTCCTGATTTTTGCATTTTTCAAAGGCGTTTTTGCTGTTTGTACTTACGCTGTCCTCCTTAACGGGTTCAAGAATACTCGGCAAATGCATATGCTGTGCAACTTCATTCCAAGGCACATTGTAACCTGCACCGTGCGAGCAAAAGACAGAGCCACAAGGATTTTCTAAGTCGGCATCGCAGTCATAACCGATACCTTCAATAACTTCTTCTGCATTGTGACACGGCTCATATCCCTTTAAAATACACGCAAGTTTGCCCTTGCCGTGAGTGTATTGCATAACCTCTTTTGTGTAACTTCCCATTTCCGAAACAGGGCAGGTGCCGCTCAAAACCGTAACATCTCCCCTGCTTTCCGGTGATGAAAATGTACCGTTCATACGCTGAATATCCGACATCGCCCTGCCGATATTTTCATTGGGAACTTCAAGCGTAAATTCATAAACGGGTTCAAGCAAAACGCTTTTTGCTGAGCGCAAGCCTTGTCTTACAGCTCTGTAAGTTGCCTGTCTGAAATCTCCGCCCTCGGTATGCTTTGCGTGCGCTTTGCCCGATACAAGGGTAATTTCAACATCAGTAATCGGTGAACCTGTCAACACTCCGATGTGCGTTTTTTCGTGCAGATGAGTAAGAATAAGCCTTTGCCAATTACGGTCAAGCAAATCTTCTTTACAGCGTGAATTAATGATAATTCCACTGCCACGCTTAAGCGGTTTTATCAGCAGATGAACCTCCGCATAGTGCTTGAGCGGTTCAAAATGGCCTACTCCCTCAACGGTATTTTCAACGGTTTCTTTATAAATAATACTGCCTGTGCTGAATTCAACCTTCATACCAAAGCGTTCGTAAATTATACTTTTGAGCACTTCAAGCTGAATTTCACCCATAAGCTGAATATGAATTTCCGCAAGTCGGCTGTTCCAAACCACATTAAGCTGTGGGTCTTCATTCTCTATAATCTTAAGTTTTGTAAGGGCAGTGTGTGGGTCTGTTCCGTCCAAAAGGTCGACACGATAAGTGAGAACAGGCTCAAGCATTGGCAAATCGGAATCCGCTTGAGCACCGAGCCCGTCACCGGGTTTTGCAAAAGTAATACCTGTTACTGCGCAGACAGTACCTGCCGCCGCCTCGTCAATCGCAGTGAATTTCTCTCCCGAATACACTCTGATTCGGTTCACTTTTTCGGCATTGACATTTTTGTCGCTCTTAAGCACTTCACGCACCTTTAAACTTCCGCCCGTCACTTTCAAAAAAGTAAGTCTGTTGCCCTGATTATCCTCTGCGATTTTAAAGACTTTCGCACCGAATTCATCGGGATAATCGGGCATTTGTGTATATAAGTCAAAGCAATCTATAAATTCACGCACGCCGTCAAGCTTCAGTGCCGAACCGAACATACACGGAAAAATTTTGCGCTGTTTAATCGCTCTTACAATATCCGAATTTTCAACGCTGTCGGTTTCGTAAAATTTCTCGAGAATTTTATCGTCACATACAGCAACGCTCTCACGAAAAGCATCTGTATTTCGGTATGTAAAATCAATGCAGTTTTCATCAAGATTTGTTCTAAGCTGTGCCATAACCGCAAGTTTATCCGCACCGTCAAGATCCATTTTATTTACAAAAATAAAACACGGCACATTGTATCTTTTAAGGAGTTTCCAGAGTGTTGCAGTGTGACTTTGCACACCGTTTGTACCGCTGATTACAAGAATTGCATAATCGAGAACCTGCAAGGTGCGCTCTGCCTCGGCCGAAAAATCAATATGCCCCGGGGTGTCAAGCAGAGTAAATTCGGTATCGTTGTACTTCATTACAGCCTGTTTTGAAAATATGGTAATGCCTCTGTCACGCTCAAGCGAAAATGTGTCGAGAAAAGAATCCCTGTGGTCAACTCTGCCAAGTTTTGTAATATTGCCCGAACAGTACATAAGCGCCTCTGAAAGCGTGGTTTTTCCCGAGTCAACATGAGCAAGTATTCCGACTGCGATTTTCTTCATTTTATCACCGTACCCTGCAAAATAATACAAAAATCAATTAATAAAATTATATCACAGCAAACGCAAGTTGTAAATTATCCAATTGTATTTTTATAACTTAGCAATCATTAGTCGGGTAAACACAGCAAAAGCCAAGCCAATCTTCTTATACTCGTTTTCCGATAAATTTGTAATTTTAATCATTTTTCTTAACTTCTTTTAAAGTTGTTTTTAATAAGTTAGTTTTTGCTAACTTTCCTTTTAAGAAAAGCTGTGTGTAAAGCATCGTGTAAATACTTGTTCACACAGGTTATGTTTTTAGATATTATGGTTTATACTATATAATTAGCACTTACAGTTTTTTCTGCGTAAACGGCTAACCTTTTGCCGCTTTGCGACATTTCATCGGCAAGATTAAAAATATCACCGAATTATTACGGCATTGCGTAAAATAATAACTACGGGGTGATTTTATGAAAAGTAAAAATAAAACAAATAATGCGGCAAAAGAAAATGAATTTGCAAACACAAATAAAAATCTTGAGCGCTGTCTTGACCAAATGGCGAACGCTTATTCAACCTATGACTGCACAGGGCTAATTCCGAGCAAGCCCGAAAACGAGGCACAGCTTGAGTCATACAAAGAAGTTTACAACTACCTGCCGACCGATGCGGACACTTTATAAAACAAGGTTGTTTTCGAGAGCGGCATTTATTTCCCGAGAAATATTTTTCATATCATCGGGAATCGGCGCAGTGACAGTAATCGGCTGTTTTGTTATCGGGTGCACAAAATCAAGTTTACCGCAGTGCAAAGCCTGCCTTTGAATTTTATCAAGTCTGCCTCCGTACAAATCATCGCCCTCAAGCGGATGACCAAGGTATGCCATATGGCAGCGAATCTGATGCGTTCTGCCTGTTTCAAGCACAAGACTTACCAGTGTGCAGTCTTTGCCCTTTACAAGGACTTTGTAATGCGTAACGGACGGTGCGCCGTCTGATGTGACCTCTCGCACCATTTTGGAGTCTTTTTTTAACGCAATCGGTGCATTTACAGTGCCGTTTTCATTTATAATTCCCGAGCAGACTGCAATATATGTTTTATTAAGAGCAAATTTTACAGCATTTGCAGTGTATCGGTCTTTGGCAATAAAAACTATACCGGAAGTATCCTTGTCGAGCCTGTTGATTGCACGAAAAGTGAACTCCTTACCTTTGCTCTGTGCATAAAATGCCACAAGATTGGCAAGCGTGTCGCTTTGGTGCTGTTTTACAGGGTGAACAGGCATTGAATACGGCTTGTTTACAATTAAAATATAGTCGTCTTCGTACAAAATGTCAAGCTCGCCCTCGACAGGCTCAATACCGATTTTTTCATCGGGCAGACTGATTTCTACAGTTTTTCCTGCCGACACAGTATCTATCGTACGCAAAATTTTTCCGTCCATCAAAATACCGTCTTTTTCACGCTTTAATCGTGTTATCATTCTTGATGAAAGTCCGCAGAACGAGCGCAGAAAGCTAAGGGCATTCACCCCGTTATATTCGGTTGGAACGGTAAAAATCAGCTTATCAGACATAAATATATCTCCATATCAGAAATACTAAAATACATTGAAGTGCAAAAATTACAGGAATACCAATCATAAATTTCGGATGTTTGGTTTTGTGGCGGATAATCAGCATAGTTATATACATAGACACACTGCCGCCGAGCGCTGAAAGCAAAAGCAAGGTGCTTTCGGGAATTCTCCACTTTCTTTTAATTGCTTTTACTTTATCTGATATTGTTACAATGATTGATACAAGGTTTATCAGTACAAGATAAATCAGTAACAATTGTGAATAAATTTCCATATTACACCTCAAAAGGAAGGATTTAGATGTCTGTAAAAAAACTTGCACCTGTAATTGTATCCGCCGTTCTGTTGATAACCGCCCTTGTGGCACGAGCGTACTCGGTGAAAAACGAAGTAAAACCAACCTCAACCGCAACGGTTGACACTGCCACAATCGACAGTGCAGTCGATGAGCAGCCAAAAAAAGCCGAAAAAGAAATGCGTGGCGTGTGGGTTTCTTACATAGAACTTGATATGCAGAACGAAACGGACAAAAGTGAAGCCTCATTCAGAGAAAAATTTAAAAATATAGCAATCAACAGCAAGAATGCAGGATTTAACACGCTTATAGTACAAGTCCGTCCGTTTTGTGACGCACTGTACGATTCAAAGTTTTTTCCTTATTCGCACATTTTGAGCGGCGAACAGGGAGTAAATCCGGGTTATGATGCACTTGAGGTAATGTGCGAGGTCTGTTCGCAGCTTGACCTTGATATTCACGCATGGGTGAACCCGTACAGAATCAGCACAGACAGCACTCCGCAAGCCTTGAGTGAAACCAATCCGTATGTGATTGACAACGAAATAGGCGAAGAAACCGAAAACGGAATTTTTTTAAATCCCGCAAACAAAATGGCACGAAACCTTATAATCGACGGTGTAACCGAAATTGTAAGGAATTACGATATTGACGGAATACAATTTGACGATTATTTTTATCCCACGCAAGACAGTGATTTTGACAATACGGAATATGCCGATTATGTGGAAACCGTAGGCGAAATGAACTGTATGTCAATTGACAATTGGCGGCTTGCCAATGTAAACACACTGATTTGCGATACCTACAGAGCAATTCATAAAATCAGTGATGATGTGGAATTCGGCATTTCCCCGCAGGGAAATATTGACAACAACGCAAAGATTTACGCCGATGTAAAAACATGGTGTATCTGCAAAGGTTTTGTGGACTATATCTGCCCACAGCTTTATTACAGCCTTGACAATCCCGCATTGACATTTGAAGATTCCCTCACTGCATGGTCTGAGCTTGATATTAATAAATCGGTAAAACTATATGTCGGATTGGCTGGCTATAAAGCAAACAGCGATGCTGACGAGGGCACTTGGCTTTACAGCAACAATATTCTTGCCGACGAATATAAAACGGCTGTTAATAACGAAAAAGTCAGCGGAATTATGCTCTACTCATACTCCGCACTTAAAGACGAAAACGCAGGTACGGAAATTGCTAATCTTACAAAGGCTATGAGCAATAATTTAGATGCTGAAAATCAAACAACAGTACCCACACAGTAATCATTTTCGGCAGATGTAATTTTAACATTCACAATCTGACCGCAAAGGTTTTCGTCGTCGGATATAATATGAACAGGTGTGTAGTTTTTTGTGTAACCCTCAAGATAGCCGTGGCGAAACCGCTCAATAAGCACAGACTCAGTAAGACCGACCTGTGTTTTCAGAAATTCCGCTCTTGACTCGGCAACAAGCTCGCCCATATCTTTGGCTCTCTGCTCCTTGATATTCGGCGCTATCTGGTTAGGCGCTTTGTCGGCAACCGTGCCTTTTCTTCTTGAATACGGGAACACATGTACCTTTGCAAAGCCTGTCTGCTTTACAAAATTCATAGAATCTTTAAAGTCATCTTCGGTTTCGCCTGCAAAACCTACCATAACATCGGTGGTTATTGAAGAATTGTCAAATGTCTTTCTGATGTTAGATACAATCTTGCTGTACTCGGCGGTATCGTAATGTCTGTTCATTGCTTTTAATGTGTTGTCGCAGCCGCTCTGAAGTGAAAGGTGGAACTGTGGGCAAAACTTAGGTTGAGCGGCAAGCCTTTTTATCATCGGTTCGTCCATTTGCTCCGGCTCAACAGAACCAAGTCTGACACGCTCAATTCCCTCTTGTGCGCACACACATTCTACGGCATCGGCAAGGTTAAGTCCCTCGTCCTGACCGTATGCGGAAAGATTAATACCTACAAGCACAACCTCAAGATAACCGTTGTTTGCGATTTTTTCCACTTCGGCTTTAAGCGCCTCTATGCTCTTTGAACGAACTCTGCCTCTCGCAAAAGGAATAATGCAGTATGAGCAGAAGCGGTTACAGCCGTCCTCGATTTTTATAAATGCTCTTGTATGCTCGCCGAGAGAAGATATGGATAAATCTTCAAATTTCTCGTTTTTTACAGGGTGCGGTGATATAAAAACATTTTTCATATGATTTTCAATATATTCGTAAATTGCGGGAACAAGCTCCGCTCTTTTTGCGTTTCCGAGCACTATGTCGCAATTCTCAAAATTTTCCTGTCTGTCGGGAAAAGCCTGCGGCATACAGCCTGTAAGCACAATAATTCCGTCAGGATTTTCTCTGCGGATTTTATTGATAAGTTTACGGTTTTTAGCGTCGCTTACCGAAGTTACGGTGCAGCTGTTTACAACAGTAATATCGGCAGGTGTGTTTGGCTTGGCAAGTTCAAATCCGTTTTTCAGAAGATCCTCACGCATTGCCTGTGATTCATACTGGTTTACTTTACAACCGAGAGTAATTATATTAAAATTCATACTGATTTTCCTTTTTTTCGTATAATATGTGGATTTTAAAATATTGCTTATTTTGTTATTGAATAAATGTCAAAAAAATGGTATTATAGTGCTGTTATTATTTTAACGAGGTGATATAAGATGTTTAATATTCCAATTACAATTACAAGTCAAAAAGAAATTATGGATGTATTTGAAATTTTCACAAAATTTCCCCACGAAACTATAATGATAAAAAACGGCGATGTCGCCATTGACGGACACTCTATTATGGGATTTTTCTCGTTAGATATTAACAAGCCTGTTGAGCTTGTTTTAAGCTCCGAGCCGACAGAAAGCTTTACAAATGCGCTTTCAAAATATATGGTTGCCGCATAAATAAAATTTACACATTTTTAAACCCTATGACATTTGCCATAGGGTTTTTTTTATCAGGAATTTTTATCAACAGTATGGAACTTCTTTAAGTTACCTGTCTTTTCGCTGCGCTTGTCAAGCTCTGCAAGCACATCTTCAAGAGGGATGTTCTGCTGAACCATCATAACCGTAAGATGATAAATAAGGTCTGCAATCTCATAAACAGTTTCGCTGTTGTCGCCGTTCTTTGCGGCAATAATTGTTTCACTGCACTCCTCGCCTACTTTTTTGAGAATTTTGTCAATTCCCTTGTCAAGCAGGTAACAAGTATATGAACCTTCCTTTGGATTATCTCGTCTGTTTACAACTGTCTGATAAAGTGCTGAAAGAATTTCATTCTCATTCACTTGTATTCACCCTTTATATATTATTTTAATTGTGTATAAAAACAGGAATGATTGCCTGTGTGACAAGCTGCGCCTGTCTGCTCAACCGTAATAAGCAAAGTATCGTCATCGCAATCTCCGAAAATTTCAATTACTTTTTGAAGATGTCCCGATGTAGCGCCCTTGTTCCAAAGCTCCTGACGGCTTCTTGACCAAAACCATGTGTATCCTGTTTCAAAGGTCTTTTTCATACTCTCTTTATTCATATAGGCAAGCATAAGCACTTCGCCTGTTGATTTTTCCTGAATAATTGCAGGAATTAAATCTGATTTCACAAAAAATTTATCAAAATCAATATTTTTTTCCATAGTGTTTTCCTTAAATCTTGCTTGTAATTTCAATAGCCTGTTTCAAATCGAGGTTGCCTGTGTAGATAGCCTTGCCGCAGATTGCGCCGTAAACATCAAGCTCCGCAAGGTTAATTATGTCTTTAAGAACAGATACGCCGCCGCTTGCTACTACTCGGCAGTTTACCTCGTGAACAAGGTCGTCAAGCTGCTTTAAATTAGGACCTGCAAGTGTACCGTCCTGGTCAATATCGGTAAACACAATCTGACCAACGCCAATATCCTCCATACGCTTTGCAAGCTCTATGTAGTTGATTTCCGATTCGTCAATCCAACCCTCGGCACAAACCATACCGTTTTTAGCGTCAATGCCAACCACAATTTTGTCGCCGAAAGCCTTTACCGCCTCAATTACAAAGTCAGGATTTTTTACAGCCGCCGAACCCAATATAACCTTGTCGATGCCGTTGTTAAGGTAGCGTTCAATAGCAGCCATATCACGAATACCGCCGCCTACTTCTACCTTAAGTCCGCTCTGCTTTGCCACATCAATGATGAGGTCTGCATTTGCGAGAGTAGCGTCCTTAGCGCCGTCAAGGTCAACCATATGCATATACTGTGCGCCTGCCGCTTTAAACTGTTCGGCCGCTTTATAAGGTGTGTCGCACACCTTTTCTACTGTTGAGTAATCACCTTTAAAAAGTCTTACGCAGTTACCGTCTTTAATATCTATTGCAGGTAAAATAATCATTTATAACACTCCTTTAGTGGAAAGAGGCTTATTTGAGGTATTTTCCTTTACGGCAAGTCTTAATGCGTGAGCTACCGCCTTATAAATTGCCTCTGTAATATGGTGAGAATTGTCACCGTACAATGACTTTATGTGCAGAGTAATGCCTGCGTTATATGCAAGTGCTCTCATAAACTCAACAGTCATTGCACAATTGTACTGACCGCACATTTCCTGCGGAAATTCTGCGTCAAATACAAGGAAAGGTCTGCCGCTTATATCGACAGAGGCAAACGCAAGCGCCTCGTCCATCGGTACATAAAAACTGCCGAAACGGTCGATAGAAGATTTATCTTTTAAAATTTGAGAAAATGCCTTGCCGAGGACTATACCCGTATCCTCAACTGTATGATGCTCGTCAACATACAAATCGCCCTTAACCTTAAGCTCAAGACCAAAGCCTGCGTGTGTGGCAAACGAATTGAGCATATGGTCAAAAAATCCAATGCCTGTGTCAATTGAAATATCTCCGCCCTCAAGACAAAGTGAAAGCTTGATGTCGGTTTCTTTGGTTTTACGGCTGATTTCTGTTTGGCGCATTTCCTCACCTCAAATAAGTTATCTAAACAGAGCCTAAAAGCTCAGTCTATATGATTATATCCTTTTTAAAGACGATTTACAATAAATATTACAAAATTTTAATAATTTCCGTAAATTTAAATCAAATAATTTTTTGAAAAAACACTCTGTCAAATCACTATTCATTTTAACTCAAAATCATTTATTCAAAATCAATGTCCTCAAATCTGACTTTGATTGAATTTGCGTGTGCTGTAAGTCCCTCTGTGTCCGCAAAGCGAACTACATCCTGCGCATCGTTTCTTAATGCCTCTTCTGTGTAGCAGATAAAGCTTGATTTCTTAACAAAGCTGTCAACCGAGAGCGGTGAGAAAAATCTTGCTGTACCGCTTGTAGGAAGAACATGGTTAGGACCTGCAAAATAGTCGCCGAGAGGTTCAGGTGAATAGTTGCCGAGGAATACCGAACCTGCGTTGTCGAGTTTGCCTACATACTCCATCGGATTTTCACAGCATACTTCGAGATGCTCCGGAGCAAGCTCGTTTGCAAAGAGTACAGCCTGTTTCATATCACTGCACACAATAATCGCACCGAAATTGTCAAGCGAAGAATTTATAATTTCATTTCTCGAAAGGGTCTGAACCTGTCTTTCAAGCTCTTTTACAGTCTGATTTGCAAGTTCTTCGCAGTCTGTAAGAAGAATTGCAGACGCAAGTTTGTCGTGCTCTGCCTGGCTCATAAGGTCGGCGGCAAGGAACTTAGGATTAGCCGATTTATCGGCAATAATAAGAATTTCGCTCGGGCCTGCAATCATATCAATATCAACTGTACCGTACAAAAGTTTTTTGGCTGTGGCAACAAAGATATTGCCCGGACCTACAATCTTGTCAACCTTAGGTACGCTCTCTGTGCCGTATGCCATAGCAGCAACAGCCTGTGCGCCGCCCATAAGGAAAATTCTGTCAACACCCGCAAGCTTGGCGGCTGCAAGAATATTTGGGTTTGGCTTGCCGTTTTTCATTGGAGGTGTGCACATTACAATTTTCTCAACGCCTGCAATTTTAGCGGGAATTGCATTCATAAGTACAGATGACGGATACGCAGCTGTACCGCCGGGAACATAGATGCCGACACGCTTCAAACCTCTGATACGCTGTCCCATAATAACGCCGTTATTCTTTGTGGTAAGCCAGCTCTGCTGAACCTGACGCTTATGGAAATCCTCAATATTCTTTGCGGCTTTTCTTACTGTTTCGATATATTTAGGGTCACATTCAGAAATTACAGCGTCGATTTCATCAGCAGAAATCTCTGCCTTTTCAGGTGCTTTGCCGTCAAATTTAACGGTGTAGTCATATACCGCCTTGTCGCCGTTTGTCTTAACATTTTCAATGATTTCAGACACAATCGGAATAACATTCTTGTCTGAATTTTGCGCTCTGCTTTTGAGAAGCTCTATAAAATCGTATTCCTTTTTTCCGTCAGCAATTACAGTAGTAATCATTTTGTTACAGCCTCCAGTTTCTTTTGAAGTTCCTCAATTTCAGCCTTGCGAAGTTTAAGGCTTGCTGTGTTTGCAATCAGTCTTGCCGAAATTTCAGTTACCCACTCAATAACCTCAAGTCCGTTTGCCTTGAGTGTTGAACCTGTTTCTACAATATCAACAATGCCGTCAGAAAGTCCGACAAGCGGAGCAAGCTCTACAGAGCCTTCAATTTTAATAATTCTGACATCCATATTTTTATCGTCAAAAAACGCACGGGTTACATTCGGATATTTAGTTGCAATAGTCTTTGTGTTGTAGCCGCTGTAAAAATCAACGCCTTTTTTAGTAGCAAGGGCAAATCTGCATTTGCCGAAACCTAAGTCAAGCAACTCGTAAAAAGAATTGCCGTTCTCAAGAATTGTGTCCTTACCTACAACACCGAGGTCGCACACACCGTGCTCAACATATGTAATAACATCGGCCGCCTTTGCAAGCACAACCTCAAAGTCGTTGTCACCGATAGGAAGAATAAGTCTTCTGCCCTTATTGATAACCTCGTCGCAGTTGTAACCGATTTTTTGAAAAAGCTCAATAGTTGTTTTCTCAAGTCTGCCCTTTGTAAGAGCTATTCTTAATGGTTTCATTTGAAAAATCCTTTCACACTCAGCCGATAATCTGTACTTTTTCTATACCCATTTTTTCTGCAAAAGCCTTTGCCTCTTCAAGAGTTTCGAGCACGCAGAAACGGGCATTAATTCCGTTTCTCTGCATATCGGCAACGGCATTGATTGCCTCAATCTCTGCGCCGTCATTTGCATAAACGAGAATATCGGGCACATCTGTGTAGCTTGTATTTTTATCGGAAAGCAATTTTTCTGTGATTGCGTCTGTGTCAATAGCAAAGCCTGCTGCGCCCATAGGAGCGTCAAATTCAGAAAGAAGATCGTCATATCTGCCGCCCGAAAGAACTGCGTCACCAATACCTGAAATGTAACCGCAGAAAACAAAACCTGTGTAATAATCGTTTCTCTGCACAAGACCAAGGTCAACAATGAGTTTGTCCCCAAGTCCGAGAGTTTTAAGCGAATCGTAGAGTGTATGTAAATAATTGAGTGCGTCAACAGCCTTTGTGCCGCTGCAAAGCTCTGTTGCCTTGTCAAACACTTCGTCGCCGCCAAAGAGTGATGGCAAACTTCTGATAGCGGTTACAGCCTTGCAAGGCTCAAGTTTGTCAAGCAGGTTATTAAGAGCAGAATAATTTTTGCCCTCAATGGTAACTCTGATTTTCTCTTTGAAATCCTCGTCAATATCTATTTCACTGATAAGTGCGTTAAATACCTGTGCGTGTCCAAGCTCGATTCTGAAATCGTCAGCTACGCTCATAATCGCTCTGATTGCTGTTGAGAGCACCTCAAGGTCTGCCCTCTTGCCCTTTACGCCGAGCAATTCAACGCCCATCTGCATAAATTCATTTCTTCTGCCCATAAGAGTAGGGTTATTTCTGTACACTGCCTGCTTATAGTAAAGTCTTACAGGCATAATGCTGTTTTTAAGTCTTGACGACACCATTCTTGCAATCGGAAGTGTTGAATCGGGACGCATAACAAGAAGTCTGCCTTTGTTGTCAACTGATTTAAACATTGACTGCTGGTCAATTCCGCTGCATTCCATTGAAAAAATATCGTAAAATTCAATGCCCGGTGTGATTACTTTCTTAAAACCACCCTTTGTAAATATCTTTTCTATTTTGCCGCATACATCGTCCATTGCCGAACACTCCGCAAAAAGAAAATCTTTCATTCCTTCGGGGGTAATTTTTAAATTCTTTTTCATAAAAACCTCTTTATAAAACGCTTTAGTGTGCTAATATGCTAATATAATAACATATAAAAATGTACTTGTCAATTTTTTAACAAAAATATTTTTAATTACAGAGCAGCAAACAATTTTACTGCTCTGCAAAATAAATATTATTCTTTGTCGTCTTTATTATCGTCATCGCTTTCGGAATTTGTATGTTTATCGGGTTTGATAAACTTCAAAAGCTTTTCCTTTTGAGCGTTTTCCTTTTCTTCTCTTATCTTCTTTTGTTCTGTGGCAATCTTTACATAATTCAGTACCTCAAAATCAAGTGCCTCCTGAGCGATTTTGCCTTTGTTGTCAATAGCGTTTTTAACTCTTTTGCCGATCAGCGTATAAATAACCGCATATATAGGAGTACCTAAAATAAAGCCTACCATACCGAATAAACTTCCGCCGACGATAACGCTGAAAAGTACCCAGAAACTTGAAAGTCCGACCTGACTGCCGATAATCTTCGGCTTAAAAAGGTTGCCGTCAAGCTGTTGAATAACAAATACAATCGCAATGAATATAATCATATCCCACGGGCTTTCAAGGAAAAGAATAACAGCACTCGGGATTGCACCTATGAAAGGTCCGAAAAAAGGAATAATATTTGTTACGCCGATAAGAACCGCAATCAATGCGGCATACGGCAATTGGAAAATAGACATTGTAATGAATGTGAGCACTCCGATAAAAGCGGCGTCAATAATGTCGCCAACAAGGAATCTACCGCATTTTGTATCGGTAATATCGACAATCTCATAAACTTTAGGCAAGAATTTTATCGGAATAAACGCAACGGCAAGGCGCTTTACCTGTCTGCACAGCATTTCCTTTGCTGACAGGAAGTAAACGGAAATTACAATACCCATAATAAAGTTATAAATTCCCGCCGTGGTGTTTGTAATCATAGGTAGAAGAGTATCAAACAACACATTTTTTGAGAAATTTGCAATTGTAGTGCCGTTTAAATTCTTTGCAATCTCTTTGCCGAGTTGAGCAAAAGATGCGTCAATATCAATGTTTGCATTATAAGTCTTATTGGCCCAATCGGCAACATTTGAAAGCCATTCATATACTGAATTAAAATATGACGGCACTCTTTCAACAAGGCTCGAAATATTGTCGCCGATCTGCGGAACAAGAATGGCAATCAAAAATCCGAGTACGGCAATTACCGCCGTATATGTGCAAATTATAGATAACGGTTTGCGCATTTTCGCAAAAAAAGCTTTTTTGTTTTTCAAAAATCCGAATACTTTTGAATAAAAGAATTTGTAAGGAAAATTCAAAATATACGCAAACAAAAACCCTATTACAAACGGTGTCAGAATAGATGCAAACATACAAATTGCGTTCCATACCACACTGAAATTATCCTTTACAAACAGCAAAAATATTGTAAAAAGAATACAAATCAGTACATTTTTTAATGTAAAAAGTTTTTTCATTTATTACGCCACTCCTTAAAACAATGACATCTGTGAGCTTTCCGGAAGTCCCTCAAGTGCGCCGATATTTTTCAGCGACTCAATAATAGACTTGGAAACCTTTGTCTTTATCTGCATTTCTTCAATGGAAAGGTATGTATTTACCTTTCCCGATTCAGCGAGAGATATTGCGGCGCTTTCGCCAAGTCCGGGAATTGTTGAAAACGGAAGTCTTATTTTGCCGTCCTCAACCTTGAACATTTTAGCCTCGGATTTGTAAATGTCAACAGGCAGAACTTCAATTTTTCTTGCAAGCATTTCATTTACAATCTGAAGTGTAGCGTACTCCTGATCTTCTTTTGTAGACGATTCGTGGGCGCTTTGCTTTTGCTTTATAAGTTTCATTCTGTTTTTAACAGCCTGATGTCCCTGCATAAGCACAACACCGTCAAGGTTTTCGCTTCGTACCGTAAAGTAAGCTGCGTAATATTCAACAGGCTTATGCACCTTGTACCAGCCAAGTCGCAATGTAGCAATCATATAAGCGGCGGCGTGGGCTTTCGGGAACATATACTGAATTTTCATACAGGAATCAATGTACCATTCGGGAACATTGTTATCTCTCATCGCCTTGAAATGTTCTTCGGTAAGCAATTTTGTCGCATTACCTTTACGGACAATTTCCATTATCTTAAATGCCATACCCGGCTCAAGTCCCTTATGCATAAGGTAAGTCATAATGGAATCTCGAGTACCGATAACGCTTGAAATATCGCAGGTATGATTATGAATAAGCTCCTGCGCATTGCCAAGCCATACACCTGTTCCGTGTGACAAACCTGCAATCTGCAAAAGGTCGGTAAATGTTTTTGGCTTAGCCTCTACCAACATTCCTCGTACAAAGGAAGTGCCGCATTCTGGCAAGCTGAATGTACCTGTTTCAGAGCCTATATCTTCGGGAGTTACACCGAGAGCTTTGGTTGATGTAAACAGGCTCATAACCTCGGGGTCACTCATTGATACTTTCATAACGGGAATACCCGTATAAAGTTCAAGATAGTGATAAATTGTCGGAACATCGTGTCCGAGCTCATCAAGTTTTGTAATTGTATCGTGAATAGAATGGAAGTCGAAGTGAGTGGTAATATTGTCGGACTTCATATCGTTTGCAGGGTGCTGAACAGGACAGAAGTCGTAAACTTCGCTTGTTCTCGGTACAACAACCATACCGCCCGGGTGCTGACCCGTTGTACGCTTAACGCCCGTACAGCCGAGAGCAAGTCGCTTGATTTCAGCCTTATGAAGAATCATACCCTTATCGTTGGCATAACCCTTTACATAGCCGATAGCGGTTTTTTCCGCAACGGTAGAAATAGTACCCGCCTTAAACACATTGTTTTTACCGAACAGTTCCTCTGTGTATCTGTGCGATTTTGACTGATACTCACCGCTGAAATTAAGGTCAATATCAGGCACTTTGTCGCCTTTAAATCCAAGGAATGTTTCAAACGGTATTTCGTGACCGTCCTGGTCCATAAGAGTGCCGCACTCGGGGCAATTCTTAGGAGGCATATCAAAACCCGAACCGTAACTGCCGTCTGTAATAAATTCGCTGTGCTTACATTTTGGACAAATATAATGCGGACAAAGCGGATTTACTTCGGAAATACCCGACATTGTCGCAACGAATGACGAACCTACAGAACCTCTGGAACCTACAAGATAACCGTGTGCCTCGCTGTCGGCAACGAGTTTTTGAGCGGTCATATAAAGTACGGAGAAACCGTAGGTTGTAATTGAATTAAGTTCTTTGTCAAGACGAGCCTTAACAATTTCAGGAAGAGGGTCACCGTATTTTGCCTTTGCCCTTTCCCATGTGATAGAAACGAGTTCTTCCTCCGCACCCTCAATGTTAGGCGGGAAAGTTCCTTTCGGAATAGGTCTTATCGACTCGCACATATCGGCAATTTTGCGTGGATTTTTTACAACAACTTCGTATGCCTTTTCTTTGCCGAGGTACTCAAATTCTTTGAGCATTTCCGCTGTGGTTCTAAGGTAAAGCGGAGCTTGGTCTTCAGCATCTTTAAAGCCCTGACCAGCCATAAGAATTTTTCTGTAATCGGCGTCTTTCGGGTCCATAAAATGAACATCGCAAGTAGCACAAACAGGCTTGCCGAGTTCTTTACCGAGTTTTACTATAGTCTTATCAATTTCGTGGAGTTCTGCCTCATTGGCAAATCTGCCCTCACGAATCATAAAATTATTGTTTCCCGCAGGCTGAATTTCAAGGTAGTCATAAAATGATGCAATTGCTTTGATTTCAGGCCACGGCTTTCCGAGAAGTATAGCCTGATACAGCTGACCTGCACAACAAGCCGAGCCGATTATAAGTCCCTCACGGTGCTTAATAAGCTCACTCTTAGGTATTCTCGGTTTTTTATAAAAATATGTGAGATGAGCGTAAGAAATCAATTTATACAAATTCTTAAGACCCGTTAAATTCTTTACAAGAATTATTTGGTGATAAGTCGGCAGTTTTTTGAAGTCACCGCCGCCTGCAATCTGTGTATTGATTTCGTTGGTTTTTGTAATATTGTAGTCATCTTTAAGACGGGTACAAAGATTTATAAAAATTCTTGCAAGCATTTCCGCATCGTCGGTTGCACGGTGATGATTAAAGTCGCCAAGTCGCAAATACTTTGCAACGGTATCCAGCTTGCAGTTTTTAATATCGGTCAAAATGGCTCTTGAAATTGCAACGGTGTCAATGGAAGTGTAGTTGTACTCCCTGTTCATATTTTCGCAAGCCTTACGGATAAACGAGGTATCAAACGGTGCATTATGCGCAACAAGCACATTGTCGCCTGCAAATTCAAGAAATGCGCTAACCGCCTCGCTCTGTGACGGAGCGTCTTTTACCATAGCGTCGGTAATGCCCGTAAGCTCGGTTATCTTTGCGGGAATCGGCATACCCGGATTTGCAAAAGTTGAGAAAGTATCGGTTATCTGTCCGTTTTCAACCTTTACGGCACCGATTTCTGTGATTTTGTCACGATTAGCGGAAAGACCGGTAGTTTCAATATCAAAGCAGATAAATGTACCGTCAAGCGGTTCTTCGCTTTTGCCCGAAACAGATTCTACAAGGTCATCCATAAAGTAAGCCTCTGTGCCGTAAATAACCTTGATTTTTTCGCCGTCTTTATTAATTTTATCGGCGGCTTTCATAGCGTCAGGGAAAGCCTGTGCAACACCGTGGTCAGTGATTGCAACTGCCGGGTGTCCCCAATCGGCGGCTCTTTTTACAAGGTCGCCTGCCGAGGTTACTGCGTCCATCTGCGACATATTCGTATGCATATGCAGTTCGACACGCTTCTCCTCCGCTTTATCCACAACCTTAACCTTATTTGCAGTGCCGATTGACCTTGCAATAAGCATAAGTTCGCCTGCGTAGCGGTCATATTCGACATCGCCCTGAACAACTACAGTGTCACCTTTTTTCAGGTTATCAAGAATTGCTGTATCTTTGATTGTTCCGAAAACTTTTACGGATGTAGAACCCGAATAGTCGGTAATGTCGATTACAAAAATATTTTTATCTCCCGACTTTGTTACCTTTTTTTCAATATCAAAAATATCGCCCCATACGACTATTCTGCCTGTGTCGGCAACAATTGTGCTGATTGGCTCGATTTTACCTCGTATAGACCTGCCGTAAAAAGGTTTTATTGAGGCTTCAACAATCTGCGGCAGCAAAAACTTGCCCTCCCGCACTTCAATTTCCTGCACTGCATCGGAATTTCTCTTTTCCTTTACAGCTTTTGTAACAGCCTCATTGCTCGCAGTATCGTGCACGCTTTCTTCAATCTTTTGTCTTTCGATTTTTTCTGCGGCATTTTTCATTGCCTGCATATATTCTTCGCTCTGTCCGTCAACTTCAAGCGTACCTGTATATATAATGTTGATTTCAAGCGAAAATTCCTCTGCAACAAGCCTTTTAAGAGCCTTGTCAAAACCCTTGGCATCTAAAAGGCTTTTGCCGCCGTTATTAAGTGTGATTTGCAAATTACCTTCCTCATAGGTAACAAATGCGTTGTTAAGTGTGCCGTTAATACTCGGAATATCACGCTTAACCGCCTTATACAGCTCAGGAAAATAATCTGCTGAAAAAAGTTTAGAATCATAAATCGGATTAATTCTGACAGAGCCGAGATTTAATTCGGATTTGGAAATTTGTTTTTCGGCAGCAAAAAGGTTATCCCTCAACACAAGACCACCAAATTTGGCAGTCATTGTGATTGAGCGATTATTACTGTTAATATTAAGTTTTAAAAGCTCGGCTGATGATATATCATCAGCGAGCGGTTTATCCGCAAGATACGGATTAAAGACTTCTCCGAGTGTTTTCATATTCTTCCTTATAAGAATTATAATTTATCGATTTCATCCATAAGAGCGTCAACAAGCTGCTCCTCGGGAACTTTTCTGATTACTTCACCTTTTTTGAATACAAGACCGCAGCCGTCACCGCCTGCAATTCCGATGTCAGCCTCTCTTGCTTCTCCGGGGCCGTTTACAACACAGCCCATTACGGCCACTTTAATATTCTTTTTACAGTCTTTAAGTCTGTTTTCAACCTCTCCCGCAATTTTTACAAGGTCAATTCTTGTTCTGCCGCAGGTCGGGCAGGATACAAACTGCACACCGCTCTTTTTAAGTCCGAGCGCTTTTAAAATATCGTTAGCGGCATAGATTTCCTTTACAGGGTCAGCCGTAAGAGAAACTCTGATTGTGTCGCCGATTCCGTGAAGTAACAGCGAACCGATACCTGCAGCCGACTTGATAATGCCCATTCGTTCGGTACCTGCCTCGGTAACGCCAAGGTGGAGCGGATAATCGCACTGCTCGTTTGCAAGCTCATAAGCCTTAACCATAAACGGAACGGTTGAGCTTTTCATTGAAAGAACAATATCGTTAAAATCGAACTTTTCAAGCAAAGACGCATGATAAAGCGCACTGTCGCAAAGCGCCTGCGGTGTGGGGTGACCGTACTTTGCGAGAATTTCCTTTTCAAGCGAGCCGGAATTTACGCCGATTCTGATAGGAATATTTCTCTGACGGCAAGCGTCGGCAACAGCCTTTACCCTGTCATCAGAACCGATATTGCCCGGATTTATACGGATTTTGTCAACACCTGCGGCACAAGCCTCAAGCGCCAATTTATAATCGAAATGTATGTCGGCAACAACGGGAATTGTAAGAGCCTGCTTTAATGCCGGAATAAGTTTAACCGCATCCTTGTTAGGAATAGCGGCTCTTATAATCTGACAACCTGCTTTTTCAAGTTCAACCGCCTGTTTAACCGAACCCTCAATATCAGTTGACGGTACATTCAGCATTGACTGAACGCTTACTTGTGCACCTCCGCCGACAAGCACATTGCCGACCTTAACTTGTTTTTTACTTCCCACTGTAATTCCTCCTATGCTACAGGCTTAGCTGTCCGGTAAACAACTGCCATATATCCTTACAGGTTACAACAACCATAAAGCCCATAAGAATAATAAAGCCTGCTGCATTGATATATTTCTCAACCTTTCTCGGTATCGGCTTCCTGAATATCCACTCAATAAGCAAAAGCAAAAATCTTCCGCCGTCAAGTGCCGGGAACGGGAGCATATTGAATATACCGAGATTTATTGTAATCAAGGTCATTACATTTAAAATATTAAATACCGCAGAACCGAAGTTTGTTTCAAGTCCCTGTGAGGCAACCTGTGTTACCGCAGATGCAATGCCGACAGGACCTGACATATCTTTAAATCCAAATCTGCCCTGCGCAATCCATACAACCGACTGCCATACCATTCTGCCGACTGACAAAGCTTCGGAAAATCCCTGTTTAATTACAGAAGTGAATGTCTTGTCAATTGGCTCAACATAAAAATCAAGAGAAACCGACGGCTTATCTGCCTCTTTATCCTCTTCGTTTTTATAGTAAGTAAAAAACTGAACATCGTTTAGCTCAACTTCTTTGCCGTCCCTTATTACCGTAACAGTTGCAGTATAACGCTGACGAGTATCTTTTTCGGTAATTGTCGGGAGAGTATAGTCTGTTACACCGATTGTATCATAAAGTTTTTTGACGGTATCGTCCATCACCTTTTTAGCCTCGGTTTTGTCGGCGGAATTATTCACCGCTGTACAACCGTCGGTTGTGATATTGTAAAGTTTCAGGAGCGTATCATCATCGGGCTTTTTATCGGTTGCGATTTTACTGTACTCCGTACAGATTGCATTTGCGCAGTCCTGCTTATATACGGATACAGACTTACCGTCAACATTTTCACAGTTTACACCTGCAAACGAAAAAGATAAATCCTTTGAATTGTAAATATCATATCCGTTGACCTTAACGATTTTATCGCCGATCTGTAAACCGCAGTTTGCGGAATAAGAGCGTGGGTCAAACTGTTCAACAGTCGTAGAAGTGTATGCCTCCTGCGGAATGACCATTATAAAAGAAAAAATTATGCCAAGAATTATATTCATTACCGCACCCGCAATAATGACTATCATTCGTTTCCAGACCTTTGCATTATTAAACGAGCGTGGCTCGGGACTGTCTTCGTCCTCGCCCTCCATTGCACAATATCCGCCAATCGGGAAAAGTCTGAGGGAATACTGAGTTTCGCCCTTTTTAAAACTAAACAGCTTTGGCCCCATTCCAAGTGCAAATTCATTTACCTTAATGCCCGAAAGCTTTGCCGTAATGAAATGTCCGAACTCATGTAATCCTATAATCAGCTCAAAAAGCAGCACCGCAATTACTACCAAGGCTATAGTTACTAATATTTGCATATTTGGTCAATCAACTCCAGATAAAAATTCCGCAAAATCTAATTATTTGTTTACCGTTCTGCGTACAAACTCTCTTGCAAGTGCGTCTGCGTTCAGAACATCCTCAACATTTTTTTGATTAATTGTCTTTACGGCATTTAATGATTCCGTAACAAGACTGCCGATTTCAAGGAAAGATATTTTTCCCTGACGGAATAAAGCGTTTGCCTCTTCATTTGCGCCGTTTACCACAGCCGTAGCCGTACCGCCTGTATCAAGGGCTTTCTTGCATGCTGTAAGGCATTCAAAGGTCTTGTAATCAGGCTCAAAAAATGTCATTTTGGCAATATCCGCAAGTTTAAGCTCGCCCACAGGCGACTCATAACGGTCGGGATATGTAACCGCATACTGAATAGGAATACGCATATCAGGCAAGCCGAGTTGAGCGATAACCGAATTATCGTCATACTCAACAAGCGAATGGATTATACTTTCTCTGTGAACCACAACATCAATTCTGTCGCCCTCAACATCAAAAAGTCTGCTTGCCTCTATAATTTCAAGTCCCTTATTCATCATTGAAGCAGAGTCTATGGTGATTTTAGCGCCCATACTCCAATTCGGATGATTAAGAGCCTGCTCTACCGTAACATTTTTAAGTTCGTCACGGGTTCTGCCAAAGAAAGGACCGCCCGATGCCGTAAGTATCAGCTTTTTAAGCGCCTTATTCTGCGGCATCCCCTGCAAGCATTGAAAAATTGCCGAGTGCTCGCTGTCAACAGGCAAAAGCCTTACATTATTATCCCTGACAGCATCCGTAACAAGATGTCCGCCCGCAACAAGAGTTTCCTTATTTGCAAGCGCAATATCTTTTTTGGCATTTGCCGCCGCAATTGTGGGCAGCAAGCCTACCATTCCCACAACGGAATTAAGTACAAGTTCGCAGCTTTTTTCGGTTGCCGCCGCAATAAGTCCGTCCATTCCGCCGAGAACTTTTGTATTGGTATCTTTGACCGCAAGCTGTAATTCTTTTGCTTTTTCTTCGTCAAAAAGCACTGCAATCTGCGGCTTATACTTTCTTATCTGCTGTTCCGTTAGCTTTACATTTGAATTTGCGGTAAGCGCTGTAACATTCAAATTAAGTTTATCGACAACATCAAGCGTTTGAGTACCGATTGAACCTGTTGAACCTAAAACGGAAATATTTTTAATCATAATTTACACCACCGTAGCAAAAGGCAAAAACTGATTGATTGCAAGCATAACAGGAGCGGTAAAAATAATGCTGTCAAATCTGTCGAGCATACCGCCGTGACCCGGAAATACAGAACTGTAGTCCTTAATGCCTACACTTCTCTTGATAAGAGAAAAACTCAAGTCGCCGAAAATAGAAACCACGGCGTCAACAACACCGAGAATGATAAGAGCAACAAAGTTAAACTTATATTCGGGAGCAATTACAAACGCAAAGAGCAAACCGAGTACAACGGCAGTCAATACGCAGAAAATTACCCCGCCGACTGCGCCCTCAACCGTTTTTTTAGGGCTGACATTCGGACAAAGTTTATGTTTGCCAAAGCTTGCACCGATAAAAAATCCGCCTGCGTCTGCCATCCAAGGAAGTGAAAAAATAGTGGCAAAGTAAAAACTCAACGGCTTGCAATTAAGGCAAAGAGCCGAAAACGCACTCATTCCGAATGTGATAAGAAGTGTGCCGAACATCGCATACGCAAAGTCAAGATAATTGATTTGCTTGTGATTGTATATCAGCATAGCAAACCCCACTATCATAAAAACGGCAATAATCGGATATACCAAGCCCGTATTTAATACTATGGGAATTACTGCTGCAAATAGTATGCACGGAACCGAAATAAAATATTTTTTCAACAGCTTGTTAGCGTGTAAGTATTCGCCTGTCATAAACGCCGTAACCGCAGCTACCGCAAAGGCGATTACGAGCGGCTGTATTTCTCCCAAAAACAGCAAAACTAAAATTATGGAAATGCCGACAACCGCTGTAAGAAGTCTTGCTTTTAATGATTTCATAACTGATCTACCTGCTTCTTTATACTCCTCCAAAGCGCCTGTTGCGTTGAGAGTATATATTAATAGCCTCATCAAGGTCTGACTTTTCAAAATCAGGCCAGAGCTTATTCATTATGACAAACTCGGTATAAGCAGCCTGCCATAGCATAAAGTTTGAAATTCGGTATTCACCGCTCGGTCTGATAATCAAATCGGGATCGGGCTGACCGGCGGTATAAAGATAATTTGAAAAAAGCGCTTCGTCAATATTTTCAACATCAATCTTACCGCTTTTTACATCTGTGCTTATATTTTTAACGGCACGCACAATTTCGTCACGGCTGCCGTAATTCATAGCAATATTAAGCACCATACCGTCACGGTCTTTTGAACTTTCCTCGTTTTCAATCATAAGATTTTGCAAATCTAAGCTGAAATGAGATTTATCTCCGATAAATTTTACAACAATGCTGTCATCTTTGAAGTCCTCAAGCGCCTCATTAAGGTAAGACTTAAAAAGTTTCATAAGAGCGCTGACTTCATCCTCCGGGCGTTTCCAGTTTTCGGTTGAAAAAGCATAAACGGTAAGATATTTTATACCGATGTCCGAGCAATATCTTGTGATTTTTCTGAAAGTTTTTGCACCCTCACGATGTCCGACAGAACGAGGCAGACTGCGCTTTTTTGCCCATCTGCCGTTACCGTCCATTATAATACCTATGTGTTCGGGTAAAATTATATCCGTTTTTTTAGCTTCTTCAGACTTTGAATTCCAAAAAGCCATATTACATCTCCAAAATTTCTTTCTGCTTTGCGGCTGAAATTGTGTCTATATTCTTGATATACTTGTCTGTAAGCTCCTGCGCTTTCTTTTCGCCCTGCTTTAAATCGTCCTCTGTAAGCTCGCCGCTCTTCTTCATAGCCTTAAGTTTGTCGATTAAGTCACGGCGAACATTTCTTACCTGTACCTTTGTATCTTCGGAAATCTTCATAATGTCTTTTACGATTTCCTTTCTTCTGTCCTCTGTAAGAGGCGGGAATACAAGGCGGATAACCTTACCGTCGTTCTGTGGGTTAATACCGATGTCAGATGTAAGAATAGCCTTTTCAATCTGTCTTAAAACAGACATATCCCAAGGCTGAACGGTGAGCGTTCTTGCCTCTGTTACCGAAACTGCCGCAAGCTGATTTACAGGAGTAGGTGCACCGTAATAATCAACCTTTACCTTATCGAGTACACCGGGGTTTGCTCTGCCGGCTCTGATTTCAGAAAACTCCTGCTGCATATGAGATACTCTTCTCTCCATTGATTCAGAAGCCTTTTTAATCTGTGTTTGCATAATGTTTCCTCCGTTAATTCATCATAAAATATTAGTCTATAGCATCAACTACAGTACCGATGTTTTCACCGCATACCGCACGATAAATATTCTCAGGGTCTTCAAGGCTGAAAACGAGAACAGGGAGCTTGTTGTCCTTACAAAGTGAAGCTGCTGTGCTGTCCATTACCGCAAGGTCTTTGTTGAGAACCTCATGGAAAGAAACAACATCGTACTTCTTAGCGTTTGGATTTGTTTTAGGGTCGCTGTCATATACGCCGTCAACCATTGTAGCTTTCATCATAATGTCAGCCTCAATCTCGTTTGCACGAAGAGCGGCAGCTGTGTCTGTGCTGAAGAACGGGTTACCTGTACCGCAGCCGAAGATTACAACCTTGCCTGATTGGAGATGGCACATAGCCTTGTTGCGAATATAAGGCTCTGCAACCTGGCGCATTGAAATAGCGGTCTGAACTCTTACTACGCAGCCGAGCTGCTCAAGTGCGTCTGCTACGCCGAGAGCGTTGATTGCAGTTGCAAGCATACCCATATGGTCTGCTCTTGTTCTGTCCATATCACCTGAACTTCTGCCTCTCCAGAAGTTACCGCCGCCAACAACGATACCTACCTGAACGCCTGCGTCTACGCACTTTTTGATTGGTTTACATATTTCAACAACTTTGTCGAAGTCGATACCTGTTTTCTGATCACCTGCAAGTGATTCGCCTGAAAGTTTTAATAAAATTCTATTGTATTTTGGTTTCATAACTTAACACCCCACTGTGTAATATAATTACTATAATAATACTATAAAATGCCTGTTTTGTAAAGAAAATTAAGACAATATTTTCTATTTTGCGTTCTTTATTTTAAATCGTGTGACAATATTCCGCATAAAAGACTTTCAAATGCCGATTCAAACCTTAAATCGTCCTCTTTTGTACGCTTTTTAGGCCCTTTGAGATGATTTTTTGAAGATGACATTCTTGCCTTTTTGTTGATATGCCGCTCCATTAAAAGTCCGTCGATATTCTCGTTTGTAAATATTTTTCCCGACTGATGAATTGCATAACCGCCTTTGCCGAGTACAAGAGCCGCAACTCCGTAATCCTGCGTAACAGCAATATCTCCGCTTTTACAAAGATTTGCAAGCGCAATGTCAACAGCGTCGGCGCCTGCACCGATTACTTTAATTTCACTGTAATTTGATGAAAGAATGTGGTTTGTATCACAAAGCAAAATGACAGGCACTCTGTGCTTTTTAGCAATCTTTTCAACTTGTTTTACAACGGGACAAGCGTCTGCATCTACCAATATTTTCAAGCGTTTACCTCCTTTTTATTTCGTAATGTTTTTATTAAAGTTACACAAACATTGAAATTAACTCTAAGGCAATAACCTAAAAACGGACTTGAAAAATCAAGTCCGTTTAGTTTTAATCTGTAATTTTAATTGAATTTATAACTGGCTGATTTTCTGCGTCTACAGAACCGTTGCTGTCGGTTGTTACCGCATTTTTACAGATTTTATCGACAATATCCATACCGTCGGTTACATATCCGAAGCAAGCGTACTGACCGTCAAGATATGTGCTGTCTGACTGAACAATAAAGAACTGTGAACTTGCGCTGTCCATATCTGTTGAACGAGCCATAGAAATCGCACCTCTTGTATGTGAAAGGTTATTTTCTACGCCGTTCTGCGAAAATTCACCCTTGATTGTGTTATCCGAACCGCCTGTACCGTTTCCTAACGGGTCGCCGCCCTGCATCATAAATCCGTCAATAATACGGTGGAATGTAAGTCCGTTATAAAAACCGCTGTTTGCAAGATTTATAAAGTTTGCAACCGTAATCGGAGCAACATCACCGTCAAGCTCAACCTTAATTACACCGTAATCACGAATATTAATCTCTGCGTGATGAGTACCCTTTGCCTCATCGGTGCCTATGGTGGCAGATGTATTTGTTCCGGCAGTTACAGAAGCATCCGTAGCTGCTGGGGTACTGTTATTTTTATTTGAAGTTACGGCAAAAACAACTATAACAGCAATAAGAAAAACAGCAACAGCTGAAATTGCAATCCACGCTTTCTTTTTATCCGATTTTTGCGGTTTAGCCAAAGACAGCACTATATCATCAACTGCTTTTTCGGCAGTATCGGAAAGTTTTTTCTGTGCCGCAGCGCTTTTAACTATATCCGATGATGCCGTCATTAAGAAAACAATATCTCTTTTACTGAAATTTCCGTTTGACAGTCTTAACTGTTTTTTTACATTTTCTCTGCCGTAATCAAGAGAATTTTGCACTTTATCTTCAGAAATTTTTAAAACATCGGCAATTTTCTTAGCGTCATAATCGCATAATAAATTAAGAGCAAGTGCGATTCTTTGATTTGCTCCTACGGCTTTAAGAGCATTCACAAAAAGTTTTTTCTGTTCGGCTGTAATTGCAGATACAGATGATATTTTGTCTTTATCCGCAAAAGGCTGTAACTTTGCAGGAATATTGTCAGAGCTTTTTTCATCGGAAATAAAGCCTTTGCAAACTCTTGCGGTTTCGTATGTTACAATTTCGTCAAGGTTATCGACTTTAGGATTTTTTTCTATGGCAGAAAAAACAGCCTTAAAAGATTTTTTAAATGCATTTTCAGCTTTTTGACTGTCTGAAATTACAGTTGAACAGAAAAAGCAGACATAATTCTGATATTTTTCGGCAATAAAATCAAGTGATTTTTTATCGCCGAGTGACGCTTTTAAAATTAATTTTTTTAAATTCATCGTTATTCCCTTCCCATTTAGTTTTTCTGTAAAATTATATAAACTAAAACTGACAGCAAGATATAATTTTTGTGAATTTCAAGTGAAAAAGTTTTGAAAGTTGAAAAAGGTAAGATTTTAGCAAAATATTTTACTGCATAATTATAAAAGTTTACTGCATAATTATAATAGTTTGGTCAACCTTTTATAATATCTAATGAAGTATTCAGCTAAACCATAATTTATCAATCTTACCGCAACGCAAAATTGCAGAAAAAACGGGCTGCCCTGCAAAAGAGAGCAGTCCGTTAAAACTTGAAATTAATTATACCTTCTGGCAAACAGCGTTGATAGATTCAGGAAGCTCTGACTCCTCTGCTGAAATAAGAAGAACGATGTTTGTCGATGAAGCCTCTGAAAGCTCCTGCAACTTCTTTGTGAAAGTTTCTACACCGTCAACACCTGTAGGGCAAATCTTGAATGTTGAGTCAACAAGAATGTCTGTAACATCATAGTTGCCTGCGCAGATACCGCTGATAAAACCAAAGAGCATATCGTAACCCTCAATGAGGTACTGCTCGGTATCAATAAGTCTTGCCTTGTGTGTTACATCGTAAGTAAGCTTTGCGCCCTTTTCGATTACAACAACATTACCTGCAGAAGCAGCAACTGCCTCGTTAGCAAGAGCGATAAGTTTTTTTGTTTTGCCTGTTCCTTTTTTACCGATAAGTAAAGTAACCATATTATTTCCTCCAGAATATTAAACTTATTACAAAAGAAATTACTTGAGTCTTGCCTCAAGAGCAGCCTTCTGATCCTCATAACCCGGTTTGCCGAGGAGAGCAAACATATTCTTCTTGTAGCTTTCTACGCCGGGTTGGTTAAATGGATTTACGCCAAGCATATAGCCGGAAATAGCACAAGCCTTTTCAAAGAAATAGATGAGATAGCCAAGCTCTGATTCGTTCATCTCAGGAACATTGAGAACGATGTTAGGTACACCGCCGTCGTTATGAGCAAGAACCGTACCCTCAAAAGCTTTCTGATTTACATATCCCATTGTCTTTCCCGAAAGGAAGTTAAGACCATCAACATTAGTAGGATCTGTGCCGAGTGTAACTTCTTTTTTACATTTATCAAAGAGAACAACAGTTTCAAACATAGTTCTTCTGCCGTCCTGAATGTACTGACCGAGTGAGTGAAGATCTGTTGAGAAGATAACGCTTGCAGGGAAAATGCCCTTGTTATCCTTGCCCTCACTCTCTGCAAAAAGCTGCTTAAACCATTCAGACATCATTGTGTAAGCAGGCTCGTAAGATACCATAACCTCCATTGTTTTACCCTTACGGTAAAGAATGTTACGGAGTGCCGCATATTTGTAACAATCGTTTGTAGCGAGGTCGTCATTGTCAAATTCTTTCTGTGCAGTTGCCGCACCCTGCATAAGAGCGTCAATGTCAGCGCCTGAAACAGCAATTGGAAGAAGACCTACTGCTGTAAGTACAGAGAAACGACCGCCTACATCATCAGGAACTACGAATGTTTCGTAACCCTCTTCGTCTGCAAGAGCCTTAAGTGTGCCCTTAGCCTTATCTGTTGTGCAGTAAATACGCTCTCTTGCACCCTCTTTGCCATACTTTTTCTCAAGCATTTCACGGAATACACGGAATGCGATGGCAGGCTCGGTTGTAGTACCTGATTTTGAAATCATATTTACAGATACATCTTTACCCTCGCAAAGCTCCATAATCTCTGCAAGTGCAGATGAGCTGATTGAGTTACCTGTAAAGTAAATCTGCGGTGTATCCTTACAAGTAAGGTTGTAGTTCTGTGAAGTAAGAAATTCAATTGCGGCTCTTGCACCGAGGTATGAACCGCCGATACCGATTACGATAAATACATCGGAATCTTTTTTAATCTTCTCGGCAGCAGCCTTAATTCTTGCAAACTCCTCTTTGTCATAATCTGTAGGAAGATTAAGCCAGCCAAGGAAATCGTTTCCAAGACCTGTACCGTCGTGAAGCACCTTGTGAGCAGCCTTTACTTCAGCAGCCACACCCTCATACTCGTGTTCATTAACGAAACCTTTTAAATATTTGTCTGTAAGTTTTGTAGCCATTATTAATTCCCCCAAAATTCCCTTTCGGAATAATACTGCGTAATATACCGTAAAAACGGTGATAAAAGCAACATAAAATCCGAAACAAGTATCTTTGCTGTCTTATTATACTATAATTCCCGACTTTTTGCAAGGTCATTTTGTATATTTTATAAAGAAATTATAGAATTTAATAAAACCGAGAAAACTGAGGCAAAAGAAATCTTTTCTGCGTCCTGCAAAGCGGTAATTTCAAAGCTTTTTACAGCATTGCCGTCAAGGCTGTATGTGACCGTGCCAAGCTTTTGTCCGCTCACAACGGGGGCTTCTATGCTTTCGGGCAAATCAATTTTTGAAACTATCTTTGAACTGCTGTTTTTATCAAGCACAATGCTTGCGTTTACATCACAGCCGATACCGATATTTCCCTGCATACCGTTTTCAACCTTAATTGTTTTCGGTAAATCTTCGGGTGCTTTCAACTGTGTTACCGAAAAGTTTGCAAAACCGTAATCGAGCAAAGCCGCTGCGTCCGAAAAACGCTCTTTACCCGAGTTACAGCCGAGAACTACCGCAACAAGGCTCATATCTCCCCTTTTTGCCGACGCCGACATACAACAGCCGGCATCATTTGTAGTGCCTGTTTTCAGTCCCGTTATGCCGTTATAAGTTTTCAGAAGTTTATTTGTATTTACAATCTGTGTTTTTCCGTCACGAAGATTATCAAGCCATATTGAAGTGTAATCAAAAATCATTTCGTGCTTCATAAGTTCTCTCGACATTACCGCAACATCATAAGCTGAGGTAATGTGTCCGTCCTCGTCAAGTCCGTTGCAGTTTTTAAATACCGTGTCTTTCATTCCGAGCTGACTTGCCTTTTCATTCATTTTCTCTACAAACACTTCTTCGCTACCGCACAGATGCTCTGCAAGCGCAACCGCCGCATCGTTTGCCGATGCAACAACCGTCGCTTTTATCATATCGTCTGCGCTCATAGTTTCGCCCTCTTCGAGCCATATGTCGCTGCCGCCCATTGACGCTGCGTGCGCCGAGGCGGTGATTGTATCGTCAAGGCTTAATTTTCCGTTGTCGATTGCCTCGCAAACAAGCAGCATTGTCATAACCTTTGTAATGGATGCGCAGGGACGCTGTTCGTGTGGATTTTTTTCAAACAATATTTTGCCCGATGAAGTTTCCATAAGCACGGCCGACGGCGCTGTAATCGTTTCTTCCGTCACAGCATTGACATCAACCGAAAATACAGGTATCGCCGTAAAAATTATTGCAATAATCAAAGCCAACGATAATTTTTTTATCATAAAAACACCTCGTTCAATAATATGAACGAGGTGTGGCTTGTATGATTTAAGTTAAATCATTTAAGAAAACCGAGGCTGCGAATAACCGGAATTTCGATTGACTTGTTGGCAAGTGACTTGAAAAGACAGATATAATTGCAAACAAGAACGATAACCTCACAAACAGCTGCCGCAATCGCAAAAATACAAGTCCATGATAAAACGGCTCCGATTACGCCGAGGAAAAACATTACAACAAATGATTTAAGTCCCTGCTTGATATGGAAATCAAGATACTTAGACTTTCTTGAGCTCTGTGCAATAAGTGCAACAATAATACCGAGTATGCTTGATACATAAATCACTGCTGCCAAAAGCTTGTTTTCAGAAACATCTTCGGCAGAAAATTCAGCTGTATGGTCATATTGATCTACAACAGGAGCGGGAGCTGCCGCATACTGATTGTACTGTGGCTGCTGTGCCTGTGGTTCTGCCTGCTGTGCAACAGAAAAGCCGCAATTCTGGCAAAAAGCAGCGTTGTCTTCCATCTGTGCGTTACATCTTGGACAATTTTTCATTTTTGTGTGCCTCCATTATTTTTGTGTATGATACAAACATTCATAGTTTAATATGTATGCTCAATATCCTTAATTAATTCATTATTCGATAATACAAACAGCGTGAGCGGAAATGCCCTCAAGCCTGCCTGTAAAACCGAGCTTTTCTTCTGTGGTTGCCTTTACGCTTACCTGCGAAATATCAATGCCGCAAGCATTCGCAATATTTTCTCTCATGGCATAGATATAATCCTTAAGCTTCGGCTTTTGGGCAATTACCGTAGAATCAATATTGCCGATTTTGTAGCCGTTTTCGTCAAGGATTCTGCAAACCTCTTTGAGCAAAGCAATGCTGTCTGCGCCTTTGTACCTTTCATCGGTATCGGGAAAATGTTTGCCTATATCACCGAGAGCCGCAGCGCCGAGCAAGCTGTCCATTACTGCGTGAACAAGCACATCGGCATCGGAATGACCGAGCAGGCCAAACTTATACGGAATTTCTGTTCCGCCTAAAATGAGTTTTCTGTTTTCTGCAAATTTATGAACATCGTAACCGTGACCAATCCTCATATGTTATCCTTTCACTCAACAATTACCGTTTTTAATGCGGTTTTTAAGTATGCTTTCCGCAAGAATTACATCTACGGGAGTGGTGAGTTTAATATTTTCTTCACTGCCCTTTACAACGAGAACTTCGCCGCCCATATTTTCGATAAGAGCGCAGTCGTCGGTAAATTCAAGGCTGTTTTCTCCTGCATTTTCAAGAGCAAACATATACAAATCTCTTTCAAAAACCTGCGGAGTCTGCACTGCTCTAAGCTGTGAGCGGAGCGGTGTGCTCTCAATCTTATTAAATCCGTCAACTATTTTGATTGTATCCGTAACGGATGTTCCGAGGGTTGCCGCACCGGTTTCAAAAGCCGCCTCAACAACTCTTTCGATTTCGTCAACAGTAATAAGCGGACGGGCGCCGTCGTGAATAGCAAAATATTTTGCCTTTTCATTCGCCGCCTTAATGCCGTTGCGCACGCTTGCGGAGCGTGAAGAACCGCCGAGCACAACTTTGCTGACCTTTGTAAATCCGTTTTGATTTACAAGTTCGTTAATGCGGTCAACATCCTGCTCACGGCAAACTATAACAATTTCTTTTATAAGGTAGCATTTCTGAAATGCTTTTAAAGTATATTCAATAGCCGGCTTGTCAAGAAGCGGAATAAACTGTTTGCTGTCTGCAATTCCCATTCTTACAGAGCCGCCCGCCGCAACTATTACAGCAGAAACATAAGCTGACATAAAATCAACTCCCGAGTATAATTTTTAAATTTTTTCAAACGCCTGTGCAAGGTCTGCGATAATATCATCCGCATTTTCAATACCTACAGAAAGGCGGATAAGGTCAGGAGCTACTCCTGCCTCAATAAGCTGTTCGTCTGTCATCTGACGGTGTGTGTGGCTTGCGGGGTGAAGAATACATGACCTTGCGTCGGCAACATGAGTAACGATTGTGATAAACTTAAGCGAATCCATAAACTTTATTGACTCTTCTCTGCCGCCCTTGATACCGAAAGCAAGTACACCGCAAGAACCGTTCGGAAGATATTTTTTAGCAAGCTCGTGATACTTGTCGTCTTCAAGGTCAGGATAGGAAACCCACGCTACATTTTCGTTGTTTTTAAGATATTTTGCAACGGCAAGTGCGTTCTCGCAATGCTTTTTCATTCTAAGGTGAAGTGACTCAAGACCGATATTGAGGTAATAAGCGTGCTGCGGTGACTGAATAGCGCCGAGGTCACGCATAAGCTGTGAAGTAGCCTTTGTGATGTAAGCCGCCTTACCAAAACGCTCGGCATAAACAATACCGTGGTATGAATCGTCGGGAGTTGTAAGTCCCGGATATTTGTCAGCATGAGCAAGCCAGTCAAAATTACCGCTGTCAACAATACAGCCGCCAACCGCTGTTGCGTGACCGTCCATATACTTGGTTGTTGAGTGAGTAACAATGTCTGCACCGAACTCAAACGGACGGCAGTTTACGGGAGTGGCAAATGTGTTGTCTACAATAAGCGGAACACCGTGTGAATGTGCAAGTCTTGCAAATTTTTCAATATCAAAAACAGAAACAGTCGGATTAGTGATTGTTTCGCCGAATACAGCCTTAGTGTTTGGCTTAAAGAGCTTGGCAAGTTCTTCTTCAGGGAGATCCTGGTCTACAAATGTGCATTCAATGCCCATCTTCTTGAGGGTAGTACCAAAGAGATTGTATGTACCACCGTAAATTGAAGATGAGGCGATAAGATGGTCGCCTGCCTCGCAGATATTAAACACAGCAAAGAAGTTTGCAGCCTGACCGCTTGAAGTAAGCATTGCAGCCACGCCGCCCTCCATAGCGCAGATTTTAGCGGCTACGCTGTCATTGGTAGGGTTTTGAAGTCTTGTGTAAAAATATCCCTCTGCCTCAAGGTCAAAGAGTTTACCCATTTCTTCGCTTGTGTCGTACTTAAAAGTAGTGCTCTGGTAAATCGGCAATTCTCTCGGCTCGCCTTTGTGCGGCTGCCAGCCTGCCTGCACGCATTTTGTTTCAATATTCATAGTTTTTCCTCCAAAATAATTAATTTAACCAAATAAACCTTTTATAAAACCCGTTATAAAATCTGTACCGTACACCGCAAGAGCAACAAGCGCAAGAAACGCAATAGCAGAAAGGACTCTTACGGTGGTGCGTTTAACGCCGCTCATCTCCTCGAATTTTTCGTCAAGAGTAGGCTCGTTACTGTCTTTTTGCTCAACCGCATCTTCAAGAACCTGAGTATCATCTTCTTTAATTGCGCCGATTCCTATACATATATCGTAGGCTTTTTCATATGCGGCATAAGGAACCAAAATATCGCTTTCGGCAGAATTTTTATTTATAAATTCCTGCTTTTTAAGCTGTTTGTCCTTAATAACGCTGTCGCAAGGGATAGAATTGTCTTCAAGTGCTGTTTTAACACGCTCAAGCTCAAAGCCCTCGGCAGAAAGGAGATATACGGGAGTATTCTCGTCGGTAATGCTCTCAAGAGGAGAATTACAGTTACTGCACACTGCGTCCTCATCATTGTGCAAATGCTTGCATTTAGTACATAGCTTCATAAAAATGTTTCCTTTTTTTATAAAAAATATCACAATAATTTATTTGCAATTCGTATTATTTACCATTTTATCACAAAAAAGCATATGTAGCAATACCTCACCGTAAACTATTTGTGATTTTATAGGAATTATTTTTTTATTTACACAAAATTCAAATTTTTCACACACAAAGCCAAAGGCGGCAAGTCTGTGCCTGCCGCCTTATCAAGAAAGGATTTGTTATTATTTAATTATTCTGTGATATATGAATCTGCAGTGCTGTTACATCGACAACGGAGAGTTTGCCGTCTTTGTTCATATCGACGCAGTCAAACAGTTGCTTGTTTGTTTCGTCAATAAAAGCCGAACCGTCGGTATTTTTGTTGCCTGCAATGTGCATTTGCAAGTATGTAACATCGTTTACATCTATAATACCGTCTTGGTTTGCGTCGCCTGTGAGAATTGTTTTATCCTGTACCAATGCATAAACGCTTAAATGGTCTGTGGTAAATACATAACATCCGTCTATATATTCTGCGTTCATATCTTCGGCTGTGCCGTCATCCTTTAGCCACATTACCTTGCAATCTTTTACATCACTTGGAATTTTTATTGTTATTGCTCCGTCAGGCTGTATAGCTATGCCGTCCTTTTGCAAAGTAATGTCATATGTAGCAACTGATTTTTCATAGGTATTTTCCAGCTTGCTTACATTTAAATCGGCATTACTGTTCACCACACCGCTTACTGATATGTTGGTGTTTTCATCTGACAAATTTTTCCATTCTATTAACCCATTTGTTGTATCTGTAAGCACAGTATTGGCAAAGGTTAATTCTGCCGAATCATTAAGAATATAATTGTCAACAAACGAATTTATGATGCTAAAATCAGGGTTTTCTGTATCATTTCCATATTCGGCTGTTGTAAGAGTTCTTACATTGAGATTAACTGTTGTTTCTATATTCTCAGGCTCACCAATTACATCAAATGTAACCTGCACAAACGGCTTTGCCGAATCAATAGAATAAAGTGAAAGATTAGACGCATTAGCACTTATCTTACCTAAAAATGATGTATCTATTACATCGCCACCAAATGGTGTGATTTGTGGCATAATATTGAGTTTGTTTGCTGATACATCATAGTTGTTAGACTTATTATAATCAAGAACTGTATTATCAAATGTTAAATACCACTCCAAATTTACAATATCTCTTGCTGTACCAAGGTAGTAAGTGACTGTAACACGCTTTGTTGAGCTATTATACTCTGCTTTAGTCTGTGGAAATATATTTGATGTGGCACAAACGGTGAAAACAGAACTCGGAACAGTAGCAGGAGCTGTTGTAGGTTCTATCGTTGTTTCGGGTGCAACCGTTGTTTCAGGTGCAACTGTCGTTTCAGGTGCAACCGTTGTTTCAGGTGCAACCGTTGTTTCAGGTGCAACCGTTGTTTCAGGCTGCGAAGGATTTTCGCCGGCGTTCTTATCAGCGAGTGCCTGTTTAAATGACATATATTCAGTGTTGTAAACAGCACCATCACCCTTTACAGGTGTGTAGCCGTACTCTCCGCTGCCATAGTAATAGTACCACTGACCGCAGTAAATAAGTTTTCCATTGAGTGGATTCTCTTCGGTTTTGTTATAGTCAATAACATAGATCATATTGTCGAAGTTTTTGATACCTTCCGGATAAAGGTCATTATCAGGATCGTAAAAATCTGTTTTTGGCCAATAGCCCCAAGCTTCCTCTCAATCAGAATCTACACAAGTAATATCAAATGTCTGAGTTGCCTTTGTGTACATACTTTCAGCAGGGTCGCCGCAATCAATATAGTTAGTAAAAATAATTTTAGCAACATCTTGAGGGGCATCAATATAAAAAATATTTTCACATTCAGTTTCTTTAATTTTATACATATCCTGCCATGACGGGCAAGCATCTGTACCTTCCCACCAATATATACCTGCATTATTTGTGTATTCATTTTCCCAGCTCTGCGGCATATAAAAATAATACCTGTATGTGTCAGTTCCCTCTGCCGGAACATAATTACCATCGCTGTCTGTATCAGCCGAAGCACTGATTGTCACTGTAAACAATGCAGAAGCAGAAACCGCAATACAAAGTAAAACACTTAGTAATTTATTTAACATATAACTATCACCTTTTATCTATAATAAATCATTTAATTATTTTTTATAATATAAACCTGAAGTTCGGTTATATCCTCAACAGTAAGTTTGACGTCCTTATTCAAATCCAAGCAATCAAATAATGATTTGTTTGTTTCATCAATAAGAGCAGAACCGTCTGTATTTAATCTGCCGGCAAGGTGTCTTTGCAAATATGTAACATCGTTTACATTTACAATGCCGTCTTGGTTTGCGTCGCCTTTTAAATATTGCTTATTCTGAACAAGAGCATATACACTCAAATGGTTGGTGGTAAATACATAACATCCGTCTATATATTCTGCGTTCATATCTTCGGCTGTGCCGTCATCCTTTAGCCACATTACCTTGCAATCTTTTACATCACTTGGAATTTTTATTGTTATTGCTCCGTCAGGCTGTATAGCTATGCCGTCCTTTTGCAAAGTAATGTCATATGTAGCAACTGATTTTTCATAGGTATTTTCCAGCTTACTTACATTTAAATCGGCATTACTATTTACCACACCACTGACTGATATGCTTGTAGCTTTGTCGGTTAATGTTCTTTCCTCAGCAAGATTTATAAATTCAAACCCATTATTAAGAGCATATTCTTCTGCAGCTGTATTTTTGTAACCGTAAATTGTTAAATTTTCGCAATACATAAACGCACATTCCCCAATGCTTGTAACACTATCAGGGATTGTTATGCTTGTAAGACTTGTGCAATTTCTAAATGTATAGTCGCCTATGCTTGTAACACTATCAGGAATGGTTATGATTGTAAGACTTTTGCAATTGTTAAATGTATAGTCGCCTATGCTTGTAACACTATTTGGAATTGTTATACTTGTCAGACTTGTGCAATTTTCAAATGTACTTTCGCCTATACTTGCTACGCTATCAGGGATTGTTATACTTGTCAGATTTGTACAATCTCTAAATGCTCTTTTTTCTATGCTTGCAACACTATCAGGGATTGTTATACTTGTCAGATTTGTACAATCTCTAAATGCTCCTTCTCCTATGCTTGTAACACTGTCTGGAATTGTTATACTTGTCAGACTTGTGCAACTTGCAAATGTATAGTCGCCTATGCTTGTAACACTGTCCGGAATTGTTATACTTGTCAGACTTGTACTACCAAATGCTCCTTCTCCTATTCTTGTAACACTATCAGGAATGGTTACGCTTGCCAAACTTGTACAATAATCAAATGTATAGTCGCCTATGCTTGTAACACTGTCCGGTATTGTTACGCTTGTCAAACTTTTACAACCATAAAAAGCCGAACTTTCTATACTGGTAACGCTATTCGGAATTGCTATACTTGTCAAACTTGTGCAATTTTCAAATGTACTACTCTCTATACTTGTAACACTGTCTGGTATTTTTATACTTGTCAGACTTCTGCAATCTTTAAATGCCGACGAATCTATGCTTGTAACGCTATCAGGGATTGTTATACTTTTCAAACTTGTGCAATCTTTAAATGCCGACGTATCTATGCTTGTAACGCTATCAGGGATTATTACGCTTGTCAGACTTGTACACCTTGCAAAAGTATGTTGACAAATCCATTCAATACCATCAGGGATTGTTATACTTTTCAGACTTTCACAACCTGAAAATGTAAATTCTCCTATTCTTGTAACACTATCAGGAATGGTTATACTTTTCAGACTTTTGCAATTTTGAAAAGCCCTATTATCTATTCTTGTAACACTATCAGGAATGGTTATGTTTGTAAGACTTTCGCAGTTGGAAAACACAGCATAACCTATGCTTGTAACGCTGTTTGGAATGGTTATGCTTGTAAGACTTGTGCAATCTTCAAATACACTTCCGCCTATGCTTGTAACACCATTAGGGATTGTTATGCTTGTCAGATTTTTGCAATTTTGAAAAGCACTATTATCTATGCTTGTAACACTATTAGGAATGGTTATGTTTGTAAGACTTTCGCAATTGGCAAATACAGCATAACCTATGCTTGTGACACTATTTTGAATTGTTATACTTGTTATATTTGCACAATCACAAAATGCGTAGTCACCAATTCTCGTAATATCGTTGGAAATCTTTACAGTATTTATATTTTCTCTATAAAAATACCATGGAGTATCATATGAAGAATTATAATATGATTGTTCAAAATCATTAATATTGCCTTCACCTGATATATATAATTTTCCATCGCTATAAAGAGTCCAATAAGCACCATATCCACATTTTCCTTTATCTATTACAGTAGACGGTAAGTTATATCCAACATTTACCGTCTGCGTTGCGGTAAAGCCGCCGTCTTCTGTTGTTGCGGTTACAATAACCGTACCTTTGCCCTTTTGTGAGGCAAAGCCTCCGTCGGACGGAACACTGAGTATAGACGGGTCAGAGCTTGTGTACACTACTTTTTTATTGGTAGCATTTTGAGGATAAACATCAGCATTAATTAAACAGATATCCTCTGTACTGTTTAAAGTAATTTCAGAATTTTTAAAGGAAATACCCGTAACAGGGATATTTACTTCCGAGTCACCTGATTGAATAGCATCAACAAGCTCGTCAAGTCCGGTAGATTTATAATAATTATCGGCTGATTTTTCTAATAATTCAAGAAGTCTTTTTCTGTTATTTATCTGAGTGTCGCAAAAATTATTAAGCTCGGCGGCATTTTCTATGTTTTCCTTGAAAAATATCTGCTCAACTATGCTATGAATCGGTCCGCCGTCAACAATACCGTCAATAAAGGTTTTTGTATAATCCAATCCATACACCTGATACTCTATGTATGCTTTGTAACACTGAATAAGAATTTCTGCATTTTCAACGGTTCCGTTGCTTTTATAATCGTTATACGATTTATCTAATGCACTTCTGAAATATGTATCAACTATATACAATACAAGTAATTTGAAATTATTTGAGGCAGTTTCGCTGGAGTTAAACAATACATCCAATGTCATTTTTTCAATATCTATCGCAGCTAATATCGGAGCAATCGGACTGTCTTTTACAATTAAGTCCCAGGCTGTATCCAAAAAATTATTCCAGATTTTTTCCATTAATTTACCGCTTACATAATCTATTGATGTTTCTTCCATATGTGCTATTATATCATCAACAGCCTTTGTAAAGTATTCATTGTCTGTAACTTTTGATTTCGCCAATTTTAACATCTCAATGCGCTCAGATTTTGCATTAAGCAAAACTTGATATTCAGAAACTGCTTCAACTAACTCAACAGCATTTGAGCAGCCTGATGACAATGTACCCAATAGCTCTTTACTTATTTTTATGTCATCAATATTTGAAATAATGTTTTCATACTCATCTTTTGGTATTTCTTTTAGCTGTTTTAAAAAATCCTTATATGACGGATTTTCAAATTTATCAATATATTTATCAGCTAACTTGTCATATATTGATGTAGCTAAACTCATTTCCTGACTGTTCCAAACTCCGGAAGTATCTAACTGCTTTTGATCATATTTTAAAAAGCCCATAAGCATAACTTCATAAAAATATGATGGATTTCTTTGAAAATCAGAATTAAATGCAGCATTCCAAAAGTTTGAAGTCCAACAAAGCACACCATCATCTAACATAAGCTCCGTTAGAGTGTAGTAAAGCGGATCCTGCATACTTTTTAATAAGTTATAATAACTATCTCCATCATTGTTATAACCGTTTGCTATAATATTTGCCTGACATAATGGTACACCGGTTTTTTCAACACCGCTGCTTTGAACATTCGTTGTAGTTTCTGCGGCATTTACTGATGTAGGAATAAGCCACATACTACTGAAAGTAATTATTCCGGCAAGTAATATTGATAATATTTTTTTCAAAGTTAATTCCTCCTTAAAATAATATTAAATAAATTAGCCTTTTGTTGAAATATAAATCTGAAGTTCGGTTACATCTGCAACTGTGAGCTTGCCGTCCTTATTCAAATCCAAGCAATCAAATAATGATTTGTTTGTTTCGTCAATAAGAGTCGAACCGTCTGTATTTAAGCTGCCGGCAAGATGTCTTTGCAAATATGTAACATCCTTTACATTTACTATACCGTCTTGGTTTGAGTCTCCTGTAACGACTTCATCATCCAATGCAATAAATTCAAATTCATTATCTTGTGCATATTTTTCTGCGGCTGTATTTTTGTAGCCGTAAATTTTAAAATCATTTACATGTATATTTCCACCCATTCTAAACAAGTATCCAAATGCGTCAGAATCGATAGTTGTTAATTCTGTTGGTAAAGTCACCTTTACCAAATTAGGGCAATCCATAAACGCACCGTAGCCCACTGTTGTTATGTTTTGCGGCAACGATATATACTGTAAATTTGTATCATCTCTGAACGCATATGGCAATATGTCAGTAACGGTGTTTGGTATGTCATAAGTACTTTGCATTTTATTAGGATATTTTACAATTTCTGTTTTATCTTTATTAAGCAAAATTCCATCTACGCTTGAGTAATATTTATTGTTGCTATCAACATTTATACTATAAAGCTTAGTATCGAGCAAAAAGCAAAACACACCAATATATGTTACGCTTTCCGGTATTTCTATACTTTCAAGATTACAGCAATCCCAAAACGCATAATTTCCAACACCTGTAATACCCTCACCAACTATAACCTTCTTAATTCGATTGCGGTCCTCATACCAAGGTATTCCTTCTTCGTCATAACTTGATTCATCTTCGTTGATAATTCCGCTTCCACTAATGTGAAGTGTTCCGTTTAAATCAATATTCCACTTAATATCGTTTTGACTTTGGAAATCCGCCAAAGCAACAGGTGCATTGCTGTCAACAGTAGCCGCACTTACAGATAAAGTCGAAAATGCACTTACGGTCATTAATGCTGATAATATTATTGCTGTTATTCTTTTTGTATTTTTCATTGTAATCTCTCCTATCAGTTATTTTCTGAAATATGAATCTGCAATGCTGTTACATCAGAAACAGAAAGTTTGCCGTCTTTGTTCATATCAACGCAGTCAAACAACTGCTTGTTTGTTTCGTCAATAAGCGCCGAACCGTCGGTGTTTTTTTTGCCTGCAATGTGCATTTGCAAGTATGTAACATCGTTTACATTTACTATACCGTCTTGGTTTGAGTCGCCTGTAACGGCTTCATCATCAAATGCAATAAATTCAAATCCATTATCTTGTGCATATTTTTCTGCGGCTGTATTTTTGTAGCCGTAAATTTTAAAGCCTTCAATTTTTTGAGGACTCAAGCTGTCCATATTATCATATCCAAAAGCTAATTCTTCAATAGTGGTTACGCTTTTAGGAATATATATTTCCTTAAAATTACAATTTACAAAGGCATGTTTCAAAATACTCTCCACACCTTCATTTAAAATAACTTTATCAAGATTACTGTGAGCAGCTGTCCACTCTTTTAAGGTTTTAACACTTCCCGGTATAGTCAATGTCTTTAATTTTGCCGTTCCTCTAAAGAAAGCATAATAATCTATCCCTGTTGTTCCGTCAGGAATTGTGTATTCGGTTCGTTCATTACCATAAGGATATAATAAGAGAACATTATCTGATTTTCTAAATAAGCATCCATCTTTGCTGTAATAATTTTTATTGTTTTCGTCAACAGTAATTTCTTTTAGTATATTAAAATCGAATAAATGGTCGCAGTACTTAACGCTCTCTGGTATAAACAGTTTTTCTAAAGCTGTACCGCCAAAAGCACCGCCGCCGATTGTTTCAACGCCATTAGGAATAGTTATTTCCTTTATATTATCATTCCAAAATGCCATTTCCCCAATATTTTTTAGTGTAGTGGGAAGATTAACGGTTATTATAACATCACAGTCAAAGCTATACATACCTGAAAATGATTCATCACCTATACTTGCGACATCTCTGCCATCTATCGTATCAGGAATGGTTATATCAGTATCACTACCTAAATACCCAGCAATTTCAACTGTACCGTCATCAAGAACAGAGTATTTAAAATCTCCACTTACTAAATTATCATCTGTCGAAACAACAGGTGCATTGCTGTCAACAGTAGCCGCACTTACAGATAAAATCGAAAATGCACTTGTCATTATAAGTGCAGACAGTATTACGGCTGTTAATCTTTTTGCTTTTTTCATTACAATCTCTCCTTTGTAAAAAATATTTTTTGTTAAAGCCTGAATAATTACTGCATTTTGCAGTAATTATTAATACAACAATGTGCGGTATGCTATACTAAAACAGAAGTGATACAATTATTTATAGACGCATACGGGAATTGCGTGAAGACGCCGATTTGACTCAAAAACAAATGAGTGCTATTCTTCACTGTTCTAAGCAAGTATATAGTAATTACGAACTCGGTCAGCGTGATATACCTACATCTATACTAATCGCCCTTGCAAAGCATTTTGAAACCAGCATCGATTATATACTCGGCTTAACAGATAAAAAAGAAAATAATTCTCAATAATAGCAAAAAATTTTGAAAGATTTGCTGTTATTTTTATCTAAATTTTACTGCGTTTTGCGGTATTTGTCAATATATTTTATAATATTATCAAAAATTATCTTTTTCATAAGTCATTCTCTTCTTTTCTGTCTTTAGAATATATCGGCAATCGTGCCAATTTTTATAAAAAACACTTTTTTGCCATAAAAATCCCCTTTACGGTAATTTTGATTGCATTATACCGTAAAGGGGCGTTTTGTATATTTTCCGTTTTTGACTGACTTATTCAGAAATCGGAACTGTCGTTTTATATCATATAAATATCGGCTGATGTTGTTTGCCTTGCAGTGCAAGCTCTACACATTCTTCTATTTTTGAAAAATCAGCCACAAGTGAATTTGGCTTTTTAATGCAATTATCCTGCCGCATCGGGACAAAATAAATGTTCTTTGTGTTCATAAGTCTGCCTATGTTCTGCGCAGACGCTCCGAGTGCGTCGTTTGTTGCAACGCACAAAAGTACAGGCCGCAGAATACGCAGATGTGATTTTGCCGCCATTGTTACCGAGGTGTCGGTTACGCCGAGCGACAGCTTTGCAAGTGTGTTGCCTGTGCAAGGTGCTATCAGAAGTAAATCGCACATTTTTTTCGGTCCTATCGGCTCTGTCTGCACCGAGGTGTGAAGTACCTTTTCTCCTGTTATATCCTCGCAAGTTTTAACCATTTCCTCTGCCTTGCCAAATCGAGTATCTGTTGAGTAGGCGTTACCTGACATTATCGGAAGTACCCTGTAGCCTGAATCAACAAGCTTCTGCATTTGTTCAAAGGCTTGTGAAAAGGTGCAAAAGGAACCGCACATTGCATAGCCAATGGTTGCTTTTGTCACCTGTAAACCTCCTTGATTATGTTAAAAATCGTTTTTCTGATAATTTCTCCCGCTGCCTTTGGTGCGGTTCTGCCGGGCAATGACAAGGCACGAACGGCATCGGTTTTGTACCTGCGTGCCGCCTCAAAATCCACTCCTCCCGGAAGTGAGGCAAGGTCTATTATAATGGTGTTGCGGTCTGTATTCATAAGCAAGTCGCTGTCAAAAATCATAAGGGGAATTGTATTGAAAACAAGGTCGTATCCCTTTACGCTTTTGAGAGCATTTGTGTTGATGTGTTTGCAGCCGAGTGCCTCTATATACGCAAAATCAACCTCATTTCTTGCGCTTACCGTGACCTGTGCATCAAGAGATTTCAGCATTTTTGCAAGCATTTTTCCTATTCTGCCAAATCCGCAAACAAGGCATTTGCTGTCAAAAATCGTACCCTCGTACTCATTCATCGCAATTTCAACCGCTCCCTCGGCGGTGAGCAACGCATTGGCAACCGCAAATTCCTCTTTTGCCGAATAATCGTAAACCTCGCAGTCTGCAAGCTGCGGATATGCTTTTAAAAATTTATTTTTCATAGCAACAAATATCGGCTTTTCTTTTAAAAGAGAAATCATTTCTTCGTCAAGCCTTGTTTTGTTGTCCGAAAACGGCGTGTTTACCGTACCGTCTGCGCAAATTGACGGCAAAGGGAAAATTATTGCATCTGATTTTGAAATTGCGGTTTTTATGTCGGATATTTCAATCGCACCGAGGCTTTTCAGCTTATCAAAACCGCCGAGAATTACATCGTAACAACAGTCTGATATTGACTTTGCAAGAAAAAGCTGCCGTTTATCTCCACCAATTATGCCAAAGGCTTTTAGCTCTGATTTTTTCATTTTTAACACCCGCACAATAATTATTCTCTACAATGGTATATTATGCAAAGTCGGAATTTATGTGTTATTTAAAAGAGGTTCTGTCTTAAATGCTTTGGAAGATTATTAAATTATGGTTTAAAAGATTAATAAAAGAAAAAACTGCCCATACATTATGAGCAGTTCGGTAAAAATAAAATGTCAAATTATATTTTAATTTTCTTCGCTTTTCTTTAATATCTTATCCGCCGCAAGCATTACGCCGAGTTTGCCCGAACAGAAATTAAGTCCGCCCTGCATCCATACAGCGTACGGTTCTCTTAACGGTGCGTCTGCGGAAAGTTCGATTGACGAGCCGAGTGTAAACGCACCCGCCGCCATAATTACCTGACTTTCATAACCCGGCATATCCGACGGTTCAGGCTTTACAAAGCTGTCTACGGCAGAGCCGCTCTGTATTCCCTCGCAGAAACTGCAAAGCTTTTCTTCGTTTCCGAGCATAATAAGCTGAATAATATCTCCCCTGTTTTCACTGTATTTAGGGGTTGTATCATAACCGAGAATTTCAAAAAGAGCCGATGCAAACACTGCCGTCTTTAATGCCTCGCAAGACACAAACGGAGCGTGATACGCACCCATAAAGAGTTCACGGTTGTTGCCGAGCGTTGCACCGATTTCCTTACCCGTACCCGGAGTTGTAAGTCTGTATGCGCACATCTCGACAAGTTCTTTTTTACCTGCGATATATCCTCCCGTAGGAGCAATGCCGCCGCCTGCATTCTTAATGAGCGAACCTGCCATAATATCAACGCCGACAGACATTGGAGTAACCTTTTCAACAAACTCGCCATAGCAGTTATCGAGCATAATAATTGACTTTGGTGACGCTTTTTTGGAAATTTCACAAAGTTTTTTGATTTCTCTGTATGTAAGCGAAGGTCTTATGCTGTATCCTCTTGAGCGCTGAATATAAACCATTTTCGGCTTTTCTTCTCTGATTCTCTGCTCGACTGCCTCATAATCAACAGTGCCGTCAGCCTTTAAATCAACCATTTCAAAGTTAATGCCAAAATCTTTTAGCGACCCGGGATAATTGCCCTCAAGTCCGATTGCCGAGCGGATTGTATCATACGGCATACCTGTTACGGAAAGCATGGTATCGTTCGGTCTTAAAATACCAAAAAGAGCAACCGTAAGAGTATGTGTGCCGCTTGCAAAGTTATGTCTTACAAGTGCGTCCTCGGCGTCAAAAGCATAGGCATACACACGGTCGAGAGCATCTCTGCCGAAATCGTCATAGCCATAGCCTGTTGAACCCGAAAAATGACTTTCTCTTACCCCTGCCTCCTGAAAGGCTTTTATCATCTTTTGCTGATTGTATTCCTGAATATCGTTAATTTCATCAAGCTTGCTTTTGCAAAGCTCCATAGCCTTTTGCGAGGCCTCGATTATTCTGTTGTCTATATCAAAAAAACTCAAAATTTATCATCCTTTAAAATGGTATTCACACCAGCTGTCAAAGCAGTTGAATTTTAAATTATCGTAAAATGCCTTGTTTGCATTCTCCGCCCTGTGTACAAACACACTTCTGCCCTCTTTTACAAGAATATTTGTAAGGTGATTTACTATGTATGTACCGTAACCTTTGTTACGGAATTTCGGCAGACACGCAACCGCACCGATTACAGCGCCCTGCCTGCTTTCCGCAACAGTCATTGCAACAGCCGCAAGGTCGTTTCCGTCATACAACCCGATAAGCCGCATTGTGCCATGGCGCAGTTTGTGGTTTATATCCACATAAAAATCCTCAAATTTCGGCGGAGTAAAATATTTATCCGCCGCCTTTGCAATAAGCTCGTAAGCCTCTTTTATCTGCGGTGTGTCTATTCTTAAGTTATCACTTTCAGATAATTCTTCTTTGCGTACAAGTATAGGGCCTTGCGATTTTTCGTATCCGAACAAATCAAGGCTGTATTTGTTACTGCAAATTACCGAACCTGCACCTGCCACACGCATAAAAGTCGATACTTCGTCTATATCCGTTTTATCGGTCAGAAAAAGAATAAAATCCGTGCCGTTTCGTGCGATTGCTCCCGTTGCAGTGTTGCTTTCGTCATCAAAAACAGTCCAATAATCCACAAACGGAAGATGCGGATTGTAACTTGTACAAAGCGAAATTATGCGACAGGCAAAAGGATCAAGTCCGTCAAGGCTTTCTATTGTGCTGATAAATTTTTCGCAATTATCGGCAGTCAATATCATCTGTCATAATCCTTTCGTTTAATATTCTCCGCCTGCAATCTTATTTGCAAGTGCCGACACAATTTTTATAATATCATCGCAGTCGCTTACATTCGCAACTGTAACGCTGCTATGCAAATATCTGCAAGGAAGTGAAATTGCCAGGGTTTTTACTCCGCCTCTGCTCTGGTGAATTACGCCCGAATCGTTGCCGCCTGCAACCGCTCTTTTATATTGAGCCTTTGCACCCGTTTCCTCGGCACATTCAAAAGCCATTTCAGACATTCTCTTATCGTAAATTGTGCGTCTGTCCATTACAGAAATAACCGCACCGTCGCCGAGATTGCACACCTGTCTTGTTTCTTCAACACCTGCAATATCCGCTGCGGTTGTGGTTTCCACAACAATGGCAAATTCAGGGTCTACGCTGTACGCCGCAACCTTTGCACCACGCAGTCCGACTTCTTCCTGTACGGCAAACACAAAGTGCATATCATACTCAAGTTCGCTTTTTATAAGCTCAATAAGCGCAAGACAGCCAAAGCGGTCGTCAATAGCCTTTGATTTGATTGTATAGCCGTTATTTTCGTATATAGAATTAAAATTCACACTGTCGCCGTAGCTTACAACGCTTAGCGCATCATCTTTGCTTGTTGCACCGATATCAATGTACATTTCGCCGTACTTCGGCACAGCGGTTCTTTCATCTGATTTGCTTAAATGAATAGGCTTTACACCGATTACACCGTTTACCTTTTTTTTGCCTACGGTTACAGTCTTGCCGAGCACAACCCTTCTGTCAAGACCGCCGACTTCATCAAATTTAAGGTAACCGTCAGAAGTAATATCCGTTACCATAAACCCCACTTCGTCCATATGAGCCGAAAGCATAAGTTTTGCCTTTGCTCGGTTTTTGCCTTTTTTAAACACAATGATATTGCCGAGGTTATCCGTTTTGATTTCATCGGCAAACTGCTTTATTTCATTTATAATAATTTCTCTTACACTGCCCTCGTCACCCGAAATACCTTCGACAGTGCAGAGTTTTTCAAGCAATTTAAAATCAGTCATTAAAAGCACCTCCGCCGATAATATATTCAGCAAGCAGAGCTGCCGTATTTTCCACATCAGAAATATCAATAACTTCAATCGGAGTATGCATATATCTTTGCGGAATCGAAACAACGGCAGAAGCAACACCGCTTTTTGTAACAGAAATATGGTCTGCATTTGTGCCTGTTGTGCCTGAAATAGGCTCATATTGAAAAGGAATGTTCTTTTCCTTAGCAACAGAAATGAGTTTATCACTCATAGCCTTGCTAAGAACCGGAGAAATGCAAATCATCGGACCTTTTGCAAGTTCAACGCCTGCATATTGACCGCTTACATCGGGTTGAGAGGCAAAACTTACATCAACGGCAATTGCCTCGTCGGCATTAATCCGGTAAGCACCTGTTTTCGCACCTGTTCCGTAGGTTTCCTCCTGAACGCTCAAAAGAATAACAACCTTGTACGAAAGTTCTTTTTTACCGATAAGCTCGGCGCATCTAATAAGAGCGGCAATACCGCATCTGTCATCAAGTGCGGGAGCGGTAATTCTGTTATTCATAAGTTCCTTCGGTTCGCCGTAAAATGTAAGAACATCACCGATTTTGATTTTCTCGGCTACCTTTTCATAAGGTAAACCGAAGTCAATCCATACCTTGTCAATAGGAGCTGCTTTATCTTCTCCGCCGTCAGACAGGTGCGGAGGCATACAACATACCACTCCTTTAACAGGCTCGTCCGAACAAGATACAAGTACAGCGTCTGACAATACCCTTACATCAATTCCGCCGCAGGAGGCAACCTTAACAAAACCGTTTTCATTAATCGAAGTCACAATAAAGCCTATTCTGTCAAGATGTGCGTCAAGCAAAATTGTTTTGTCTGCATTTGCATTGCCGAGTGTAGCGATTACATTTCCGTTTTTATCTATAGTTGTATCTGCAAAGGCAGAGAATTTTTCGGCACAGAACTTTGCGATTGGCTCTTCACTGCCCGATACTCCGCCTATGCGGCATAAATCAAATAAAAGCTGTTTCATATTCACATTATTTCAAAGCGTTTACAATAGCCTTGAAATGATTTCCTCTTTCCTCAAAATTCTTGTACAAACCAAAACTTGCGCTTGCCGGAGAAAGCGAAACAATGTCGCCTTTTTCGGCGTGGTTTACGGCAGCCTCAACTGCCTCTTCCATATTTGTAACATTTATGATTGTAATTTCATTTTCGTTGTAGTTTTCAGCCTCAACAACGGCTTTTTCAATCTTCGGAGCAGTATCGCCGAGAAGAATGAGAACCTTAACCTTATCGTTGATTACAGGGCCGAGCGGCTCATAAGGAATATGCTTGTCGTAACCGCCTGCAATGATGATGATTTTTTCATCATAGAGCGAGAGCGTGCCGAGTGCTGTTCTTGTAGGGCTTGATGCAATGGAATCGTTGTAATACTTAACTCCGTTGTACTCCCTTACAAACTCCGCTCTGTGTTCAACACCGCCGAAAGTCTTTGCAACAGCCTTGATAGTTTCAACATCAACCATACCCCATACGGCTGAAATTGCCGCAAGGTAGTTTTCAACATTATGCATACCCGGAATTTTTATGTCCTTAATGTCCATAATCTTTGTAACCTTACCGTAGTCGCTGTAGCAAACAGTTGTACCGTCAAGATAAGCGCCGTTTGCAAGGCTTTCTTTTACACTGAATTTTGCAAGCTGACCACGAACGCTGTCAGAGAAAGAATTTGCAATTTCATTGTCAAGGTTAAGCACCGCCTTTGAAAAAGCATTCTGGTGAAGTACGATGTTTTTCTTTGAATCCACATACTCCTGCATATCCTTATGTATGTCGAGGTGGTTCGGCGCAAGGTTTGTAACCACTGCAACATCAGGACTTTTTCTCATTGAAATAAGCTGAAAACTTGAAAGCTCAACCACTGCCACATCGTCCTCTTTAATGCTCTCGATTTCAGGGAGTAAAGGCTTGCCGATGTTGCCGCCGAGGTGTACATTCACACCGCTTGCTTTCAAAAATTCGGAGATAATTGTTGTGGTTGTGGTTTTGCCGTCGGAACCTGTAATTGCAATAATTTTACATGGGCAGAGGTCAAAGAACACTTCCATCTCGGAAGTGAGCACAACGCCTTTTTCTCTTAATGCAACAAGTTCAGGTCTGTAAAACGGTGTGCCAGGACTGCGGAAAATAATGTCGCCGTCAAGTTTTGAGAGGTAATCCTCGCCCAAAACAAGCTCTGCGCCGTATTCTTTGGCTTTTACGGCATTTTCGCCGAGCGATTCAAAATCTTTTTTGTCATATGCAGAAACTACTGCACCTTTATCCGAAAACAGTTTTATCAAAGGCAAGTTACTTGTGCCGATACCGATAAAACCGACTTTTTTACCCTTTATACTTTCAAAAAACTTATCTGCTAAGTTGTTCATAGAACTATCCCCTTTTTATAAAGTAAGAATTACATACATATTTAATTATACCTTGTTATAACAGAAAATTCAACCGTAAACAGCATATTGCAATATAAATTTTCACAAATGCTTTTCGACTTTAAAAACTTGATTTAAACAAGTACATATGATACAATTATTTTTACAGATACAGTACGCAAAAGGAGGATTTATGTATAATTTAAAAGGAAAAACCGCTGTAATTACAGGCAGTAATTCAGGAGTAGGTGCCGCAACGGCTATGCTCTTTGCAAAAAGCGGAGCAAATGTTGTAATCAGTGCACGCCGTCAGGCGGCTCTTGATGAGGTTGCATCTAAAATCAAAGCAGAAGGCGGTAATGTGCTTACCGTTTTGACCGACATTTCAAAAGATGAAGATTGCAAAAATCTTATGAAAGCAACCGTAGATAAATTCGGCGGTATTGATATTTTGGTAAACAATGCGGGTGTTCTCGACACCGGTCTTGCACCTATTGATAAGTTTGACGATGTTGAAATTCAAAAATTGATTTCAATTAATCAGGTCGGTACAATGCAGTGTATTCGTGCGGCTCTTGAATATATGCAAGAGGGTTCGTCTATCGTAAATGTTGCTTCTGTTGCGGGAGTAAACGGCGGTGGCGGCGCTGCTTATGTTTCCACCAAATCCGCAATCATCGGTATTACAAAGCATACCGCTTTACTTCTTGCCGACAAATACATTCGCTGTAATGCAATTTGTCCGGGTACAATAGTTACACCTATGACTATGAATATGAAGCCTGAAAATCTTGATATGAAAATGTTTGGTGCAATGAGCAAACACGCTGACTTAAAGATAAAGCCTTGTATGGCAGAAGATGTTGCAAATATTATAGAATTTTTCGCATCCGATAATTCAAAGGCACTCACAGGTCAGATTTTAGTAAGCGATTTCGGTGCGTCGCTCTAACGCTCTGTCACATACAATTAAATTTATACGGGAGTAGGATTTGTCTTACTCTCGTTTTTTTATTTTGCGTATTGCTTAAAAACAAGTTAAATGCTAAAATGTCTAAGGGTGATACTATGCTCTATGACTTTATAATTATTGACAAAACTTCTTCCGCTCCGCTTTATATGCAGATTTACGCATCAATAAGGCGTTCCGTGGAAAACGGAAGTCTTGTAAAGAATACAAAGCTGCCGTCAGTGCGCCAGCTTTCAAGCGGACTTGAGGTATCAAAAACCACTGTATCCGCGGCTTACGAACAACTATGCGTTGAGGGTTACATCAAAAACAAGCCGCAAAGCGGATATTATGTTGAGGCACAGTTTGAAAACGCCCCAAAGAAAAGCGAAAATACGCACAGCTCCGCAATCGCACAGATTAAAAGATATGACTACGATTTCAGCGGCAAAAGCATTGACGATAAAATCATTAATATTGACGAATGGAAAAAGTATGTCAAAGAGGTAATAAACACGGGATATATGCTTATGTCGTACGGCGAACCGCAGGGCGAAACCGTGCTTAGAAATGCACTGCAAAAATACAGCCTCGGAGTGCGGAGCGTAAATACAAGTGCCGAAAACATTGTTGTTGGCGCAGGAACACAGCTTTTGCTCTACCTTTTGTGTTCTCTTGTGGGTACGAACAAAACCGTTGCAACGGCAAAATCAAGCTACATTCAGGCGGAATTTATTTTTAAAACCTTAGGACTTGATATAAAGTATTTTGATACGGACAGCAAGGGAATTACCATATCCTCTCTCGAAAAAATAAATCCCGATATGGTGCTTATCAATCCGAATTTTATTGCAGAAAACGGTATGAGTATGCCCGTAAGCCGCCGACTTGAGCTTATTAAGTGGGCAAAAGAAAACGATTGCATTATCATTGAGGACGATTATAACGGCGAGCTCAGATACAGTACACACCCTATGCCGTGCGTGCAGAATTACGACATTGAAAACACGGTATATCTCGGCTCATTTTCAAAAATTCTTTTGCCGTCGGTCAGAATCAGCTATATGGTGCTGCCCGACAAACTGCTGAAAAAATACCGACAAATCAGCCCGTACATAAATCAGACCGCCTCAAAAACCGAGCAGAACGCACTTGCAAAATATCTTGAAAACCGCAGACTTGACGCTCATTTAAGAAAAGCAAGGCGAGTTTATCTTGAAAAAAGCAAACAAATAACAGACTGCGTATATAAGTATTTTGGCAGCGACACACAGATAATATTCAACGAAACCTCGCTTTATATTTCGGTAAAAATAAAAGGAATTTCCGATTATAACGAAATACGAAAAAAACTTGACGAAAACAACATTGCGGTAATGCCCGAAAAAGCAGAAATCAATGCACTGAACCTAAGTTTTTCGGGTATTTCCGTTGACAAAATAGAAGCAGGTATAAAGAGAATATGCGATGTAATACAGCAAGAGAAAAAGTAAACTTTTTAAAGCCCGAATTTCTCATTTCACAAACAACCGTACAAAGCGAACAGGTGACCTTACTTTTGTAAAGTCACCTGTTTTAATGGTAGGAAATAATATAATAAAAACAATCAAGCAAAATTAATTTTTAATCTTCTCATCTCTACCAAGAAGATAATCGACAGATACCTCAAGAATGTCTGCAAGCGCAACAAGCTCAACATCTGTTACAAATCTGATCTGTCCCTCGAGCTTAGAAAGACCCGATGCGTTCATATCTACTCCGCTTACCTGAAGCTGAGCAAGGAGTTCTTTTTGTTTCATTCCCTTTTGCTTACGAACGCTCTCAACTCTGTGTCCAATCAAGTTTCTGTCGCCCAAATCCTGTTTACGAAGTCTCATTTTTCTCTCTCCCCAAAATTTATATTTCTTTTTTAAAATTCTTTAAAAACATTGTAGACTTATTATATTACTTTATCAGAAAAAAAACAAGACTTTTTTGTAAATATTTTTAAAAAATTGAAATTTTTTTGAAATTTCAATTGCAACAGCATAATATTTAGCGAATACTAACAAATAAAGCTAATTTATATTGTCGATAATTCACAGATTATTAGATTTTTAGTTCATATGTGGAAAAATGTGAGTTATGTTAATATTCCTTTTTGGAATGTTGAAAGATGTTAAATACATAAAAACATATATTTAAGAGATATTCTTTATAAAAGTTACAAATGGTTACAAAATGTAATATTTAGAAATTATAAATTACCTCTTGACTTTAAAGAACATCTGTTCTATAATTTAATAAAACATTTGTTCGAGATGATTTTGTATGAAAATTTGTGACACAGTAAATTCAAAGCTATATAAAAATGACCGTGCTATTCTGCACAGCGACTGCAACTGTTTTTATGCAAGCGTGGAATGTCTTTTAAATCCGAATATAAGAGATTTACCCGTTGCGGTGAGCGGTGACGCCGAGAACAGACACGGAATCATCCTTGCGAAAAACGAGGAGGCAAAAAAGTACAATATAAAAACAGGAGAAGCTATATGGCAGGCAAAGAAAAAATGTCCTCAACTTCTGACTGTTCCCGCAAGACTTGATGTTTACAAGAAGTTTTCCGACAAGGTACGCCGAATTTACTCTGATTACACCGATATGGTCGAACCTTTCGGTCTTGATGAAGCGTGGCTTGACATTTCAGAAGACTATAAAAATAATGCACTCACCATTGCCGAGGAGATTTCACAGCGTGTAAAGGACGAAATCGGTATCACGGTAAGCATAGGCGTCAGCTTTAACAAGATTTTTGCCAAATTCGGCAGTGATTACAAAAAGCCTGACGCAATCACCTGCATTACACGGGATAACTACAAGACGCTTGTATGGAATTCACCTGCCGGCGATTTGCTGTATGTAGGCGGTGCTACACGAAAAAAACTTGAACAGATAGGAATATACACCATAGGCGACATTGCAAATGCTCCGATCGGTCTGTTGAGGACTCACCTCGGCAAATGGGGCGACCTGATTTACGGCTTTGCAAACGGATATGATTCCTCACCCGTTGCTCGAATCGGTGAATATTCAGAGGTAAAATCTATCGGAAATTCAACCACGGCGGTGCGTGATTTAAAAAATCTTGACGACATCAAGGTTATAGCCTATGTCCTTTGCGACAGCGTATGCAGACGAATGCGTGAACAAGGATTTGTGGGCAAAACTGTGTGTGTGAGTATGCGTGACACGGGGCTTTCCACAATTACAAGGCAACATACTTTAAATACCTACACTTCCCTGACAAGCGACATTACAAAAGCCGCTATGGCACTGTTCAAAGAGAATTTTGACAATAAATCACCTCTAAGAAGCATCGGCGTATCAGTTACGGATTTTGCACACGATAACATTCCCAGACAAATGGATATTTTTTCGGACGAAAGAAAAATAATCGCAGAAGAAAAGCTTGATAAAACCTTGGATAAATTAAAGCAACGCTTTGGCAATTATATCATTCGTCCCGCATCACTTTTAACCGACAGAGGGCTGTCTGCCTTTAATCCAAAAGACGAACACACAATTCACCCTGTCGGTTATCTGTGAACTAACGCTTATCGGAGGCTATTATGTTTAAGAAATATGTTAAGGTTACTGCAACATTTGACTGTGACGGCAGCCTCGTACCGAATTATATTTTCTGGGATGACAACAAACGCTATCCCATCGACCGCATAACAGATGTACGCTATGCCACATCTTTAAAAGCAGGCGGTTGCGGTATTCGATATACCTGCAGAATTTTAGGAAAAGAAAGATATATTTTTCTCGAAGAAAATAAATGGTTTGTTGAAGTAAAAGAAAATTGAGGTATTTTATGCATAAAGTCAAAGCAAAGGGAATTTTATCCGCCTCAAACGGCATTAATATATACAGAGGTTGTCTGCACGGATGTATTTACTGTGATTCACGCAGCGACTGCTATCAGATGAAACATAAATTTGAAGATATTGAAGTAAAAGAAAACGCACCCGAACTTCTGGAAAAGGCTTTATCGTCTAAAAGAAAACCTTGTATGATTGGTACGGGCGCTATGAGCGACCCATACATTCCGCTTGAAAAAGATTTAAGAATTATGAGAAAATGCCTTGAAATTATAGAAAAATATTCTTTCGGAGTTACCGTTCATACTAAATCGTCAAGCGTTATGCGTGATATTGATATTCTTGAAAAAATTAATCGAAAGAGCAAATCCGTACTGCAAATGACTCTTACAACCGCCGACGAAAAACTTTGTAAAATTCTTGAACCCAATGTTTCGACAACCGAAGAAAGAGTAAACACTCTGAAAGAATTTCAAAAGGCTAAAATTCCGACTGTTGTATGGCTCTCTCCGTTTTTACCGTTTATAAATGACACCAAAGAAAATATAGACGCTTTGCTTGATTATTGTGTCAAATCGGGCGTTAAGGGCATTATTTGCTTTAACATAGGAGTTACACTGCGAAACGGCGACAGAGAATATTTTTACAGTCAACTCGACAGATTTTTCCCCGGTATGAAAGAACGATATATGAGAACCTACGGAAATTCATATGAAGTTTTAAGTCCGAACAGCGATTACCTTATGAAAAGGATTGAAAATGTCTGTCAAAATGAGGGCATTATGTTTGGAATTGACAGGGTGTTTTCATACCTTCGCAAATACGAAAATAAATATGAAAACCAGAATATACAGCTAAGTTTGTTTGATAATTTATAAAAGGATAATTTAGCATCAACAAATTCTAATAAATAAAAAAGATATACAATGAAAATTAAATCAACTGTATATCTTCTGTAACTAAAATATATTAATCTTTTTCCGCAGAAATCTGCTTTTTTTCTTCTTTGTTTTTTCCTCTGCGGAAAATTAATCTGAAAACAAGACGAACAAACGGGCCGCAATAAAACATCTGATAACAAATAGCCATCGGAAAATTAAGCGCCCATGTCTGAACCCATGTACCGACTGACGGTATTTTGAACAAACAGGTTGCAATAAGACTCATTATCGGACACATAATACAGCAAATACATATTGAAATTGCATATGTAATAAACTGCGGTCTGTCAGTGGGTTTCATTACCGTAAACGCAAGTTTTGCGGCAATTTTGCCGACTATAAAAAATTCAAGAATAAAAGCGATCGGAGCCATAAAAATCAGTTCGTGCGTTGCCGCAAGAAAAGTTGTTCCGTCAACCTTGCCCGTATTAAGTGCAACATTGTAAACAATCATTCCGTACACCATAACGGTCGCCATAATGGCGGTGAATACTGCATCTTCAAGTTTGTTTTTTGGCATAATAAAGTCCTCCCATGATAACAATGTTTATGTGTTGTTCGTTATCATCACGGAGGATGTGCGTTTCCAATAAGACCATATTATGTTGTATTTTGCTGAAATCAGCTTGAATATAATAGCATACTAACAAATAAATGTCAAGAATTTTTTTATTAAACGCAGGCAATACTTAGATTTCTAAGTATCAGCCTGCGTTTTGTTTAATAATTTTTATTAAGTTTTTCAATAGTTGAGGTAAATTATGGTTTATCGAAATATTCGTAAAACAATTATAACAGTTTGTTAAACCATAATTATCCCACAACGCTGTTTAATTCATATTTAAAAACGGTTTTAAATACTGACCTGTAAATGAATTTTCATTTTTTGCAACTTCTTCGGGAGTACCCTCTGCAATTACAGTTCCGCCCATATCTCCGCCCTCGGGTCCAAGGTCAATAATATGGTCGGCAGTCTTTATAAGGTCAAGGTTATGCTCGATAACCACAACCGTATTTCCCGTATCAACCAGCTGTTGAAGAACATCAATAAGTCTGTGAACATCGGCAATATGAAGTCCCGTAGTCGGCTCATCAAGAATATACACCGTTTTGCCCGTCGGTCGCTTTGCAAGCTCGGTTGCGAGTTTTACACGCTGTGCCTCACCACCCGAAAGTGTAGTAGCAGGCTGACCGATTTTGATATAGCCAAGCCCCACATCACAAAGCGTTTTCAGTTTGCGGTAAATCCTTGGAATATTTGCAAAGAATTCCATTCCCTCTTCGGCAGTCATCTCTAAAACATCATTAATCGACTTGCCTTTGTACTTCACCTCAAGGGTTTCACGATTATATCTCTTGCCCTTACACACCTCACAAGGAACATAAACATCGGACAGGAAATGCATTTCGATTTTTATAATACCGTCGCCCTGACACGCCTCACATCTGCCTCCTTTTACATTAAAAGAAAATCTGCTTTGTGAAAAGCCTTTCATTTTAGCGTCTTGAGTTGTGGCAAAAAGTGCTCTTATGTCGGTAAACACACCCGTATAAGTTGCAGGATTTGAGCGTGGAGTTCTTCCGATCGGGCTTTGGTTGATGTCGATTACCTTATCAAGATTTTCAATGCCTTTTATGCCCTTGTTTTTACCCGGAATAATCTTGGCTTTGTTTAAATCACGGGCAAGAGTTTTGTATAAAATCTCATTAATCAGTGAACTTTTTCCCGAACCCGAAACGCCCGTTACGCAAACAAGTTTGCCGAGCGGAATCTTTACATTTACATTTTTAAGATTGTTTTCGGCGGCACCGAGAATTTCAATAAATTTTCCGTTGCCCTCCCTGCGTTTTTCGGGAACAGGAATAACTCTTTTATGGCTTAGATACTGACCTGTAATTGATTTTTCGCAAGCCTTGATCTCATCAACATCGCCTACGCACACAATTTCTCCGCCGTGCACACCTGCACCGGGTCCGACATCGACAATGCAGTCAGCAGCGTACATAGTATCCTCATCGTGCTCAACAACAATAACCGTATTGCCCAAGTCACGAAGTCTTTTAAGCGTGCTCAAAAGTTTTTCGTTGTCACGCTGGTGCAAACCGATACTCGGCTCATCAAGAATATAAAGCACACCCATAAGACTGCTGCCGATTTGAGTTGCAAGTCGTATACGCTGACTTTCACCGCCGCTAAGCGTTCCTGCAGAACGGGAAAGCGTAAGATAGCCAAGTCCGACACGCTGTAAAAAGTTAAGTCGTTCACGGATTTCCTTTACAATCTCGGCAGAAATAATCTTTTCTTTTTCGGTAAACTCAATTGTATCAAGAAATTCAAGCGCAGATACAACGGATTTTTTACAGAAATCCGCAATATTAATTCCGCCGACCGTTACGGCAAGGCTCTCTTTTGAAAGCCTGTCGCCGTGACATTCATCGCAATGAATTTCCGACATATATGTTTGGATTTCTTCCTTAATCCAATTACTCGAAGTATCCTTATATCTGCGCTCAAGATTATTTATAATTCCCTCAAATTTTTGCTCGTAACTGCCACTGCCGTAAACCGATTTACGGTGAATAGTCAAGGTTTCGTCACCTGTACCGTAAAGCAAAATTCTGATAATTTCAGGTGATAGTTCCGACAACGGTGCGTCAAGTGAAAAATTATATTTTTCGGCAAGTGCCTCAAAGTACATAGCCGCAATGGAACTGCCCTCCATTGCCCAGCCGCTTCCTTTTATAGCGCCCTGTCGCACACTTTTACTCATATCGGGAATAATTTTATTTTCGTCAATCTTAAGAAATACGCCCAAGCCCGTACATTTAGGGCAAGCACCGAACGGATTATTAAAAGAGAACATTCTCGGCGATAAATCTTCAATACTCACACCATGGTCGGGGCATGAATACTTCTGTGAGAACATTACATCTTCTCCGCCGACAATATTCACAAGAATGATACCGTTTGAAAGTTTAGAGGCGGTTTCTATACTGTCAGAAAGTCTTGAAGTAATTTCAGGCTTTACTACAAGTCGGTCAACAATTACTTCTATATTATGTTTTTTATTTTTCTCAAGCGGAATTTTTTCTGACAAATCATACACAATTCCGTCTGCTCTTACTCTCGCAAAACCCGATTTTCTTGCACTTTCGAGTACCTTTACATGCTCGCCTTTTCTGCCACGCACAACAGGAGCCAAAACCTGAATTTTTGTGCCCTCGTCGTAAGACATAATTTTATCTACTATCTGGTCAACCGTCTGCTGTCTGATTTCTCTGCCGCAAACAGGGCAGTGCGGAATACCGACTCTTGCATAAAGCAAACGCAGGTAATCGTAAATTTCGGTTACGGTGCCGACGGTTGAACGAGGATTTTTCGATGTGGTCTTTTGGTCAATGGAAATAGCAGGTGACAATCCCTCAATGCTCTCTACATTCGGTTTGTCCATTTGTCCCAAAAACATTCTTGCATAAGAAGAAAGGCTTTCTACATAGCGTCTTTGTCCCTCGGCATAGATGGTATCAAAAGCAAGCGAGCTTTTGCCCGAACCAGAAAGACCTGTTATTACAACAAGTTTATTTCTCGGAATTTCAACATTGACATTTTTCAGATTATGCTCTTTAGCTCCTCTTACTATAATTTTGTCGTGTTCCATCTCTTTCACCTTTTTCCTTTATTTAGCAATTATAGCCTCTCATAAAGAGAGGCTATAAAAATTATTATTCGTTATCTTTGTTTTCTGCAGTATTTGCATTATCTTCTTCGGATTCGGCATCTTCTGCCTCAACAGGCTCAACATAAGTGCCGTTCATAACAGCCTCAAAGTCTTCGCCGCCCATTTTTTCATGCTTAATAAGGTAAGCTGCAACCTCATGAAGTTTATCAATATTATCCTTCAAAATGGTTTCTGCTCTGTCGTAAGCATTGTTGACAATCTCAAGAATAAGCTCGTCAATCTTAGCGGCAGTTCTCTCTGAATAATCTTGAGTATGACCCATATCTCTGCCAAGGAATACGGCACTGTTGTCTTTGCCGTAACAAATACAGCCGAGTTCCTTAGTCATACCGTACTTTGTAACCATATCACGGGCAGTCTTTGTAGCCTTTTCAATATCGTTAGACGCACCGGTTGAAATATCATCAAGAATGATTGCCTCCGCAACTCTACCGCCAAGACATACTACGATGTCTTCAAGCATTTCTGTGCGTGAGTTGTAAGACTTATCTTCAGACGGCAACGGCATTGTATAACCGCCAGCCATACCTCTCGGAATAATAGAAATCTCGTGAACAGGGTCTTGTGTAGCAAGCTCGTGGAAACAGATTGCGTGACCTGCCTCGTGATAAGCGGTAAGTTTCTTTTCCTTGTCGCTCATAACTCTTGTCTTTTTCTCTGCACCGACTACAACCTTGATTGTAGCCTCTTCGATTTCTTCCATAGTAATGGCTTTTTTATTCTTTCTTGCAGCAAGCAAAGCAGCCTCGTTAAGGAGATTCTCAAGGTCTGCACCTGTGAATCCTGCTGTTGTCTTTGCAATAGTCTTGAGCTTAACATCGGGAGCAAGCGGCTTTTTGCGAGCATGTACCTTAAGGATTGCTTCTCTGCCGTTGATGTCAGGATAGCTTACAATTACCTGTCTGTCAAATCTGCCCGGACGCATAAGAGCAGGATCGAGAACATCAGGTCTGTTAGTTGCGGCAATAAGGATAACGCCCTCGTTTGCTCCGAAACCGTCCATCTCTACAAGCAACTGGTTAAGTGTCTGCTCACGCTCATCGTGACCGCCGCCAAGACCTGCGCCTCTCTGGCGACCTACGGCGTCAATCTCATCAATGAAGATGATACACGGTGAGTTCTTCTTAGCCTGTTCAAAGAGGTCACGAACTCTTGACGCACCGACGCCGACAAACATTTCTACAAAGTCAGAACCTGAAATTGAGAAGAACGGAACGCCTGCCTCGCCTGCAACAGCTCTTGCAAGCAATGTTTTACCTGTACCCGGAGGGCCTACAAGGAGTACACCCTTAGGGATTCTTGCGCCGAGTTTATTATACTTATCCGGAGCTTTAAGGAATTCAACGATTTCTTCAAGCTCTTCCTTTTCTTCGTCTGCGCCTGCAACATCTTCAAATGTGGTTTTGCGCTTTTCGTCATTTGTATTTTTGATTTTAGCCTTGCCGAAGTTCATTTCTTTTCCGCCAAGACCGCCGCCCATTTTCTTCATAATGAATATCCATACAACTACAAAGAGGATTCCCGTTACAAGTATAGGCAAAAATTCATATAAAAGTGTGTTGTCACTGCCTTTGATATAATCATAAGAAACAGCTTCGTCCGCCGATGCGGTGTAAACTGAAACATCGTCAATAAATCTTTCAATATCGGCAAGAGTACCTCTTACAACAACATTTTTTGCTGAGCTTTTGGCATTTTTTCCGTCAGGATCTGTAGCTGTGATATTATCATCCGTTGTATCCTGAACAATGCTGTCAGCTGTAGCGATGTCCTTTGCGGGTTTAAGTTTTACACCCTCTTTAAGTGTAATTTCAATCGCACCTGTTCCGTAGTTGACGGTATAACTCTGAACCTTGTCCTCTTTAAAAAGATTTACCAGTTGAGAGGTTGTGTAACTTTCAGATGAATTTTTGGTCATCAAAAATGCCACACCGAGCACAACCATAACCGCAACAGTGATATAAATAATTATGTTACGCAGTTTTTTGTCCAATAGGAATCACTCCTTTTTATATTATGAATTTAAAAGCGTAATTTTATGTATCCTGTGAATAAACAGACTCCTTAAGAACGCCTACATAAGGGAGATTTCTGTAACGCTCCGCATAGTCAAGTCCGTAGCCTACAATAAATGCGTCGGGAATTACAGAACCGACATAAGCAACATCAATATCGGTAACTCTTCTGTCAGGCTTGTTGAACAATGTGCAAATCTTTACAGACGCAGCATTTTTTGCATAAAGATACTGTGAAATAAAAGCAAGTGTTCTGCCCGAGTCCACAATATCCTCAACAATGAGAATATGCTTGCCGTCAACAGAAGTTGAAATATCTTTCTGAATATTAACTCTGCCCGAGCTTACAGTTGAGTTGCCGTAGCTTGAAACAGCAAGAAAATCTATGCTGAAATCAAGGTTTACTTCCCTCATTAAATCAACCATAAACGATACGCAGCCCTTAAGCAAGCCTACCATTATAAAGTCCTTGCCATTATAATCCTTTTCAATCTCTTTTGCAAGCCTTTTCACAATATTTTTAATATCCTGCTCGCTGTAAAGTATTTTTTCGATGTCCTTATGCACAAAAAATCCTCCCTTGTTCACATATTATAATAAATTTTCTTTTTTCTGCACTATAAGATGTCTGAACCGAATTTATCCCCTCACACCACAATATTTCATTATTCACTGCCACAAGCGGAAGTCTGTCCCTCAATTCAGACGGAATTTTAAATTCATTCATAGCCTTTCTTAAAGGCTTGGTAATATTTCTGTCCTTGAAAAAAATCTTATCGCCCTGTCTGCGTGTGCGTATCACGGCATTTTTCGTTTCTTTTTCGGACAAATAAATCGGATTATCGGTTAAATCGTCAAAATCTGTAATTTCTTTTAGAAAATATTTTATATTATCAAATGTAAATTCTTTATTAATAACATCGGCAAATAATATTTCTTCACTGAAATTATTAACAGCTTCGGTATTTTCTATCCGCAGTATTCCCTGTTTTACCACAGCTCGGAAATTACCGCACAAATCAACACAACCGCTTTCAAAAAGAGCATTATCAATAAGTTCGATATGAATATGCTCGGGAATATCGGCTCCGTTTTCAACACAAATTTTTTTGATTACATTCTGCCTTATGATTTTATCCTGCTCACAAATCTTTTTTGCCGAATATCCGAAAGCAAGTCTGCTGTCGGCAACCGCTTTATCTGTCTGTTTGTCAAGATAAACTGACAAAAGTTTTGCGTCGTCGCACAGTCGCTTTAAAGAAGCTTCAAAACTCGGATTTATCTTTTTCAGCTCGGTGATTACATTATGACGGATTTTGTTTCTTGTATAATCATCGGTAAGGTTTGTGCTGTCGGTCACATAATCAAGTGAATTTTCACGGCAGTAATTTTCAATGTACGCTCTGTCGCACAAAATCAGCGGTCTGATTATATAATCCCGCCTTTCGGGAATTGCACAAAGTCCGTTAAGCGATGTGCCCCTTACAAGGTTAATCATCAGCGTTTCCGCATTATCGGAAAGCGTGTGTGCAGTTGCGATTTTACAGTTAAGCTTTTTGGAAAGCTCGTCAAATTCTTTATATCTGACATTCCTTCCACAAAGCTCCGTACTGATTTTTTCTTTCTCCGCTATTGACGGAACATTTATTTTTTTTACAAAAAGTTTGACGGAAAGTTTTTTACAAAATTCTCTGCAAAATTCTTCATCTCGCTCTGCCTCTTCGCCCCGTATCATATGATTAATATGGATTGCGTATAATGTAAGATTATATTTTTCTTTTACAGAACAAAGCATATGAAGAAGTGAAACCGAATCTGCTCCGCCCGAAAGCGCAACGGCAACGGAATCATTTTTTTCAATCAGCTTATATTTATTTACAGCCGTCAAAAAAGGATTACTCACTTCTGTCCTCCGTACCTGTAAATCTCATAAACTCACCCTGCCAATGCATTTTTACCGTACGAGCCTCGCCGTGACGGTTTTTGGCTACAATACACTCACCCGAATTTTGATCTGCACCCTGCGGAGAATCGTCCTCGTTTTTATCGTAATATCCCTCACGGTAAAGAAAAAGTACGATGTCGGCATCCTGCTCAATAGAACCCGAATCACGCAAGTCGGAAAGCTGCGGTCTGTGGTCGGTACGCTGTTCGCTTGCACGGGAAAGCTGTGACAGTGTGATAACGGGAACATTCATTTCTTTTGCAAGAATTTTAAGATTTCTTGTGATTTCAGAAATTTCCTGAACTCGGTTATCTATTCTTCTGCCGCTGCCCATAAGCTGTAAGTAGTCAATAATTACAAGGTCAAGTTTTCTCATTCGTCTTAACTTTGATTTCATTTCGGTAATGGTAATACCCGGTGAATCGTCAAGATAAAGCTCCGACTTGCCGAGAATATCGCTTGCCGGAATAAGTCTGTCCCATTCCTCATCGTTTAGCTTACCTATTCTCAGCTTTGTACCTTCAATAAGAGCCTCTGCCGACAATAAACGGCTGGCAAGCTGTTCTTTTGACATTTCCAAAGAGAAAAAAGCAACCGTTTTTTTAGCCGTACAGGCAACATATCGTGCAATATTCAGCGCAAAACTCGTTTTACCCATACCCGGACGGGCGGCGAGCAAAATAAGGTCGCTTCGGTTAAGACCCGTAATTACTCGGTCAAGGTCGCCGATACCCGTAGAAACAGGTTTCATACTGTCGTCTGTTGTGCTGTTGAGAGCGTCAAGTCTGTCAAAAGTCTGCATAATAACAGAGTTAATTCTCTCAAGTCCCTTTTTCTCGTTACCCTGTCTTATGTCAAAGATTTTCTGCTCGGCAGAGTCGATAATAACAGATGTATCATCCGTGCCTGCCGTAGCGTCATCAATGATTTCTCTTGCAGCGGTAATAAGCCTGCGGATATTGTATTTATCTCTTATAACCTCCGCATAAGCCTCGGCATTGGATATTGACGGACAGTTGTTTACAAGGTCATAAAGATATGTCTTGCCTGTCGTTTCGTCAAACGAACCTGTCTGCTTAAGTTTTTCAAGCAATGTGACAAAGTCGATTTTGCCACCGAAGTTGACCATCTCGGTCATCGTCTTGAAAATCAGCTTATGCAGTGAAACATAAAAATAATCGGGGGACTTGATGTATTCAATTACTTTATCAAAAACATCGCTTTCAAGAATAATCGCACCAAGCAATGCCTGTTCAGCTTCGGGACTGTACGGCATATGAAGTCCGTCGTAGCTGCTTGAAATTTGATTATCCGCCATTTGTCACCCCTCCTTTGCAATCGTAAATAAAATCAAGCCTCTGATACCTTAACGGTAATGTTTGCAACAATACCCGAATAAAGTTTTACATCAGCTTTGTAAGAACCGAATTCTTTAATATCACTTTCAAGAACAACCTTACGCTTGTCTATGTTGATATTATACTGTTTTTTGATTTCCTCGGCAACCTGCTTTGCGGTAATGCTGCCGAAAAGTTTGCCGCCCTGACCTGCTTTTGCTTTCATCTCAAAGGTTTTGCCCTCAAGCTGTGCTTTATAACCCTCTGCCTGCTTTTTCTCGGTAGCAATCTTAAAGTTCTTTGAGTTTTCAGCGTTTCTATATTCATTCATAGCCTGTGCATTTGCCTCTCTTGCAAGGTTCTTAGGAAGAAGAAAATTTCTTGCATATCCGTCAGAAGCATTTACAAGGTCGCCTTTTTTGCCAAGTGCCTTAACATCCTGCAAAAGTATTACTTTCATAATTGTCGTTCCTTTCTGCTATTTGCAACTTGCATCCTCAAGATTTGTATCTATAACTTCGATAAGCATCTTGAGAGCCTGTTCTTTATTTATATCACTAAGCTGTGTAGCCGACATTGTCTGATGTCCGCCACCGCCGAGCTTTTCCATAATAATCTGCACATTTACAGCGCCAAAGCTGCGTGCGGAAATACAAATTTTACCGCCGCTTTCATAAATTACAAAAGAGGCTTTTACATTTTCAAGCGTGAGTAATTCGTCTGCTGCCTGCGCAGAGGCAAGTCTTACATCACCGTCAGCGCCCTTTGCGATTGAAATTGCGCAGTTTCTGTATATTTTTGCATCGCATACTATGCTTACTTTTTCACGGTAAGTTTCAATTGAATCAGAGAACATCTGCTTTACATTGATTGTAGTAGCGCCTCTTCTCCTCAAATATGCGGCTGCTTCAAAGGTTCTTACACCTGTTTTTAAAACAAAATTCTTTGTATCAAGCATAATGCCCGCAAGCAAAGCGTCCGCCTGTGCATATCCGATTGCTTTATCATCAATACAACTGATAATCTCGCTGCACATTTCACACGCAGATGAAGCAAACGGCTCGTGGCAGAAAACAAGTGCGTTATCTATATAATTAACCGCTCTGCGATGATGGTCAATAACAATGACCTTTTTACATTCATCGTAAAGCTGTGGACTTTCAAGAGAATTTCTCAAATGAGTATCAACAATGATAAGCAAAGTCTTTGGTGTAACCTGTTTCATTGCCTCATCGGGGGTAATAAATATATCTTTTCCTATGTTTTTCTCTGCATAATCAATCAGCTTTTCAGCCATAGTTTTTGTTTTATCAACAACTATTTTTGAATACAGATTAAAAGATTTTTCCATAACCGACTGCATACCGATAGCCGCACCGATACAGTCAAGGTCAGAAAATCTGTGCCCCATAACAAAAACTTTATCGCAATCGTTTATCGTACGCTTGATTGCATTTGCAATAACACGCATACGCACCTTGCTGACCTTTTCGGAAGTAGCGGAAGTACCTCCGAAAAATTCGTAAATATTGTTGCTTATAATAGCAACCTGATCTCCGCCTCTGCCAAGCGCCATATCAAGCGCCTTTCTCGCATTGGTTTCGCTGTCTTTGAGAGAGTTTATGCCTCTGCACAAACCGATAGATACCGTAGCGGTATGCTGACCCGCTTTTATGCCGTGAATTTCCTGTAATATTGGGAACTTTTGTTCAACAAGTTTGTCAACATCGGTTTCTTTAAAGATAATCATATAACGGTTATTGCCGATTATCTTAAACAAAGCGTTATACTCGTTCGCCCATCTCTGCAAGAACGACTGAACATTCAGAGAAACCTCGGAATAAATTTCATCGGATTCGTTTGAAAAGTCATCGCTGTTATCAAAAGTAATAATCGCTACACAAGGACGGGTTGCATTGTACTCACGCATAATTTGCCTGTAATATGTATTCTCCACAAAATAACAAACATATCCCTCGTTTGTAGAGATGACAAAGCCTACAAATTCATTGCCGTTGCAGGCGGTTTCAAATGTTTCGTGGTCGGCGACATCTGTTATTTTCTTGCCGCCTATGTAAGGCGAAATCAAATCGCCTTCGGGATTTTTACCGTTGCAGAACTGCTTTCTGAACCTTGTATTGCTCCAAATTATCTCGCCCTCTGCACCAAGCACCGTGACGGGAATTTTGTATTTATCAAGAAATTCGGGATTAAATCCGTTGATTTTCTCGGCTGTACTGCGAACGGTGGCAGCTATATAGTTACGAAAGCGAAGGGTCGAAACGACAACTATACCTGCGGTTACAACCGACACGGCAATCTCAATGTAGCAAAGCATCGGGTCATAGCTGTATGATGCAAAAGACATAGCAAGCATTGCAACCGAAAATATAACAAATGTCGGCATAGTCGTAAAACTTTTCTTCTTCAATTCAAACCCTTCCTTTCGTAGATTTTTAATTATACTTCCTGTAAAATCGGAAGAATCATTGGGGTTCTGCGTGTTTTTTGTGAGATAAGTTTGGAAACATCATCTTTAATTCTGTTCTTGATTATACCCCACTCATGAATGTTGTTGTCTGCACAATCTTCAAGAATGTTGTTTGCAACCTGTCTTACCTCGTCAAGCAAACCCTCGCTCTCACGAACATATACAAAGCCTCTTGATACAATATCAGGGCCGCTGATAACATGACCGTCATAAACATCGAGAGATGCAACGATAATGATAAGTCCGTCCTGTCCGAGGTGCTTTCTGTCACGAAGTACAATACTTCCGACATCACCTACTCCAAGACCGTCAACAAATACCTTTCCCGCAGGTACGGCAGGCAATTCTTTCATATAGTTTTCGTTGATTTCAATGCAGCTGCCGACATCGCCGATATAAATATCTTTTCTGTCCATACCGAGGAACATAGCAAGATCGGCGTGTTTTCTTAGGTGCTTTTGCTCGCCGTGAACAGGGATAAAGTACTTCGGTTTTACAAGTTTATGAATAATCTTAAGTTCTTCCTGACAAGCATGTCCCGAAACATGAACTTCATACATTGATTCGTAAACGACCTTACAGCCCTTTTTGAGGAGTTCGTCAACAACATTTCCGACTGTTTTTTCGTTACCGGGAATAGGATTGGCAGAAATGATAATAAAGTCACCCTCGCCGACCATAACTTTGCGGTGGTCTGAATATGCCATTCTTGACAACGCACTCATCGGTTCGCCTTGACTGCCTGTAGTAACAAGAACAATTTGCTCTCTTGGGTATCTGTCAAGCATATCAAGGTCAATTAAAATATTTTCAGGCACGCTAAGATAGTCGAGCTCGCTTGCTACAGCCATATAATTGACCATACTTCTGCCCGAAAAAGCTACTTTTCTTCCGTATTTTTCCGCACAATTAATAATCTGCTGTACCCTGTTTACATTTGAAGCAAAGGTAGCAATAATAATTCTGTCGTGCTCCGCTCTTCTGAAAAGATTGTCAAAACTATCCGAAACCGTGCGTTCGGTCTGTGTGTAACCGGGACGCTCTGCGTTTGTGCTTTCAGCAAGAAGAGCCAATACGCCCTCATCGCCTACACGGGCAAAAGCCGACAAATCAATCATATCGCCTGTAATAGGTGTGCAGTCAATTTTAAAGTCGCCTGTATGCACAATTGTGCCTGCGGGTGTGCGGATAGCAAATGCAACCGCATCCGGAATTGAGTGGTTTACATGGATAAACTCAACACTCATACAGCCGAGTTTAATCGTTTCGCCTGCATTAACTCTGTTAAGGCTTGACTCATTATAAAGGCTGTGTTCCTTGAGTTTGTTGCCTACAAGTCCGAGAGTAAGCGCAGTTCCGTAAATCGGAATATTCACTCTGCCAAGTAAGAACGGAAGTCCGCCGATGTGGTCTTCGTGACCGTGAGTAAGCACAATACCTCTGATTTTGTCTTGATTCTGTTCGATATAAGTAAAATCAGGGATAACAAGGTCAACACCGAGCATATCTCCGTCAGGGAAAGCCATACCGCAGTCAACAAGAATTATATCGTTCTCGCACTCAATCATTGTAATGTTCTTGCCGATTTCGTTAAGCCCGCCAAGGAAAGCAATCTTTACAGACGGCTTGTTTTTAATCGGTTTAAACTGTTTTTGATAAGGCTTTTTGCGGTAATTCTTTGAATATTTAAAATTTTTATTACCGCCCTTAAAAGTACCTCCCTTAAAAGATTCGGACGCTCCCTTGCCCTGCGACGGCTTGTAAGAATACCCTCCGTAATTTTTTTTACCTTTTGAGTACTTATTGTAGCTGTTGCTTTTTCTTCGATTATCGTACTTAAATTCTGTACTCACAAATTTACCTCCATATTTCTTAAAATTTATTAAAATTAACATTTCACACAATACAGGCATAAATTCCTTTTGTATGTATCAAAATATAAAGCCTGAAAATTCGTAATAAATACAAAGTTCTGATATAAAACGGTCATATCAGCAAAATGAAATATTAATTATTATATACAGTATAAATATATTTTGAATCCGTATTTAATACAGATTAAATCCTAATTGTAATCTTCTTTATTGTACCGCAAATCAAAGAGCAATGTCAAGCGTGTTAAAGAATTAAAAGACAATTTTAATATTACATTTAAGTAAACATTCCATATATTTCTATTTTAGTATGCTCAATATTTGAATTTTAAAATCATAATTACGGAAGATTTTAAAATTAAGAATTATGATTTAATAAATTCCGTAAATAATATAATTAAATTGAAAAAATAAACATAAAATATGGTTGCATTTGGTGATTTTGCGTATTATAATATAGGTTGAACATCAGCTAAGGAGAATTGCAAATGAAACAAGTTGAAATTTTTACAGACGGAGCTTGCAGCGGCAATCCGGGACCCGGTGGCTGGGGTGCGATTTTGAGATATAATGAGCACGAAAAAGAAATCTCGGGAGGAGAAGCCGTCACCACAAACAACCGTATGGAAATTAGTGCCGTAATCGGTGCGCTTTCACTCCTTAAAGAGCCTTGCAATGTAACTCTGTACAGCGATTCTCAATATGTTTGCAACGCATTAAAGCTCGGTTGGGCTAAAAAATGGAAAGCAAACGGTTGGATGCGCAACAAAAAAGAAAAAGCGCTTAATCCCGAGCTTTGGGACAAGCTGCTGTCTTTATGTGACATTCATAATGTTGATGTTGTATGGGTAAAAGGTCACGCAGGACATCCCGAAAACGAGCGCTGCGACCGTTTGGCGGTTGCCGAGGCGCACAAGTTTTCAAAAGCCTGACTGACCGATTTTTATATAGATATAGATAGGAGATTATCAAGTATGAGATATATTTATGCAGACAACTCCGCTACAACAGCTATATCGCCTACAGTGCTTGAAAAAATGATGCCTGTACTCACCGAGTACTACGGCAACCCGTCAAGCCTTTACAGAATAGGCGGTAAAGCCAAGGAAATTCTTGAAAACTCAAGAGAAAATATAGCAAAAAACCTTGGTGCTGCTAATGCTAATGAGATATACTTCACCTCAGGCGGCAGTGAATCTGACAACTGGGCATTAAAGGGCGTTTGCAGAGCCCTTAAGGCAAAAGGCAAAAAACACATTATCACTTCTAAGTTTGAGCATCACGCTATTCTTCACACATGCCAGACTCTTGAAAAAGAGGGCTTTGAGGTAACTTACCTTGATGTGTACGAAAACGGTATTGTTCACCCCGAAGATGTAGAAAACGCTATCAGAGAAGATACAGCTATTGTATCTATTATGTATGCAAACAATGAAATCGGTACTATCCAGCCAATTACCGAAATCGGAGCAATTTGCAAAAAGCACAAAGTAATTTTCCATACCGACGCTGTTCAGGCTGCCGGCTATGTAAAAATAAATGTTCAGGAGCAGAATATTGATATGCTTTCAATGACTGCTCATAAATTACACGGACCTAAGGGCATCGGACTTCTCTATGTAAGAAGAGGTATCAGATTAGAGAATTTAATTGACGGCGGTGCTCAGGAAAGAAATAAAAGAGCAGGTACAGAAAATGTTGCGGGAGTAGTAGGTCTTGACGCAGCTCTTCAGGAAGCCGTTGACACAATGGACGAAAGAAGAGAGCATCTTGAAAAATTGCGTGACAGACTTATTGACGGACTCCTCAAAATTGAGCGTTCAAGAGTAAACGGCGACAGAGTTCACCGCTTACCCGGCAATGTAAATATGTGCTTTGAGGGCATTGAAGGCGAAAGCCTGCTCTTAAGACTTGATATGAACGGAATTTCGGCGTCTTCGGGTTCAGCTTGTACTTCGGGCAGCCTTGACCCAAGCCATGTTCTTCTCGCTATCGGTCTTCCTCACGAAATCGCACACGGCAGTATGCGTCTTTCTTTCTCGGCAGAGCTTACAGACGAAGATGTTGACTATATGCTCGAGGTTATTCCGCAGATTGTAACATACTTAAGAAATATGTCACCTCTCTGGGAAAAAATTAAAAAGCAAGAGGCTCAAGAAGCCCTTAATAAATAAACAGGAGGCTTAGTTATGGCTTATTCAGAAAAGGTAATGGACCACTTTGCCAACCCAAGAAATGTTGGTGAAATTCCTGATGCCGACGGCATCGGTGAAGTTGGTAACTCAAAATGTGGCGACATTATGAAAATGTATATCAAAGTTAAGGACAACACTATCGTAGATGTTAAGTTCAAAACTTTTGGTTGCGGTGCGGCTATTGCTACAAGCAGTATGGCAACAGAGCTTATCAAGGGTAAATCCATTGATGAGGCTTTAAAACTTACAAACAAGGCAGTTATGGAGGCTCTTGACGGACTTCCGCCTGTAAAGGTTCACTGTTCTGTACTTGCCGAGCAGGCTATCAAGGCTGCTCTTGCAGACTACTACAAAAGAAACGGTATCGACCCAACTCCTATCGTAGGTGAAATCGGCGACTGCGACGATTGTCATTGCCATTAATCAAAATTTTAGGACAGGCTTTGTGCCTGTCCTTTTTTGTTGTTTCTTTATCAAAAGTTGAGATAAATCATAATTTAGCTGATTGCTTTATCAAGCAATTATAAAAGTTTGGTCGACCTTTTCAAAGGTCGTGGGTGTGGGCAAAGCCCACAAATACTTTCCGTTTACGCAATCTAACGATCGCCATACAGCTGGCTGTTTGGCGGCTTGAACACAACGGCGTTAGCCCTTAAATGCGATAGCAACAAGAAAGCCATTCGATATATAATAAAAAGTTAATCATTTCTTTTATAAAAGGCTGTCGCCTGTTTTAACAAACTTAGTTTTAGCACGCAAACAGCGTGGC